>WNFL01029320.1_pt2 | contig 10078 bp, 7 predicted proteins | sample 5400361 | NCBI WGS metagenome assembly WNFL01 (sample SAMN13153351, study PRJNA577476) | soil metagenome | isolation source: 40 cm soil on Douglas fir-dominated hillslope | place: USA:California | collected 2013-09-17
ATGTTGGTGAGGTTCGACATCTCCACGGTGTAGCGGACCGTGTCGCCCTTGTCGCTCTTCACGTCCATGTAGAGAAACACGTGCGGATTGCGGAAGATCCACTCCGCGACGGTCCCGGTGATCGTCACTTCCTTGTCGTGATCGAACATCGCGTGGGAGTGGTGCGACCACGCGGGGGACGACACGGCGAGCGCCATCGCGGCGGCCAGGACACCGGTCAGCGCCAGGTTTTTCACTGCGGTCATAGACCTGCCTCTCAGAGGTAGAAGCCGAAACGGCGGCAGTATACGAGGAGGCGCCGGCCCGGGCAATTTGTATTTGGCGGCGTCGCGCGCCTGTGCGAGACTCACGGACGCCCCACAACCCGAACAGATGTCGAACAGTTTCACGGTCTCGGTCGTTCTCTCTCTCGGCCTGCTGTCCGCCTCGTGCGGAGCGGTCAACCCGGCCGAAGGCGGCGGTTCGGTCGTCACCCTCGTGACCCACTCGAGCCCGGGGGGCGGCAGCGACGTGTTCCTGCGCACGATGGCGCCGCACCTCTCGCGCATCATGCACAAGACCATCGTCGTCGAGAACATGCAGGGGGGTAGTGGCGCCCGGGCGATGGCGGCGCTCGCCCTGGCCAAACCCGACGGCAGCATGTTCTACGCGACGACGCCGACCTTCATCTACACCTCGTTGATGAGCAAGCCCGCGGCGTCCTACAAGGACCTGGAGCCGCTGGTCAACTTGTTCTACGACCCCGAGGTGCTCTTCACGGCCGCCGATTCGAAGTACGGGACGCTGCAGGCCGTCCTCGATCGCGCGCGGGCCGGCGGCGGCAAGTGGGGCGCGGCCAATCCCGCGTCGCTCGAGCGGCAGACCATGGAGCGGATCAAGCAGAAGGCGGGCGCGACGCCGGCGATTGCGACGTTCGAAGGCGGCGGCGACATGCTGATCAACGTGCTGAATCACACGCTCGACATGGGGATTGGCGAGCTGCAGGAGATGCGCGGCCAGCTCGACGCGGGGAAGCTCCGGCTGCTGGCCGTCGTCGGCGAGGAGCGGATGCCGCAGTTCCCGCAGGTGCCGACCGCGCGGGAGGAGGGCATCGACCTCGCGGTCCGAAAGTTCCGCGGCCTGGCGGGGCCGAAGGGCACGCCGCCCGACGTCATCGCCGCGTGGGAATCGGCCGTTCGCACGCTGCTCGACGATCCCGAGTACAAGAAGCTCTACACCGACGACAATCTTCAGCCCGGGTTCATGCCGCACGCGGAATACGTCGTGTTCATGGACGCCTTCGGCCGGCAGACAGCGGACTTCCTCAAGCAGACCGGCGTGATCAAGTGAAGCGGGCGGCCGCCACGATGGAGGACTCGCGCCGCGAGATCGTCCTCGGCTGCGCGACGCTCGCCATCGCCGCGGGCTACTACCTGATGGCGGTCCGCATTCCGCACAGCGACATTGCCGACGTGATCGGCGCGCAGGGTCTCCCGAAGACGTATGCGGCGCTGCTCGCGATCCTGTCGATCGTCCTGATCGGACGGGCGGCGCTGGCGCGCCGGACGGCAGCCGTGCCCGACGCGCCAGCCATGTCCGTGGCGCCGCCGGTCTCCGAGGGGCCGCCGGTACCGAAACACGTGGGCTGGCGCACGTTCGGCATGCTGCTGAACGGCGCCCTCTACGTCGCGCTCGTGACGCGGCTCGGGTACACCCTGTCGATCGCGGGACTCATCGCGTCGACGATCGCCTTTCAGGGCGGCGAGCTGAACCGGCGATCCATCGCCGTGTCCGTGGGCGGCGCGCTCCTCCTCTGGCTGCTGTTCGTGCGGCTTCTGCACATCCCGCATCCCCCGGGGATATGGCCGTCGGTCTTCTGACCGTCATTCCCGCCGCCTTCGGCGGAGTGGCGTGGGGGATTCTCGGCGGCGCGCTGCCGGGCATCTCGCCGTCGATCACGATGGCGCTGCTGCTGCCGTTCACCTACAGCATGGCGCCGACGACCGCGGTCGTGATGCTCGCCTGCACGTACATCGGCGCGGAATACGGCGGGTCGATTCCCGCGATCCTGATCAGGACGCCCGGCACCAACGCCGCGGCCGCGACCGTCGTCGACGGCTACATGATGAAGATGCAGGGGAAGGCCGGCGAGGCGCTCGGCATCTCGCTCTATTCGGGCTTCGTCGGCGGCCTGTTCGGCATGCTGGTGCTCGTCGGCCTGACCGAGCGCCTGTCGACCGTCGCGCTCGCGTTCACGCCGCCGGCGTACTTCGCGCTCGGCGTGCTCGGCCTCAGCGTGATCGCCACGCTTGCGGGCGATTCGCTGGTCACCGGCCTCATCGCGGGCGTCCTCGGCCTGATGATCTCCACGGTCGGCACCGACCCGGTGACGGGCCTGAACCGATTCACGTTCGACAGCCCGGAGCTGCTGTCGGGCATCCCACCGCTGCTCGTGATGGTCGGCTTGTATGCGGTCGGCGACCTGTTCGTGAAGACGGGCGAGCCCGACTGGGCGAAGGCGACCCGCGAGGACACGCGGATCAAGTTCCCGAGTCCGGCGGTCTGGAAGCGGATTGCGCGTCCCCAGGCCATCGGATCGCTGCTCGGCGCCTTCGAGGGGATGATGCCGGGCGGCGGCGGAGCGGTGTCGAGCTTTCTTGCCTACAACGAGGCGCGCCGCTGGTCGCGGCACAAGGAGGAATTCGGCCACGGCTCGCCGGAAGGGATCGCCGCGCCGGAGGCGGCGAACAACACCGTGGCCTGCACGGCGCTGGTGCCGATGCTGAGCCTCGGCATTCCGAGCTCGAATTCATCGGCGGTGCTGCTCGGCGGCTTCCTGATGCACGGCCTCATTCCCGGCCCGCTGCTCTTCGTCAGCCACGCGGACGTCGTGCACGGCCTCTACATCGGGATGTTCGCGGGTAACGTCGCGATGCTGATCATCGGCTACCTGATCATGTCGCCGTGCATGTGGCTCGTGAACCGTCCGAAGCCGTACCTGATGGCGTTCATCTACGCCCTCGTCGTGTCGGGGGTCTACGCGATCCAGAACAGCATCTTTCACGTCGGGCTGACGCTCGGGTTCGGCGTGCTCGGCAGCGCGATGAAGTACTTCAGGCTTCCCGTGCTGCCGATGGTGCTGGGTGTCGTGCTCGGCTTCGTGGTCGAGTCGAACTACCGCCGCGCCCTGGTCATCTCCGCCGGCGACTATCGTACGTTCATCCAGGATCCGATCGCCGCCGGCCTGCTCGTCGTCGCCTTCCTCTTCGTCACCGGCGCGCTCGTCCGCCGCCTGCGCGAGGCACACTCCGCGCGTCGTGCCGCCGCCGCGTCAGTGTGAATCGCAGCTACCGTCTCACAACGATTTCAGGTACTCGATGATGGCCGCGCGCTCGTCGGCTGAAAACGCGGGCCCGATGACGCCGTTGCCTTTCGGTGCGTCCTTGAACCGGTGGCCCGAGTTGCTGTTGCCCGGCTGCGTGGTGTCGAACAGCGTCGCGCCCGGGATCTCGACACCGTCGTAGCCGACCTTCACGGGATCGAACTGCTTGCTTCCCATCCAGAACTGCGCGGGGCGCGCGGCGTCGTCCGCGGACAACAGCGCGTCCAGGTTGGGGACCGATCCGTTGTGCAGGTACGGGGCGACCGCCCAGATGCCGTTCAGCGGACGCGCCTTGTAGATCAGCTCGTCGCGCACGCGCGGGTCCTGCGGGTCGCGGCCGCCGGACCACGTCAGGCGATCGCCCGGTGCGATGTTCTGAAGGCGGAAGAAGCGATCCGCGATGCCGCCGGTCACGAGATCGAGCCCGGCAGCCGCCGACACGACGCCTTTGCCCAGGTCGCCCGTGCTGGCGGTGCGGCGCTTGAAGTTCGTGGCCTGGCGCGGATCGGTGCCGACGTAGTCCAGCTCGACGTCCTCCACCTTGAGGTACCAGTTGCCGCTCGCGCTCTTCCACCAGTACTTCGCTTCGTGGCTCTTGTCGTAGGCAATCGCATCGAGATCCGCGATCAGCTCCTGCCGCGGCGGCAGGTGGCACTGCTGGCAGCGCTGCTTGTAGAGCGCCGCGCCGGCGTCGACCTTGCGCTGATCGAGAGCCGGGAACACCGACGGCCATTTCGGCGACGCGAGTCCCTGCAGCGGGCGCGGACCGGCCAGCAGGTCCTCGATCGTCCGCAGACCGCGCATGTTGACGGAGTTCTCGAAGCTGGAGGCGTCGGGACCAAACAGCTTGACGACCGCACGAACGCCAAGCGTCTCGCCGATGTTGCGTGCGAGCGGATCGGCGATCGACGAGTTGTACTGCACCCAGTTGAACCACGACGCGTCCCAGATCTGCGGATAGCGCACCGGCGCGTTCGCGGCCGAGTAGTTCGCGTCGATGTTGGTGTCGGCGGCGAACACCTGGTTGCCGATGCGCGCGAGCGCGTCGGTGCGTATGAAGCCCGCGCCGTCGTCGTAGATGTGACCCGCGTTGGTCACCTCGAGCTGGTGGCGCGCCGCGGCCATGTACGCGTCGACCTGTTTCTTGAGACCGGTCTTCTGCGCGTCAGTCGCGTTCGGCCCGAGGACACGCTGCTCGAACCGCCCGTACCGGCCGACGCTCATCGGGAACGTGTCGGTGAACGCCAGCGCGAGACCGAGCGCCTTCTGGAAGGCGGCCACTTCGATCATTCCCGGCGCCCCCTCAACCTGCACGGCGTACCTGCCGTAGTACAGCTCGCCGGTATGGCATGCGGCGCACGTCAGTCCCACCACCGGGTACGCGTGCTTGTCTATCGGGTCGACGAAGTCCTTGTCGATCGCGAATCCGATCGGCAGCCCGTCGGGGTTCAGGTCGTCCTTATGACTTGGGATGAATCCGAATCGACTCAGGTAGGTCGGGTCTGCGAACAGGTCGCACCCGAACGGCGAAAAGCACGGCTCCTCGAGGGCACGGAACCAGTCCGCCGGCAGCAGCCGCGTGCCCTGCGGCGTGTGATGGAACTGGTGGCGCTGCTGGTCGGTCCAGCGCTGATCGAGCGTGATGACTTCGGCCGGACGCTGATAGGCGGGAACGACGACGCGGAGTTCGTCGAGCTTCGAGTACGCGGCAGGAACTCCCGCTGCACCGACGACGACGGCGGCGGCAAGCGCGATGTACCTCTTCTTCACGGCAACCTCCCCGAGCAGAGCCCTGCGGCCCACCGGCTACAACGATGGCGTGAACGGATTAGAACAGCAGCGTGGGGGCCAGGCTGCGGCCGGCCCAGGTCGCGTGCGACCTGTGGGGGGACGAACGCTGATCCTATTACGGACGGGTGCCAGATCGTGCGCCAATGCACGGAACTTGATCCGCCCTGGACTTATCGAACGTAGAGGCTGATCGAACGTAGAGGCGGACCTTCCCGCCTCCGCCGAAGGCTTCGGCGAGGCTCGCCGTAGCGTGAAGCGCGAAAGCGGCAGGTCCGCCTGCCGAGCCTACCGTGTCAGAACTCCGAAATCAGCTCGATGATCGCATCCGCCGACGCGACGACGCCGTACCCCGAATTGCCGAGCGCCAGCATCGTCCTGGAGGGGCTCGAGGCAGCATCTTCCGGTTTCGACGGCAGGACATCCTCGGGCACGGGCACGAACTGCGTGGCGATGCCGATGATGCGCAGCCTGTTGGTCCGCGACAGTTGCACGACGGGGCCGCCGCTGTTGCCGTGATTCACGGGCGCGTCGATGATGATCGTCTTGAGCGCGGCGTTGAGCCCCGCGACAATCCCGCCCCGGACGAGCGGTCTCGTGCCGTCGATCTGCGAGGAGCCCGCGACGCCGACCGACGGGTAGCCGAACATGAAGATCTGGCTCGACACGTCCACGTCCGCGTACCGTGTCAGGTACTCGAACGGCGCGACGACGATCGCCCCCTTCGACTTCTCGGTGACGACGACACCCGGCGTCGTGTTCAGCCCGTCGGGCCTGAGCGTCGCCAGCCGCACGACGGCCACATCCCGGGGTTCATCCGCGTGAATCTGTTTCGTTTCCACCAACTGCGCGGCGTTCACGTGCATCACCGTCACGGCGCTTTCGTGCACGTCCTTGCTCAGCGCACGCAGCGTCAGCTCCGGCGCGTGCAGGCGTCCCGTGAGAACATCGAAGAGCACGTGCCGCGCGGTGACGAGGAACAGCTCGCGGTCGCGCCTGACGAAGAAGCCGGTGCCGCCTCCCCCGGTGACGAGGACCTGCACCGGATTGGCGAGATTGTCTTCGGGCAGGTACGCCTGCGCGCGTGCCACGCCGGCGAGGGCCGTCGCCCCGAGCAGGGCGGCGGCGCCGATCGAGAGGGACGTTCGCGTCATGCGGAAATCTAACACCATCCACGCGATCGCCTGCCTCATCGTCTCGTTCGTCCTGCTGGGCGGCTGCGGGTCCTCATCCAATCCGGCCGCGCCATCCTCGTCTACCGTCGTTCGCCGCGTCGTCGTGCTCGGCGACAGTCTCGCGGTGACGCCGACGCCGGCGGAAGGTTTTCCGGCGGTGCTCCAGAGCAGGATGGCAGGCGGACGGCTGCCGTGGGCGGTGAGCAACGCGGGCGTGTACGGCGACACGACCGCGGACGGCCTGCGCAGGTACGAGCCGCTGCTGCAGGGCGATGTCGGGGTGCTCGTCCTCGAGCTCGGCGCCAACGACGGTATCGACGGCGTGGACGCGAGCACGATCGAGCGGAACCTCGCGGCGATGATCGAGGCAGCGCAGGCACACGGCATCGCTGTCGTGCTGTGCGGGATGGAGACGCTTCCGCTTCGCGGCCTCGGCTACACGGTCGCATTCCACGACGTGTTCCCGCGCCTGGCGCGACGCTACAACATCCCCCTGGTGCCGTTCCTGCTCACGGGCGTTGCGCTGACGCCGGGCATGACCGGACCCGACGGCGTCCATCCGAACGCCGCCGGCGCGCGCCGCATCGCCGACAACGTCTGGCCCTACCTGGACCCGCTGCTTCGCTGAAGGCGGACCTGAAGGTCCGCCTCTACGACAGGTGCGGGTCCGCCTCTACGAGGCCCTGGGCAGCTGCGAGGCGAGCTGGCCGACGTTCACGTAGTCGATCTTGCCCGTGCCGAGCACCGGCACGATGGCCACGCAGGCCACGGCGCGCGGCACGAAGAGCTCCGGCAGGCCGGCCGCGCGAGCGGCGGTCGCCAGCGCGCCGCGGTTTGCCTCCTTGTGATCGGTGATGAGGACGATCTGCTCGCCGCGCCTGGCGTCGGGCACGGTCACGACGGCATGCGTGGCAGCCGGCCAGACCTTCGCCACGAACTCCTCGACGGCGCCGAGCGGCACCATCTCGCCCGCGACTTTCGCGAAGCGCTTCGCACGGCCCTTGATGGTCACGAAGCCTTCCGCGTCGATCTCGACGATGTCCCCGGTGTCGTACCAGCCGCCGTCCGGCGGTTCGAGCACGCCGGGCTTCTCGGCACGCAGGTAGCCGAGCATGACGTTCGGCCCCCTGACGAACAGGCGGCCGCCGTCCGCGATCCCTTCGACGGGATCGATGCGGTGCTCGATGCCCGGCAGCAACCGTCCCACCGTGCCTGGCTTGAACCGCATCGGCGTGTTCACCGCGAGCGCGGGAGCCGTCTCGGTCGTCCCGTACCCTTCGAGGATGCGGATGCCGAACTTCTCGAACCAGACGCGGCGCGTCTCGGCCTTCACGCGCTCGGCGCCCGCGAACACGTAGCGCACCGAGTAGAAGTCGTACTCGTCGGCCACGCGGGCGTACCCGGCCAGGAACGTGTCGGTGCCGAACAGGATCGTCGCGTTGATGGCGTACGCCAGCTCGGGGACCGTCCGGTAGTGCAGCGGCGACGGATACAGGAACGTCCGGACGCCGGCGAGCAGAGGCATCAGCAGGCCGCCCGTCAACCCGAAGCTGTGAAAGACCGGCAGCGCGTTCAGCACGATGTCCTTCGCGCTCAGATCGACCACGGACGCCAGCTGATGGCGGTTCGCCAGCAGGTTGCGATGGCTGAGCACGACGCCCTTCGGCGTGCCTTCGGATCCTGACGTGAAGAGCACGACCGCCGGGTCGTTGGCGCGCTCCGGCCGGTGAGTCGGGCGGCTGATCGTGGCGCGCACCAGGGCGGCCAGGCGCTGCAGCGTGCCGATTTCGCCGCGGATGTCCTCGAGATAGACGATCGTGGCCTGTGGCTCGAGCGCCGCGACGAGCGGCTCGAGCTTCGCGCGCTCGATGAAGCGGCGCGCGGTGATGACGAGCGAGATCTCCGACCCGCGGCACGCCGCCTGGACGGACGCGGCGCCGGTGGAGAAGTTCAGCATCGCCGGCACACGCGCGGTGGCCTGCAAGCCGAAGAACGTGACGAGCGCGGCGCGCGAAGTTGGCAGCAGCACGCCGACGTGCTCGCCTTCCTTCGACCGCCTGGCCAGCGCCTCGCCGAGCGCGTAGCTCGCGGTAATGACCGCTCGATACGACATCGGCTTCTGCTCGAGGTCGTCGGTGATCAGGTGCGCGGAGCCATGCGTCTGCCGCGCCTCGAGCAACGCGTCGAACAGCGTCGTGTCGATCCGGGCCGATGAGAACGACGATCGGACCATCTCGTCGGCGAGCGCGCGGCGCAGCGCCGTCCGCCGCGCGCGGCCGGTGACGCCTTCGGGCGACGCCAGGCGGCGCGGCGCCTGGATGCGAATGCGGATGCGCGGGAACAGCCGGACGCGCACCTTGCCCGCCAGGCGCGAGAACGGCGTGAACTCGACGCCTTCGATGTGGACGAGGACGAGCGGCGCGGCCGCGCGCTCGGCAATCACGGCCGGCCCGTCGTACACCTTCATCAGCGACCCGGTCGTCGTGATGCGTCCCTCGGGAAAGATGATGCACGGCGAGCCGGCTTCGACCGCGCGGATCATCGCGCGGATCGACAGCGGGTTGGTCGGATCGACGGGCATCGCGTTCACCAGCGAGAGAAACGGGCGGGCCCACCACATGCGCGCGACGAACGTGTCGACGGCGAAGACCGGGTTGCCCGGCAGGAACGCGCCGAGCAGCAGGCCGTCGAGAAACGATGCGTGGTTGGCCGCGATGACCGCGCGGGGCAGCGTCGCGCGCGCGTGCTCGAGGCCCTCGACCTCGACGCGGTACAGCGCCCGCAGGACCAGCCGCACGAGGCTTTTCGCGATGTCGCGGCGCAGGATCCACGCGGCGGCGATGCCGACCGCGATGGTCCCGAGGCCGCACAGGACGAACACCTGGCCAATCGTCGCGCCGCGCGCCAGCAGCGCCGCGCCGGCAACCGCCGCGATGGTCATGGCGACCGCGTTGATGATGTTGTTCGCGGAGATGATGCGCGCGCGGTGCGCGGGGTCGCTCTCGTGCTGCAGCAGCGCGTAGAGCGGGACGCAGAACAGGCCGCCCGCGACCGCGAGCCCCACCAGGTCGGCGAGGATGCGCCAGGTCTGGCGATCGCGGACGAACGCCAGCGCGCCGGTCAGCGCGGCCGGGTGCACGCGCGCCGTGCTCGACAGGTGCAGATCGATGGCGCACGCTGCCATCGCCATCGCGGCCAGCGGCACGTAGCGGGCCGACACGTCGCCGTGCAGCAGCCGCTCGGCCAACACCGAGCCGATGCCGACGCCGACGGCGAAGAGCGCCAGCATCAGCGTGACGACCTGCTCGTTGGCGAACAGCACGTCCTTGGCGAACGTCGGCAGCCCGGAGACGATCGTTGCGCCGAACAGCCAGAACCAGGAGATCGCGAGAATCGGCATCAGGAGCGCGCGGCGCCTCACGACGTGCACGACGACCGACACCGAGTCGCGGATCAAATGCGGCCGCGTGGCGCCGAGGTTGGGCGCAGGCGGGGCCGCGGGAATGGCGCGCGCCGTGAAGGCGCCGAGCGTCGCGGCGGTGATCCCGCAGACGCCGACCACGAGCGCGCCGTTGGCGACGAGGACCACGCTGCCGCCGAGGATGGTGCCGAGCAGGATTGCGAGGAACGTGCCCGCCTCGATGAGCGCATTGCCCGCGACCAGTTCGTCGTCGCGGAGGTGCTGCGGCAGCAGCGCGTACTTGATGGGTCCGAAGACGGTCGAATGCGTGCCGAGGCAGAACAGCGCGCCGAG
>WNFL01410420.1_pt1 | contig 10078 bp, 10 predicted proteins | sample 5400361 | NCBI WGS metagenome assembly WNFL01 (sample SAMN13153351, study PRJNA577476) | soil metagenome | isolation source: 40 cm soil on Douglas fir-dominated hillslope | place: USA:California | collected 2013-09-17
CGCCACTCCCGTCACCCGAGGCCGCAAGACGCAGGTGTGGGAGGCGAAGGTCGAGGACGGCGAGGGTCGGATTGTCGCGACCGGGCGCGTCCGCCTTCTGTGCCTCGAGAAGGACGAGGCGCTTGCAGGTGAGCAGGTGCGAACGCCCCTGCACCCGCCCGCGTGAAAGGCTAGGCGCCCGTCACGTAGCTGAAGATGATCTCGTCGATCAGCTGCTCCACCGGCGCGAGGTCATCCGTATAGACCTGGCCGTTGTAGGGCGACGGAAGCAGCCGGCCGGGGAGCAACGCCTCCTGAGCTGCATCACTCGCCAGCGGCGCTGACACCTGCGCCAGGTTGTGCTTGATGTCGTCGAGCGTCGTCTTCTCGGTGGTGCCGTAGACGAGCGTGTTGTTGAAAGACTTGTCGTCGATCACGAAAACGTTCGTGTAAACCGCGGCCATCGTGCTGGCGATCGCGGCGACGAGTCGATAGTCGGTGCTGGTCCGGCCGACGTTGACCGCAGCCACTCCGCCCGGGTTGAGGTGCTGGCGCACCTGCGCGAAGAACTCCTTGGTCGTGAGGTGGAACGGGATGTACGGCTGCCGGTACGCGTCGAGCGCGATCACGTCGTAGTGCCCGGCCTGCGTGGCGATCCAGTAACGCGCGTCTGACGTGACCTCCCGCGCGCGCGCGTCGCCCAGGTGGAAGTACTGGTGGCCGATCGCCAGGATCACGGGATCGATCTCGACCCCGGTGATGTCGAGCGAATCTCCGTATGCGAGCCGGTACTGGCGCGCGGTCGTCCCGCCGGCCAGACCGAGGATGGCGAGAGAGCGCGGATTGGTCTCGGACGGCTGCGCCGGCCGGAAGGCGTCGGCAAGCAGTAGGTAGTCCCAGTAGCCGTGCGTCAGGTTGTCGGTCGAGTCATAGACGGAGTGGATCGCCTGGCCCTCTTTGAGGATGAGCTCGGTCACGGTGCCGGACTGCACGACCTGGATGTAGTTGTAGGCCGACTCTCGTTCCGTCACCAGCGTCCCGACCTCAGGCGGCTTGATTCCTGAGGGCAGAAAGATCCACGCGAGGATGACCGCGATCGCAAACGCCGCGTAGAAGCGCTTGCGCGGCCACATCGCCGCGACTGAAAACAGCACGAGCACCAGGCCGAAGGCTTCGAGCGTCGGTCGCGTGCCGTACGTGGGGATGAACCAGAACACCGGCAAGAAGGTGCCAAGGATGCTGCCCGCGGTCGAAAGCGCGTACACGCGGCCGGCGGTGTTGCCGCCTGTTTCCACGTTCTTGAGCAGCAGCCGGATCGCGAACGGGCTGACACAGCCGAGCAGGATGACCGGCACGGCGAACAGCAGCATCACGGCGAGCAGCGTGCCGCCGACCAGCCCGATGCTCAGCTCCCTGAATCCCTGCTGCGACGCCAGCAGGATCGGATAGCTGACGAGCGGGATCACACCGATCCACAGCCCGGCCCATGCAGTGATCTGGTACAGCAGCATCTCGTCGGGACGGCGGTCGGCGAGACGGCCGCCGATGACATACCCGGCGGACAGGTAGATGAGCACGAGGCCGATGAGCACGCCCCACACGTACAGGCTCGTGCCGAAGAAAGGCGCCAGCAACCTCGCGGCTCCGAACTCGACGGCGAGCGACCCCATGCCCGCAACGAAGACCAGTGGCAGTAACAGTCGCGCGCGCAAGTCGGGAGGTACTTTAGACCGGCTGGTCAGACGCCCACTTGCGGGTGCGCTCGTCCATCGGCACCGGCAGCTGGACCTTGATCTCCGCGTACAGGTCGCCGGCCGGCCCGCCCTTGGGGTCGGGCAGCCCGAGCCCGCGCAGCCGGATCTTCGTCCCGTTCTGCGTCTCAGGCGGCACTTTGAACTGGACGCGACCGCCCTTCAGCGTCGGGGCGGCGACCTCGCCTCCGTTGAGCGCGACGTTGAGCGGCACCGGCACGACCACGCGCAGCTCCTTGCCCTCACGGGTGAAAAGCGGATCCGGCGCCACCTGGACCTGCGCGCGCAGTCCGGGCACCCGCAGCACCGTTCCTTCTTTGACTCCAGCGGGCACGTTGACCTCGACCCGCCGGCCGCCTGGAAGCTCGACGGTGCGGCTGGTGCCGCGCTGCACCTCGGCCAGGCTCACGGTGATGGGCATCTCAACGTCGAGCGCCTGAGCACGCGCCCCGCGCTGACCGCCTCCGAAGATCGACCCGAAGATGTCGCCGAATCCGCCGGCGTCGCCGAACATCTCCTCGACCTCTTCGGGCGACACGGTGCGGTACTCCACGCGCTGTCCGCCACCGCCACCTGGTCCACGGCGCACGCCGCCACCGCCGAAGGGATTGCCCTGCCCCGGCTGCACGCCAGCAGCCTTCGCCGCAGCCCAGTCGGAACCAAACGCGTCGTAGAGCTTCTTCTTCTCGGCATCCGACAGCACTTCGTGCGCCTCAGAGATCTCCTTGAAGCGCTGCTCCGCCTGCTTGTCGCCAGCGTTGAGGTCGGGATGATGCTTGCGCGCAAGCTTGCGGAAGGCCGCGCCGATATCCTTCTGGCTCGCCGTCCGCGGCAGTCCGAGCACCTCGTAGTAGTCGCGTGTCTTGGCCATTGCTGTCCTCGGTTCTACCGCAAAGCGCGAGCGGGTAACCTTTTCACGAAGTTGAGGTAGCCCGGAAGGGACTCGTAACCCAGAGCCTCGTTGATGTGCAGCATCGCCGTGTTTTCGGAGTCGTTGTCGGTCCGTACGGACGGGATGCCGAGCTCCACGGCCTGGGCGAGCGTCTGCAGCTTGACCGCGCGCGCGATGCCACGGCCTCGATACTCGCGATCGCAGCAGGTGTACCCGGTCCACACGTGGCCGCGCACGGGGGGAAAGCTCAGGAACGACATGGCGATGGGGAGGTCGCCGGCCAGCGCCAGCCACCACCGATCTTGTCGCCGGTCCGGCGCGTTCAGGCGGTGCACGAAGTACTCCTTCGGCTGGGGAAGGATCGGGGTCGAGTGCGGGATGTCCTGCCGCGTCTCCTCACTCAGCTTGAAGAGCTTCGCGACCCGATCGGGGTCGTGCCATTCGCTGAGGGTCGTCAGGGTGATGCCCTCCGCCTTCATTCGCTCTCGCGCTGACGCGGCCTCGGCGGTCAGGCGCGCTCCGTGCGCCTTGAGATCGAGGATCCACACGCGATCCTGGCGGTCGCGCTCGTAGCCGCGCGCATCGAGGACGGCCAGCATCTCCGTCTCCTCCTCGCCCGCGGAGGCGTTGAGCGTCAACGCGCCCTGCTTGCCCGCCTCCTCCTCGATCCATTTCCACAAGGTCGTGAGGAGCCTCTTGCTCATGTAGGTCAGATCGAGGAACACGTCGACGTAGCAGTGCCGCTCGGGCAGCTGCTCCCAAGGCCCGTGCGCCCACTCGACGTATCCAACGGGTGCACCGTCGATCTCGGCGAAAAACCGTCCCCAGATAAAGTCCTCGCGCCCGTGCTTCCAGCGCTCGAGGGTCAGGACCGGGTCCTCCGGCTCGCGCGGGAACGCGGCGGTCATGATCTCGGCCGCGAGCGCCGCATCGTCGAACGTCGCCGGACGGAATGTCGGCTTCTTCACGAGGTCAATAACTCTAGAGAGCGATGATCTTCGGCTCGATGCTGGACGGCGTCACCTCGAGGATGCCGACGGTTGGTGTGGGGTAGCTCCGGATGTGGCGCGCCACCTGCAGCCAACACCATTCGAACCATCCAGGTCGCTGACGCAAGCGCGCGGCGGTCGTCGCCGGCGTCCACTGGTGCACGCCGCCCGGATTGAAGACGAGCGGTCTGCCCGACGTGTCGATCAGAGGTCGATGGGTGTGGCCGTGGACGATGACATCCGCGTTGGGGAATCGGCGCCGCAGGGAGGCCGGAAGTCCACCGTGCGGCTTGTAGTGGCCAAGGGTGACGGTCCATAAGAACGTGGCGGGCTCTTCCAGCCAGCGGCTCCGATTGCCGTGGACGAGCACGATGCGCCTGCCTTCCACCACGACCTCTCGATGGGGCGGCAGCGACGCCAGACCGCGGTCGTGGTCGCCCCGCACCGCCTCGACAGGTGCGATCCTGGCGAGCTCCGCCAGGGTGGACTCGCCGTTGACGTCCCCGGCATGCAGGATCAGGTCGACCCCGGCCAGCGCCTCGAAGATCCGGTCGGGCAGGCGCTCCATGAACTCGGGACTGTGAGTGTCCGCCACCACCCCGATCCTCCCCACGGCCATAGCTTAGCCGGAGCTCGTAATCCCAATTGGGAACTGAAACTTGACAAATTGCTAAGTTGTGGTTTCTAATTTGGGGCATGGAAGACAAGAGGCGTGAAATTCTCGACCAGGTCCGCACCGGAACCATCACCGCCGAGGAGGGAGCAGCCCGGCTGGACGAGCTGGCGTCCGAAAACGTCGCCGTAACTGCCACGCGGGAGCGGCCCTCAATCCCCGCCTCTCAGCCCGCACCGCAGGCCGCCTCGGTCAAGGTTCTCTCCCAGTTCGGCAGCGCCGAGGTCGTGGCGGACCGCACCGTGGCCACCGCCGTCGCCGAGGGCCCCCACCGCGTGCGCGTCGACGGCGACACCATGGTGATCGAGCACGTGCCCTTCCAGGAGGAGGACACCTGGACCTTCGGCATGGCCGGCCGGCGCATCGAGATCAACGGTTTCGACTTCAAAGCGCGCCGCAGCCTGAAGGTCCGAATGAACCCGGACCTGCCGCTGGCCGTCAGCGTGCAGGCGGGCAGCTTGCGCGTCGATGGTGTGCATGGGCCCATCACGGCCGAGGTGCAGGCCGGCAGCTGCACCGTCAACGATTTCCGTGGGCCGATCAACGTCGTGGCGCAGGCCGGCAGCGTGACCGCGAGCGGCTGCATCGACTCCGGCGCGAGCAAGGTGCGCTGCGAGATGGGTTCGATCCGCATCAGCCTGGACAAGCAGTCCAGCGTGAAGATCAGCGCGCGCACCACCATGGGCAAGGTCGCGATCGACGACGAGAGCGGCGAGCGCGCCATCGCCGGATATGCGGGCAAGGATGTAACGATCGGCTCGGGCGCCGCCACACTCGACATCGAAGGCACGATGGGCAACGTGCGGATCAACGTCGGGTGAGGTCATCCACGGCGGCTCGCCGCCCGCCCCTCAATTGCCCCGTCTGCAATGAACGCCTCGCGCTGACTCGGCTGTCATGTCCGTCCTGCGCAACGGAGCTGTCGGGCGCGTTTGTGACCTGCGAGTTCTGCGGTCTGACGGACGAGGATCGTGAGGTGCTGCGCGTGTTCCTCGCATCGCGCGGGAACATGAAAGAGCTCGAAAGGCACCTCGGTGTGAGCTACCCGACCGCGCGCGCCCGCTTCGACGCCCTCCTGGGCAAGATGGGCATCGAGCGCGGTTCGGCGGCACCGCCGTCATCGCGACTCGAGCTGATGGAACAGGTGGCGCGCGGCGAGATCGACGTGGACGAGGCGCTCCAGCGCCTGCAGACGACCTAGCTCGGCTTTCGCTACCCGCCGGTGATGCCGGCCGCAGCCAGGCCGGCCTGGTGCGCGCCCATCGAGTCCCCGCCCTCCTCCAGGGCCTGGATGGCGCCGTTCGCAAAAGCGTGCGCCTGAGCCGTCGGCAGCTTGAGGTCGATGTTGCCGAGCGAATACCACGCGCAGTAGAGCTGGCGACTCTGCCCGACGAGTCCGGGCGGTGATGCCATCGCGAGGGTCGCCCACTGGACAGCGGTGTTCATGTCATGCCCGGCCGCCAGCGCTCTGAAGGCTCCCTGCGCGGCCGCGTGGCATGCGCCGGCCGGGGCGCCTGACCTCTTCGCCCACGCAAACCATTCCGCGTACGACTTGTCCTCAGGGCTCGGTCCCTGGCGCGTCGGCTCGGCCTGGCGCTTCTGGTCGACGATCTCCCACGATGAGGTCTTCGGGGCTGCCCCTGCGGGAGCCGAGGAGATCGCAGACGCTGTCGGTGCGGGAGCCGGTGCAGGTGCAGGCGTCGGCGGCGCAGGTGCGGGTGCCGGCTGAGACGCTCGAGCCGGTTCGAGATACGGGCTGGCCGATCCGGGCAGCGGATTCGCGGTGCCTGGATGTGTCGGTGCCGGCTGAGGAGCCCACGCCGGTACGTTGATTCCGGGCCACTGGGTCGGGGCGTCTGGCTGAGGCTTGGCGGCCACCGGCGATGCGTTTGGCGCCCAGCTCGGGATCGCGGGGCCGGCGGGCGCGAACGGGGCAGCCGGAGCGGGCGCCGCGGGCGTCGCTGGTTGGCCCGCCCACGCAGGTGTCGCCGCGACGGGCGTGGCGGGTTCGACCGGCACCTCTTCTGGCCCAGCCGGTTCCGGCTCCTCGGCTTTGGCGGGTTCAGGCGTTGGCTCGGCCTCGGCGGTCGGCTCGGGCTCCAGGGCCGGCTCCGACTCAGGCTCGCCGGCCTCGACGGGAGCGGCTGTTGCTTCGGCCGCAGCCTCGGCGGGCTCCGCCTCGACAGGCTCCCCTTCGACGGGCTCCGCCTCCTCGGCCACCACCTCGGCGGCCTCTCCGTCGGCGGCGGCGGCCGCAGACTCGTCCTCGGCAATCGCCTCGATCGCCGCTTCTTCGACTGTGGGGCCGTCAGCGTCCTCCTCCGATGCCTCGACTGCCGCGACCTCGGGCGGCAGCGTCTCCAGCGTCGCGTCAGCCGTGTCCACCTCTTCCGTCTCCACAGGTGCGGCCGCGTCGGCCGCGGGCGCCGGAGGCACAGTGTCGTGAACCTCCTCGGCAGGCTCGGATGGCTCCGCCGGCTGAGGCGGCGTTGTCTTCATCACCGAAGGCTCCGACGGCAGGCCCATCCTCCGTGTGGGGAACTGGGCCGTCTCGGGGTCATCAGCGGTCGGGTTCAAGTCGGCGTGCCTGGGAATCGACGGCTCACCCGTGGTGCTCTCCGGCCACGCCGCGACGACTGGCGAGGTCACGACGGGTCCGCCCTCCAGGGATGGATCGTCGGCCGCACGGCCGTCAGCAACCCACGGGTCTTCCGGCCAGACCACGGAGTCGGACTTGGGTTTGGTCGGAGGCACGGCCGGGATCTGGCTGGTCTCAGCGTCGGAGGGGGTGGCGGAGGGGTCTTCGGGTTCCACTGGGACGGTCAGTCTATTTTGAAAGACCGGCCCTCAGATCAGGCAAAAACGTTTTTCAGCGCGTCGCTTGGAGCCGGGTCGGGCTGCTGCTCCGCCCAGTCCGCGGCCTCTGAGGCCTCCTCGTCGTACCGCTTCTGCACCCTGGCGGCTTCCTCGGCCGTCAGCCACCCGCGCTCGACGAGCCAGCCGTTGAAGCGCGCGATTGGATCGTGACGGGCAGCTTCGGCGATCTCCTCCGCCCCGCGGTACTTCACCTGGTTGTCCTCGGAGGTGTGCGAGTTCAGGCGCCAGATCTTGGCATCGATGAGCGTCGGGCCCTCGCCGCGGCGCGCCCGAGCAACCGCCTCCCGGCAAGCGGCAAAGGCAGCGGGCACGTCGGTGCCGTCGAGGGTCATGCCTGCCATGCCGTATCCCGCTGCTCGGTCGGCGACATCGGGGTTCTGCATCTGGAGGCGGAGCGGCACGGAGATCGCGTAGCCGTTGTTCTCGCAAACGAAGACGACCGGCAGCTTGTGCACCGCAGCGAAGTTCACGCCTTCGTGGAAGGCGCCCTGGCTGGTCGCACCATCGCCGAAGGTGCAGAGAGTGACCGTGCCCTCGCCGCGCAGTTTGGCCGCGTACGCAATGCCCGCCGCCTTCGGGACCCAGCTGGCAACGACCTGCGAGACGGGCGCGATCTTCAGCCGGTGGTAGCTGTAGCACCCGCCGGGGATGTTGCGTCCCGCCGACAACGGGTCGTCCGCCTTGGCGAAGACCGCCAGCATCCATTCCCTCATCGTCAAGCCACGCACGATCGCGTTGGCCAGCCCGCGGTAGTGAGGCACGAGCCAGTCGTCGGGTCCGAGCGCAGCGGTCGACGCGACCTGGATTCCCTCGTGGCCGCGGCTCGAGCCGACGAACGGCGCGCGACCCTGCTTCACCAGGATGTGCATGCGGTCGTCGAGCGCCTTGGCCATGCACATCCAGCGATGCAGTTGGAGGTATTGCTCCTTGGTGGCCGTGTCTTTGGCCGCGGTCGTCGCCATCAGCTCTTGGCCTTGGAGTCGGCCGAGATGGCGCGCGCGATGTCGACGACTTCCGCCGCGGTCAGTCCCAGGTGGCCGAGGTGCTCGTAGTAGTTGCGGTGGAACTCCGAGAAGTCCGCGCGCTCCGCACGCTCTTCGCGGATGCGCTTCACCTCTTCGAGGACTCGCGCGACCAGCTTCGGCTCAGGCGTGATGCCGGCGCCGCGCAGCGCATGCTCGACGACCACCGCGCCCGAGTGCTTGCCGTAGACGTACTCGACCGTCGTCCCCATGTCGGCGGGCGGGATGAACTGGTAGATCGCGGGATGGATGAGCATGCCCGCGGTGTGGATGCCGGACTCATGTGAGAAGACGTTGAGGCCGATGCCGGGCTCCGTCGGCTGCACTGGGATGCCGCTGATGCGCTCCAGGTGCCGCGCCAGGTCGCGGAGCTTCTCGTACTTGAAGTGCGGGATCTCGATGCCGAACAGGTAGCGCAGCTGCAGCAGCACCTGGTGCATGGGCGCGTTGCCGGTGCGCTCGCCGATTCCGTTGACGCTGGTGGTGAACACCTCGGCGCCTGACCCGAGCGCGGTCACGGTGTTCCACGCTCCGATGCCGAGGTCGTTGTGGAAGTGCACGACGAGCGGCGAGTTGGGCGCGGCCGCTTTGATCTTCGGGATGTACTCGCGGACTGCGTAAGGCGAGTAGCAGCCGACGGTGTCGGGCGTCGAAGGCCTAGTGCCGCCGGCCTTGAGGCCCTCGCGATGGATCTCGGCGATGTAGTCAACGTCGGCGCGGCTGCCGTCTTCCCCACCGAACTCGATCGAGGTGGCGCCCTGCGAGCGCGCGTACGCGATCGCGTCGCACATCATGCGGAGGTTTGCCTCCCGGTAAAAGGAGACGGGCAGCTCGAGCCACTCCGACTCCGGGATGCCCTCCCGATGAAGGAGCGTCTTGCCGAGCTTGTACTTCACGTGCAGGTCGGAGGCCGATGTGAAGACGAAGTAGGTCACCTCGTCGCGCTTGTGACCGAGCGAATCGATCACCTGCATCGTCGCGTCGATGTCGCCCTTGGTGCTGCGCATCATGCAGACGATCTCGAGGTCGTGCCTCAGCTCGCCACGCTTGCGGCCTTCGAGCACGAGCCGCAGCGTCTCGCGCTCGCCCTCGGAGACGTAGGGGAATCCGACGTCCATGATGTGAACGCCGATGTCGGAGAGCATGCGAGCGAGCTCGTACTTGTCCTTCGGCGTGATCGCGACGCCCGGCATCTGCTCGCCGTCCCGCAGCGTGTCGTCGTAGACACGGATCTTGTCCGCCGGCGGGAACTTCAGGTCGTGGCTGAAGCGGGTCGGGTCGCGGGCGAGCTCCTCTAGCGGCTCCTGAAGATCTACGGGTTTGTCCAAATCAGGACGCCGCTGTCGCGGCCTTGCGCTTTTCTTCGAGGCGCTTGCGCACCCATGGCACCAGGCCGCCCATGTGCAGCAGCTCGTTCATGAACTGCGGAAACGCCTCGCAGCGATACTCGTCGCCGCGCGTGAAGTTGCGGATGATCCCTTCATCGAGGTCGACCTCGAGCTCGTCACCTTCGTGCACGGCTTCAGCCGCCTGCGGCGACTGCAGGATGGGATAGCCCATGTTGATGGCGTTGCGGAAGAAGATGCGCGCGTAAGAGTCCGCAGCCGAAGTTCGAGGCGGCGACGAGGATGTCGCCCGCCGTCACCTGCGACGCCCAGGTCTCGCGACCCGGCACGCCCTCCATCGCGTGCTTGCCGAGCTCTTTCTCATCAAGCGAGTAGATGGCGTACTTGGCCGGGATGATCTGATCGGTGTCGATATTGGCCCCAAACGTCCACGCCCTGCCGCGCAGCGTCTTTGGAAACGTCATTGTTTGAACCCCGTTTTTGTGCACAAATGCGGGGAATTCCGCCGTAATAACCCGTTTTTGTGCACAAACGCAGGGATGGGAGTCA
>WNFL01021537.1_pt3 | contig 10077 bp, 7 predicted proteins | sample 5400361 | NCBI WGS metagenome assembly WNFL01 (sample SAMN13153351, study PRJNA577476) | soil metagenome | isolation source: 40 cm soil on Douglas fir-dominated hillslope | place: USA:California | collected 2013-09-17
CCCGCCGCCGGTTCCTTCGGTGTTTACGGAGACCTCTACCTAAACCGCTGGGCCGGATTCATCTCGCGCGCTGGTTACTGGCTCGCGATCGCGGTTTCCATCGGAGCTGAGATGGTCGCGTCCGCCACCTACATGCGGCTCTGGTTTCCACACGTGCCCGCCATCTTCTGGGTCTTCGCCTTTGCCGCGTTTCTGCTCTTTGTCAACTTCTTAGCGGTCCACAGCTATGGACGCTTCGAATTCTGGTTTGCCATGATCAAGGTCGCGGTCATCGCCGCCTTTATCGCACTTGGCGCCGCCCTGCTCCTCACCGGACGAGCCGCTCCCCAATACACCGGCCACGGTGGATTCTTTCCGCTCGGACCCGCCGCCCCCCTGCTCGCCATCACTTTCGCGATCTATACCTTCGGCGGCGTGGAATTTGTAGCCGTAGCCTCCGGCGAGTCCAGTTCCGCCAAGGCAATAGCCAGCGCCGTTCGCATGACCTTTCTTACCCTTACCTTCCTTTATTTAGGAGCCATCATCATCCTGGTTGGGATCATGCCGTGGAACCGCGCTGGCGTCACCGAAAGCCCATTCGTCACCGTCTTCCGCTCCGTCAGCTTTCCCGGCGCCGCTCACTTCATGAATTTCGTGGTCCTCACCGCCGCCCTCTCGGGAGCTAACGCCGCCCTCTACATCTCTTCTCGCATGCTCTTCTCGCTAGCCCGCACCGGATGGGCGCCCAGAGCGCTCGGCCGCCTCAGCGCAAAAGGAACTCCGATCCTAGCTCTCCTCGCTTCCTCTTACGGGATCGTTGTCGCGCTGGTCCTCGAGCGCTGGGCGCCGGCCAAAGCCTTCGAGTACATCCTCCGCGGCGCCTTCTTCGGCATGATGCTTTCCTGGATCATCTCGCTAGCCGCCCACGTCTCCTTCCGACGCCGTCTCACCGCCGCCCAGGCCGCCGAAATTCCTGCCCGATCACCTCTAGGCAAATGGGGATCGATCGTCGGTTTAGTCGTAGTCCTGGCAGCGATCGGGAAAACCTGGTGGGATTCGCGCATCAACTTGATTGCTGGCGTGACCTTCCTGATTGCGCTGACCCTGCTTTACATCCTTCTCCGCCGTACCCCGAAACCGAGCGACTCGTAGAACCGCGAAGGCGACGGCGGAGGGATGAATGTCTTGAGGGCCGGGCAGGGACGCCCGGCCCTCCACCCCTACGGCGTTACCGTAAAGTTAGTCGCGCTCGTTCCCGTGCCGCCCGGAGTGGTGACAGCGATGGGCCCTGTCACTGCGCCGGTCGGGACGAGCGCATCCACCTGCGTGTCGGATATCACCTGGAAACTGGTGGCCGCAACGCCGCCGAACGTCACCTTGGTCGCACTCTTGAAGCTGTTTCCAGTGATCGTGACCGCTGTTCCCACCGGACCACTGGTCGGGCTGAATGAGGTGATGGAGGGTACGACCGAAAAAGCTAAGGGGCTGCTAGCGATTCCCCCGGGGGTGGTGATGGTGATCTTCGCGCCCGTCTTCGCACCCGGGGGCACGGTAGCCGTGACCTGGGTATCGGAGTTGGCCGTGAAACTGGCTGGCTTACCGCCAATGGTCACTTTTGTGGCCTGAATGAGGCTGACTCCGGTGATCGTCACCGAGGTTCCCACAATGCCGCTGGCGGGAGTGAAACTCTTAATCTGCGGCGTCACCAGGAATGCCCGGTTGCTCTTCATCGTGTTTGTGAACGTGGTTACGGTCATGGTGCCCGTGAGCGCTCCAGCAGGGACGGTCGCTGTCATGTAGGTATCGGAGACGTTGCTGAAAGCCGCGTTGACTCCGTTGAATGAGACATCGGTCGTCCCGGTGAAGCCTTGGCCCAGGATCTCGACGGTCTTGCCAACCTTGGCGGACCAGGTCACAAGGTCGACGAGCGGTTTGAATCCTACATCGAAACTATAGAAAACGCTGCCGCCCAAAGAGTTCCCGTTGGTGTTGCCGTAGAATTTTCCGTCGGTGTGCAGTACGAGCGGTGTCGCAGGGGCAAACCCGTCGTTGCAACTGACCGAACAGAAGCTGTAGAGAACCGACTCGCTGCCTGCGGGAGTGATTTTGTAGAGCGATCCGAAATTTTTTGTCCCACCATTGCCGGTCGTCCCATAAAAATTGCCGTCGGTTCCCAGTGTCAAGCCCGTTATGGGTTTCAGCCCATCCCCAGCGACGCTGCCGAAGCTGTAGAGCAGGGTAAAGGTTCCCGAGGGAGTGATCTTGAAGACAGATCCGAAATTTTTCGCGCCTCCCTGATAGGTCGTCCCGTAGAAATTGCCGTCATAGCCCTGGACCAGCACTGCCAGCGGCCGATATCCGTCAGTGGGATACCCCTTGAAGTTGTGGAGCACGGTGATCGCGCCAGCAGCCGTCGCCTTGTATACCACCCCGCACCTGCATGTCGGGTCTCCACCACCTTGCGCGGTGCCATAAAAGTTGCCGTCGGTGCCCTGCGTCGGAAGGTTGGGGTTCGCGCCGTTGGTGTAGGCGAAGTCCTTTAGGGCTTTAAACACACCAGCCGCGGAGACCTTGAAGAAGGCACCGTACTGCCCGTTATATTGTGCTGCAGAAACACCGTACATATTGCCGTCCTGCCCCTGCAACGTGGTGTAGAAAGGGACGCTGTCATCGGTGCCGTTGGCAAAATTCCACAGCGTCGTCAACGTTCCGGTGGGCGTGACCTTAAACACCGTGCCGGCCCCGTGACTCCCACCGCCCTGGGTCGTCCCGTAGAAGTTCCCATCGAAGCCCAGCGTCACGCCACCGAGTGGGGACGCTCCGTCGGCGCATCCGGTTAGGGGGCAGAAGCTGTAGATCGTGTTCAATTGCCCCGCTGTGGTGATGTTGAATACTGTGCCGACATTCTTCGTTCCATCGTTGGAGATGGTGCTGTACAAGAGGCCATCGCGGCCTTGCGACATCACTTGGGGCCATCCGACACCGCTATAGTTGCCGGAGCCGATTGGGTAGGTGTGCAGCGCGGTATAGGTCTGGGCACTTGCGGCCACAGCAAATAGCAGTACCCCTGCGAAGATCGAAAGTACGGTTCCACGGTGTTTCATAAAAACTCCTCCAAAAGAAATTCGAGTGGATGGCTTACGAAAGTCGACGCGCTGTTGGCGGTTGCCGGGGGGAGGTGATTCGGGCCGCAGACAGGACTCATATTCCCAGTCAGTTGCTTTGTCAAGGTGAAATATCCTGCGTCATTCGTCATTAGAACTCCGAAGAACGAGCCGTTCCCTGCCTTGCTCCTTGCCTGTGGATCCCTTGCACAATTCGCGTGCTCGGCGGACTGGTTCGTGGCAAAATAATTGCGCTTACCAGTGGCCGTTGGGCGACAGTCTGCACCATCCCCCGCTGCATGTCCTGACGGAATTCTTAAGAACTCTAAAGCGGGACTAAGTCTATGAATTACAAAGGAGCTATAGGAGAAGTTGCTGAGACTTCCGGACGCTTGTGGCGTTTTGCAGACTACGAACTTGACGAACTGGGACGGGAGTTGCGGGTTAAGGGTAAGCCGATAGAGTTGGAATCGAAGCCGCTGGACATCCTGCTGCAACTCCTTCTCCATGCCGGCGAGGTCGTGACCAAGGAAGAATTACTAGAGTCCGTGTGGCCCGATGTGATGGTCGTGGATGGTTCGTTGGCGACGGCAGTCTCCAAGTTGCGCAAGGCGATGGGGGATGAAGACCATCCCGCGATTGTTACGGTGCCTCGCGTTGGATACCGACTGGCGGTCCCGGTCTATTGCAAGACGGTGGCGGCAGCAGCGGGACCCGAGCTTGGATTCAAAGCGGGTGACGTCGTTCCTGGTCGAGAGCAATGGCGACTCTCTCGCCCCATGGACATTTCCGGATCGAGCGAAGTCTGGCTGGGCGAAAATCCGAAGACTCACGAACAACGCGTATTCAAGTTCGCAGCGGATGGCGTGCGCCTGAAGGGGTTGAAACGCGAGATCACGATTTCTCGTTTTCTGCGGGAATCGCTCGGCGACCGGCCGGAATTCGTCCGCATCCTGGAATGGAATTTCGAAACGCCTCCTTTCTTTCTTGAAAGCGAATACGCCGGGGCAAACCTGGCGGAATGGGCGGCCGCGCAGGGTGGACTGAACAAAGCCACGCTCGACGCTCGTCTTCATCTTCTGATAGATATCGCCCAGGCCGTTGCCGCGGCGCACGACATCGGCGTGCTTCACAAAGATTTGAAGCCGGCCAACATCCTGGTCGTGCCCGGCGCCAATGGCAGCTGGCAGATCAAAATCGCAGACTTCGGTAGCGCGTCGCTGTTCGATCCTTCGCGGCTGCACGCCTTGGGAATCACCAACCTGGGATTCACTCAGACGGCTGGGCTTGAGAACGAGACGTTGACCGGAACTTTGATGTACCTCGCGCCCGAAGTCCTGGCCGGTCAATCTCCCAGCGCCGGCGCCGATGTTTATGCTCTCGGCGTGTTGCTCTACCAGTTGGCCGTCGGTGATTTTCGCAAGCCGCTTGCGCCGGGATGGGAAGCCGAAATCAAAGATCCGTTGCTCCGCGAGGATATTGCCGATGCGGCGTGTGGCGATCCCGCCAAGCGGCTCAATAGCGCGGCCGATCTGGTCGAGCGGCTGCTTACGCTCGATCAACGCCGGATCAAACGCGACGAACTGGAAACTGCAAAAGTTCGAGCACAGATTGCCGAGCGCAAATTGGCCGGGACCCGCGCCCGGCGTCCCTGGATCGCGCTGGCCGTCATTGCACTGGCGGTCGGATTGGGCTTGAGTGTCACTCTTTATCGGAGAGCCGCTCGCGAACGCGACATTGCCAATCGCCAAACCGCGATCGCAACCTCGATCAACCGGTTTCTTTCTGACGATCTGCTGGGGCGCGGTAATCCGTTTTCGAGCGGCAAGGCCGGCGAGTCGCTGATGGATGCAATCAAGCAGGCGTCCCCCAGCATCGACCGTCAATTCAAGAATGAGCCCCTGATCGCCGCCCGTCTCCACCAAACCATTGCCCGAGCGCTCGATAACCGAACAGATTATCCAGATGCCCGACAGGAGTATGCCCGAGCCGCGGATCTTTTCAAGCAGGTGGATGGCGAGCTGTCACAAGACGCGATTATCGTTCAGCTACAACGAACCACGCTGGAGGCGCGAAGCTACGAAAGCGGCTCGCTCCCGTTAGCCAAGTCCATGCTGGGACAACAGGAGGCGCTTATCGCCAGGCTTCCACATTCGCGACCTGACTTGGCGGTCTGGCTGTCCTCCGCGCGGGGAATGATTGCATTGATTGAGAACGACGCAAAGTCCGCGGCAGAAAACTTTCAAGCGGCAGTGAACCGGGCGGCCGTTCTCCCCGAATTCGATGAGAGCGCCCGCTTGACGTTCAAACAAAGATTGGCGTTTTCCTATATCCGCCTCGGCGAGGGGGCGAAGGCGGAGCAATTATTTCGCGAACTCATTGTTGCCTTCACGCAGGTCGCTGGGCCGGACAGTCCCCATGTGTTGCGCGTGCGCCTGAATCTGGCACAAGCCTTCATGATTCAGAATAAGCACGAGGAAGCGATCAGGGAAGCAAGCACAATCTATCCAGAATTTGTTTCCCGGCTGGGCGCGGACCACGAACTTACCATGCAGCTATTGACCACGCGAGCGCAGTCGGAAGGCAGTCTTGGGCGTTGGGACGAAGCCATTCGCGACGATTTTGCCATCCACGAACTCGCCGTTCGCAAGCAGGGACCTCTGTCGTTCTTTGCCGTGGCCACGCTTGCAGATGGGTCTCTGGCCCAATGCCGAGCCGGGCGCTATCGCGAGGGTGAATCCAATGCGCGCAAGGCCTATGAGGCATCGGCAAAAGCGTTTGGAGCGCGCGCCGGGCTCACCGGAGGCACCGCGTATACGCTGGCGAGTTGCCTGATTGGCTTGGGTAAATTGGACGAAGCGTCCGCCCTCTTGCAGCAAATCGACGTGCCCGCTCGCTTATCGCGTCGGCAATTACGCTGCCGCGCGGAACTACGTTCAGACCGTAACTCCCGTGTTCACCCGCAAGGATGCGGAGCCCTATCAAAGGCGTGCGCTGGAATCTCTGAAAGCCGCTCTAGACAAGGCTTTACCGCAGAACTAAGACCCAGGACCTGACACCTGAGACGGGCCCTACTACAATATCCTTCATGCCCGACGATCTGCTGCGCTACCGCTCCGAGTTTCCGATCCTCGAGCGCACTAACTACATGATCTCCAACTCTCTCGGAGCCATGCCTCGCGCTGTTCATGACGCGCTCCATGGTTATGCGGATATCTGGGCAACCCGCGGCGTCCGCGCCTGGGAAGAGCGTTGGTGGATGCTGGCCCTCGAGGTTGGCAATGAAATTGGCGTGCTGATGAACGCGCCCAAAGACTCCGTCTCTCTCCACCAGAACGTCACCACCTGTCAGGCGGTAGTGGCGTCCTGTTTCGACTTCACCGGCAAGCGCAACAAAGTCGTTTACAGCGACATGAACTTTCCTTCCGTCATGTATTTCTGGGAAGCGCAGCGTCAGTATGGCGCGCAGGTTCACATGGTTAAAACGGATGACGGCATCACCGTCCCCACCGAGCGCCTGCTCGACGCGATCGATGAGCAAACTCTGATCGTTCCCATCTCGCACGTTATTTTTCGCAGCTCCTACATCAATGACGCCAAAGCCATCATCGACAAAGCGCACAAGGTCGGAGCCCACGTCGTCCTCGATACTTTCCAGTCGCTCGGCACCGTCCCCGTCGACATCCAGTCGCTCAACGCCGACTTCGCCTGCGGAGGAGTGCTCAAGTGGCTCTGCGGCGGTCCCGGCGTGGCGTATCTCTACGTCCGCCCCGATCTCGGCAAGAAATTGGAGCCGAAGCTCACGGGATGGTTCGCGCACGCACGAAAATTCCTTTGAGTTCGCCACCGGGCCAATCCGCTACGCCGATCCTCCGTACCGATTCATGAACGGAACCACGCACATTCCCGCAATTGAGGCGGCGCGTCCCGGCCTGAAGATCATTCGCGACGTTGGTGTGGAGAAAATCCGCGAGAAATCCAAGCGCCAAACCGCCCGCCTCATCGAGTTCGCGGACCAGCACGGATGGCGCGTCAATACTCCCCGCGATCCCGAGCGACGCGGCGGCACGGTCTCGATCGATATGCCCGATTCTCAACAAGTGAGCAGGGAGCTCCTGGCCCGCGACATCCTCGTAGACTGGCGTCCCAAAGCCGGAGTCCGCTTCTCGCCTCACTTCTATAACACCGACACCGAAATCGATGCAGCCATGGCGGCCGTAGTAGAAATTTTGAAGACTCGCGCTGTAACCGCATAGCGAGCGTAGAGACGAAGTTCGTCGGGAACGCTTGCCGCGTCTCGGCTGCAATGTCGCTTAGTAACAGTTACTTCCGTAAGCCCATTCCGCCTCTTTCCCCGTGTCGTTTTTCAGATCTCTTCTTATCCTCATATCAGCTCATCCGAGAACAATCTGGGAAACCCTGTGGCCGTCTGCCTTGCTCTCTTCATCCCGATCAACGAGCTCGCGATTCTTTCGTTGCTTGCGATTGCCGGAGGTTTGTACTTTTTCGTTTCCGGATTCCGTCTCCTTGCCCGCAGGCGCTTATTGCTTACCACACCAACCTCCAAGATACGCAGCGCTGCCCTGGGGCTGGTCGAAGTGAATGGCAAGGCTGCGGGTCCGCACACCATGGTTGCCCCGGTCACAGGTAAACCCTGTTTCCTCTACCAAACAACCGTCTGGCAGCAGCGTGAAGGCAAGAATGTGGAATGGGATAAAATTGCAGACGAAACGCTGCATCTTCCATTCTTCATCGACGACTCGACCGGCCAGTTGCTCGTCGAACCTTTGGGAGCTGATCTCGATCTGCACCGTGATTTCCGCGAAGAATATGCCTCGTCGTTTTTCTCCTCAAGCCTTTCCTCCGACGGGGATGGGGTTCCGCCGCGCGTCAGCGTTTTTCTTTCGCGCCACGGCATCGCTCCAGCCCGGCGCTTGCGCGTCGAAGAACGCTCGATCAAGCCTGAAGATGCGCTCTTCGTTGCCGGAACTCTGACTGAAAATCCGGGCGTCCAGGTGCGTTCGTTATCGCCGCGGAGCGATTACCCGAACAACGCGGCGCCTGATAACGCTTCGGAACAGCTTCCCGCCCCGCAGATCATCAAACTGGCCAATGGCGAGGCCCCTTCCACCACTCAGGAAATGAGTCAGCAGGCGAAAATCGCAGCTGCGCTCACCCGAGCCGGGATCACCAAACCCGAGGCATGGTCTGCCGCAGGAGTCTCCTACCAAACCGTGGCCGCTGAAGAGAATATCAATGTGGCACCAGTCGCCACCCATGACGAGCCGAGTCGGGACGAACCAGCTCCGCGCAACGACCAGCCCAAAAAGCCAGACTTCAATCTCAATCCAGCGGTGGTATTGATGAAAGGCGAGAATAATTCTACCTTCGTGATCTCCTTTCGCAGCCAGAAGGAATTCGTCGGCACGCTCGCCTGGAAATCGGCCGCCATGGTCTGGGGAGGCGCCGCCATTGCATTGCTCGGCCTCTACGTGCTGCTGGCGCAGACGGAGTTGCTATAACGACAGATGGTGAGTAGTGACGGGGCTTTGCCCCGCCACCACACAAATGTCCCTTCAACCGTTTTGGTCGGCCTCGGCGAAGCCAGTAGCTAAGTGCTCAATGCCAAGTGCGGACCGCTAATTTAGAATGTCCCCTGTGAGCGAATCCGTCCGGATCGGGATTCTCGGCGACTTCAATCCCGAGTTCCGTTCCCATCACGCGACCAATGATTCGCTCCAGCACGCCGCCCTGAAGCTTCAACTCACGGTTGAATCGGCCTGGCTTCCGACGATCTCGCTGCTCGAACCGGGAGGCGTTGCCACACTCGATTCCTTCGATGGTCTATGGGCTTCGCCAGGCAGCCCCTACAAAAGTTTCGATGGCATGCTCAAGGGCATCGAGTTCGCCCGCGTCCACGACCGGCCGTTCCTCGGCACCTGCGGAGGCTTCCAGTACGCGCTTATCGAGTGCGCCCGCAACGTGCTGGGCATCCACGATGCGACCACCGCGGAAGAAGACCCCCACGCCAAGAACATTGTGATCTACCCCGTCGCCTGCGCCGTTCCCAACCGTGATCCGAAGGCGCCCAAGCTCTCGGGCAAAGTTAAACAGATCCGCCTCCGTCCCGGGTCTTACCTTGCGGCGTATTACGGAAAAGAAACGATCGAGGAAGAATTCTTTTGCAACTACGAGATGAATCCCGAGTTCGAATGGATGGCGATGGAAGCCGGCTTTCCGGTTGTAGCTCGCGGCTCGAAGGAAGAATGCCGGGCCATCGAATCTCCCGCGCATCTGTTTTACGTCGCCACGTTGTTCCAACCGCAACTCTCGTCGAGCGAGCACAGCCCACATCCGCTGATCATGGCATTCGTGCAACACGTCGCCGACTTCCGCCGCAAACGGCTTGACGACTCTATCCTCGCCTGACGGCCCGCGCCCTCATTGCGGAGACACAGCAAGTCTGAAAGCAATCTGAACAGCAGGCACCGATCCGCTTCTGCTGCTAGAATTTTTTGAGTTGCCGTCCTACGGGGAACTTGGCAGGCCGTGTCTCTCTACATCGAGGTGCTTCCATGACGGAAACTCTGCAGCTTTTGAATTCCGCGCCGCTCACCACTCTTACCGAAGACGAGATTCTGTTTCGCGACAATGTCCGCCAGTTTGCCGATGACAAGATTCGGCCCCTGGCCAAAGAGATGGACGAAAAGGCGGTGTTCGATCACGGCCTGCTCGAGCAGTTCTTTCAGCTTGGGCTGATGGGGATTGAGATTCCGGAGCAGTACGGCGGCGCAGGCGGCAAGTTTTTCGAGGCAATCTTAGCGGTGGAAGAATTTTCGCGAGCCGACGCTTCCGCCGGCGTCATCGTGGACGTGCAGAACACGCTGGTGGCAAATGCGATTCTGCGCTGGGCCAGCGAAGACCAGAAGAAGCGTTACCTGCCGAAGATGGCGGCAGACACGGTTGGCGCATATGCGCTGAGCGAAGCAGGATC
>WNFL01431347.1_pt1 | contig 10077 bp, 9 predicted proteins | sample 5400361 | NCBI WGS metagenome assembly WNFL01 (sample SAMN13153351, study PRJNA577476) | soil metagenome | isolation source: 40 cm soil on Douglas fir-dominated hillslope | place: USA:California | collected 2013-09-17
GATTTTTTCTCGGTAATGGGCTGGACTACCGGAGTCTCTCCTGCCGCCGTGGCCTCCGCGGTCACCGCACCCGCAGCCGCCGCAGTCTCAACAGCCGCCGCGCTCTCGACACCCGGTGGCTGAGCGACCCCCGCCAGTACCGCAGCAAACAATTCCTTCTGCTTGAGCAATTCTTTTTTCGATGGCGGCGCCTGCTCGTGCCGATAATCGTGATCGCTATAACAGGTCCGGCAGCGCACTTTGGCTGCCTCGCCCTTCATCAGAGAGACAATCGAATGATTGGTTACCCGGCGGCATTTGACGCAAAAATCGTCGATGACGTCGCCGAGCCGAAAATCCGGCATACTTTCGTTGAGTATATACCAGCCGGGATTACCGCGACGATATACGAAAATGAAACCCGTGACCACTCGACGCATGCTGTGCCCGGCTTGGCTGCTCCTGACCGCTTGCTCTAAATCGCCGCCGCCGGCCGAGCCTCCTGCGGTCACTGTTCGCATCACCCAGTTCTACGCTGCTCCGCCCAGTCCGCCGCTCGGCCAGAAAACGCTGGTGTGCTACGGCGTCGAAAACGCCACCGAAGTAAGGCTCGATCCGCCGATCGAGCACGTCTGGCCCGCGGTCAGCCGCTGCTTTAACTTCGTTCCCGATAAGCCCGCCACGCTCAAGCTCACCGCCTCCGGAAGGAATCAAAGCGTCACGCAGTCGCTCGAGATTTCGCCCGGCGCCCCGCTCGCGCACATCATCGAAGTAAGCATCAACGCGCTCGAAGTTAAGCGCGGCGAAAAGGTGGTGGTCTGCTACAAAGCCAAGAACGCAGTCTCAATCGATATCCGCCCCGGTGCCTGGATTCCCGCCGCCCGCAACCTCGCCTTCGGTTGCGTCACCGATCAGCCCAAGCAGACCACCACCTACGTCGTCACCGCGACAGGCTCCACTGGCGACGTCGATACCGAGCGCGTCACCGCCCGCGTAAAGTAACCTGTCCGCAATGCCCGACCCCTTCCTTCCCAGCGAGCGAAAGATTTTTCGCCGCCTGACAACCCCCACCCGCATCCAGGCTTTTCTCGATCGCGAGATCGGTTACAACCTAGAACCTGACGGCGACACCTGCTACTCGCCCCGCCGCGTTCTACGCGACCGCGTGGCCCACTGCATGGAAGGTGCGCTGCTGGCCGCCGCCGCGCTGCGCATGCTGGGATTCCCGCCGCTGCTGGTCGATCTCGAAGCCGTGCGCGATTCCGACCATGTGCTGGCCGTCTATCGCATCCGCGGCTTGTGGGGCGCCGTCGCGAAATCCGACTACTCCGGATTGCGTTCGCGCGAGCCGGTCTATCGCACCCTGCGCGAGCTCGCCATGAGCTACTTCGAGCACTACTTCAACCCTGCCGGTGAAAAAACTCTGCGCACCTATTCGCGCCCGGTCAACCTCAAACGCTTCGATCGCTTCCATTGGATGACCTCGGAAGACGACGTCTGGGCCGTGCCCAATCATCTGGTCGACATTCCGCACACACGCCTCATCACGCCCGCGATCGAGCGCCGCCTCTCGCGTATGGATAAGCGACTCTACGCAGCCGGGCGCTTAGGGGGCGCCGCGCATTAAAACCCCGCACCGAGCCGCGACCACAGGGAGCGGTATATTCACCCTATGCCCGATCTCCTCACCGAAGTGCGCGGCCGCGTCGCCACGCTGACGCTCAATCGCCCCGATAAGCTGAACGCCCTCAATTCAGAAATCATTCGCGGCTCCATCGCGATCCTAAAAGATTGGGCCCGCGATCCCGGCGTCGGCGCGATCGTCGTCACCGGCTCCGGTCGCGCTTTCTGCGCCGGCGGCGACGTCTCAAAATTCCTCGAAGGGGGACCCCAAGGCAGCAGTGCCGATCGCACCCTCGAGCAGCGCATCGACGAATTGCGCGAGAGTCAGGACCTTTCCTGGCAGCTCTACAACAGCGGCAAAGTAACCATCGCCGCTGTTAACGGATTCGCGATGGGCGCCGGCCTCGGCATCGCCCTCGCTTGCGATCTGCGCATCGCCTCCAGCGAAGCCAAGTTCGGCACCGCCTATGCAAAGGTCGGTTTCGGTGGCGATTTCGGCACCACCTGGCTGCTCGCCCGTTACGTCGGCGCACCCAAAGCGAAGGAAATGTTTTTCCTCGGCGACGCGGTGGATGCCACCGAAGCACACCGCATTGGACTGGTGAATCGCGTCGTCCCGTCCGATCAGCTCGCTTCCTCAGTCGGCGAAATCGCCACGCGCATCGCACACGGCCCGCTCACCAGCTTCCGCTACATGAAAGCCAATGTGAACTTCGCGCAGAGCACCGACTTCCGCACGCTGATGGACCGCGAAGCCGAAACACACCTGCGCTGCGGCATGACTGACGATCATCGCGAAGGCGTTCAGGCGTTTCTCGAAAAGCGCCCGGCGGTCTTCAAAGGCCGCTGACTTGTGGGGCAGCCCTTTCAGGCTGCCGCCGGGCTTCTGCCCGGCGTTACTCGAATGAATACGCCGCGAGGTTGCGACGGTCGCGCACGTACACCCGCGTCAAGACCACCGTCGGCGGCGTCCACGAATTATTTTCAAGCACCCGTATCTTGCCGTGCCCCGTCAGGCCAGTCTCCGTGGGCGTCGCCAGCGCCAGCACGCCTTCCTCGTCCAGAATCAGCAACTGTTTTCCGACCGCTACCAGCGACGCCTTGGGAAATGTCCGATCACGCCACAGCAGCTTGCCAGTCTTGATATCCGTGGCCGTCAGCGGACACGGACCCATGTCGCCGCTCGCCGCGAAAACCATGTCGCCGATCCGCACCATGTCGGAATGATGCACGCGCACCACCGGCTGGGTCCAGACCTGCGCAACCCGCGTATTGTCGCCGTCTTGCGTTAGTCGCAACAGCCGACCTCCCGTGCCATATCCCGAGCTCAGGAACAACAGCCCGTCGCCGCGCCACACCGGCAACGCGACGTTTACCTTTTCGTTGTTCGTATGTGGAAACGACCACAGCAGCTTTCCATTCGACGGATCGATGCCAGTGACTTCGTCAGAGAACTGCATCAGAAGCTGATCGCGCCCGCCCACCTGAATCAGCATCGGTGACGAATACGACACCACGAAGGAATGCTGCTTCCACACCACCGCGCCGTCCGACTGCCGCAATGCCATGATCGCCGCGCCCGGAGCCCACGGAAACACGATTACCGTGTCATGCCACGCCAGCGGGCTCGCTGAATATCCGTTGTGACGAATTTGTCCATCGAACTCGCGCGGGAAATCATGCGACCAGCGTGGGTTGCCCGTCTTCCGATCCAGACAGTGGAATTTTCCGCCTGCTCCCGCCGTGAATAACGCGTCGCCCGCGATCAGCGGCGTCGACCGCGGCCCGGTTGTGTTGAACGTGTCGAAGTCGGACGGCAGCGGCGCGTCGTAGGCATATTCCCAGATGGTATTTCCCGTCGCCGCCTCCAACGCAATCGCGACTTCCTTCTCGCCACGCCGGTACATCGTATACAGCGTCGGCCCGTCGCTCACGATCGACGAATAACCCTCGCCCAGCGCGCGCTGCCACAGCTTCTTCGGCCCGCCTTCCGGCCAGCGCAGCGTCGCGTCCGGCAAATGAAAATCGCCGTTAGGCCCGCCGAAGCGCGGCCAGTCGGATGCGCCTAGACACACCGGTATCGCGAGTAATAAAACAGAACCACGCATGGATGTTGTCCTAGTTTTTCCGAATCCTTTCAGGCGCCTTAAACCGCGCCGCGATGTCCGGCGGATTGAACTGAAACGATTCCACGGTCCACGTGTTCGGGGTCAATTCGCCGTTGAACATGCCCTGCGCCTTGAAGGGCAACCGCACACCGCTCCCGGCGTCGCGATAGTCCGAATACTCGATGCGCACGTCACCGTACTCGCCACCGGGGCCGCGCCCGCGGAATCCGACCGACTTGATTTCGCCCGACTGTGCGTCGATCTTCACAACCGACACCGTGCCGTGATTGCGAACGATCACTACGTCGCCCGCCGCGTAGACTTCGAAGTCGCTACCGCCGCGAGCCGTCAGAATCGACAACAGATCGTGCCGCCAGTCGCGCAAAACCTCGCGCGCGAAGGCCTCCGGCATGCGATTGCCTTCCCCGCGGAAGATATTCATTCCGCCCTCAGGTGTCACCAGGTTTCCGAAACTGTTCTCGCCGACCTTCGTCTCGGTGCGCAGCGACGCCGGTAGCAGTGCCGCGCGCGACGTCGTCCGCGAGCCGTTGGGGCTCTCCTGTTTGCGAGTCTCCACGTAAGCTTTCACCGCAAATCGATCCGCGCCGCCCAGCGCGTCCATCGCCTTCTTCAAAAGCGCCGCGCCCTTGGCTCTTTCCGCGGCGGCCGGATTCCACTCTTGCTTGGGCTGCGCGGATTCCAGATACTTCGCCGGAGCCGCCTTGAAGTGGCGATAGCACTCATCGCTGCCCATGATATAAATCCGACCGTCGTGCACCACATACGCATCTGGATTCCCGCCCGCCGGCGGACCCATCCGCGCGCACGCGCCTTCTAACTGGATCGCATACCGTTCCGGCTCGCGATTGAACTTCGCGCGAGTTTCCTCGCTCGAAAATTGATACAGGAATCGGCCACGCTGCACGGTGATCGAATCCTTGCCGTCCACGTCGCGGCCTTCAGTAAGCAGTACCGGATCCAATCCCTGCAGCGCCGGGCCCTTGGGTGTTCCCTGGCCAAACGTGCACACCGCACACATCAATAAAAGTAAAGCCCGCATCATTCACTCCTTAATGTCTCGACTGGATCGACACGCGATGCGCGGATAGCAGGCACCAGGCAGGCTGCCGTCGCGGTCGCCAGCATCAACAGCGCCGCCGCTCCAAACGTCAACGGATCCGTGGGCGGCACACCGAACAAAAATGTTTCCAGCAACCTCGTTAGCGCCAGTGCCGCGATCAATCCCGCCGCCAGCCCTGCCAGCACCATGCGCATTTCTTCACTCACCACCAGTGCGACCAGCGCGCGTGGCCGGGCTCCCAGCGCCAGACGGATTCCCAGCTCGGCACGACGCTGGCTGGCCGCGACCGCTGCGACGCCACCGATGCCCGTCATTGTGATTACCAGCGTCAGCGCCGCCAATAATCCCAGAAGCTGAGTGGTCAACTGCGGCGCAGCCAGATTCTCCGCAACGATCTCTTGCATGCTTCGCGCCGATACCAGCGCCGTCTCCGGATCGAATCGCGAGACGATTCCGCGCGCATTTTTGATTGACTGCGACAAGTCGCCGCTGGTACGAATTACCACTTCCAGTCCCGCGAAGGTTTGCTCGAATGACAGAAATACTTCCTCGGCGGGCTCTCGATCCAGCCGGCTCGAGCGCATGTCGCCGACCACGCCAGCTACCGTGATCCACGCGTCGGTCTCAACTCCGAACAGGCGCGGGATGCGGAAACGCCGCCCCACCGGATCCACGTTTGGCCAGCGCCGCCGCGCCAAAGTCTGGTTGATTACCGCTACCACCGGCTTGCCTTCCCGGTCGGCCTCGGTGAAGTCGCGTCCGCGCAGCAGCGGCACCCGCAGCGTGGCGAAATATCCGGGGCTCGCCACCGCAACGTTCACTAGCGCAGCGGCGGTCGACGGTGCCTGACCCTCAAACTCCAGATCACGGATGTGAGTATCGTAATTATCCAAGGGAACGCTTCCCGAAACGCCCGCTGCGACCACGCCTGGCGCGCTGCGAACCTCGACCAGCAGGTTACGGAAGAACGCGCGGAAAGCTTCCGTACCGTTAATCCGCGTCCAGTTCGGATGCAACCGTAGCGCGAACACATGCTGCGCCTCGAACCCGGGATTCACTTCCAGCAGCTTCACCAAACTGCGCAGCAGCAAACCCGCGGCGATCAGCACCGCGAAAGAAAAGGCCACCTGCGCGCTGATCAGGAGGCGGCGCGCGCCCTGCCTGGGCAATCCGGCGGTCGAGCCAGGGGTGCCGTCTTTGGTACCTGCCACCAACGGCACGCGCGTGCGCCACGCCGGGAACGCGCACGCAAAAACGCCCGTGAGAATAGACACCGCCACGCAGAACCACAGCACCACCGGATCCAATCGAACGTCGTAAGCACGCACGCTGAAACGCGCCGCGAACGCTGCCAGCAAGCGCAGCGCCGCCACTGCGGAGCCGAGTCCGAGCAGTCCGCCCGCGCACGATACCAGCAGTCCCTCCACTACAAATTGCTGCAGCAGCCGTGCCTTGGACGCGCCCAGCGCCGCGCGTATCGCCACTTCGCGCCGCCGACGAAGCGTGCGTGCCAGCGAAAGATTGGCCACGCTTGCGCACGCGATCAGCAGCACCAATCCCGTGATCCCGAACAACAACAGAAATGTGGGCCGGGCTTCTTTCGATATTTCATCGGAAAGCAGTGCAGCGTGCGGTTTCCAAAGGACGCCTGGCGGAAGCGCCTCCGGATGGTCTGCGCGATAACTCATCGCGATACTTTCGTATTCCTCCTGGGCCTGCTGGATCGTCACGCCGGGCCTGAGCCGTCCGTACAGCCGTAACAGGCCCGTTTTCCGATTCGTGTGGAAATCTGGACTACTGCGCGTTCCGCATGACGACGTCGGCATGTACACATCCGTGCGCGTGGGGAATTCCGGAATCGGCGGAAGCACACCGACGATGGTGTGGACGCGATCGTTCAGACGCACCGTGGTCCCGATCACCGAAGTATCGCCGCCGAAGCCCGCCAGGAAGTAGCGATGACTCAGGACCATCACCGGTGCGGCGTTATGCGCGTCCTCGCCCGGAAGAAAAGTTCGTCCGTACCGCGCCTTCAGCCCCATGAAGTCGAAGTAATTCGCGCCCACCACAGCGGTATCCACGTTCTGCGCTTCGCCCCGGCCCAGCAGCGTGAAGGACATCGTGTGGAATTCGGCTACTCCATCTCCGGAAGCGAGAATCCAGCGCCCACCACTGCGTTGTTTTGATCGACGCGCTGCAGCATCACCACGCGATCGCCGTCGCGGATCGGCAGTGGACGCAGCACCACCGATCGCAGCACGCTGAACAGCGCCGTGTTGCTTCCGATTCCAAGCGCCAGCGTGATCACCGCCGCCAGCGTGTACACGAAATTCTTGCGCAGTCCCCGCAGTGCGAACAGAATGTCGCGATACAGGTTGCCCGCCAGCTCCGTGCCCCACGCTTCGCGGCATTCTTCGCGGACGCGCGCCACTCCGCCGAAATCCTGTAGGGCCGCGCGCCGGGCTTCCCCTCGCGACATGCCGCGCCGGATGTTTTCGAGCGTTTCCTGTTCGATGTGATACTCGATCTCGCCGTCCATGAGCTGCTCGGTCTGCCGCCGCAGCAGCAGAAATTCGATCGAGTGATACAGTTTGCGAAACATCGTCGCGAGACCGCGCCCTAGTTGGCTTCCAGAATGCGCGCCACCGCGGTGGTGACGCGATTCCAGTTTTCCTTCTCCTCATTCAGACGGCTGCGCCCCAAACGCGTGAGCTTGTAAATCTTCACCTGCCGGTTATTTTCCGCGGAGCCCAGCTCGGACCCGATCCAGCCCGCGCGCTCCAGGCGGTGCAGCGCCGGATAAAGCGATCCCTGATTCACCGAAAACGCGCCGTTCGAGATCTGGCGGATGCGCTGCGAAATCGCCCATCCGTGCATGGGTTCGAGCGACAGCGTCTTCAGGATCAACAGGTCCAGCGTTCCCTGCAGCAGGTCGGGCTTAGTTGGTTTTTGCATTGTGGGCAGTCTACAATGCGGAGTCTACTCTTGGAATTGTCGGATGTCAACAATTATAGGTAAGCCAACCAGGCCCGGATCAGCGCAGCACCGTTAACTCGCCGATGGCCGGCTGCCACGCTCCGTGCTGCGTCCGGATTTCGCGGATCAGGATGTGCCCGGCGGGAATCTCATCCGGGGTCAGAACCGTGGCCGAGCCGCTTGAATCCAATCGGCACCACTTGCGCCCCACCCCGGCGTGTCCCACCGACCTTCGCAGCTCCTCATATGCGATGTCGATGGTTTCGCCCGCCCATCCCGGCACGCTCACGTGATAGCTTTCGCCGGGCCGCACTCGCCCCGGTGCGAACCCGACTTGGACTGGCGCACCCGCCTCCGCACTCCGTTGCGCAGGATTCGGTAGCTCCCGGAGCATCCCATCCGGATCGGTGAACACGTGATCGTACAGCGTCAAATCATCCGCGTCCGGCGGCGCGCCCAGCATCTTCACGCGATCCACCCAGATTCCCGGGTCGCGATAAGCCAGTTGAGTGAACAGCAGCAAGCTCCAGTCGGGAACCGGCAGATGGTCGTCGACGATCAGCAAATGCGCACCCGGCTCCAGACGCGGCCGCAGTTCCTTTAACTGGCGAATATTGCTTCCACGAATCGCTTGCGCTTCGCGGAATGTTCCGTGACGATCAAAATCGTGATCGCAACCAGCGCCGCCGCTCGCAGCAGGACGCCCGCCCTAACCGGAAGCCGCTGCGTGACCAACTCCCACACCCGCACCCACAGCGCGCCCCAATACAGCCCCCATCCGATCATCGGAATGTACAGCATGAATCCGTTGCGAAAAATCGGAATGATGCACACCGGCGCCAGGCTGACTAACAGGAACCAGAACCCGAACTTCATCGCGCGCGACCGCATCACGTGCGCCAGCCCGATCATCACGGCGCAAATCACCAGCAGCATCGCCGGAGTGAGAAAGCCATCGCGGTAGATCAGCGCATCGAAATACCGGCACAGCGCTTCGATCACGCCGGCCACCGACACGTGGATGTGATAACGCGCATCGCGGCTCAGCGGATTGTAGGTGGCGAGCTTGACCGCCATCACGATCGCCGTCAGCAGAGCCGTCGCGAGGATCGTCCGTCCCTGCCGCAGCAGCTCCACCATCGTCCAGCGTGGCGGCCAGTAGTAAATCAACTCCACCAGCAGCATCGCCACCGGCAGCGTCACAGCCATCTCCTTTGAATTCAGCGCCATCGCGTCTAGGGCCAGCACCATAGCGATCCGCCGCCAGGATAGAGTGCTTTGTGTGCGCCAGGCCGCATAGCAGCTCAAAGCCGCGAAGTAGAACAAAAAACAGAGGATTTCATAGATGGTTCCGCTGTTGAACAGGAGTTGGTACAACGCAGGATGCTGCGCCCACAGAAACGTAGCGAGAAAGGCAGCTTCGGCCGAGCCCGAAAGTCGTTTTGACAAACCGAACCCAATCAGCACGTTGACTAGCATCAACGCCAGGCAAACCGCTCGGAAAGGCAGCGGATCGAATCCCGCTATCTTGAAGATTCCAAGGTAGAAAATGCCGCCGACGGGCCGGTAAGCGCCGGACGCCACCCGCGCCACCGACCCCGCCATCTCGCCCAGCGAGGTCTCCCAGTAGCCGTGCGCGTTCAGCAGGTTTCCGCCGTCGTCCAGCGTGAAGTAGGCGCCCAGTCCGACGGCCGCGAAGACGGCGAAGTACACCGCGGCGGCAAGCACGGCAGCGCGGTTCAACAGACGCGTTTGATTAGCGGGGTCGGCTTCGGACACCGAGCCTTAGAATATCGAAAGTCCGCGGCGCGCTGCCGACTGAACTGCCCGGTCCGCTAAGCTACCTGAACAGTTGCTTTAGCCGCATTCGCGACTGATACAGTGCGATGCCGAGGACGCCGGTCAGAAGTAGAATCAATGTGGACGGAGCTGGCGTCGGCGTCAGTCCTCCGCCCGAGGTGGACACCCCGATCGTGTTGGAATCTAGCGTCACTGCCCCGTTCCGTGCCAATGCTCTGCCGTTCATGGTCGCCCCGGTCGTTAGCGTGATGGACGTCAGCGCCAAGATATTTCCGGCGAAGCTGGAGCCCGTTCCAAGCGTCGCCGAGCTGCCTACCTGCCAAAAAACGTTGGCCGCCTGCGCGCTCCCTTGCAGGATGACCTGACTGGCGCTGGCGGTGGTCAGCGCGCTCCCGATCTGAATGATAAATACCGCATTGGGATTACCCAGGCCATCCAATGTGACGGTGCCTGTGATTCCTAAAGTAGTTGCCGACCGGTATATGCCAGGCGTCAGGGTGGATCCGCCCA
>WNFL01276235.1_pt1 | contig 10076 bp, 16 predicted proteins | sample 5400361 | NCBI WGS metagenome assembly WNFL01 (sample SAMN13153351, study PRJNA577476) | soil metagenome | isolation source: 40 cm soil on Douglas fir-dominated hillslope | place: USA:California | collected 2013-09-17
CGGGCATGACCACAATCGAGCCGTCGACTTCCATGGGCTAGTGCCCCCTGGTCTCACCGCCCGGGAATTTGCCATCGTGCCACTCCGGCCGGATGTGCGTCCGCGGCGCAAAAAACGCGACGCACTCGATTTGAGAGCCTGGCGTGATCAAGCCCAAAATGTCGAAGGTCACCACCGACTCCACCTGAATGGTCTCGGCGACGATGTGGTCGATGATGTTGGGGCCGACGTCGGCCGCTGCGATCTTCGGCACCTCGATGCGCGTGCAAAACTTCTGCGAGAGCGCCGAGAGCTCGGCCGGCGTGAAAACGAACCGCGCGAAGGGCGCGAGCTTCGTCGACGCGCGGCCGACACCAAAGGTCAGGTTAAAATCCACGGTCATCGTCGAGCCAGCCGAGCTCCCGTTGATCTGGAGCACCTTGACCTTGAAAAAAAACTCCCACGTGTCGGGGCGGCGGTAGCTCACCTGAGCGAGCTGCGACGTCTGAGAAAATTGGACGATGTCGCTCTCGACGTTCACCGTCTGAACGCTTCCCCACATGTGCCATGGCGGTGCAGGCATCGGTTTTGCTCCCCTTCCTTTTTAGCTCGTTTCTCGGCCCGTCGTGGCTTTTCCGCCTAGCCTTGGGCCGTTCTCGGGCCGAACGGAGTGAAACCCACATCAGCGGCGCGGCCAGCGCCGTCGAGCGAAGCGAGTCGACACCGAGCGCAAAGCGCTCGTCTCCTCTTTCTTAGACCGAAGGTCGGGACTTCGAAGGAAGGGATCTCCCCGTTGGGTCCGATCCAACATTCCAAGAGGCGCGCGGCACGTCCCCAGGTTCGCAACAGCTGCGCGCGCGTCGAGTGGCGGTCGATTTTGCCCCGTCCGGGCGTTCAGGCGACCTTTTCCCGCGCTTCGAAGACACCGCGGCCTTAGGAGAGGGTGTTTCGTCGACGAAACGCCAGGGCGCTCTAGGGGGGGCCGCGTTCGTCGGGTTCGTCGGGATGCTCGGCCGCCCATTCGGCGAACCGTCGACGTGCGTCGGCCGCGCGCTCTTCGATGCTCGCTTGGTGCAGCCGCTCGCGATCAACATGGCGCTCGATGGTTCTCGGCCGCGCCCTGGTGACCGGCGTCGACGTCGAGCCGATGCCAGCCACCAGGGCGACGAAGCTCGGTTCGAGGGCGACGCGCGCGCGTCGAGGCTCGAGCCGTTCGGTCAGGTCGATTTTGCGTGCGACCTCTTGCCGCTCGCGACGCTCGCCGCGCGTCAACGGGCTTTTCAGCCCGAGAGCCTTCCAGCCGATCCATTTGTTCGTCGTGCCGTGCGTCGTCGGGTAAAGGGCGCCCGCGGGCTTTTGCAAAGGGTACACGCGCTCGCTCCCGATCCAGCCTCGACGCGCCATCAGGCGGCGAGCTCGGCCGATGCTCTCGCGGTGGTAGGGTCGGCCGTCGTTGCGCTTCAACGCCAGCTGCGCCGCGGTGTCGCTTCGCCAGCAGTGGTCACCGTGCGAGGCGACGAACGCCCCGAATTTCGCTTGCAGGTTCGTTGCGCCCTGGTCGAGGAGGGCGCGGCCGACGATGTCAGCAGCGACTTCATGGCTGCCGGGTTTCAGCACGGCCACACCACATGGAAAGTTCGCGCGCGCGCATCCGAAGTACACCGGATGACACGACTTGCACGGTCATTTCCTGACAAAAAAAGAGCGCAGCAACGTTGAACGCTGAGGGTGACCGGCTTAAAGTTGGTTTGTTCGGTGCTCATCCCATCGGACATCGGAAGTGGAGCGCGGAAACGCTTCGCTTCGCCCGGGTTGGTAGTCTCGCCGGCAACGACTCCACCCTACAAGCGAAATCGACAGGTTTCGCTTCGTGGGGTCTTGCCTTCCATCGGCCGCGTCGGTGACTCTTGACAAATGGCCAAGTGGACCAAGCGAAATAACCCCCACACCTGGGGCCGCAAAAGGAAGGCGCCGATGGCGAGGACCAAGACGCAAATCGTTCGATACACGGCGCCCGCGCACGCGGCTCCGATCATCATCCGGCAACGCGCTGCACCGACGAAGCACAAGAAACACCGTCGACACCATGGAGGCGGCGAAGCGCTCTCGACGCAGCGACTCACGTCGCTCGCGCTCGGCGGCGCCGCGTTTGGCTTCATCGAAAAGAGTTTCGGAGCTCAGCTCCCGACGCTTCCGATCATCGGCCGCGCCGGCACCATCACGCTCATCGCCTACTATTTTTCGAAGGGGCGTTCGGGCGGCATCCTGAAAGACGTCGCGCGCGCGGGCGCCGTGCTCGCTGGCTACCAAATCGGCACGACGGGCAAAATCGCGGGCGAAGACGTTCTGGCCGGCGACATCGCCAACCAAGTGAGCGGCGTCGCCGCGCAAGTCTAAGCGACGCAACGGGGCGGCGCTCGGGGAACGAGAGAACAGACGAACCTTTTTTTGTAGGAGCAAAACACCATGGGATTCGAAGTGGTTGGGCACGACCTCGAAGGCAACGAAATTTTGGGCGACGACGTGACCGGCGAAGTCATGGGCGCGACCGCGCCGCGTCGACACCTTCGCCGAATGGCGATTCCACCGAAACCGGGTTGGCGCGCGCAGCTCGCCCCGGGCGTCATCCAGCCCGACGAGGGCATGGTACCGCTGCCGATGACGCCGCAGGGCGGATCGCCCGCTGGCTTTTTCACCTCGACGATTCCCGTCATCACGTGGCAGGGCCAGCTGCAAAAGCCCTTCCGCGCCGAGCGTCTCTTGGTCTCGGTCGTGCGCACGGGCACCGACGCGGTGGGCCGGCTCCTGACGCAGCTCTTTGTCGGCACCGACCTCCAGGGCGCCGAAATCGCTGGCTGGGATGCGGAACTCATCGGGCAGGCCAACTCCTTCGGAACCCGGCTCACGTGCAAGGCGGCCGAACCAGGCGTGCAAATTCGCCTGATCGTGACGCTCTCGAGCGCGATGACCATCACGACGTCGAGTATCTTCGCGTCGTTCGTTTGGCTCGGCCGCATCATCCACTGAGGCGCGCAACCCATGCGCATCAACGTGGCAGTCCCAGAGGCGCACGTCGACGCTCCCGTGCTCGACGCAGCGCTCGAAGCAACGACGCGGCTCAATGAGTCGATGCTCGCGCGCAAGGAAGTCCCGACGTTCGAGAGAGGACTCCACTACGGCATCAAGTGGAAGCCCGAGCCCCCCGGCGCGGAGCACTTCGACCACGCCGGAACGGTGATGAAACGCAAGTGGGGCGACTGCGACGACCTCGCGCCCTGGCACGCGGCGAGCCTTCGACACAGCGGCGACGATCCCGACGCGCGCGCCGTTGCGAAGCGCTCGGGTCCGAACCGCTGGCATGCCGTCGTGCAGCGAAGCGACGGATCCATCGACGATCCAAGCAAGCGCGCCGGCATGGGCCAGCCGCAACCGATTCGAGGGGCAACGTTGCCCCTCATGTCGGCGCCGCCGAGCTCGTCGGTCGTCGGGGGCACGTACATCATTCGGCCGCAAATCGCCGTGCGCCCCGTGCGCGGCGCGATGCAAGCGCGCGCGGACTTGCCCTGGTACTGGCGAGAGCACCTCGACGACAAGCCGACCCCGACGGACTACGCCATGACGGCGCTCCACACGGCGCCTACGGCCGCGACGGCGCTCACGGGCGCCATCGACGGGGTTTGCGAGCTCGGCCTCTGTGGAGGCTTTGCGAGCGACGACCACCTGGACCGCCTCGGCGCCATCTCCGATCTCATCGACGGAATGGACATCGCGGAAGTCGCCGGGATCTACGGCGACGAGCACGCGCGAGCGGCGGAGCACATCGTCAACGGTTTTTTTTCCAGTCTGGCGGCGGGTTTCAAGGCGATCGCGCCCCTCGTCAGCAAAGCAGTGTCGTTCGTACCGGGCGTTGGCCCCATTGCTTCGACAGCGATCGACCTCGCCACGGGAAAGGGTTTCAACGCCGCTAGCCTGATGAAATTCGTTCCTGGGGTGGGTCCCGTGCTCGCCACCGCGGCCGACTTTTTGCCCAAGTCGATCCCGCTCGATCTCGCACGCCAGGGCATCGCGGCATTTTTCTGATGGACGTAAAGGAACTCCGGGGCTGGCTGCTCGTTCAACCGCGGCCGACGTCGCTACGCATCGAAGCGGGCGACGGGCAGCTCCACAAGATGGAGATCCAGCACGGCGTTAGGTGGGTCGAGACCGCCAACAGCGTCATGTCGCTTTTACCGGTGAAGGTCGAAGCCATCGACGAAAAGGGAAACCTCCTTCGCGCCGTGCGCCCCGATGAAGTCGAGAGCGCCGAACGCGTGCCCGTCAACGCCTCGCTGCAACAGGACCCCGAAAACGCTCGGCTCATCACCTTCGCGCAGCTCGTCGCCGACGCCTACAAGGACTCGCGCGAATTCACCGCGATGGCATTCGACAAGCTCGGCGAGCTCTTCCAAGCCGTCGTGGCGAAAGCCAACAGCCAAGAGAAAACGATTTCGGCGCTCGATCGCATGGTGCAAAAGCTGATGCTCGAAAAAGTCGCCGATGCCGCGGGCGTCGAGGGAGGCGACGGCGGACCGCTCACGCTCGACGCGCTTTTGCAGGGGATGCTCCAGGGCAAGTTGATGCAAGAAGCCGAGCGGCGCGTTGCCAACGGCACGACGAACGGCACCAATGGAGCGCCAGAAAAGAAGGAGGGCGCGAAAAAATGAGTGCGTTTCTCATCCTCATGCTGCTTTTGCTCGCGAACCGCCAAGGTGGTGGTCTGCTCACGTCGACGCCGCTCGCCGCGCAAGCCGCGCACGCGCAAATCGAAGCGACCGTCAAACAGACGGCCGCGAAGGGCTCGGCCGATCCGAAGAAACACGTTGCAGCGGCTGCTGCGCAAAAGAAAGCCGACGACCTCACGAAGGCCGCGCAAAAGCAGACGCAGTCGAAGACGCAAGCGGTTCCATGGCCGCAAGCGATTCCGCCCGGTCTGCCGCCCTTCCCTGCCGGTTGGGAATTCGACGCGCCTCCGCCTCAGGTCGTGCAAAATCGCGCGTGGCAACTGCTCCCGCAGCTCTGGAAAACGGGCGCGGGCACGCGCAAGACCGAGCAGACCGCCGGCCGCTGGATCACCTACCGAGCGGAGAACATGAAGGCGGGCAAGAAGGGCGTCGTCGCCTACCGCCCGAAGGCCGGCGCGAGCGCGCAACCTCGTAACGTCGCGTGAGCCGCGGGAACGACGCGGCCATGTGGATCTTCGTCGGTCTGCTCCTTCTCGCACGAAAGACGCGCCTCAGCCTCGCTCAGCTGCGCGATCTCGCGCGCGCCAACGGTTTCCCCAACCCCGACCTTGCGGCGGCCGTGGCGATGGCTGAGAGCGGGGGATACGCCATGGCCGTTGGCGATGTGACGCTCGGCTTTTCCATCGGGCTTTGGCAAATCAACTTGCGCGCGCATCCCGAGTATGCCGCCACTTCGCTCTACGATCCGACGGCGAACGCACGCGCCGCGTTCAAGATTTCGAACCACGGCACGAACTGGAAGCCATGGACGACCTTCAACAACGGCGCCTACAAGAAATTCATGCCGTCGAAGCCCGCGACGCCTCCCGCGCCGAGTGAGCCCACCGCATGACGCAGAGCTTTCTCACGTTCGATGAGTTGCCCGTTGGCTCGCAGGTGGGCCTGCAAACGAGCGACCGCGGGGCTCTTCTCTACGGTACCGCGGTGCCCGCCTCGCCGAGCTCGCTGGTAACGAACCTCGGTTCATTCAACACCGTTGCGACCGGGGCGGCCGGATCCGGGCGCTTGATTGACGTTCCGCTCGCGACACTCGCGTCGCTTTCGAACGGCGGCGCGCTCGCCTTCGTTCTTTCGGTCAAGGATTTCTGGCGCTGGGACCCGCTCTCGACGCTCACCCCCGACAACATCACGGTCGCAACGCCTACCGCCGTCGTCGGCGCCGGCCGTTTCATTCGGATGCTGATCTACGCGCCGGAGTGGCGTCGGCAGACCGCATGGACCATCAGCAGCGCGGGCAACGACGAGAACGACGGCGCGACGCTGACTCCGCTCGCCACGACGACCGAATGGTCGCGACGCATCGGCCCGCCGCAACCCGGTGACCCCATCGGGGTCAACATGCTCGTCACCATCGCTGCGACACCGCCGACCGACATCCTCTCGGCGAGCTTGCTCGTCGCAAACGCCGGCATCGTGACTTTCAAAGGCACCGCTACGGTTCAGACCCCAGCTGGCAGCGGAGCCTTTACCGCGGTGCAGGCCATCAACCGCGCCGGCAACCTGGTGACGAACGTCACCGACGGCGCGCGCGCCTGGACGCGCGGCCAGCGCATTCGAATCACCGCGGGCACGCCGGGCAACATCGGCGCGACGGCATGGATCACGAAGGATTTGACCGCTGGCGTCGCCGAGACGACGCCTTTCTGCGTTTCGCCATCGAGCACGGTCGGCACTCCGACAAACGTCACGCCCGTCGTCGGCGATAGCTACACCGTCGAAACCGTGCCCATCGTCAAGATCGGGTATGTGCTCTGCAACTCGCTCGGCCCGTTTAGCCTGACGCAGGGCAATGTCTATTTCGACAACTTGCAGCTCGAATCGAGCTCCACTCTACTAGGCACCATCGACGCCGCTACCAACATCGGACCCGGCATCTCGAATTGTTTTCTCAATGCCATCAGCGTCGCGGGTCGAGGCAGCATCGGTGCGGAAATCTTCGCGTCGCGCCACAACGGCTGCACGTTCATCGGTCGCATCTTCATTTTTGCTGGCGGGCAGTGTAATGACTCCAGCTTCGTCATCACGCCTGGGTCGAATCTCAGCATCGACGGCGACTACCTCGCGGCCGACAAAACGCTACTGAATGTTGGTATCAACAGCATCGGTGGGGGCTGCGTCGTCCAGCTCGGCAACGTGGCTTGCATGCGAGCGACGACGGCCGCCATCGTGCGCAACGGCGCCATCGTGCGCCAAGCGAGCCTGGGCGCGGGCGCTGCGTTCTACGGGTCCGGAGTGGGCACCGGAATCGCTTTCTCACCTGGCGGGCAGTGGGCCTGGAACGTTCTGCCGACGGTCGCGACGACCGTCGCTGATATGACGTTCAACACCGCTGCGACGAGACCGGCCCTCGATCTCGCGGCTGTCGCCAACCCCTACACCGCGGCGCGCGCATGCACGTTCGCTCTTTTGAACACCACCGTGGCGGGTGGTGGTTTTGGCGGCAAGCTCTTCGACCCGCAGAGCGGCGCCGCGATGATCCAGATTTGAAAGGAGCTCCCTCATGCAACAGTGCACCGTCGACGAGAATTGCGAGAACGAAGCCAGCAGCACTTTCACGTGGGCATGGGGCGAACAGGGCGCTTGCTGCGACGCGCACCGCGCGCTACTCGAATCGAAGGCGCAGCAACTGAACCGCTCCATTTCGTTCGAAGCCGTCGCGGCAACGCGGCGCGACTACAAAAGGCCGACGCTGCAACAACTCGATCCCGAGCTCGGCAAGCTCCGAATGGAAAACGCTTCTCTCCGCGAAGAGCTCCAGCGCCAGCAAGCCACGATCGCGAATCTCGAGATTCGCAATGCAGAGCTCCAGGGCGAAGTCGACAAGCGCCGGCTACCAGGTGCTGAGGTCGAGAGCGTCATCGAGGGCCGGCCCCCGCCCGTCGAGCGCGCGCCCATCGAGCCCCCGAACAAACGCCGCTAGAGCGTCGAGAGCTTCAGCGGCACGCCGCCGTGCACGACGGTACCCGTAAGCAGAGCCTCGACGGTCACATCGTACGGCACGCGGAACTTGAAAAACGAATTGTCCTCGCCGTACCAAAAACCGTCTTCGACCTTCTCGTAGAACAACGCCAGCTTGCGCTCGCCGTAGTCGAACCAGGTGAGCTCCGGATCGGCGTGGTCGTGAATGCGTTGCATCGCAAGTCGGTTGATGCCGACCATCCCAAAGCCCCCGCCCTGGCCCGCTGGGAGCGTCACGAAGCGCGCGCCGTTGCATTCGCGCTCGTGGCGCACGATGGGAAGCGTGACCGTCAGAGCGGGGCTGGCTGCGTCGCGCGTGTAGTAGGGCACCAGCACGACGCGCGCGACCGATTCGTCGCCCGTGATGGCGTCGACGAGGGCCGCCGCTGCGTCGGTCGTGACTTCGATGTCGTCGTCGAGCGAGATCCAGGGCAGCCCGCTTTTCATCGCTTCATGGAAGGCGCGCGACCGCGCCATCCCGATGTAAGTGGCTCCACCGTCGACATGGAGCGCGAGCTCGACGTCGAGGTTGCGAAGCTTCACCAGCGTTCGAACGAAGGGAAGCGAGTCCCTGCCCGGCGCGTCGAGCTGTCTCATGACCTCGTCGACGGCTTGCTGCATGCCGATTTGGTGAGCCAGGGCGTACACCGACGACGAGACGAAAACGCGGCGCTTCATTTGGTCGAGGGTCCGGCATCCGGAGCCGAAATGCAACCCGGACCCATCGAGCAAGGGTCAACGTCGGCCGCGTCGACGGGCGCGCTGTCGACGATGGCGATGCCGCCGCAACATGTGAGCATGACAACGGCGAGAACGATGAGCCCGACGACGACAAGGCCCCACGGCACTAGCGTGCGGTCCTTCGGCAGCAGTAGCTCCCGCCAATTCATTTGGCTCCTCGATAGAGGAAACGGAAAAGAATTTGTTGCAGGTCGACGTAGTCCATCGCCCCCAGCGCTGGATAGCCATGCCGTTCGAGCACGTCGCGAACCTCGAGAACGAGGCCGAACGTAAATCGAGGGTCGTCGGTTAGCTCGGGTCTGATGGGGAAATTGCGGTCCGTCATCGAAAACCGTCGACGGCCAAAAGCTCGAACTGTTCTTCGACTTGGTCGGCGAGCTCGTTCAGTTCGCGCAGCATCGAGGCGCGCTCGCGAACGTCGACGCCAGCTTGGTTGCTGATGTGCACGCAGAGCTTGCGCAGCCGATGCACGATGAGCTTGGCGTCGACCGGAATCACCGCGTCGACGGCCTGTTGTGCAGCTAGGCCGCGTTTTGCGAAATTCTTCAAGTCGTCGTCCATCGATCCAACCCTCCGCGCGAGCCGGTCATTGAACTCGCGATACCGAGCCAAGCTCCATTCACGTTCCATCGCTCACCTCCCTGTCCGGATAGTATCCTTCTCGGACGGCAGGGGGTCAACGGGTGCGAGCCCCCTTTTTCCTGGGCTTTTTTGCCGCACCAGTGGGAGCGGAATAGGGACCTTTTCCGGACAGCACGGCCGCGACGGTCGACCTCGGGACCTTCAGCGCCGCAGCGATTTGGCGAATCGACGGCTTTCGCTTCGCGCCGTAGGCTTCGATGATTTTGACGCCGAGCTCCGGTGTCACCCTCGGCGGCCGACCCCAACGGCCGCCGCTCGATTCAACGCGCGCTCTCGCCGCTGAAATGCGCTCACCGAGGGCAAGCCTTTCCATTTGAGCTGCCCAACCCAGTACGGCCACAACGACATCGGAAGCAGGGCCTTCAAGATCGAACCCATCTGCGATGGTGTGAAGTGAGCAGCCAGCAACTCGGAGTTCCTCGACCACCGTAAGTAAGTCGCGCACACCGGAACGAGCGAGTCGGTCCAGTCGAAAAACGTAGAGCCTTCGGATCTTGCCTTGGCGGGCGAGATCGCGGACTTGTACAAGTACCGGTCGGTCAAGCGTTTTCGCGCTGCGTTTTTCTTCGAACCACTTTTCGATTTCATGACCTCTTGCCTTTGCGGCGCGCTCGATCGCCTCGCGCTGCGATGCGTGATTCTGCGAGCGCGATGACACGCGAATGTAGGCCGCGGTGAAAGCGTTCGCGTGCTCTCGATTCATCGAGCGACCAGCTCGTCTCGACAGGGGGTGCACGTGACAAATCGAGCCCATGATTTGCCGAGGTACTCGATCTGCTCTGCCGCAATGGTTCCCATGCCAGTCCGCTCGAAAACATCCCACGGCACCAAAATTTCGTAGCTTGCGGTCCGCGTGCATCGAGCGCACTGGTCGAGCGATTCAACCGGTCGCACATCGACGGCAACCTTTTTTCGTTCGAGCATCACGAAATCGTTTTTCAGTCCCATCCGTCGTCGGTCCTCTCTGGTAGCACT
>WNFL01280479.1_pt2 | contig 10076 bp, 17 predicted proteins | sample 5400361 | NCBI WGS metagenome assembly WNFL01 (sample SAMN13153351, study PRJNA577476) | soil metagenome | isolation source: 40 cm soil on Douglas fir-dominated hillslope | place: USA:California | collected 2013-09-17
CCCGCCACGAAAACGCGGTCACTATTCGGCTCTAACTCGCTGTCTGCATCCTCATACTCACCAACCGGAATAACACAACGGCTGACTCCTGCCTCCTCGCTCAATCTGGTCAATGCAGCCTTGAAATCGGCGTTGCTAGGATGGGGCTCAAGATTCGGGGCAAGGCAGTAATCACTGGAAGACTTGGAAAAGAACTCCTCAATCGAAAGATATGCTGCATGACGGTATCTTGTGCCCTTGGAACATGGCATGCACAGTCCGCCTGTCTGACTCGCCGTCGCTGGTAGAATCGTGGCGTTGCAAATACGGCAAATCGTTTGAGAACTCATGGCGTGTGAAGCGGCCTAACGACTCAAGCTCAGCGACCCGGCGCACGGGACGCAATGATTGCAAACCGCGACGCCATGCCGGGTTCGCTGCAGCGCATGGTTAGGCCACGTGTTCTTCATACTCTAAAACTCCCGGCCAAGGAAGATAGCCCTCTGCCATCTTCCGCTCAACAAAGCGAACGGCCTTCTCAGCTAACAGCTTCTTCTCTGTATCCTCTGGAGAGTGCGACGTAAAATACGTCCGCACGACAACCATGCCAGTGTGAGCGCCAGCAATCTCAATCGCCCAGTCAACACCTCGACGAGGCACGCCGAACGGCTGCTTGAAGCTCTTATCGAAACCGTTCGCGAGAGTGACCGTGTGTTTCATGGCGCACGAAGTGGCCTAACGACAAAAGCTCAGCGACCCGGCCCACGAGGGCGTTCGATTGCAACCAGAGCGCGATGGCCGGGTTCGCTGCAGCGCATGGTTAGGCGGTTGTGCTGGCATAGATTTTCAGTAAAAACACCTCTAGCTTGATCACGGAATCACGCTCAATGCCGTGAACGGTGTGCATAGAATGAGCGTAAAGGTGGGGTGGAATGGCCACGAATCGGTATCCCATCGTTCTCATTCCTAAAATGGAGTAGTAAATGCCTGGAAGCATATCCGCTTGCCGCGCAAGCACCGCATCGCGCTCAAAGACCACGTGCGATCTGTGCAACTTGGCTGCGCTCCAAGCAATGCGCATCGCGCCGTCTGACTCGTCTATGTATGGCGCGGGGTCTTGAAGCACGGTGTCGAATTCCAGTGGGTCGCCTTTGTTGCGGTAGAATTTCAAGACAGCGTTGAATCGGTCAGAGTCCGCGATTGGGTTGCCGTAACCCTCGATTTCTTTCAGCAATTTAACTCCGGCTTGGATTTTCACAGGTGCAAGGAATTACCGCCTAACGACCCAAGCTCAGCGACCCGGCGCACGGGACGCAACGACTGCAACCGCGACGCTCCCGCCGGGTTCGCTGCAGCGCATGGTTAGGCGGCGTGGCTCTCATCACTGAAAAACTGTGAATCCCTGCGCCAGCGTAATCTTTCCGGTCCTCTCGTCAATCGTGACCCAAGCATCAGTGTCTAGAATCCGTGACTTGGGCCAGAACCCGAGAAACCAACCGTCTGGGGTGCGCTTGACCTGAGGCGCGTCGAAGTCGCTAGGCTCAAGCTTGTGTTTTCGCATCGTCTCGAAAGCTACAGAACGTGCGCGCTCCTCCGTCCAGGCTACCTGCTGTGTGCGACACCCGCAGAGCAGAACGATGAGCACTGAGAACAGACAAATGATGGTGGCTCGAATGGTCATGGTGTGTGGCGAACGCCGCCTAACGACTCAAGCTCAGCGACCCGACCCACGAGGGCGTTCGATTGCAACCTGGACGCGATGGCGGGTTCGCTGCAGCGCATGGTTCGGCTGATAATCTATGATGTCCCATGCTGCTATTCCTTCTTGGCTTCTGAACGAGTGCCGGGAGATTTAAAGAACTGGATCAGCAAGACGAGGGCGACGCCGAAGCCCGCTCCGGCGAGAATCAACCGGGCCACATCCAGCCTGTGATACGTCTCGAAGCGGGGATTGCCGGCTACGCTCGAAAAAGCAACCAATCCCATACACATAGCGAATACGGCCATCGCAACTTGAACGCGCCTCATGCGTCGCTGACGTTGCTCTCGCTTGATGTTGTCCGCAACCTCAGGATGGACTGAATTCATGGTATTGTCTTCGTTAATTCGGATGATCCACACGCGGCAACTGCGCCGCGGGCTACTGTGGAGATTGGTGCGGGAGCCGAACGACCCAAGCTCAGCGACCCGGCCCACGAGGGCGTTCGATGCAACCTGGACGCGATGGTCGGGTTCGCTGCAGCGCATGGTTAGGCGGCGTGGTCATCTGGAACATGAACTACCAAACCTCTCTTCCGAGCGCAACTTGGACAAAAGCTCACCCAGATCAGCGAACCGTCTGGAGTGAGCGGTGGAACATACCAACCGAGTAACATCCCGCGTCTGCCCTCGCGAGTCGCCCACGGCGGGAACGGAGCCTCGGTGTCCGATTCCAACACCAGGCAATCCAATCGTGCGTCGCAATCTTCACAGCGAAAATGCAGCTCCTGCTCCACGTAAAACTCGTAAGCGTCAATGCCACCGGCAACTTTCGGAAACTCGCTCATGGTGTGATGCCGCCTAACGACTCAAGCTCAGCGACCCGACGCACGGGACGCAAGATTGCAACCGCGACGCTCCGGCCGGGTTCGCTGCAGCGCATGGTTAGGCGACGGCTCGTCCATCCCAATATCTGAACTCAATGGTCTCATCTTCCGGTTTGTATTTGTCTGGAGCGGGCTCGTCCGCAACCCAGACATCGCGAATCTGTCCAGCCACACGAGCAACTGCAATGATGGCGCGTCCGCCAATCACGGCATCAACAAACTGCCTCACAGCCTCGTCCTCCCGCAAATCCGAGAGGGATGCAAGAATATCCCCGTGCGTGTGCCAAGAGTAACCGTCGAAGCCGATGCAAACATCACCGTCGTCCTCGCGCCCGACCTTGAGCGTGAGGATGCCGTCAGCAGAACGATGCTCTTCGACGAGGTGCAGCATAGTCGCCTAACGACCCAAGCTCAGCGACGGCGGCCACGGGGCGCGCCGATTGCAACTGCGACGGCCCGCCGCCGTTCGCTGCAGCGCATGGTTAGGCGGCGCGGTCATACCTGTGGTGGAGACGAGCGCTCACCAAAAGCGGCTCTCAAGATAAAGCAGAGAGCAACGGCCATGAGGACGTTCGTAACCAAGCTGAACGCATCCAGAAATGGATTGTTGTAAACTGACTCACCGCGGGCGCTCAGAATCCATGTGAAGTGGATCATCGCGGCAGGCATCGCGAGACTCAGCACGAGACTCGCGGTGCAACCGAGCAAGACAAGCCGCGAATGCCGCGTCGAAAGGCCGCCATGACGCATCGCGACAATTGCACCAACGGCGTAAACCACAATAAACGGCGAACCGTAAATCCAGTACTTGATGACCTGAGACCAAAAGTCGGTTGGATTACTCATGGCAAGTGCGAAAGCCGCCTAACGACCCAAGCTCAGCGACCCGGCGCACGGGACGCGTGGATTGCAACCTGGACGCGATGGCCGGGTTCGCTGCAGCGCGTGGTTAGGCGGCATGGTCATCTGGACGAACTCTACTCGACAGGGTGAAAAAGAGAAGCCAAGACGCGACGAACGGCGGAATGCACAGAAAGGACAAAGAACCAAACGTCGGTGCTCGATCAAACCAATGCATCGGCAAAAAGTCGGGCTGCCACTGATACCAAAACAACGCCCAAAACAAAAAGACACCCAATGGGACAAAGCTACAAAGAAAGGTGTGTCGGAGCGACCAACGATAGCCTCGCCAACGATAGAACAAATAAACGACGAGGGCCGTGACGGCCTGTGAGATGGTGAAGTAAATGATCATGCGCGCTCCTCACTGCGAACGCCGCCTAACGACCCAAGCTCAGCGACGGCGGCCACGAGACGCGCCGATTGCAACCGCGACGGCCCGCCGCCGTTCGCTGCAGCGTATGGTTAGGCAGCACGGTCTCCATCTTAAGGTTACTTCGGTTTATAGGTAGAAAGAAATCCATGCAATAATCGGTTCAGTTCAATGCTGCACGCGCTGAACACGTCGGCAGCGTCTTCCAAATCTGGAATCTCAAACACTTTCGCGGTGCTGAGACGAGCTTCCCCATTCGGGCCAGTACATGGCTTGCCGTGGAGAATATCGTTCCGTAAGGGGACGAGACCGGTGAACGCTTGAGCAGCCGCGATGAGTTCCTCGCGTTCCGCGGATTTGGGCATGCTACGTGTAAGGTCAAGGAGCTTCTTCGCAATCTTGCCTGCGGTTAGTTCGTCTTTAGCGAACGCACCGAGCGAGCCAGGGCGAATGCGCTCCGCACAGTACACAGCGTTCCACTCGCAAATGGCGAAGCAGAAGGTGGCCGTGCCGAGTGCGTGCATGTAATCGGGCTTAATGGGTTGCCGGAGGCGGTCATCTTTCATGGAGAAGCGATATTCTGGCGATGCGCATGTAGCAGCCTAACGACCCAAGCTCAGCGACCCGGCGCACGGGACGCGTGGATTGCAACCTGGACGCGATGGCCGGGTTCGCTGCAGCGCGTGGTTAGGCGGCATGGAAACAGAACCGCCCCGGGCAACCAAAGCAAAACAAACGCGAACGGGGCTTGAAACGACTGACCACGCCAGAACGTGGGGATGAGCGAGACAAGTGCCGCGGCGGCAAGTGCGCCGCCAAGGAGTAGCAGACGATACTCGCGGTGAAAGCTGCTCCAACGCGAGAGGCCGGTGAACACCGGCCACAAGCAAGCGTTCAGGACAACTCCGACGCCAAGTCTCCACCAACCCTCTGCCTTCGATTTGGTCATGGCGTGCGACACGGCCTAACGACCCAAGCTCAGCGACCCGGCCCACGGGAGGCCACGATTGCAACCACGACGCTCATGCCGGGTTCGCTGCAGCGCCTGGTTAGGCCACATCGTTATCATTCTTTTGTTGTCTCCGAAAGGCGCACACCGCAATGAGTGCGGCGCACCACGGGCCGAAAGGAAGAAGCCACGCCTTCAGGCCGTGTGAATCTCCAACCAGCACAGAATAAAGAAAGCCGAAGCCACTGAGAGCGAGGATGGCAACACTGACGAGCAGTGGCGCAATGATGAATGGGATGTGCTTTTATTCATGGCGTGTGAAGTGGTCTAACGACCCAAGCTCAGCGACCCGGCGCACGGGACGCACCGATTGCAACCGCGACGCTCCCGCCGGGTTCGCTGCAGCGCATGGTTAGGCATCATGGTTTCTCCAGCATGTCAGGGTTTACACCCCAGTTTGTATTGGACGCCCACCGAGGATTCGCAAACAAAAAGAGGCGATCCACATAGACAGTCTTTGGAGCCTTTGTTCCGTCCTCAACAACGGCTTCCACCCCAAAACCGCCATTCTGCCCTTGCCCTTCCAACAGCCGTGTAATGCGCAAGCGAATGCCCGGAGGCAACACAGCAATTGATTTCACATCGGGTGCTCCCATGTAATTGGCGTCTGTCGGATCAAAATGATCAGGTGGCAATAGGAAGAACTTCGGACCGCCCGAATAACCTTTTGTTTCTGCGATGGCCGTTTTGGTTTTGGTTTTCCAAACGGTTCCTGCGAGCGAAGAAAAATTGTATTGAGGCAATGTCGTGACATCTTTGTCCGGTTTACAACCGACCAAAAACACCAGTGCCACCGATGTCATCATTGCAGGGATGACACTGCGCTTAGATTTTGAACGCGGTTCTTGCATGCTGCCTAACGACCCAAGCTCAGCGACGGCGGGACCAATGGGCCAGAGCACGACGGAGAGGTCGAACCCGCCGTTCGCTGCAGCGCATGGTTAGGCCGCGTTGTGTGTGATGTGCTCATGTCTGCCTCGCGTGGAAAAGTCTAGCCAACGCCGCCAGCACAAGCAAAGCGATAGCCACGTCGGAGAGAAGCAAAAGGAAACTAAAGCTGTGAGGCTGCTCGCCAAACGTGATGATCTCCTGACGAGAGTGCCAAGTGAACGGAAAGCCCACTGCAACGTCGTGGCTGCCGAGGCGTGTGGGAATGGCTGCAATCACAATCGCGGCGAGTACAAGAAGCGTCCATTTGAGAACGGTGCGCATAAGCGGCCTAACGACCCAAGCTCAGCGACGGCGGCCACGAGGCGCGCCGATTGCAACCGCGACGGCCCGCCGCTGTTCGCTGCAGCGCATGTTAGGCGGTACGGTCAGATCGTTGTTGCCTCTGTTTGCTGAAAAAGCCTCTGGTTAGTACTCCCAAAAGGGCCAATGAACCCAAACCCAGTACGGACGGTTCTGGAACTGGTGCAAAAGTCGCAAACTGCGAAGAAATGTCACTAATGTCTGGACTAAGCAAATCGTAAAAGCCGCTCTGGTCGTACGCTGTCGCGTCGGTGCGGACGAAGAAGAACCTCGATGAATCGGTCGGACCTACGCCGGGATCGGAGAACAGGAAATTGACGGCAGCGCCAGGACGGATGTCGAAATTACGAGCAATGCCCGGTGCAACATTGCCCAGATCGTCGCTCCTCCAATCGGCGTCTTGAATGACGCCAGCCGACCAGATCATTCTTAGGGCGTCTATTCCGCCAGTGGACGTCACGTCGGGGAGGATGCGCCAATAAAAGTCCAAGGTTCCATTTAGCGTGGAGCGCACGACGCGGTTCTCCACCATACCGCTCACGGTCGCTCCCGCCCCGGAAAACAAGGCTCGGTTGGGCGGCTACACTAGTTCCGGCCATCGGATTGTCTCCGAATGGTAACGGAGCAGCCCATATCCCGACGGGGAGTCCTAAGACAAACAGGCCGATAGGAAACATCTGAGCGGAGATTTTGAATTTCATTGTAGTGCCTTGCTGATTGTTTTGTTTTGCACTGTCGGATGCGTAATGCCGCCTAACGTCCAGAGCTCAGGCACGCGGGACCAAATGACGTGAACCGCGAAGCGGAACTGGACCGACCATCCCGCGTTGCCTGCAGCGATTTGTTAGGCGGCTTCGAGTGCATCTGGAATCGGAGTGGTCGGTTTTGTCTCGCTCCACAAACGCCGTAGATAATCGAGTGTGCTGGACATAGCGGCTGAAATAGGAACGCGGTCCTCGGATAATGGCTCACTGAAATAGAGATTCGCGCACGAATATGCAATCCGAACAATGCCCTCTTTGGGAAGAAACTCCAAAGTAACGCGCGGCTCAGAATCGAGGCGATGATGATCTATGGTGGAAAACAAAATGTGGTGCATGGACTGGCCGATACGAAATAACGGGGCTAAGCCGCGTGCCTCCAGCTCGGAAACAACGCTGCGAACCATCGGCTTCCATCTTGACCAATATTCATCGTCCGGGAATTCAGCGATAAACTGCTGAATGTCCTGCCACGATTCCAAATTATTTTTAGGTGGACCTTTGCCCCACATAACGTGATGCCGCCTAACGACCCAAGCTCAGCGACCCGGCCCACGAGGGCGTTGGATTGCAACCTGGACGCGATGGCCGGGTTCGCTGCAGCGCATGGTTAGGCGGCACGGTCACTCTATCTTCTGCTCTTTCTCATTAAATTCAGCGAAAAGCTTCTCCCACACTTTCATATCTGCGGCGCGGACACAGATTGTGACTGTCGTGGTCGGTTGTGCCGGAGCGACGTGGACTTGCCAAAGCGTGCAGCTCAGAGGCAATCGACTACGCATCGTCATGAACTTCTTATCGGCATCGCCGCCGCTGCTCAAGTCGCAACTCACCTTGAACTGTCTGCGCTCGAAATAGGCGAGTCGTACGAGAGCTTCGCGATGGAAATGGGCTGACTCATCACGCTCCTGACTCGAACGCTGCCTCTGCAGCAACCATCGAAACCCTCGTCCCGTGAAATAGCGCGGGATTGAATCGGGCTTAGACACATCTTGCTGGGCTAACCGCAGTCCATAAACGTGATACGAAATCTGCAAAGAATCCCGATGCATCCAAAGAACGATGGTAAGCGTCGCTGTTGCAGCGACTGCTCCCAATATCCATGTTCTTGCCGTTGAAGTCATGGCATACTCACTGCCGCCTAACGATCAGCTCACCGATGGCGGCCCCTCAGTGACTCCCGAATTGCCAAGTCGCGTGGCGGGGCCGCCATTCGGTGCAGCGCTTGGTTCGACGCCCTTTTTATATGACATGCTAAGTCTCTCTGCAAACGTCCTGACCTTCTGCTCCGGCAACTCACCAGAGAGCAGCATCGGCTGAGTGAAGGCGTCGTGCCACTCCAACAGGACAGACTGACTCCGGTAAACGTGAAAGTGAATCGCAAGCTCCGGATAAGCACATGACCGCGTCATCTCGGTCAAACGCCTCATCGTCTGCAGCGTGGCAGGAAGATGAAACACTCTCGGCTTCGGCCAGATGGTGCCGTAGGCGACATGGGCTCGTTCGGGAACCTCCTGGGCTCGCAGAAACTCCAAAAGCGCACCGCTCGGCGATCCTCCCTCGAAGTAAAGAACGCTCTCTTTGGGCAAGAGATCCGGCAGCACCGTCAAGAGCGATGGAAAGTCGGTCTCGCCGGACACCTCCCAAAACGGGCGCGTCATGTCCAGACGGATGCCGCTCATTTCTTCTCGCTGCACGGCACCGAAGATTTTGGCAAGCAAGCCCATGATGTCAGTGCGTCGAACAGGAATTCGACCAAACTTGGATTTGGTCTAGTGCGGGAACGTTTGGCTTAGTTCCGTGCATGGCGATAGTATTTACCCTTGTTTTGTCAGGTGTAGCAATGGCAATGTTTGGCCTAGTTGAGCAACCAGTTTCCAGGATTCGACCGGGGCGTCCGCACATCCCAGTTGCGTCGGCCGACGGGTCGCTTCCAGCCTTCTCCCAGGCTCCGCTTCATGGACCAGTGCCGCGAGGTGTTGCGTTTCAAGCAGATGGCACTGCGCACCGAGGAATCTTATTGCGACTGGATCAAGCGCTTCATCGTTTGGAGCGGCAAACGGCACCCGCGCGAGATGGGCGCGCCGGAAGTGCGCGGATTTCTCACGCATCTGGCGGCGGAGCGTCGCGTGAGCGCTTCGACCCAAAACCAGGCCCTCAATGCCCTGGTGTTTTTATACCGAGAGGTCATCGGGGGGGAACTGGAATGGCTGGATGGTTTTGAACCCGCACCGCGGGGGGCGCGAGTGCCGGTGGTCTTGAGCAAGGAGGAAACAGCGCTTCTGCTCGGGGCGCTGGAGGGAACCCATCAATTAATCTGCCGGTTGCTTTACGGTGCAGGGATGCGGCTGCTGGAGGGATTGCGACTGCGGGTGAAGGATCTGGATTTCGCGCGCGGCCAGATCGTGGTGCGAGATGGCAAAGGCGGACATGATCGGGTGACTGTGCTGCCGCAAACCCTGGTCGAACGGTTGAAGGCGCATCTGCACGAGGTGCGAAAGCTCTATGGGCGTGATTTAACCGCCGGCTATGCCGGCGTATGCTTGCCGCAGGGATTGGCGGTGAAGCTGCCGAAGGCGGTCCGGGAGTGGGCCTGGCAGTGGGTCTTTCCGAGCGGCCAGCTTTCGGTCGATCCACGGGGGCGGAGTGCGGCCTCCACGGATTCGCGTCCCGCCTTGAGGCGGCACCACGTGACGGACGCCGCAGTGCAGCGGGCCGTGAAACTGGCCGCGGCGAAGGCCAGGCTGACCAAACGCATCAGCCCGCACGTGCTGCGGCACAGCTTTGCCACGCATCTGCTGGAGAATGGCTATGACATCCGCACAGTGCAGGAACTTCTCGGCCACAAGGATGTTTCCACGACACAGATTTACACGCACGTGATGGCCAAGCCTGGGCTGGGCGTGCGCAGCCCGTTGGATCTTTGAGCCAGCTAACGCCCAAGGCTAATCTAATCGTCAACTCCAAAGCGACGCGTAGGACAGGCCCGTCGTCCGCCGCCAAACCTGGCCGCCGAAAAAAAATGCGCATTTCTCTCTTGCCTCATCCAGACATATACTGTATATCCTACCAGTATTGGAAGGAATACTTCCGATGCGCTCAAGGACTTTGGCCTTCGCGCAACGAATTCCTTCGTTCTTTGACAACTGAAAAATAGTAGCGCACCGAAAGTCGTCGGGGTGAACGGACAGCTTGTGCTCTGCCGCTGCTGACAGCAG
>WNFL01276283.1_pt1 | contig 10075 bp, 7 predicted proteins | sample 5400361 | NCBI WGS metagenome assembly WNFL01 (sample SAMN13153351, study PRJNA577476) | soil metagenome | isolation source: 40 cm soil on Douglas fir-dominated hillslope | place: USA:California | collected 2013-09-17
TTCGTTTCTGTAATTCTTGCGCAATCTGTTTTACCATTCTCTTCATAATTTTCCATTGTTTTCCAGTCCCAGACATGCTGTTAGGATTAATCATATAATAATATAAGATGTCCTCTAGAATATGGAATTTTGTGACGCCACTCATCTGCGTCCATAAAAAATAATCTTCACAGGGGTTATATTTTTTATTGTAAGAAAAGTTATATTTATCAATTAGTTCTTTACGAAACATAGTCTCTCCATGCACATACATATTATTACTTAACAAGGCAATTTTAATTTCTTCATCTTCACGAAAACTCATGCCACCAATCTCATATACCTTTCTCTCCCCGTCAAGCATTACGTACATGCTTCCCACAATACCATAATCAGGATGATTTTCTAAAAACTCTATTTGCTTTTCAAATCTTTTCAAATGCGAGATATCATCAGCATCCATCCTGGCTATATATTTTCCATTTGCTGATTGCAGTCCTTTGTTTAACGCATCACTTAAGCCTAGATTTCTTTCACTTCTAATATATTTGATTCGAGGTTCCTGGTAAGACAGGATAATTTGCTCAGAATTATCTACAGATCCATCATTAATAATTAGCAGCTCAAAGTTTTTATATGTTTGATTAAGAATACTTTCTATTGCTTCTCTAAGGTATTTTTCGCCATTATACACTGGCATTAATACTGAAATAAGTGGATTTGTATTTAACATATATTAATAGCTGGCAGATTATATTTGAAAATAGGGTGGCGTCTTTTTCTTATATATTTTAACATTTTCTTTTATGTCATTAAAAACAAGATTGTAATCCCTATCTAAAATTCCTTGCCTATGCGCATTATTTACAAAGTATTTAGCAATTGTATCATCAGGGTGTCCAGCATCTATCACAACGTATGTTGCATAGCGAGACGGATTATCTATAGATTCTTTCCAGTATTTACCTGCGCCTTCATGGATATATGTCCTATAATCAAATCCCATCTGAAACATCTGGTCCTCATGGGAAGAAGAACTCATCAAAATTTCTCCTCCTTTGTAATGCGCTTTCATCCAAGATACTAAATATGGATAATATTTAGTTGTGTGTTCTTGAAAAGTTATTTGGTACATAACTGTGTATTTAGGATAAAAGTAAGTATAAAGTTGGATTAAGAAAAATGAAAATATCAATAAATTTATTACTCTGTATCTGAATGAAAATACATATGAGCATATTACTGCTACCCATGGCAATAATAAAATGCCATAACGTATGTTAAATCCTGTTGCAAAGCTAGTCCTAGGAGAAAGGATATTTTGAAGAGTTAAATCAGGCTGGACAATAGGAGTATTTTTTTGAAGAGTAAGGATCATGAATAAGTATATTGAGAGTGGCAATAGGAGTGGGAGGAAATATAATGTACGAGATTTAATAGTCTTTATTACCATAATCATTAATCCTAATCCACAAAACACGGTGGGAATAATTCCTACCATCCAGGCAAAAGCTGTTAAGTATTCCCAGGCTGCTGCTATGAAAGGTTTTTGTTGAGAATATATATGCACGGCATGGCCTGTGGAGCTAGTTATAGTACTTGACCCAGTATAAAAATGTAACCAATATAAAGGATCTCCAAAAATTGCCCATAGATAGATCGACCACGCAGCAAAACCCGTAACAGCTAACATGGTGTATAAAATTGTCTCTCCTTCCGCTATAGAGAATTTTTTCTTAAGAATCCAAGATATGATAAAAACCATAGGAATAGATGCAAAAAGTAAGGCTAACCCCTCATACCTTGTATACGTCATGGCGCTTACTGCTATGGCTGCCGGAATTAGGCTGATACCATTACGAGTTTTAATCCACCTAGTAAAGTAATATATTGCTGCTGCAGAACAGCAAAGGAAAAGTGATTCTGACATTGCGGTTGATTGCAGATAAAACATGTTGAGATTAAGCGCATATATACATGCTCCTAGAAAAGAAGCCAGTGAGGAATTTGTAACTAATTTTGCTGTTTTGAAGATATAAAACCCACCTATGATAAATGCTGGCATAGACATAAGTGCTCCAGCTATTCCTGAATGCCATAGGTAATTATTCCAAATAAATGGAAGCATCAACATCTGAGGAAGGGGAAGCCACACGTTACCAAATTGCGCAAATCCAGGATGTAGATTATCAATAACTTTCCTGGCTAGATCTAGCCTAGACTGCGTATCTGCGTAGCTTGTGATTTTACCACTAATAAAATAAAAGAAAAAACTAAGAAAACTTATTTCTGATAAAAATAAAAAAAGAACATAATTTATATTTCTTTCCAAGAAATCTTTTTTAACCTTTTTAGAATTTTGCGAATTAAATTTATCCATAGGCTATTTTTACTTTAAATACCAGATAGCTGACCCAAAACGAATATATTTTTTTTAATTTCTCTAGATAAAGAACCTCTAAACCACACTGGATATATTTTACGTAAATTCCATAGTAATGCTCCTAAAAAATATCCTTGATATTCTCTCTTATATTTTTTTATTATTTTTACAATTTCTTTATGTTGCTCTAAATATTTAGTCCTACTTATACCCAACGGGTTTATTCTATAATTTACCATGAATTTTGGAATATTATGAAATTCAGATACTGTTCCTAAATTAAGATATAAATCGTAATCTTGCGAATAATGATGTTTCGTATTATATTTCCCGATTTTTAATAATATTTTTTTTCTAATTAAAACACTGCTATGCACAAATGGTCCATGTTTCAGCATAATTCTCCTTATATCTTTATCCTCAGAAGGATATTTTATTTCAAATAGTTCATTCTCTGATGAATCTACTGCAAGAGCGAGGCTTCCCACAATGCTGCAATTAAGATTTTTCTGCAAGTAATCAGTTTGCTGTTGCAATTTGGTTTCATCTGTCCAATAATCATCTCCATCTAATCTGGCAATAAATTCACCACGAGCTATATCAATTCCTTTATTTGCATTTACGGTTGTGCCAAGATTTTTTTTATTTTTAAGATACAATATCCTACTGTCAACCTTCATAAATTTTTTTACAATTGTGTCTGTATTGTCTGTGGATGCATCATTAATAATAATCAATTCCCAGTTCTTAAACGTTTGATGTAATACGCTGTCTATTGCCCTATTTAAATAAAGAGCATTATTACTGGTAGATATAATAATTGAAATCACAGGGTTTTCTATCATAAGAATAAGATTGTTAAATAAAATAAGTACATGTTAATAGTTAGGCATTCATTAATATTTATAAACTTTTTGTTGTCAAAACTGTGTCCCAAGTCGTATTAAATTCATTTTTCTCTCTTGATGCTTTGAACCCGCAATAAAAACCAATTAATTGAATTAAAGCACTATTAATCGGATGTTTTATAAATTCATTCATTTTATAATAGTTAAATAGAATTTTAGGGATTTTAAATTCTTTCTCAGCTAACTCACCAAAATAACGTTTCAACACATAATTATTTGATTTTATATTTCTAATTTGCCATTTTGTAAAATCTTTAAATGTAGTAGGTAATTTAAAATATAAGACTGCATCTTTTGCGTAGACATAATCAAATTTATTTGTTACACATGATAAATATATAAATCCATCAGAGTTTCCCATAAATTTAATGTCATTGGGGAATTTTATGGACTTTGCAAATTTACTAGAAAAACATAATACTTTACCATCACAAGTAAATGCGTTACTTCCATAATTAATACTCTCCCCCAATCTCTTAAAAACAACAAAACCTGATTGTGCTGCCTGATCAATATAGTTACTAGGCTTAAGTGGTTGAATATTGCCACATACCAAACCTATTCCTTTATTTAGAAGGAGTGGTTTGATTAATTTTTCAATAAAAGTATTATCCTTGATTATTACATCATCATTTAACTGTAAAAGGATGTTTGCTTTATTCTGTTTAATTAGCTTTATCAAGGAGCCTGAATATCCTAGTCTTTTTTTTGCATCAATTATGTGTAATAAATTGCTTTTCATTTTTTTTACTATTTTTACTGTATTATCAGAACTACAATCTGAATGGATAACAATACTTTCAAATTTAAAATTCGTTTGTTTTTGCATTAATATTGTATTAATTAGTTTTTCTATTGTTTTTTCCGAATTATATGCGGCTATTGAAACATTTAGTGTTATTTTATTATTCATCTTAATAGATCACTTTCTTAAAATCTTTTTGTATACTTGTAATGTTTGCGCAGTAGCTTGCTTCCACGAAGGCAACGCTTTTTTCGCGTAAGAGGGATTCCTCATGGCTATTGTAATATTATCTGCAAGATTCTTTGATGAAGTATTAAGATCCGCTAAAATAATGTTATTTATTTTAAATTTTTTTACTAATGCCCTATGCGCGGAAATATCTGATGCCACAATACCAATCTTAGCAGCCACTGCTTCTAATAGTGAGAGCCCATACGCTTCCATACTGGACATAGTTATATATGCTTCTGCATTCTTTATTAATCTAAACAAATCTTCATTTGAAAGGTTATTAAGAAAATAAACACGATTTATAATATTAAACTCAACAACTATATCTTTCAAACGTTGCAATTCCGATCCATCTCCAACGATTTTAAGATTTATTTTATTATCTATGAACCGAAGAGATCTAACAATTAATTCTACATGTTTATAATTCTCAAGCCTACCTACTGATAATATATATTGTTGTATTCTTTTTTGTTTGCTCGCCTTCTGAACTCCTTCCACATCAATGCCTAATGGAATAATATTAATTTCTTTGATGTTTGGAAAATGTTCTTCGATTAGTTGAGCTTCAGCTACTGAATCACAAATAATTGCATCTGACTGAGAAAGAATAAATTTCCCTATATATCTATAGGGATAATGAAGAAGATTAGTGAGAAACGTTCGCCCTGCACCATGATAGTGTGGTGAAAAAATAATTGGACTTTTTTTTGTTAACGCTACGCATAATGCAGGAAAAGCATGATAATTTTGAACATGTATCAAATCATAGTTTCCAGAATTTTTTTGCATATATCTCAGCAACTCAATGGATATCTTAAGCTCACTAAAACCCACTTTATTGAAACGCCGGATGGTAAAATTATCTAATCTTTCTTCCCTCGCTAAATTTTTATTATCTGTCTGAGTTAAAACAGTTATATCCAATCCTTTACTTGCCATATTCTGCGCTAGCTGTAAGACAACGGTTTCGACGCCTCCTATATAAGGGTAAAAACTTGGACAAACAAAAGCGATTTTCAGATTTTTAGACATATTTTAAATTTGATTTACTTTGCAATATATGAACAATATTCTTCGATATTAGTTTTTTAAACCACACTGGGAAGTATGTTCGCAAATGCCATAGAATACTTCCTTTTATGGAATTTGGATACATTTTTTTGTAGTTTTTTACAATTTCATATGTTTCATATAATTGTTCCTTATATTTTGTGTGTGATATTCCACTCTGATTAACACGATAGCTAACCATATATTCCGGAATATTATGAAACTTGCTTACAATACCAATACGTAGCCATAAATCATAATCTTGAGCCCATCTATATTTTATGTCGTAATGACCAATTTTATTCAAAACAGTTTTGCGGATTACTACGCTGCTATGAAGAAAACAATCTTCTATTAATAAATAATCACGTATTCTCGCATCGGTCGTTGGATATGTAATTCTTGACATCATTTCACCACTTTCATTAGTAGCAACCCACAGGCTTCCAACTAGTCCATACTCATTATTATCTGTCAAAAAATTTATTTGTTTTTTAAGTTTGTTTTCATCTGTCCATACATCATCTCCATCTATGATTGCAATAAATTCACCTTTCGCAAATTCTATTCCTTTGTTTAGATTACTGGTCTGACCTTCATTTTTTGTGTTTCTAGAATATTTGAAGCGTAAATCATTTTTGGCATAACTTCTAATAATTTCGTCCGTGTTATCAGTTGATGCGTCGTTTAGTATAATAAATTCCCAACTTATAAACGATTGTCTCAATACGCTATCTATCGCCTCCCTTACATACTTTGAGTTATTATATGTTGACATAATAATGGAGACTACTGGAGTATTCATATGCTAAAAGTGTTATTTAGAGTTTTAGTGCTTTGGGATATTTCATAGGCATGGCTAGAGCTCTCAGGTTGTCTTAAAGCCCATTGCTGAACAGCTACGTGTAGCATGATGTAAAGTGGTGTATACAAAGGCTTATTAAAAAGTGCATGCATACATCCGCTTAGCTTAGCTCCAAAGGGTAGTTTCCGCTCAGTGCGTGCAAGTTTTTCACTAAATACATCTCCATATTTTTTCTGGGTTTGGAAAATACGTTTCGCATATTTCTTATAGTCATTAAAATTGTCTGGTAGCTTAAAATAAACATTAACTTTATTTGCATGTTCATATTTATACCCACCCTTTATACACGCTAAATATAGATACTGATCTTCTCCTTCAGATACTTCCGGAAATATTATATTGGTATAAAATCTTTTGGAAAGGGCGCGGATGTGTCCAACACAAGTATATATATTATTTCCATTTTTATAATGAGTGTAGACAAAATATTTAAGTTCAAATCCGGCATGAAGTATACGTTCTAGAAATGTCCTGGGCCTAATGGGGCTAGCGTATTGAGCTGATAAATCAGCTCCCTTAAGTAATGGGGCTATAAGTCGTGAAATGACTTCAACATCCCCAAGCGAAATATCTGCGTTAAGTAAAACAAGGATATCGGTTGAAATTTTAGAAAGTATCTCATTTTGCCTGTATGCCACTCCGCGATTAATTTTACCTTCATAGACTTTTACTCCTTGATTTTCATATTGCCTGGCAACATTCACTGTATTATCTGTACTTCCATCTGAAATCACATATATCTCTTCTAATATAAAACTTTTTGTGTCTTGAGCAATCAATTGCTGAAGAAGATTACCTATATTATTTTCTTCATTATAAGCAGGGATGCAGATGCCAACTGTGGGTTTATACGTATTTTCTGGTTTGGTAAACCCTCCAAATACGGCTGACGCCAACTGAGCTGCTTTTTTATTTAATAAATGAAGACCATGCTTGGTCTTAGACCATTGGTGTGGTGCCACTATTAGTTTATAGAGTGCTACCCATGCTGCGGCACTCATGGCAAGCCAATAAAAAGGAACAAAAACAATATATTTTACTAATTTGTGATGTCCATGCTTAACACAACCTATCATGTAGTAGTACATGTAAAGGAAATTACCCACAAGCAAAGAAAAAACACCTACGTAAAGCACAGGCGTTGGGAAAAAAGACTCTATAAATCCTGCAACATGTGTCCGGTATAAAAAATAACAAATAGTAATAACCCACATGAGAGGATTAATAAACATAGACATTACTTTCCCGCCCACAACTAATTGGAATGTAAGTACGTGAGGGTCTTTCCAGTTCTGAATAAATTCATGGGGGTCACGCATATGAAGTAAATATGTCTGCATATATCCCTTAATCCATCTGGTACGCTGCCAGAACCAATTTTTCATACTACTATTTGCTTCTTCCAGAGTAGTAGAATCTATAACTGCAGTCCTATAACCCTGTTTTACTAGTCTCATTCCTAAATCACAGTCTTCCGTTACATTAAAAGCATCCCAACCTTTTAATTCATGTAGATCCTTTGTCCTGAAATGGTTAGACGTCCCGCCTAGGGGAATAGGTGCATTTATGGACTGTAAGCCTGTCAGAACCAGATCAAACCACACTGAATACTCTGCAGTAAATACGCGTGTTAGTAAATTCTGGTAGGGGTTATAAAAATTTAATTTAGCCTGGATACATTTTGTTTTATCTCCTGCTTTTTCAAAAGCTAATACAGCTTTTTTTAGCTGCAAGGGATCAGGAATATCTTCAGCATCAAAAATAACCGTATATTCACCCTTTGCATGAAGTAAGCCATAATTACATGCTTTAGGCTTGGTTTTGGGAAGTGAATCAGGGACGATCACGATATCAAAATAGCTAGGCAGGTTGTATTCTCTGATTTTTTCAATAGATTCAAGGTCATCTTCTTCCAAGATAAGCATTATTTGCAACTGGTCTTTGGGATAGTCAAGTGCGCTCATAGAATCTACAAATTGAGGCAAAACATGCGCTTCTTTATATAAAGGACAAAGCACTGTATATTTTGGCCAATGATTATATGGCACTGATTCAAGTTCTGTATCTGTAATTTGAATCTCATTGGAGTTTTTAAAACTGCGGTATATTAAAAAAAGGTTAAATAGTAAGTCAATAAAATAAAGAAAAGTAAATAAGGCAAAGAAAATCACTAATGTAGAATGCCAATCAAATATAAGTGCCTCTACTAGAAGTATCGCAAAAGATAATAGGACCACAATTTGAATGCCTGAAAGACGGCGAAAAGCACTATTGCTTTCTGGGAGTCTTGAATAGTGAATAAATTCCTGTCCATTGTAACTGAAGCCTTTTCCTTTTACTTTTTCTGTCTCAGCATCAAAAGGAACTACCTCCTCAGTAAAGGTTTTTCCACTAATAAAACGCAATAAATTGTTTTTCATATCCGTATAATTTTACTCTAAGGTACCATTATCTAGTAAGTATAGGAAGGAGTCAAGTACTTTAGGATAGATAAAGGCCTTTTCGGTTGGATAGTAACCTTGTCAGTTATACCAATTAGTATGTAAGAAGTTCTATAAGTTCTGTAAGAAAAAGGTGCGCTTTTCTAGGAAAAGTATACCATACTTTTAAGATATACCAATTACAAATTCTAATTGAATATCTTTGAATCAATTATAGATATTGTGAAAGTTTAGCTTAGATGATATATATCTACTATGAAAGATGAAAGAAAAGGTGGTCATTGGCAAGAATCTGCGTCATTGTCCATTGACCGAAAGGAGTTTGAAAACTTCTCTTTAGAATCATTCTCACTTGGGAAGACGGCAAAGAGACCAGAGCTATCACAACGAAATGAAGATAGATATATCGCAAATGACCACTATATCTCCGTAATTGATGGAGCAACTGCAAATCCCCCTATTAGTCTTGAGGGGCATTCTAGTGGAGAATACGCTGCTATCATTATTTCGCGTGTGATGGAGTCAGTGAGACCAGGAATGTATGGACAAGAACTTATTAATTATATATCCGTACGGTTTCAACAAGCACTAGATACACTTCCAGCGGAAGATGTTGCTAGACTTAGAGAGGCTCCTTACGCAAAACCATACGCATCTTTTGCTGCTGCCACACTTTTAGATGACAGAGTTATCATTACTCAGCTTGGAGACGTGGGATTTAGAAGAAATGGCGGGGAAGTTTATGATAACGCAAAAGAAATAGATAACATACACACCCGAATGAGAATTAAAGCTATTAATGAAACGAGGCGAAGAAATCCAGATTTAACAACAGAAGAATTATTGAATATTGGAAAAAAAGTAATTCTTCAGTCTTTGAAAGATCAAGTTCAAAATTACCAAAACAGACCTGATCAACATTTAGGCTATGGCACTATTGATGGACAGCCTGTTGATCCTAAATTTATCAGAGTATTTGAATTTAATGCAAAAGATATTAGTACTCTTGAAATGTTTTCAGATGGTTATTTCAAAATAGGATCCCAGCCAACAATTCAAGCTTGGGAAGAAGGGTTTAGAGAAGTTGAAGCAGAAGATCCGTATAAAATTGGCAGATACCCTACTGTGAAAGGTTCAACGGAAGACATTTTTACAGACGACAGAACTGTCGTAATAGCACGTTTTAAACCTGCTACCTAGCCCAGCCCACTGTGTGCGACAAGTTCTTCACCTGCTCTTATACCTAAAGAAATTTTTTTACCAACTAAGCTATCTATAACATAAGATTTCCCTTTTACTGGATCGCCAATACTTTTCGCTGACTGAAGTATATTTTGAGTAGATTCAAAACTTTCAATTTGTCCGGAAACTGTAGCAACTGGATTTCCTTCACCCCAAAAAGACTGCATTAGCTTAGTAACTTCGTTGCCTTGAATATTTTGTGCTGAAGGAAATCCAGTTGCTACAGTT
>WNFL01315221.1_pt2 | contig 10075 bp, 14 predicted proteins | sample 5400361 | NCBI WGS metagenome assembly WNFL01 (sample SAMN13153351, study PRJNA577476) | soil metagenome | isolation source: 40 cm soil on Douglas fir-dominated hillslope | place: USA:California | collected 2013-09-17
AATTTAGTTTTTGGTGAGCATTGATCGCTTCCCACTTCCCGAGACGTCCGTCCTTCTCTCTTCCTTCAATTGGAGCCGTCATCTCCGGGACAGAGAGGCGTTGATGGGTGTCTTGGATTCTTCGCGTGGTGGTGGTGATGGATTTGACGTGACTGACGTACCTCTTGCCCCTTTGGTAGACACATCACACCTCACACCTCATCCCCCAACCTCTCTCTGGATCTGAATTACCGAAGCGCACACACTCACACAATACTATACTATCATCATCATCATGTCCTCATGTCTCATGTTCTGCCTTGCCTTGCCTGGCCATTCATTCACTTGCAACTTGCATAAACGTCTCTTTCAATCTGAAGAACTGAACCGAGCCACCCGTAATCAAATTCCGGCTGAATGATGTCTGAATGTTTGATGTTGTTTCCATTCTGCCCTTTGCTCCTTTCTCCTTTGATTCTTGTTTTCTTGTTCTTGTTTTCGAATGTTCGTTCGATCTTTCCTTTTCTATTTGCCGCCCTTCCACCAATTCCAATCCCACCCCTGTCCCTGTCCTCCGCGGTTCCCTATTCCCTTTTACCTCGGTCTCTTCTACCGGCCCCAATCCCCGGTCCCCAATCCCCGGTCCCCTCCCCTCCAAATCCCCGACACTCTCCCATCTCACTTTGCTCTTTCGCTGCCGATCTTCTTTACGCTGGGTGGCACTGCGTCTCCAAGGCGAGGCGAATTTCGTTTGTTTCTCTACAATCTTTTTGTTTTTGGTTTGGTTTGTGTGTATCGGTGCTCCTTTTTTTTTATCAGTTTCTCCTCCTCCGACCAATCCAANNNNAATACTCTATTGTTGTTGTTGTGTTTCTGTGCTTCTGTGTGCGTTTGTTTTTTGTCGTTTGATAAAATAATAATTACCGGCTCTGAATACGCGAATCAAAAAGAAGTAGTGTGGTATGAACGATCCTAGCGCGAGGTCCCGAAAAAATAAAAATAATTGTGGGGTCATGTTCTCCACTTCCCCCACTTCCACTATTTCACCCCCCTCTTTCGTTGCCGTTTAACGTTAGCACGGTGGTAGTCGGCCGGATACCCTCGGCGTATCACGAAGCTCACGAAACCAAGTAAATTCAGGAAGCAGCAAGTCAGGAAGAGCAGCCAACTCAGGAAAGAAGGCAAGAAGGGAAGAAGGGCAGAAAGGAAGAAGGAAAGGAAAGGTTGATAGAAGATAGCAGAAAAGAAAGAAAATTGGAAACTTGGAAACTTAGTTAAGAGTTTGAGTAAGTTCTCAGTTCTCTTTTGTTCTCTGGGTCTCTTTGTGTCTTAGCCTTAGCCTTTGGCAGCTCCGATGCTCCGCCGTTCAACCTTTGGGGCCTGGGCCCTGAGCCACAAATCCCCCTGTGACGAAACGGAGAAACGAACGAAGGCACGGAGGACCACAGATAGGGAGACAAAAACGTAAACAGAATTGTTTGAGAAGCGGTGTATATATACGTGTGTGGGTATGTGTGGGTATGTGTGGGTATGTGTGTGTGTTGTGCGTTGCGCGTTGTGGAGTTTGGAGGCTGGAGTTTGGAGGGTGAAGTGTAGCGCCGTCCCTGGGCTTGTTGATCGCCGCGCCCGAGCCCGCGTTGTACTGTAGGTCGAAAGATAGGTCGCAGTGTATAGTCTGCATAGGTAACTCAAAATTAAAGTCAAACAAGGTTGCAAAAAGGTTGTTGGCCCGATACCGCCCGGGGCTTGGAATGCCCGATTATCATGTAACCCTTCCTTTTATGTAATTATGTAATTATGTAATTTTATGTATTTGTATATTTCTAAGCTCTTTCTAAGCAAAAAGCATGTAACGCTTGGAACGTCCACAGGAACAAAATTTGAGAGTAGGTATAAGTAACGTACATATGAGGGGGTTAGTAAGTTGAAGCGAAGATGCGAATGCTGTTGTGTCGCTTATTCTGGTCTGGATCCTCAGGCAGGCAGGCAGGCAGTCAGTGGAGCTGTGAAAGGGCGGTTCTTCGGATTCCCTTCAGTTTCTCCCTGGTATACGTTCCGATTCGATTCCTTTTTTGAGGTGGGGGGTGGCGGAGCTTCGTAAGAGGCTGGGGTTCGCTTCTTCGCCGATGACCCGGGACTATTTCAGGGTGTTTTTCTTGTTCTAGTTTCTTTTTATCTATATACCATCCGATGTGGTGTTCTTCTCGCTCGGCAAGTATAGCTAAGGCGGAAATCCACCGCGGGTACACCGGCCGAAATACCGTTGATTGCCTGAGTTTGACGCAAGCGTACCTAGAATCTAATCCGTGCTTGACCGTCAGGGGTTGTGCCCGTGCCCGTGCCCGTGCCTGTTCCCGTGCCCGCGTCAATAGTCACAGTACTATTTGGAGCTCTTCCTTGGAGCTCTTGTGGAAGAAGGATACCACTCGGGAGTTTTGGGAGAACATCCATGTTTGGCTTCGCGCTTGGCTAGTGGCTGGGACCTGTAGCAGGACCTGCAGGTTGAGCTCGCTTCCTCCCTCTTCGCCGTGAGAGATGAAAGAGTTCTGAAGAGCTAGGGAGATATGTCGGCTACATGCGAATGGGGCAATGAGGCACTTCAGTTACTCCAGTGAGCTCGCATCGGGGTTCGGGCTCCCCAAGCGGATTATCCAACGGCGCTCTGAAGATATGTAGAGTGGAAGGGGTATTGTATCTAGAATACTCGTTAGAATCTCGTGTTGCATAGCCTCCAATCGCGGAGCCTCCACTCCGCCTCGTGTACATCGCCAGTTTGCGAGTAATCGGCCTTAACGCACGTGAACTGGTCCCTCCACCAGCACCACCCCAGCCAGTCTATCTCTCACTGCCCACATCACATGTGATGGGAAGGCGCCCAATAAGAACCTGCTCAAAAGCGGGGTCCCAATCTACCTCCCCAGTGTCCCCTCCCCTCCCTTTCCTAACACCACCAGCGGTAGAAATCAAAGTAAGCTCCCACCTCTATAAATGTCGGCCGTTACCCTAACCCTTGAGGTCCAGGATGCCTCGCTCAATCTATCCTAGTGACCCTAATGCGCATCTCCCTGCTTTCCTTCTCCGTATTTACGACGCTGGCGAAGAATTCCATGGTGACCCGACAATTAGGGGTTTCGCCGCGGGCGGATATGGCCGTGAACTCTCCATGTCCGTAGACGACTTTATCCCAAAACAGATCACGACGGGCTTCAGCAGCCACGTTCGTGCTCAGTCGTACGTCCTACCATACTCCAGTTTGTCTTTACACAACCAACACAACCTATAGGCCCTGGATCTCGACCTCCACAAGCTGGTTATGGGTTCTCTTCGAATGCGAGCGCCGCTTTGCTTATCATGGCAAGCAGCCGTCCAACATCCGCATCGCGTTCATCTCCAGAGCGGTCCTCGATCGCGAGAGCATTCACTACGAGGATGTCTCCGGCCCATCTTACCACCCATTGGCACGACATGCCGGAGAAGTCTTGGTCCATAACAAGATTCCCGCAAAAGCCGTGTTCGAGACTCTGTCCTACCTCGACATCCGCAAGTCGCACCTCTCCAGCGTCACCCCCTTCCTATCTAAGCGTCAAGCGCTCTCGTTCCCGGACCTCTATCGCCAGGACCTCCCAGCGGGGTCGACCAAGGGCCAATCTTATCGATCCGTATTCGAAAAGCTCTGGTGCCGTCTCCCTGGCGAGGAGCCCGTTGACATGGCCCGCTACATGGGTCAAGTCGCTCGTCAGCACTGGGTCCACCTGCTAGCGAACCTCGCCCCAACCGTCGTCCTTACCAGTTCCTTCCAACTCTTCCTCCCCCCTGCTCCCTTCTTCTACCGCAGCGAGTACGCAGCTGTCAAGAAGGCGTTCAAGGAGGGCTTCTACGTCTCCATTGCGCTGCGCATGTGCGACAGCGGCAGCAGCGAGGACGAAGATGAGAGCGGGAGCGGTACCGACCGTGGTGATGACAGCGACTCTGATGATACCTCCTTCGAACTCCTCGCTCCTCCTACCGCCAAGGCTACACCAAAGCCCCCTCCATCAGCACCTGTACAATCCAAGCCTATCGTATCTGCGGCTCTGGCAGCCGCGTGTGTCTCTGTACCACCATCTTCACCAGCATCCGCATCGGCATCTGCATCGGCACCATCTGCATCAGCATCCCCAGCATCGATCGCAACTCCTGTACTTATTCTCTCGCCAAACCCGACTCTCATGTTGCCACCATCAAACCAAGCACCTGTATCACCACCCGTTGTTGCCCCGCCAGCCGCGGCTACACCGACGACCACGATAACGACTCTATTCAGCGCTGTGCGCTCATGGCTCCCAACATCGCTTTGGAGCTGGTCTTAAAAAAAACCAAACACAAAGCCGGGGACTGCGTGTTCTTTTCTCCTTTTCATTAGGATTATAACTGCGCTAGACGCAGAAAAAATGGCAATGGACCACGTACATCACAAAGATAAATTATACCTATTTTATCTTATTACGCTCTCTACGACTCAGTCGTCCGTTCATATGAACTATGAACCAACCTATGCCACTTATGCACAGTAGCTCGTCGCGTTACACCGCGTCATGCAGCACCAGTTGGTGCTATGTACATACAAAAACCACATTGAGCAATTATGCAACAAGCACACTTAGGCCGTTATTTCGTGGCGGGGTGTGAGATACCAGTTGACCTCAAGTTTTGACCCCGAATGTGGCACTTCACTTCTCACTTCTCATGTATCAGCTGACACATGAAAATCTCACACTCCATTGCCGCCGGTGTGCCCGCGGAAATATCCGAAATTGATCTCTTCGCAGGCACTATCAGAATCATGGAGGGACCCCTGAGGCACGTATGTTGGATAAGGTGACCCAAATGACAAGTAATTGTCATTCTGCTAAAACCCTCGGCTAAACCCTTAGCTCAATTCATTTTCTCGGCTAAGTCTCCTCTTTAATTTGTTCCATACACGATGCATAAAAGGAAGCCCCATAAACGAACAACCAGGTCATTTGGGCGTTTCATAATATACGACAAGCTCTTCTGGGTTTTGGATCTCGCGAGGGCCGCACGTTCCACAAGCGTTGTTGCTGAGTGAACCTGAAAGCAGAGTTGAGAGTTGAGAGTTGAGGAATGGCTAGCTATCCTTCACCCCATCCAGTGCTCGGAGTGGAGTGCGAAATCAGGGGTTGAATGGGAGGAGAGACATTCAATTTTAACGCCAGAGTGTGGTCTTGAGCTAGTTGAGAGTGGAGGTGGACTTGCACTCGAGGCGTGAGTATCTAGATGGGATACCTTGTGTTCTTGCAGTGATCTAGTGGCTCTTTGGACTGCCAATAGTCGCGGCAGCATGATAACGTGGCAGCGTGACGTACAGCGGTGGGATGCATTACGAGGACAAACTTGGACCAGATCATGTTATGATAACGGCGCGCAACAAGAAGCATGAGAGAGGGTGAGTTGACTGGTTGCTAAGATATCTAACTACTGGCACTGCACTTCAGGCCTTTATTCCAATATACCGCACCTCCCGTCCTGCTCGACGCCACGGCGACGAGACATCCAATTAGCAGCGTTAATATAACTCTAGATGTCACGTTAGAAGGAGCCTTTGCTAGGAATTACATCCAAGTCTCGCAAGAAGTAAACGTCGTGCTACGGGTAAGCTGTGGCCCGAGTATGATAAGCTTTAGTCTCCCTACAAAGTATTTATTGCATGGGACTTTGTTCTGCTGCCCCCTCTCTACCGGATTTGGACTTTGCTCTCTCCCTTCTCGTTCTCCCCATTCCAGCCCCTATCGCCCGTTTCTTTGCGAGTTTACCCTGTACGTCTCGAAACCTCTCCTCGTTTCCCTCACCGGTCAGTATAATTCTCCGCATCTCCTATGTCCAGCCTTTCTCCGGTCGCCGATCTACGGGTTTAGGGAAATAATACGGGGCTGCGGAAGACAATACGTGAGTGCAAACACCAGCGAGCACGTTATCCCCTTCCATTTTTCCAATCCAACATCCAAGCCCGTAAAGTCATCAGTGATTGGTGCCAGCGCGGCCCGAAGGGTAAATGCTCATATTCAGTGCTACTTGAGGTTTCGCTCACTAACAGGCTACTTCAAGCTCACGCTTGGCGGAACATTACGGTACCTCCATATCTGACGGAATTCAAAGGCACTTTGAGAGAAAGATCCATATGAAAACAATTTATTTCAAATGAAAGGTGTTCTCTCAGATCAGATTACCAAAAAAAGCGACACTCAGGTATGATGGTGTGAATTTAGAACGTCGTAATGCTTCAATTGGGGCCAAACAGGTCATTTTTCTCATGCAGTTTGCTTGTCGGGTGGCATGTACGATCTGGGGGCAGGGGAATGACAGAGGTCGTCCATTGCTCGCCGACGTCTCCACTCTTCGCTGGTTCTTAGGCAAGCTTGATAAAGCCCGCCTATAATGGGATATGAGAAGACCAATCAAGGCTCCCCGACCACCGACCACTAAAAGAGCAGACGTGGAAGAAATTTGCAAAAGGATATGCGGTGTTTAACCCATGGAAGAGAGCGACGCAGGTTGGTTTCAGAGCATATTGATTGGGGTACTATCGACCGTTGAGCTTCTCAGTGGAATGGAGACCTCGTATCAAATCTTGAGCGTACTGCGTGAAAGCTATAACTACATAGATACACTTGCACACCACTTGCAAGCATTTAATCAAACTATTGTTTCCTATGTAGAACGCGTGCTATTGGATATCGGTTGGTTGAAGCATTGCGATGTCGTGCCTTTGTGAGGTGTCTGTGAGCATCTCAGTGACGAACATGAGACAGCGCGGACTACCAGTGACTAGTTAGAGTGACTCTAGTGACCTCCTCATCTTGAGACGCGTCGGCCGAACCCTCGAAATCTCTTCGACTTTCACATAAGTCCTCCTTTGCACAATGACCACATCCTGATTCCCAATTCTTCCTCTTTGCTCTTTGAAGGGCCATTCGAACTCATCGAACGACTCCCTGAGCACTGTCTTTGATTGGCGGGGGCCGTTCTTGCTCCTTAGAGAGGCCGGTGGTTCGGGTCCAACGATGTCAACATCATTACATTCCCCTTTGCGCTTGCTGAAACGAGGGATGTGCTTTACAAAGCGACGAGTGGCGAAGCCCGAGGAACGATCCTTTTCCTTTTTGGCGAGAGCATCGGTATGATCACTGGCGTTGGTACTCAGAGAAGAACAACGTGGCCGGACTTCGTGAGGTAGGACAACGGTTGGTGCCCTCTTCTTGAGACGACGAGGGGAGTCGGTTACTCTCTGCTCGCCTGGGGCACTTTCGGGGGCCGGATACGTGAAGGCCTTCTTGTTATATGCTGGGTTCAGGTCATTAACCGAAGTTTGGTTGCGACCGACAGCAGTGCCTTCGGTGCTAATATCCGAAAGAGAGAATGTTGAGCGAGTGGGTGAGACCTGAGGTGGAAGCAGAGTGGCCCTGCAAGGAGATAGCGACAAGTTCCGAGCGAGATGGACAGTCACGACGAGTTCTTCGTCGGAATCTGAGGCCATTTCGTCTTGCGCATGATTGATATTTGCGTTGGACACAATTGGCAGAATGTCGCACGGGATCAACGGAACATTCACTGCTCCGTCATGCAGCAAGGTGTCATCGGCAGAAGGCACGAAGAGGTTGAGAGGGTTGCAAGTCAACTGCTGAGCCGCTTTGTGCGACACTTGACTGCCGATTGCCGAGTTAATTGAAGGTGTGAATGCGGCTCCACCATCCGCGACTTCGGGACGCACATCCACAGGAGTAAGTACGTCCGTGACGTTGTCAGGAGTCGAGGCGATGCGCACTCTTGGATCCGCCGTGTTCGAGGAATGCGCTGGAGGAGAAGTTGCCCAGTCGAGCATCGGTGTGCTGGGGGACACAAACAGAAGTGGTGTATTGCGTTGAAGCACCCCATTGTATGTCAAGCGTTCTGTGGAACTGGGGGTTTGCGGAGAAAAGCCGTCGTTGACAGGCAGAAGCCACTGGGAGCGAGCGCTAGGTTCTAAGGAGACCCCTGGGGCATCTCTTCCGATCCATGAATGAACCCGCGCCGAACGGATTGAGCTTCGACGCGGGCTAACGCTTCGACCCTGGCCCCCCGCTTAAATTAGGGACCTTCGGCAATCGACGTGGACGGTACAGACTCACACGAACAAGAGGTGTTATTCCGTATTGGTGAGCTAGCGGGAAAAGCGCAACAGGACTATAGATACCGGCTCTTCGGGACGAGGGTGGACGATGACCTTTCAAAAGGAGTGAGTGTGTGTGATTGAGTGCTAAGATAGTGACTGACCAGATAATTCTTCTTCAAGCTCCTCATTACTCGTTGTTTTACCGTCCAAGTCTCTCTTGAAGACGCCGCCCAATTCGAGTGCGCGAACGAGGAGCAGGGGACGAAGCTGCGGCTCTCCCAAAGTAGATGTCATAGCTTGAACCTGCTTCAAGACGTCTACGTCGTCGAAGAGGGGAGAGGTGTTGGGTTGTAAGCCGTGGCGAAAGGAGAAGTCCACAGGGGTAAGTGACGTCGTGTGTTTATAATTAATCCCATTTGTAGTTTATCGATAGCAAGCAAGTTCCTATGATTGCGATCGGGTGTTCCATGTACAAGCAAGCAGCAAACGAATGGACGAGTACCATGATCCAGAATAAACGTACACGAGCCACCACATGCTCCAGGAATCATGAAGTGCAGCTGTTGAATATCGAAATCCACCCACCAGATTGTCTCCTGACTGTGCTATGGTTCAACAGGGATGCCGCTGAGCTTGCCATCCCATTGGAACCATATATTCTCCTCTTCCTCCTCGTCTACTTCTATTACTTCTTGAGCCTCTCCATTCTTGGGCCGCAAGACGGGTGAGCGAGAGGCGAGTGAGCGATTGGCGGCTGCAGAGGTAATCCTCAATCCGTCAATCCTCCTCTCGACGTTGTTGTTGTTGTTGTTGCTGCTGTTGCTGTTGTGGGATCTCTTTCCTCGTGGTGAAATGTTCTGTCCAAGTCCTTCTCGCATGACGTTGTCGAGTTTAGTACGCAGGGTCACCCGAGGGAGCCAGCGATCATGTTCCACAGTTCGGGGTGCACAGAGGTATACTTGCAATTTGGATGTGTCTGGAGATGACAAGGCATAAACGCCCATAAAAAGGGTTGTTTGAACCGTTGTTTTTTACATACCAATATCCTCGATGATCCCATCCATACTCGCGATCTTGAGACAAACCTCTCGCTCTGTTGCTCTGTAACGCTTCTCGACATCCGATTTGAACCTTGCATTCTCGTCCGAGTGCCTGAGAGCTAAAGGGGTGGGTTCAGGCGGAGTGCCAAATAAAGCAATCCGACTAGTAGCAGGATCTTTTGGGGCAGAGGAAGCTGGAAGGGGTGAAGAGGATGGGCTGCTCTCATCGGAGAAAGGTCTAAAAGACGATCGTATGGGCTGTGGAGTGGCGAATGAGATGGCCTTGGCATGAGGATTCTCATCCCCGCTGTTCTCCGATTCGCTTTCTGATTTCGGAGGTTCTTCCTCGTCATCTTCGTTCTCATGTTGTTCGTCCGCCTCGGCAGAGTCGGGGGCGGTGCAGACGACCGAGGAATCCTGAATGGTTGCCTCAAGACCTTCGAGGGAAAGAGTGAAACGGGCTCTTGGGACGGAAAGGGTGCCGAGGACGAAGACGGCCTGTATGGATGGGAAAGTCCTATAATCAGGACTACTGAAGGCGCAACTCGCGGCTCTGAGGAGACCAATTATGTCCTGGACCAAATTTCGATGTCTATTGAGGAACTGTAGAGCCCGTCAGGCAGGTATATCTCTGACTATGAACGGATGCGCAAGTACCTCCTTTCGCTTCTTAGCTAGTCGGTCGCCACGCTGTGAGATCGATCAATTGGGTGAGTAGTGGGGTGCATGTTTAAAATAGCTGTCTCACCTGAGCAGGCAGCAGTGGCAAACGCGTCATTGGCCTACAGAAGACCGCATATTTCATAAGTGTGTCACTAAAGAGGCAGAAGGGTGTTCCTTTGATCCCTCACATAGGTATTTGGCCCTTGAAAAACAACATTTGATCCAACGCGGCGACCACGAGCCG
>WNFL01366004.1_pt1 | contig 10075 bp, 11 predicted proteins | sample 5400361 | NCBI WGS metagenome assembly WNFL01 (sample SAMN13153351, study PRJNA577476) | soil metagenome | isolation source: 40 cm soil on Douglas fir-dominated hillslope | place: USA:California | collected 2013-09-17
CGGGTTTGATCCGACCACGACGCGGCAGCGCTGCTTCTCGTCCGCAGACCGATTCCACCCGATGATGAAGCGATATTGCGAGACAAGAAAATCGGTGCCTTCGTCGAAATAGATGAGGTCGTAGGGGTCGCCTTTGAAACGCTGCTTGTCGTCCTCATGTTCGCAGCCCGAAAAAACGATCAACCGATGGCGCAGTTTCCAGCGCTGCAACTGGCTGTTATAGCCGGTGCGGCGCCCGAGAATCTCCGCAACTCGCTCAGCCAGTTTCACGGCGTCCTTGTTTATGCGGCGTAGGATCAGGGAGCGTTTGTGGGCGGTCAAGGCTAGCCCAAGCCCGAGCTCGGTTTTGCCGCCCCCAGCCTGTCCGCCATAAAACAATTCGTCTGCCTCGCATTCATAGGCATCCCTCTGCGGACCATCATTGGGCGTCCACAGGATGTGGCCTGTGCTCTTGCGCCAGATCCCTGTCGCCTCATCCCGCACCTGTGGTGCGGCGTCCTTGAGGCGTCTGGCGATCTTGTCGGGAGGGTCACTCAACGCTTTTGACCCTGGTCATTTGATGGTTCGCAAGGCGAAGCAGCAGCGAGATGCGGCGCGCAGCTTCCGCGTAATTCCCATCGAATTTCGCCGGGGCTTCCGCATTGCTTTCGCCCCTCTCACTGAGCAGGCCTGCAAGTCGCGCCTTCGCCAGGGTAGCTGTGACCGCGGCGGAAGCTTGTCCTCTCTTGATCGCCAGCGACCTTGCCCGCTCTAACTCACCGATCATATTGTCGGGAGTGACTTCCGCGATTGTGGTCGCGCCTGGCTCCTCCGCGGTGCCTGAGGTCGCGGCATTGTCCGCCCCCATCAATCGCTCGCGCCCCGGCGCCCTCAATCGGACCATCGCTCGCTACGCCCTTTCGTTGCGCTGGCACGCGGCATCGGTGCAACGCTCACCTGAGCGTCCGTCGTGCCGTCATCGTCACGGTGAGGCTGGCGCCGCTACCGAGGGTGACGCGCGGGCGCACCCAGGCGGTCGGTTGGTTGACCTGCATGAGGCCCGCCGCCGTGAACGAGAGGGCCGCGCCGGCAGGATTCGACAGCGTGAAATAGTTGGTGCCATCGTTCGAGCCTTCGAGCACGATGGTCGCGCCAGCGAATGTGCCGGTGACCTGTACGGAGCGATCCGCCAGATCGGTGCGCTGGAGCGGCTGTCCGATGTCGCCGGCGGCGGCAAGCGGCGTCCAGGTGGTCACGACAGCATCGACACCACCTGCGGGGCCGCGAATTTTAGAAAAGGTTGGTACGATAGTCGCCATAGGCGGGCTCCCGAATCAGGTCGCGAAGTGAGGAATTCGAAGATCGACGTCGGGCGTCTGATGGGCAGGACTTGCGGTGGTTGCCCTGACGCCCGGCTCCAAGGTCCTGCGCCCCGTCATCTCCTTGCGGAGAAGTAGAGGGAGACGGAGGGATTGGTCCCGCCCGTGAGCGTACCAATATTTCCCTTGATCTGACGGATGGGCGCCGGGAAGGTCAGGGGCGAAATCTCCCCGCTGACGTAGCCCTGACTGGTATCGAGCGCGCACAGCGTGTCCCAGGTGCCGCCATCGAGTAGCGCCATCACGTTGATCACTGCCTGAGTTGGCGCTCCGGCGATCTCCGCCTGGACGGCGGCGGCCAATTGCGGAAAGTCCAGATTGAACACCGGCCCATCTCCGGTCGTTACGGCGGCATTGAGAAGCTTCATCGCGACGGTCTGTGTCATGTCGCTCTCCTGCGGTCTTGGGCTTCGGGCAAGTGAGGGCTGGGCACTGTCGCGCCGAGGTTCGTCGGCGCCGCCGGCTTACGCCGTGCGATTAAATGCACGACGGGCCGGCGGCGCCGGTCGCGAGCCATAAGCGCCTGCAAAGCTGGAGGTCGGGTGCGGCGGAACTTGCGCGTATCGCGGCGGATGAGCGCGCGTCCGTGCGATCTCCAAGTGCAAACGGGGCCCGCGAAAGGGAGCTGCGGTCAACGAGCGGGATGATTTCGTCGGTTAAACGCGGTCAGTTACTTATGCGGCATCGGCCGGGTTTGATTATTTTGTCCATAAAATCGAATAACCAGAATGATATTTTGGAAATAGCAAGTTGGTGGAGTTAAAAATAAAAGCGCCCGAGAATGTTTCGCTCAGGCGCAACTAAGCACGATAGATATTTAATCTCATATATTCGCCCGACTGTCAAGCTCAAAATGCAAGGAGATTAAAATTGTCGATATATGCCGCGAAAAAAACGGTGCCAGCTTCTCGCCGCAAGAGCGGGCGCACCGATCATATGTTCGGTCGCTGACGGAGCACGAAAATCACCTCGGCCTCCTTGATCCAAGCTTCGCCGATGTTGCGGTCGGTCCAACCGGCGCGGGCCGCATAGTCGCGTAGTGCAGTGATGACCACACGTGCCGCCATGCCGTGGCGGATGCCAACGTCGGCCTCAATGGAGTAGAACGCCCGTTCGTCGATCACGGCGGCAACCACAATCTCAAGCGTCGGATCGCCGTGCTGCGCGCGTTGCGACCAATGGCGCGTCCATCGTTTGTAGCGCGATACCGCGTCAATGACCCAAACCGGCTCGTGGCCATGATAGGTTGCGTCCCGCTTTTCGAGCGACGGCGACTTGATCATGACGGCTCCGGCCTGGGCGTGAAACGCGGTCGTTATATCGTCGGCCGCGCGTATCTCCTCGGTGCCGATGCGTTGCTTTTCGATCAGCCGCACCAGCGGCGCAGGTCGCAAGCGCAGGATAGTGGCGCCGGTTCCGCCGATTTCGCGGCCATCTCCGGACCGACGCTCAGCGTTACGAATAGTACGCTTCAAGCGTCCGAACGTACATGCGTCACCCCCGGGGCGTCGCCGCAGCGGTTGGCGAACGGCAGAAATGGTGGAACGTTCGCTTTGCAGCGGGCCACGTTCGCGTTCGGTTTTGAGAGACCGGACTGCCATGATGATGTGATGATCCTTCTTCCAGCCTTTTGGTATTTCGCCTGATGTGCATTTCCAGCGATTCAAATCGAGGCGATCACGAGGCCCGCCGGGCACATTTGCGGACTATCTCCAATCGTCTATTTCATCGGAGACGACGACGGCGTTCGGGTCCCAAGGCCCGGGCCTTCGGGATTGCACGGGCGTTACCTTGATCGGGCTTTCGGCGCAGCCGACCACTCACTCGTTGTGCGCCACCAGCTCAGCGCATTCGAGGGCAGGAGAAGTGCATCCGGACGAGTGGGGAACCGGCTCGAACAATCGCGGGGTATTTAGCGGCCGAATGTCCTTGACAACGCCGATCATGGGCGGATGTTCAAGTCCTCGTGCGGTCGCGCACCGCATAGCGCGCTGAAATGCGAGATCAGCGCTTCGCGACGACCTCGTCGGATCAGCGCCTCCGGAATCATTCCGATTGATCGGCAGCGTTCGATCAGCGTATGTCGACGCGGAGTTCTTGAGGCGGCGCCCGCGCGGGCCCGATTTCTTGGCGACGCGTCGGTGAGGGCCGGCGATCGGTGTCCGATCTCGGAAGGCTGGTATGATCGTCTTTTGTTCGGATGCTGCGCCAAGTAGACTCCTCACGACGCCTCCAGAGGAAATTCCGTGCATGAGCGCAGGGCTGCCCGAGGGCCGAGGACGGAACTGCACAACAGCGGATGCATTGCCGATCTAGGGCCATTATAGGTAGAGTCCTATTTTTACGCAAGAAAAAAACCTATTATACATCGGCAGAAAGTTACGTAAGATACACTAATGGATTCTGCGCGTAGCACGATTGTCGCACGAGTGGCAGAGCTCGGGCTTTCGCTGTCCGAGTTATCCCTCAAGGTTGGGAAGAACCATGCGTATTTCCAACAATTCATAAAAAGGGGTGTGCCAAACCGATTACCCGAGGAAGTTCGCGGCCGGGTGGCGGAAATTTTGGGACTTGATGAACTAGCTCTGAGGCAGCCGACGGCGACACACCTCAGGTTTATGTTGAGTGGCGAACCCCAAGTTCCGATCCGGGGCGCTACTGGGTGGATTCCGGTCTATGGGCACGCCGTGGGCGGCAAGGATGGCGAGTTTGTTCTGAGCGGGAACCAAGTTTCGGAAGTTCTTGCGCCGCCGAACCTGTCGCACGTTCGCGACGCCTATGCGGTGTATGTTGTAGGCGACACGATGGAACCGCGCTACTTCGCTGGCGAGACCGTTTTCGTAAATCCGCGCCTGCCGATTAGCCGCGGTTCTTTTGTGGTCGCACAGATTTCGAAAGGCGAAGAGCCCGAGCCGCGTGCTTACGTGAAGCGGTTCCTGTCGCAGGACGGCAAGCGTCTGAGGCTGGAACAATACAACCCGAAAAAGATCTTGGAGTTCCCGGCGTCAACCGTCGTTGCAATCCACCGCATAGTTATGAGCAGCGAGAATAGGTAGGTTCTGAAGGTATGTTGTTGCCGCTTTCCGTTATTTGGGAAAATGGCATCCTACGTCTCGATGCCAATAGGACTATCAATATTATTGGATTGCTCAGGTGGCGCTCACGCCGGATTCCAAATGACGGCAGGTCGGATTGATCGAGACCTTGCTCGTGGTCGAGGCGCACTTGCGCGTGGCCCGGTTCCGCGGGGCTCTGCTGCACCCGTGCACAGGCAGGGTGTCACCGGTCCGCTGGTGCGACGCCAGTTATTCCCGGATCGTGGAAAAACGCGGCGTGGCCAGACCCGGCTCGGTCAAATTCACGAAGGCGGAGACGCAAGGCGGAGATGAAAAGTCTCCTCGCGCTCTTGCGGCCGCAATTTGCATGTCCGGCGCCCGGGCCTCCATCTGAAAGTGATGGCCTGACGCCCTTTTCAAATTCCGTCACGGCTTTGGGCGGAAGTCTTGGTCCGGAAACATCGATTCCTTTGGCTCTTGGATCACGATCGGAACCTGCCGCGCGCCGAGATGACACGAGTTGCAGGCTTCCGTGAGCTGCCCATAGGCGGTGGCAAATTTCGCTTCATTCTTGTCCTTGATTGCCAGGCCAAGGTCGTACATCGGCTGCCTGATGATGGTTTCGATCATTTCGACGATCCGCACTTGGCGCCACTGCGGCCACATGATCGACAGGCGGTCAAATGCTTCATCGAGCTGATGCAGTTCGTAGGCGGCGTAAACCCAATTCTTTTCGCGTCCCGCGAGCGCGAGCTTTATGTGCCGCGGCTGCACCGTCATGGTCATGAGATCTCCGAGGCCGGGACGATACGCTGGCGGGGCGTTTTGGCCTTCCGGGGGCGTTTGGGCAGCAACGAATACCGTGGTCGCGAGCATCGCTCCACCGACCAGGGCCAGTGCGCGCAAAGGTGTCGTCATGGGCCGTCTCCTTCCACCGATTGTTTCGCAAGCATCTAAGCCACGGATTGCGGTCATCGCATCTTTTCGGTCCAAGCGGCAAGAGTAGCCGACGGGTGTGCGTCGCGCAATTTCGATAGGGGGGCCTGATGGCCCTGCGGCAAAGATTGCGACGAGCTTGATGGAATCTGCGATCGATCGGCCTCTCGCTTTGGCATGACCGCGTTGCGATGCGACGCTGGTGGGCGTTGTGGCGCACTGGCCTGGATGCGCTATTGTATTTGAGTTGCGTGGGAGGCGGATAACTGCTCTGTCCGTGAGGTGCCGAGTACTGGCAAGGTGAGGTTGCGAGATGCAGGCAAGCCGTCGCGATGTTTTTATGGCTGCGTGCGCGCTTTGCGTCGACGCGGCGCTGTGCGCCGGTGTTGCACCCGCGACGGCGGAGCCGGCGGATGAGCGCCCGCAGGAGGGGGATTATCTGGTCGCAATCGATGCTGCGAATCCAGACGGCCTTTCGCCGCGGGACATTGCCGGGCCTCAGGTCATCGCTTGGCCGATGGAGCCGACAACGAGGCTCATCCGTAACGGTTCCCGGCTCAACAAGGTGCTGTTGGTTCGCCTCGATCCGGCAACGCTCGTCGGGGCCACGCGGGAGCGTGCGGCCGATGGAGTGGTCGCCTATTCGGCGATCTGTCCGCATGCGGGCTGCGAGGTGAGCGGTTGGATAGACGACCAGAAGATCCTCGAATGCCCGTGTCACAATTCGAGGTACAATCCGCGCGAGGGAGCGGCGATCATCGACGGTCCTACGACGCGCGGTTTAGCGGCGCTGCCGCTGAAAATCGTGGATGACAAGCTTGTCGTCGCGAAGCCATTCATTGGGCGCCTCGGCATCGTGCCGGCCTAAAGGAGCCTTCAGAGTTCCGTCGATCTGGTACTTCAATTCGGCGCCTCGGCATGCCAAGGTGAAAAGCTGCTGCCGACCGATGTGCCGCATCACGTTTCGGAACCGTGAATGAAAACGCGGCATGACGGCCCCTTCTCGATCCTCCCCCGCAAAAGGGGGAGGTGAGCCGGGGGGCTAGCGCCGTCCCGGCGAGGACAGCAAGGAGGGGAGAGCCATGTTGCAAACCAGAAAATTGATGCACGGCGTCTGCGCCGCGGCAATGATCGCTGCGTCGGCCGCGGGTACGGCGTTCGCGCAGGAGACCGTCGCGCCGGCCTCGCCGACGCCGGTGCCTGGACCAATGCCCGATGTGCTCCAGAAATATGCGCCGGTTACGGCCGCGCGGCTGCGCCAGCCGGAGGATGCCAACTGGTTGTTGTTCCGCCGCACCTATGACGGCTGGGGCTACAGTCCGCTTGCCCAGATCACTCCGGCCAATGTCGGCCGGCTCGAACTTGTCTGGAGCTTTGCGACCGGCCAGGTGGAAGGCCATCAGGCGCCGCCCATCGTCAACAACGGCGTCATGTTCGTGGCGACTCCAGGTAACCAGATCATTGCGCTGGAAGCAAAGACCGGCGATCTGTTGTGGCGCTACAAGCGACCGCTGCCTGAGGATTTGACGAACTTGCATCCGACCAGCCGTGGCGTCGGGCTCTACGGCGACAAGGTGTTTTTTGCCTCGGCCGATGCGGTCCTCGTGGCGCTCGATGCCAAGACCGGCAAAGAGGTGTGGACGGCGAAAGTCGCGGAATACAAGAACGGCTACTACACTTCGATCATGCCGCTCGTCGCCGACGGCAAAGTCATGATGGGTACGTCGGGCGGCGAACTGGGAATACGCGGTTTCGTTGCCGCATATGATGCGGAAACCGGCAAGGAAGCATGGCGAACCTTCGCGGTTCCGGAACCGGGCCAGCCCGGCAGCGAAACGTGGCCGCAGGGCGACCAGTGGAAGACCGGCGGCGGCTCGGTCTGGGTGCCCGGCACCTATGATCCGGAAACCAATCTGGCTTTCTGGGGCACCGGCAATGGCGGCCCGTGGATGGGGGATCAACGTCCCGGCGACAATCTCTACACTTCGTCAACGATCGCACTGGACGGCAACACCGGACAGATCAAGGGGCACTTCCAATATCACCAGAACGATTCCTGGGATTGGGATGAAGTCTCCCCGCCGATTCTCGTCGACTACAACTTCAACAATAGGACCGTGAAGGGGTTGGTCGACGTAGCGCGCGACGGTTATCTTTGGCAGCTTGAGCGCACTGCCGGGAAGATCAACTTCGTCACGGCGCAGAACTTCGTCAAACACAACGTGTTCAAGGGTGTCGAGCCTGGCACGGGCCGTCCGATCGTCGATCCGGATCACAAGCCCGGGGTCAACAAGCTCACGACATTCTGTCCGAGCTTGTGGGGCGGCAAGGACTGGCCGCCAGCCGCCTACAGCCCGAAAACGCGGCTGCTCTACATCCCGGCGAACGAGAACCTCTGCACCGAGCTCAATGCAGCGGTGGTGAAATACGTGCCGGGCGAGCGCTACACCGGCGTCACCAGCAACGTGCTGCGCATCCGCGCCGACGCCGACCATATCGGGGAGGTGCAGGCATGGAATCTCGACACCGGCAAACGCGCGTGGACAACCAACCTGCCGACTGAGAACTGGGGCCCGGTGCTTGCGACGGGCGGTGATCTCTTGTTCTCCGGCGGAACTGCCGATCGTCTGTTCCGCGCCTTTGATGCGAAGACCGGCCAAATTCTTTGGCAGTACCCGACCCTTTCAGGCGTCAACGGCGTGCCGGTATCGTTCGCGGTGGACGGTAAGCAGTACATCGCGGTCCAGTCCGGTTGGGGCGTGGACGCGGCTCGCATGCAGCGAGTGCTGAACCTGCTGTTTCCCGGAAAATATCCGGACGTGCCGCAGGGAGGCGCGGTATACGTCTTTGCCGTGAAGTAGCAGTGCCGCAACGGTTCGCTGGGTGATGCCGTAGACTCGTAGCCCGGGTTGAGCGTAAGCGAAACCCATCATGGACCTCTCCTGACGGCGCGGTCGTTGATGGGTTTCACTCTGCTCAAACCCATCCTGCCCGTGGTCGGCAGCCACATGCATCACGCACTCTTGCGGCTGTTCGCCGAAACTAGCCTGCTGATCGCCTCGTCCGCCGTCATCACGTCGCCGAAGAACAGCAGGAAGTTGTTTAGCGTCGCCGCATGCTCCTCGTCGCTCCACGTCGCATTGGCGTCCGACAGCATGATGACCCGGTAGTCGAGCATCATGGCGTCACGCGCCGAGGATTCGCAGCACACATTGGTGGCGGTCCCGGCGATCAGCACCGTCTCGATGCCGCGGCCCTTGAGCTGTGCATCGATATCCGAAGACCCGCTGATGAACGCCGAGTATGTGATCTTCTTCACCCGTAGATCGTTCGGCAGCGGCTCCAGCGCCGCGTAAAGCTTGAAACCTTCGGCGCCCTCATCGAGGCTGGCAAGGCGCTCCGCTGCCCGCTCGGGCGTGAGCAGGTACTTATGGCGATTGCCCCAGCGCTCCAATGCGCCGGTGGCGGTCGTCTGCACCCACACAACCTGCCCGCCCGCGGCGCGCATCGCCCTGGCCAGGCGGTTGATGGTCGGAACGATCTCGCGGGACAGCGGAACCTCGGCCGGAAAGCCTTCGGCCACGAAGTGGTTCTGCATGTCGACTACGACCAGAGCCGTGCGGGCTGCGTCGATCTTATCATGGCTTAGGAGCTTGCCCTGGCGCCGCCGCAGGCGCTCCTTGACGGCATCGGAAACCACATAGCGATGCATCGGGCTCACTCCGCCTTCACGCCCGAGCGCTTCACCACCTCCGCCCACTTCTCGGTCTCGGCGGCCATGAAGGCTCCAAACTCGGGCGGAGTGTAGAGGAGGGGTCTGCCGGCGAGATCGTCGAAGCGCTTGCGCACGGCCGGGTCTGCAAGCCCTGAATTGATCTCGCGGTTGAGCCGCTCGACCATCTCGGCCGGCGTGCCACGCGGCACGCCGATGCCGCCCCACGAGATCGCCTCATAGCCCGCGACGGTTTCATCGACCGTCGGCACATCGGGTAGCGCTTCGTAGCGGGTCTTGCTCGTAACCCCGAGCGCCCGCAAGGCGCCCGAACGGATATGCGGCAATGCGGCCGACAGCGTGTCGAACATCACCTCCACCTGGCCGCTGATCATGTCGGAAAGCGCAAAGGCCTCGCCCCGGTACGGCACGTGGACGAGCTTCGTTCCGGTCATGGCCTGGAACAGCTCCCCGGCAAGATGCGAGGTGGTGCCGGCACCGAACGAGGCCATGCTGATCTTGCCTGGATTGGCCTTTGCATGAGCGATGAACTCGGCAGTGGTCTTCGATCGGATCGACTTGTTCACCACCAGCACCAGCGGGGAATCGTAGATGCCCGATACGGGCGCGATGTCGCGCAGCACATTGAAAGGCAGCGATCCGAAAAACGACGGGTTCACGGTCGCGGAAGTGCCGAGATAGACCATCGTGTAGCCGTCGGGCGGCGAATTGATCGCCGCCTGGAGCGAGATATTGGTGGCGGCGCCTGGCTTGTTTTCGATGATGACTGGCTGGCCGAGCCGTTCGGTAAGCCACTGCGCCAAAATCCGCGACACCGTGTCGGCCGAACCGCCTGCCGGATAGCCGATGATCCAGCGGATCGGTTTGACCGGATAGTCGAGCGCGCGCGCATGGCGGGACAGGCCGGCGCCTGCTGCGGCAGCCCCAACGACTTGCAGAAAAGCGACTTGCAGAAATCGGCGACGAGGAAGTTTCATGGCGGCTCCTTCGGC
>WNFL01160249.1_pt2 | contig 10074 bp, 9 predicted proteins | sample 5400361 | NCBI WGS metagenome assembly WNFL01 (sample SAMN13153351, study PRJNA577476) | soil metagenome | isolation source: 40 cm soil on Douglas fir-dominated hillslope | place: USA:California | collected 2013-09-17
GGCGGAATCCAATTTGACGGGTGGCGGAAGGTAACGACATTCGCCTTCGAAAATAGCGCCGGGCTGGATGGCGAGGGCCGGCGATTCGATGTTGCCTATTACTCTGGCGTGACTGAGGAGTTCGACCCGCTCCGTGGCGTGGATATCACCGAAAACGCGTCCATTAATGATAGCGGTCGCTACGACGATATTTGACTGGAGCTCAGCGGCTTCACCCAGAATCAGAGTCCCGGTCAGCGAATGGATCCGCCCCTTCGCATAACCGTCGACTTGCAAGATGCCTTCGAATCTGAATTCTCCGGCCGCGTGTTCGGTGTCAACCGCTGGCTCCTGGGACTCAGGATCTTTGTGCAGCAACTCCGGCTGATTGAGATCTTTGAGCCAGGCTTCAAAGTATGAAGAAGTGTCAGGAAGAGAGTCGGCGAATTCACCCGAGGCGGAAGCCCGGCTTAGACGAGAAGCGTCGGTTTTAAGATGAGATTCTTGTCCCAGGGGCTCAGGCATGGCACCACCCTTGTTCGTTTTTTCTTACGAGCTACTGGTCGCCATTTTCATTCTTGAGCATTCGGCAATCACCTTGAAAGACCGCCCCGGGTTTAATCGTGAGTATCCGAGTTAAGATGTTGCCATTGATGACGCAGGCTGGGCCCAGCTCGACTCGCTCATGACCAATGACATCTCCTTTGACAGTACCGCTGATCACAGCCACGCCCACGTCGATGTCGCCGTCTACCAGCGCCGATGCGTCGACGATCAGCGTTCCTTTCGCCGAGTTCACCTTGCCGCTGATGTGACCATTGACCCGAAGCATGTCTTTAAAGGAAATCTCACCGCTGAGTTCTGGCTGAGGTTCGGAGGGACCGCCGCGCGGGCGCTGTCTGATGCTGAGGGCGCTGCCGCCGGCGCCCAGTTGTCCGGAAATAATTCCATCGACTTTCATCCAGCCGCGAAAAACGGCCTCACCCGTAATGATGGGAACGCGCGCCTGAAAATTGGCGCCAGTGTCACGACGTGGACGCGCCGTCCGCACGGGCGGCAGGTTCGAAATCGGCAGCGGCCTGGGCTGTTCAGTACCCGCCAGCGCATTCGGCAGGCGTGGGGGCATTTGGTTTGGTATAGCCGGAGCGTTGCGACTTACGTTTTCAGCCGCCGACTCAGTCTCATGTTTGTCATTCTCCACCAGGATTGCGCAATCTCAGCGTTGGATCCAAATTTTTTTGTGGAAGAATCTGCTTTGAAAACCTGCGGGACGAGCCTTCGAGAAAAACTATACGCCTTGAATTCGCGCACGTTATCACACGCTGGCCAGCTGTTCAAGACATTTCACACGGAGCGACAAAGGGTTACGAGTCGTAGCCCGGTTCTTTGTTTTTTGCGTCGATCGTCTGAATTGGAGGTACCGCGCACCGATCCAACGATTTGTAGGAATGCGTCCTTAGAAAAAGTCCCTCAAAGGGAACGAGAGGACGCCCTTCTTAAAGTCGAAGATGATGCGACCCTCCAGCTGAATGGGTTTCCCTTCCAATCTCGAGAGGGTTGAAACCGAGCGACCACAGCTGCTTTAACGCAGTCGGGCCACAAGGCTTCAGGCCCAGACAACGGGTTTGTAAATATAACTTCGCCATCTTCGTTGACGAGCAATTGAATTTCCACGCGACCGCTGATGTTTTTGTCCCTTGGCTTTAATGGAATATTCCCTATTGCCTGTACGAATTCCCCCAGATTCGAAATCTTGGGATTGAAGATTCCGACATGAACCGGTCCATGAGGTTTTCCATCCCAAGTGCGAGGATCAGGCGCGGGGCCATACAAAATGTCAGCAGGTGTCTTAGTCCGTTTCGAAGTTTGGCCCGACCCTACGAACGTGTAAATGAGAAGAATTGAGAGACAGAAGATTTTCATGGTTCACCTCGGATTACCTGAGCTGTCAAAGAAGCATTCCATCTGCTAAGGCAGGGCCTACTTTGAATTCTGAATGCTCAACGCCAGGATGTCGTCGAGAGCGCAGACAGCGGCGCGGGTCGCGGCCTGAGGCAGCTTGACCGCCTTCAGATCCGTCGAGGTATTGCCGGTCATGAAAACCGAGCCCATCTTTACCCAACCTTTGCCAAAATCCGCGTAAACGGGGACCAGCATTTTGAATTTATCCGACACGCCTGATTGCGTAATCTTCCCGGAAAGAGTTGTGCCGCCATCGGTCAGTTGATAATCAAAGCGATAACTCGGCATTTCGGTCCCATAGACCCATTCGTCAAAGAACCAATCCATCTTGCCGCGCAAATGCTTCTCGACCACTTTCTTGAAATCTTCGGTCGAGATGTCCCGGTTAAAGTTCGACTGCACCAGGTCTTTCATCATGACTTGAAAGAGCGCATCGCCTTTGCTGCCCTGATTGAACATCATCATGCGCAGCATGTGCAGGATGAACGCGCCCTTGGGATAGACCAGGAACTGATACGCGGCGCCGGTTTTGGCGTTGCTGAGGCGATAGCCCTGGGTCACGGGTCCAATCGTGAACGGCTTCAGACCCTTGGTGGCGGGTGAGGATTGGATGATCTGCCTGCGATGGTCTTCCCAAAAGTCCAGAAACTTGTCATTTCCACGGGTGAGCTGCACGTAAAGCGAAGCTGAAAATTCCGCAAAGCCTTCACTCATCCATTGATCGTGGTAACTGTCCCAGCCGACGACATGACCCCACCATTGGTGAGAGACTTCGTGCGGCGCTACGTAGCGCCAGAAATTATCGGTGCCGCCGCGGGTACCCAATAGTTGAGCGCGCTGCGTCGTATCGATGAAAGCGATGTAGGGCATAAAAACCAGAGTGGGCCAAGCCTGGCCAAAAAAGCCGGCGGGCTGTTGGGTCATCGCGATGCGCGTGTATGGCAACTTGCCGAAAAAGGTATTGTAGATGCGCATGGAGTTTTCGGCGTCGGTGATCGCCGAGTTCGCCATACCGCTCATCGAGATCGAGCCCAGCGTCGTCCCGGTCACGCCAGGTTGCCCTCCGCTACCCGGACTTTCGATTTGTTCTATTTGTCGCTGGATCTGTCTCAGTTCGTTCGGTAGTTCCGTGTTGTAATACACCTCGATGTTATAGCCGCTTTCTTTATCGAGCACTTCCTTCTTCTTGAAACGGCCATAGTTGAATCCCGCGACCGCCAGTTCGGTTTGCCCGCTGGACCATTTAGCCACCAGCAGATCCCCGTCACGCGACTCGGGACCCACAGGGGCGCCGGTGCCGACGAACATGTGACCCTTTGGATAACTAAAGGTCATGTCAAAGATCGCGCGATCGCCAAACTGAGTGCCGGCGTTGTTCGGATACCAGGTCGAACGCGGTATGAGAATGAAATTGCCGTTGCCTGAATCGCGCAGGGCGCCGTCGCCCTCGTAAGCTACCTTGATCTTGTAGGTTTTCCCGGCTTCCAATGGCTGCGGCAGAATGACTCCGAAATCGGCATCTTCGTCCTTGCTCTCCTGAATGAAGCTCAGGTCAGCGCCTTGTTCATCCTGGACCCGGCTGACGCGCAACGAACGATACAAATCGAGAGGGATGACTCGGGTCCCGCTGGCCAAACTACGAAAGGTGATCTGATCGCTCGCGTTAATATGCGTGCCCTTGATGGTGCCGACGATCTCGTGAAAGGTGATATCGATCAACCGATGGTCTTCTGAGCTGGAAGCCGTGCCCTTACGGTATTCATCGGCCAGATGAAATGCGGACCATACTCCACCATCAGTCTCGCCATAGCTCAAAAGTGCGACTTCTTCCGGTGACACCGCGGGCAGGCCGAGCGGATCAAGGACGAAGATCAGCTTGCTGTGCTTGCCGCCGCCGATAAACACATCGAAGTAGCCCGGCCGCTGCGGCGCGTAAAGATCTCCGAGCGCGCGAAGTTCGCCGTTGTCATGGAGTTCCCTGCGCAAGAGTTGCTGGTTGCTACGATAGAGATCACGTGCCCTGGCGGCTTGAGAACCTGCGGTTCCCATCTTCGCGTGTGGCGAAGCCTTAATCTCGTCGAGAGTTTTGTCAGTGAAACGAATCACGAGATGAGTGAATTGTTCGGTGAGCTTCTCGCTGTCAATAAAAAGAGACAGAGTATGTTTTTCGATCGGGGTCGGCGGTTCGAGCGTCAGCTCGCCGTCCCCAATGAATACCGCGCTTGTGACGCGTCCCTCGATCGGCGATGAAAAGTAAAGCTCGCCATACCGAAGCGTAAACGTCGCCGCGTCGCGCGTCAGTACCAGATTGCTGACAGCCGCGAAAGGGCCGCCAAAATCCGCTTCGTTTCTTCCCGATTGTCTGAGCTGTTGATAGACGGGATCTGCATTAGCTTTCGCGGCTGGCGAGGAAACATTGACTGTCGATTCGATGGGAGCAATTTCCAACCTGGCATCAAACGTCGCCACCGCGCCTTCTTCAACCTTCACGTCTTCGCGCCGCGCATTGCTAAAGCCCCTGGCGGAAATCGTCACCGTGTAAGTCCCAGCTTTCAGCCCTTCGATCTTGTAACGGCCATCGCCGTCGGTGACCGCAGTGAGAGTTTGATCACCGGCCGGCCCGGCGACCGTAACGATCGCGCCCACTACCACAGCGCCGTTTGGGTTGGTGACCTTTCCTTCGATTCGCCCTCCCGCGCTGTGGGCCACGACCAACGGCAGTGCCAGAAACACGAGCGAAAGAGACACGACGATGAGTTTAAGATTTATCTGCTTCATCGACTGGAAACCTCATTGAATTGGGAATCGCGAGGACTCGGAGAGTCCGGGAACGCGTCTGATGCCGGGCATTATTGGCTGGGAGGGTCAGCCAGTCAAGCTTTCTATATGCGGTGATAGCTTCCTAATTTCAGCGCGCGTATAGAGTACCGACTTTAGTTGGCATCTTTTTGCTGCGCAAGAGCCCGACTGAAGTCGGTACTCTGAACACCTCTAATCAAAGTAGAAAACCACCATTCGCGGTTGTCAGGTTCGGGTTCGCGTGTCATCCTTCCGAGCAGCCGATGATCCCTGAAAAGACGAAAACTAAACTACTCCGCCGGATGGGCGAGGCGATCTCAGACTTTCGCATGATCGAGGACGGTGATCGAATCATGGTCTGTCTGTCCGGCGGAAAAGACAGTTACACTTTGCTGGAGCTACTCCTCGACGTGCAGCAAAGAGCGCCGGTTCGATTCGATCTGCTGGCAGTTAATCTTGATCAAAAGCAGCCAGGTTTTCCGGCCGAGGTGCTGCCCGGATACCTGAGCGATCGCGGCGTGCCGTTTCGCATCGTCGAGCGTGACACTTACTCAGTAGTGAAACGTCTGGTGCCTGAGGGCAAGACCTACTGTGCCGTGTGCTCGCGTCTGCGGCGCGGCATTCTTTACAACATTGCGGTTGAAGAAGGATGCACCAGGATCGCCCTCGGCCATCATGCCGATGACATCATTGCCACATTCCTGCTAAATCTGTTTTATGTCGGTTCGCTGAAAGCAATGCCGCCGGTGCTTCGTTCGGACGATGGACGCAATACCGTCATTCGTCCGCTGGCCTACTGCCGGGAAACCGACATCACCGAGTTTGCTGCTCAGATGAAGTTTCCAATCATTCCCTGCGACCTGTGCGGTGCGCAGACAAATCTAAAGCGCGCGCGGATCAGGAGTTTGATTGCCGACCTCGAGCAGGAGATTCCCAACGTGCGCGCGTCGATGCTTAACGCATTGGGCAAAGTAATCCCCTCGCATTTGCTTGATCACGAGCTGTTCAATTTCAAGAAACTTACTGCCGGCAGCGGCGACGTGGCAGCCGAACTCGATCTGGCGCTGGGCCACACCGACACCGAACCAGCCCTGGTCCCGATCGGCTGAATACTCTTCACCACCAAGCCACAAAGGGCACAAAGAATTTAAGGAATAGGTCGGCTGACGCTAATGGATTTGATCGGGCGACTGCGCTACAGCGGCTATCTGGATCAGATTGGAATCACCGAGCGCGAACCAGGCGAAGTGTTCGAGAAGCTGATCGACCATCTCGCCTCAACCCACGAATGGTCGAATGTGTGTCGCGAAGTAACTTAGCGGCGACATCTTTCTCGGGCCAGCATCGGGCATCATCGGACTAGTTCGGTTTCTCGCCGTTAAAGATATTGACCAGCACCGTGTCAATTCGTTGAAGGTGCCCACCGAGGTGTCAAGAGTTGACCATCATTCATAATCAGGGTAGCTTAAGCGTTAATTTCTTCGCGACCCTTACAATGCGCGTTCAAGAGCAGCTCAACACGCTAAATGACCGAAGTGAGTACGTATATTTGATGAAACTTTTTTGGATTTATCGAGTAGGGGAAAAACATACGAATGAACGACAAGGAATTGCTCTCATTCCTCAAAGGTGCGGAAGAGAATATTCTTAGCTACTTAGAAACGAGTGATGCCGCTCAGTATTTCCAACCTTATGATATTCGTAATAGTGTATGGAGCTACATTCGCCGGCCTGCTAAACGCTTGCGCCCGGCAGTATTACTTATGGCCTGCGGTGGCGTGGGGGGCAACGAGGATGTTGCTATTCCGGCAGCAGCAGGTGTTGAAATTTTCCATACATGGACTCTAGTTCATGATGATCTGATAGATAATGATGTGTTGCGCCGAGGCTTTCCAACGGTCCACGAAGCAGCTGCTATAGAATCGACCAAGTCACTCGGGTTTGATGAGATTAAATCAAAAGAATATGGTCGCAGCATCGCTATTCTCACAGGGGACATGCAGCATGGCTGGGCAACAACCCTCTTCATGGATTGCGCGCTTAAGAAAAATGTAGATCTAGCAGTTGTCATGGTAATTCTTCAGCATCTACAGTCATACGTGTTGGCTAATCTTATTTATGGTGAAGTTTTAGACGTTCAATATGGGATGGCTTCAGGAATTGATTGGCCGAACATAAGTGAAGACACGATTGTGGAAATGCTATGGCTAAAAACAGGAATCTTGTATGAATTTGCCGGACTAGCTGGAGCTATGATTGGGAAAAACACCACAGATTTTAACGATACCCATGTTAAAGCGTTCAAGAACTTCACTGCTCTTTGCGGCACCGCCTTTCAACTTCAGGATGATATTATTGGCATCCTAGGTGATCAAAAGGAGACCGGCAAGCCCGTCGGATCGGATATTCGGGAAGGCAAGAAGACAGTCATAGTTTATGAGGCATTAAAAAATGCCAATAGTTCTCAAAAGAAGGAAATTCTGTCGGTGTTGGGCCGAAGAAACGCCTCAAATAAGCGGGTCGGGGAAGTAACATCTTTGCTGCAAGAATTAGGCGGAGTCCGAAGGACGCAAGACTTGGCGAGAATGTACATCGAGAAAGCCATTCCTTTCTTGGAAGTCATCGAAGATTCAAAATACAAGCGGCTGTTATATGGATGGGCAGACCTCATGATAAATCGTACATTTTAGAATAAGTGCTGTTAAATATAAGGTTTGGAGCAGCTCCTTAGAATTACTTCTCAATAGACCGAACGCTTCAGATTACCGAATCTTCCTAGATACAACCTATCTGGACAACGTATATAGATTGCAGTTGTGACGTTTCCCCCCGAAGCGAAAAGTTTAGAATCCCGGAATTTTCCACTTTAGCTGGTACTGAAAAGGTGAGAGCGTCAAAACGAGGAGTTTCCTAACGTATTCGGAGTACTAAAATGGGGGAAGGCCTGTCGTAGGAGTTCTTCTTATGAGGAAGAGGATAAGCGTATTTATAAGTTCAGCCTTGCATGAGCTTGAGTATGAGCGGGAAATAGCTCAACAGGCCCTTGAGCGGCTTAACGTTAGCCCTGTCCTCTTTGAGTTATTTCCAGCGCTAAGTCAATCACCAACATCCGCATATCTAGACGAGGTGAGGGGTTGTGACATCTTTATTCTATTGTTATGGAAATCCTTTCGGCCAGCAGTAGCTCAAGAGTATGCGGAAGCAATTAAAAACAATAAGCCTGTCTTGGTATTCGTGAAGTCATTGATTGAGAATGAGGAACGTGATGATAATCTCAAAGGGTTCCTACAGGATATGGTAGGAGCAATTACTGTTGGTACTAGCGTTGTCAGAAGGACAGTATTCAAGAATTACCGGCGCCTTTCAGAACTTGGGGAAGCTATTCGTGAGAGTGTAACCAACGAACTTGTAAAATTTTATAGAGAGCCAGTCTATACGCTATCTCGCGAGGAGATGTATGAGTTAGGCGCGTCAATTATTCAAAACACGCAGAAGCGTTTGTATATCCTTCAACAAACCCCGTCTTTATTTCTTGGGGCAAGGGATTATCTGGCTGATGATGAAAACAAGCGTCCTTACGAAAAAGCGCTTCTTGATTCCTTACTTCACTGGGTGAAAAATAACTGTCAAAATCCTAATAAGGAATTCTTACTCCTCTTCTCTGTAAAAGCTATTAGACAAGAACTGGAAAATGAAAATTTACTTAGCAATCCCGAATATGTACAAGCATTGAAAGATAGAGTTGCATTTGTGGCTGAAATTGAAGCCCAGAGTCATCACAGGTTTCGCTTCAGTACCATTAGCTTGCCTTTTTCAGGTCCGATGATCGTTGGGGATAATAGATATGGCATTTGGATTTTAGGTGGAGACACTGCCGTTTCAATCTCTCAAGAAGACGACAAGTTTTGTGACATCCTTGCGAGGATACTTAAGCTACATAGTCATGAGAAGATAGGAATATCTGAGCTTCTGGCGAAGCTAGATATTACATAATCTACACGTGAAGAAGTTCTAATGAGATTCGCGGACATTTGGCCGAATGCTACCTCTCTAAGGACAAATCGCAAACTCCGGGCTCATTGAGAGTCGTCGTCGCTCAACTCACCTTCAGGATCGAATGGGCGCACCGTGGCGCGGCCCTGGTTATCGCGCATTAAGATCTCGATCCGGCGTTCAGCCTGGGTCAGGCGCTCCTGGCATTCGCGCGAAAGCTTTACGCCCTGCTCAAACAATTCGAGACTCTTTTCGAGCGTCAGTTCGCCTTGCTCCAGCTCGCGCACGATCCGCTCGAGCTCTTCCAGCGACGTTTCGAAATTTTTTGGTTTGGTGTTCGTCATTGGGCCTTTTCAAAAAACGAGCCCTTCCTCACGGTCGGGCTACTGCTCAATCAGTCGCGGTTACCTCTCCTACTTCTTTAGCTTGTCCCACTGCTTGCGAATCTCATCCTGCACCTGTGTGCCGGACGATGGCAGGGTGCGCGTCATGCCGTCCGCGATCATCTGCGCCAGCTTATCATCCTGCACGGCCGTAATCCGCCAGCGCGCGCTGCCCGTCTGCGGCGTGGAATTTGACGGCTGCATTGTAAGCTGAAGATGCTCATCTTTCACGTTTACCTTTACCTGGGCGACGTTGTTTTCTTCCTTAATGTCGACAAAGCCGGTTATTGCCAGCGCTACCAAAATGAAAGGCTTGTCCTTTGCGGCCTCAGTCAGCCGTTGCACTTCCTTCACCATCTCATCATGCACAGTCTGTTTGAGTTTCGGCGACAAAGTTTGCAAGGCAGAGTCAGTTTGAGTTGGGAAAACCGAACCGATCGCGGAAGTAACTGAACCGCTCGCGTGCTGGCGCACCTGCGAAACAAAATCGTCACAGACTTTGTCGGTATCGAGAATCTTGTCGACGGCCGTCGTGTCGTTTCGTTGTGATGCGTCGGCGAGCAGCGCCAGAGTATATGCCGGACTGTTCTGATAATGACGCCACCAAAAGTAACCGCCTCCGACAATGCCACCCAAGAGCAAGAGCAGAACTACGGCGATGATTAGCAAGACCCGTCCCACCCACGCCGCCGCGCCGGCTTCTCTTTCCGGTCGCCCCAGGCGACGCCTGGTCAAGATTAATAACGATGCGATTGCGTTTCATCTCTACAAGTTCTCAGTTTTAATCCGCAGATTACCCAGATTGAGCAGACTAGAAATCATGAACGGAAAATTCAAGCGCATTAGAGATCACACAACATAACTGCTGTTTGTCCGCTAATTCGTGTGATCTGCGTAGTCTGTGGATTCTCCTTCATGAACTGTCTCCTTCGACTCCTTCAACGCGGCAATTCACGAC
>WNFL01364306.1_pt1 | contig 10073 bp, 8 predicted proteins | sample 5400361 | NCBI WGS metagenome assembly WNFL01 (sample SAMN13153351, study PRJNA577476) | soil metagenome | isolation source: 40 cm soil on Douglas fir-dominated hillslope | place: USA:California | collected 2013-09-17
GGTTGCAAGGAGACCATCTGTCCTCGTTGACCGCGAACCATCTCCACTGTCGCTTCCGAAGCGGCCGCGTTCAGATCGCACCCGACGACCGACGCACCCTCGCGAGCGAATGCCACAGCGGCCGCTCTGCCGATACTGCCGCCAGTGCCCGTGATGATGCAGACCTTTCCTGAAAGCCGCGGCGACGGGAAGGTGGTCACCGCTTTGCCCTTGAGTACGGATAGACCACGTTGTCAGACGCAGTCTCGGGCTCTTGCCAGATCCGGTGGGCGAGCGTGGCTGTCTTGCCGTTCGAGGCGAGGGCGCCCGAGAGCGATAAACCGTATCCGATTCTGATTGGCGAAGTATCCATGACCTCTTCGGCGGAAGCGACGATTAGGAGGCGACGAAGTTGACCAATCCTCCGATGACCTTTGCTTTCGCGACAGCCCGGCGCCGCTACGCGCGCTTTGCCTCGTTGGCCAACTCCCACGCGAGTATGGTTCCGGACGCGCCGGCATGGTCGAAGAGGATCTGAGCGACGGCTCCGAGCCTTTCTGTGCGCGCCCAATCACGCTGCAGCTCTCCGGCCATGGCAAGCCATGTGATCGGCTGCGCCCCTGCCGCGACGAGACGGCGGATGGCCATGTCATGTGCTTCCGGAGAGACGCCGCCTGATGCGTCGGTGACGACGTACACGTCGTAGCCGTCGCCCATCGCGTGAAGAGCGGGCTGCGCGAGACACATCTCGGACCAGAGTGCCGCGATGACAAGCTTCTTGCGCCCGGTGTTGTTCACAGCCTCGACGACACGGCGATCCTCCCAGGAGTTGATGAAGGTGCGGTCGATGGGCTTCTGATCGGGAAAGACCGCCTGAACCTGCTTGAAAATCTCACCGCCGCGCTTCTCGCTGATAGTGGTGAGAATCGTCGGGACGTCGAAGGCTTTGGCCGTCTTGGCGAGAGCAGTGACGTTGTTGATCACCATCGTCGGGTCGTGGCTGTTCACGTTGGCCAGCTGGGAGGGCTGGTGATCTATCAGGAGTACCGCGCAATTCTCCGGCGTGAGAAGAGCGTCGAGACCGACTTTCGGGAACGTCTGCATGATCTAAGTCCTTCCTCTTAGGTTGACAGTGAGAAACTGGCCGATCGCATCCAGCGCCTGTGCGGACGCCTTGATCGCTCCGATACTCGCAGGAAATCCATGGGGCATGCCCGTCCACACATCAAGCCGCGCATCGACACCGGCGGCAATGGCACGCTCGACGTATCGTCGCGAGTCATCGAGCAGCACTTCGTCGTCGCCGACGTGAATAAGGATGGGAGGCAACCCCGACAATCGACCCCGGAGCGGCGACGCGAGTGGATCGTTCGCGTCGGCGCTCCCTAGATAGGAACGCACCAGGTCGGCCACTTGCTGCTGCGTAAAGTACGGATCGGCCTCCGCACGTGTCCCGTACGTGGCGCCCGAGAGCGTCAGATCGGTGACGGGCGACAAGAGAGCCGCTCCAACAAGAATGACCTTGGTGGACACCACTTTGCCGGTGACGCGCGAGGCAAGCACCAGCGCCAGATTTCCTCCGGCGGAATCTCCGGTGATCGCCATCCGGCGTATTCCGCGATCATCCATCCCGCGGTAAGCCGCCAGCACATCATCCGCGGCCGCCGGAAAGGGATGCTCGGGGGCAAGGCGGTAGTCCGGCACAAACGCCTTCGCGCCCGCCCGCGCCGCGATGTGTCCGACCAGATGGCGATAGGCCGTGGCGCTTCCCGCGCTGAACCAACCACCGTGCAAATGCAGCAGCGCCTCGTCAGGTCGACTGGACGCCGGATGAACCCAGAGGCCCGGGACGCCGCCGACCGTGTCCGGCTCGAACGTCACATCGCCGCGGGGCGACACGCCCTCCATCAACGCGTCGTACTGTGGTCGCGCCTCGATCCTCCAAGGCAGGCCTTTGTACGGGCGCGCCGCTGTTTCAATCCGACTGATCATCGACGCATCTTCAGGGTCGAGCGGATGTGTTACGAGGACGTTGTCCGTCCCTTCCGAGGTTCTCATCAGTCGTTCCTTTCGTTCCAGCACGAATCCTGATTGCGGACATGGAAGGCAATTCGGAGTCCATCGTAAAATGCACGATCTTAAGGAGTGTTCTAGAGGCGAGGCTGGTGACATCTCACCAATGGTGAAAATCAGGACAATCTTTGGGGACCGATCGTATGGATGAATCGCTGAAAGCCCAGTTGCAAGCAACGCTGGACATGATTCCGGCTTTCACGTGGCTTGCGGCGCCATCGGGCGCGCTTCTTTTCGTCAATTCACGCTGCGCGGACTACCTGGGCCTGCCAAAGGATCATCCGCTTCGGTTCGGAACCGTCATTGGCGCTGCGTGGGACTCTCATATCCCCTTTCTGCATCCCGACGATCACGAAGAAATGCGGAGAGTCGGGTCGGACAATCTGAGGACGGGCCGCACCGCTGAGGCGAGTTGTCGAATTCGGGACGCTCAAGGCAATTACCGCTGGTTCCTCAGTCGCACGGAGACGCTCCGGGGGAACAACGGAACGATCCTCTACTGGATCGGGATCAACCTCGACATTGAGGAGCGGAAGCAAGCTGAGTTCTACCTTGCAGAGGGACAGCGGCTGGCGCACACCGGTAGCTGGGCATTCAGCCCCGCCGGTTTCCACCACTGGTCTCCCGAGTTGTTGGCGATCCATGGCCTGGATCCGCACCGCACGCCGCCGAGCATCCCTGAATACATAGCGCTCGTCCATCCGGACGATCGCGAGTTCGTTGCGCGTGAAATTCAGACGATGCTGGCGGAGCATCGCGGCTTCGACTTCACGAAGCGGATCGTGCGGCCGGACGGATCGATTCGTCATGTACGGTGCGTTGGCACGCCGGCGACAAACGGCGGGATGCTCCAGGGGTTCGTCGGCACGGGAATCGATGTGACCGAACACGAGGAACTCACGAAGGCATTGCGGAAAAGTGAGGGTGAACTCCGGCAGGTGTTGGACCTCGCGCCACAGATCATCGGCGTATTAGGGCCCGAGCGCGAGCGATTATATGCAAACCGAGTGGCGCTCACTTATTACGGCGTCAGCCTCGACGAGTGGCGTCAGAGAAGCTATGGACCTGAAGTGCATCCGGACGACGTCGACAGGGTCAAGGCAGATGTCGACCGTTCGGTGATAAGCGGCACCGCTTACGAGTCGGAGATGCGCCTGCGTGGCGGCGACGGAACGTATCGCTGGTTTCTGGTTCGTTATAACCCGCTCCGGGACGACCAGGGACAGATGGTTCGGTGGTACATCGCAGCTACCGACATCGAGGATCGCAAGAGAGACGAGGATAAACTGCAGCAAGAGAACGTTGCGCTTCGAGAGGAAATCGACAAGACCTCGATGTTCGAAGAGATTGTCGGCGGCTCGCCTGCGCTGACCGCCGTCCTGTCGCAAGTGTCGAAGGTCGCGAGCAGCGATTCGACGGTTCTCGTCACCGGCGAAACCGGCACCGGCAAAGAACTCGTCGCGCGGGCCATTCATCGACGGTCACGGCGTGCCTCACGAGGGTTCGTGGCCGTGAACTGTGCGGCTATTCCGCGCGACTTGATTGCCTCGGAGCTATTCGGCCACGAGAAGGGCGCGTTTACTGGCGCTCTTCAGCGACGGCTCGGTCGGTTCGAGTTAGCGGACGGGGGAACGATCTTCCTGGACGAGGTGGGGGAACTCGCGCCCGACACCCAGGTGGCGTTGCTGCGGGTTCTTCAGGAACGTGAATTCGAGCGAGTCGGGGGACAACGTTCGATCAGGGTCGATGTTCGGGTCATTGCCGCGACGAATCGCGATTTGACCGAGGCTGTGACAGATGGCACGTTTCGACAGGACCTCTTTTATCGGCTCAACGTATTTCCGCTGGAGATGCCTCCGTTGCGGGAACGTCAGGAAGACATTGCGGTGCTTGTGGAGTACTTCATCGATCGGTACGCGCGGAACGCCGGCAAGACACTCCGACGGGTCAGCAAGCGAACGCTCGATCGCCTGAAGTCGTATCCGTGGCCTGGGAATGTCCGCGAACTGCAGAACGTGATCGAGCGGTCGGTCATTCTGTCCGATACCGATGAATTCACCGTGGACGAGAGCTGGTTATCCAGGCGAACTGCCGTCGAGAGCCGGCTCGGAATGTCCGGCGCGCTGGCGTCACACGAAAAGGCGCTCATCGAAGACGCGCTGCGGTCCACAGGAGGGCGAGTGTTTGGATCGTCGGGGGCGGCCGCGCGGCTCGGAATTCCACGTTCAACGCTTGAATCGAAGATTCGCACATTGAAGATTAACAAAAGCCGCTTTCGCACGCGGACGCCACAGCGTTCTTGACGTTCGAGTTGTCCCGCCTTTCACCATTGGCGAAATCTCGCCTCGCCGCGTCTGCTAAACCCCCGTACGTTCAGGGCCCTTCCGAATGGCCTGGCAATTGCGTTCGGAGCGACGGGCCGATGCTGAAAATTCATCGCACCAGCCGCGGAACGGCTGTGTTTACGATCAGCGGTCAACTTGACGCGGACAATGTGAGCGAACTGTGCCAGATCGTCGACGCCGAGCCGGCTGGTAGCGTTCTTGTCCTGGACCTTACGGATTTGGTCCTCGCCGATCGTAACGCCGTCCATTTCTTGAGAGACTGCGAAGCCCGAGGACGTGTTGTCCTTCGCAATTGTCCCGCGTACGTCCGGACGTGGATGGCGGGCGGGAACGATCAGTCCTAGAACGCCAAGCCGTCTGCGAGGCGAGGGAAGAGTGTCAGCGCGGTCGCACCCATAACGGCCTCGCGCTCGCTGGTGGCCAACTCCTCGGTGCGCTTCAGAGCAGCGAGGCAGTCGACAGCCAGATCACGCCGAAAGTATGGATAGTCTGAACCGCAAACGACATGGTCCAGACCGACAACCGAACGCAGCATCCGCAATACCGGATCACCGAACGCAAGCGCCGTGTCCCAGTAGAGCCCGCGGAACGTCTCCGCGGCAGTGAGTCGCGCGTCTGCTCCCGGAATCAGGCCCATTTTGTCGACGATGCCAAACCGCCCGGCCAGGTAGGGGATGGTGCCGCCCGCGTGCGCAAAAATGTACTTGACGTTCGACGTGCGGGCGAAACGGTTGCTGTAGAGCATCTCCGCGACCGCGCGCGTCGTATCCGCGGTGAAATCAATCAGCGAGTCTGGTAGCCCGAGGCGGTGCGCCACAGGATCGGGCGACGGATTCGGGTGCACGAACACGGTTACGGCTCGCCGGTCGAGCTCCGTGAAGATAGGCTCGAGGCGCGGATCTCCAAGGTAAATCCCCTGGATGTTCGAGAACAGAAGTACGCCATCGAGTTTCAAGACATCGAGGGCGTAGCTCAATTCCTCCAGAGCGCCATCGACGTCGGGTAACGGAAGGGCGGCGAAGCTGCCAAACCGATCCGGCCGAGACTGGACGAGCTGTGCGGCGAATTCATTGCAGCGGCGCGCCAACGTTCGAGCGCGCTCATCGTCTCCAACATGGACGCCAGGCGTGGATATCGACAGGATCGCGACATCGATGCCGGCATCATCCATGAACGCGATGCTTGTTTCCTTGGACCATTGAGGAGGCGCAAATCCTCCAACGGGAGCATGCGCGTTCCCCGTGTCCTGCCAGAAGAAGTCGGGCAACATGTGGTGATGGGTGTCGATCGTCAACACTGGTGTCAGCCGAGAATCAGCTGGGCGGCGCGGCCCGCAATCATGTGGGTCGATGCGTTTGTCCCAGGCCCCGTGATGATCCGTGGCATCACGGAGGCATCCGCCACGCGCAAACCCAGAACGCCGTGCACGCGCAGCTCCGGGTCGACAACAGCGAGCGTGTCCACGCCCATCTTGCACGTACCAACTGCGTGCCCAAAACTCGCCGATGCCAGTCTGGCAAGTTCTCGGATCTCCCCGGCACTCGCGTTCGGCCCTGGAATGAGTTCGCTCTCGCGCAAACTGTCGAAGGCATGCTGATGACCGATGTCCCGCGCGGCTTCGATGGCGCGCACGATGGCCCCAAAATCATGATCGGTGCCGAGATAGTTGCCGTCGATCACAGCGGCATCCTGAAAGTTGTCGCTGGCCAGACGAACGGCACCTGTGCTGGTGGGCTGCACAAGAGCCGGCGCGATTGTGAACGCGTCCGGTGGAGGGGTTCCAAAGCGCGAGGCCACCTCGGGCGTCACCGCTGGCAGTTGATGAAGCACAAGACTAATGTCTATGTCACTCGAAGGACCGCTCGACAAGTACGCCTCTGCCTCGACGGCGTTGCTGTCGGCCGGCCGATCCGGCATCTTGCCTTTGTGCTTGAACACGACGCCGGACAGGAGCACATGGTCCTGCAGATTCCCGCCAACGCCGGGCAGGTTCTCGACGATGTCGATGCCAAAGCCGCGAAGCGCGTTCGCTTCCCCAACGCCTGAGAGCATCAGAAGTTTGGGGCTGTTGATGGTACCAGCGGCAAGTATCACTTCCTTGTCGGCCGCAATATCCGTTACCGCGCCGGCTGACATGAGCTTGACGCCCACGCAACGAGTGTCCTTGAAGTTCAGTTTCACGACCTTGGTATCCAGCAGCAGGGTGAGGTTCGGCCTCGACAGAGCCGGGTGCAGGAAGGCGCGAGCGGCGCTCACGCGAGTTCCATCCGCGGCGATGTTCATGTTGATGTAGCCGGCGCCTGGGCGCATCGGTCCGTTCACATCATCCAGAATGGGCATGCCCATCTCGCCGGCCGCGTGGATGAAGGCTGGAGCTGTGACGTGAGGATGTTTTGGGCGACGGATGTGGATGGGGCCGCCGGCGCCGCGCCAGGCATTGGCGCCGCCTTCCCAGTCCTCCTGACTCTTGAAGACTGGAAGCACGTCGGCGAAGGCCCAACCCTTGGCCCCGTTCTCCGCCCACCCGTCGTAGTCCGATTGCGTGCCGCGTATCCATACCATGGCATTGATGCTGCTGCCGCCACCAAGTACGTGGCCGAGGGCCATGTTGAAATTGCGGTTGTTCAATTGAGGCAACGGGGTGATGGGCAGGTGGTAATCAAGGGGGCCGCCCACGTTGTAGAACCACACGCTGGGGTTCAGGACGGTTGGCGCGTCGTCGGTCCCACCCGATTCGATCAGGAGGACCTGCGCACCCGACGCGGAGAGCTCGCTGGCCAGCACACATCCGGCGGCGCCCGCACCCACGATGACATAGTCGTACGATGGCCGAAGCGATGCTCGATTGGCTCGTTGGGTCATGGGCTTCACCTCGGATCGACCGCCGTCAGAAGGGATACTGATGCTGGTCGCTATGGGCGTTGATCCAGATGACGTCGGTGAAGTCGTTCAGACTCTCAGGGCCCGTTCGGCCCCAGCCGCTGTCTCGCACTCCACCCATAGGCGCGTGGATCTCGTCGTTGACCGTTGGAGAGTTCACATTGACGATGCCCGCAAGAACCTTCGGCGCCATTTCAAACGCCTTGTAGGTGTCGCCGGCCAGGATCGAGGACGTCAGTCCATACATCGTCCTGTTGGCTGCCTTGATGGCTTCGTCTGCGGTATCGACGACCTCGACGACGACTACTGGACCGAACGTCTCTTCGTTCGCGACGGCGGTATCGAGTGGGACGTCTGTGAGAATCGTCGGCTGATAGATCAGTCCTTCGAACGTTCCGCCGGTGTGCAGTCTGGCGCCCTTGGCGACCGCTTCTTTCACGCGCCCGTCGACCAGTTCCACTGCGGCTCGCGTAATGAGCGGTCCGATGAGGGTCTTCGGGTTCAGCGGGTCGCCTGACGGTAAGGTCTTCGTCCGTGCGACGAACTTATCGAGAAACTCCGCGTAGATCTTTCGCTGGATGATGATCCGCCGTGTGTTCAGGCAGATTTGTCCCTGGTGGAAGAATGAGCCGAACGTCGCCGTGCGGACGGCATAATTCACGTCGACGTCGTCCAGAATGATCATCGGGTTGTATCCGCCGAGCTCGAGCACGGTGCGCTTCAGCGTTCGACCCGCCCGCTCTGCCAATATGCGAGCGGTCTTCACGCCGCCGATGAGGTTGATGACGCGCACGTCCGGACTCTCGAAGAAGACGTCTGCGATTCCCCCGGCCGCACCTGCGGCGTGACTCACGACATTGATCACACCCTTCGGGAAGCCGGCTTCCTCGGCGATTTCGGCCAACATCAAGCCCGCGGAAATCGGCGCAAACTCGGAAGGCTTCACGACCACGGTATTGCCGGCGGCCACCGGCGAGATGACGGCCCGTTCCATGGCGTGAAGCTCGCGACGACACCCAGGGGTCGACGTACACCGATGGAGTGGAGGCCCGGCTGATTCGTTTGGAGGACCTCGCCTTTAGGCAGAAATACCCAGCCGGCCGCTTGCTGGAGGGTGGCGGCGACCAGGTCCTGTTGAAACGTCGCGAAGGAGATCGTGCTGCCTGTTTCGCGAGCGAGCACATCGGCGATTTCCGTCCGGCGTCGCTTCACGACCTCGCCAGCCTTCAGGAACAGGCTTGCACGTTCGGCAGGCGTCGTCTGGGACCAGGCCGGAAACGCGTCAGCTGCGGCCTGCACCGCAATCCGAGCGTCTTCGGCTCCCCCTGCCGCAACCTTCGCGTACAGTTGGCCGCCAAACGGCTGGTGAACGTCAAACGTTCGGCCGCCGGCGGCGGACCGCCATTCGCCGCCCGCGTAGTATGAGTAGGTTCGAACTGACATCAGATCACTCCTTCGAGCGGTTGAGCACCTTTCCAGTCCCTCTGAAGCCAAAGCGCGATGACGACGCGCGACCGCGCTCTGTTGCATCGTGCTCGCCAACATCGCGATCCACTGCGTCGTTGGCAAGCCGTCGTTCGTTGAGCGCACTGGCGAATCGGGACAAAGCGTTGGTGATGTGCCCTCTGGCGCGACGCCTTCATTCACGCCCGAGGCGCGGCGAGTCGTCGGCCACCGGTCGGGGGCTGGCGTTTTGTTGTCCACGATTTCGCCACTGTCGATTTCTCGTCACAGAAACCGATCGAGAACGATCTGTAGATTCAGGGCTTTGGCGCTGGACCGGCAATTGCGTTGTTCGCGCGCGGAGGCGCGACGGCCGACGCGACTATGGCAATCTCAGCGATCCGCAGAGCAATGGAAGCCGGCGATGCTTCGCGAGTATTCACTCGGGCCGCTGCGCGCATGGTCGGTGGAGTCGGAACCCTTGGCGTGTTGGGCACGCTCGCGGCTGCTACCGGGTGCAACCGTACGAACGCGAACGCAGCGCCGCCACCCATGGCGCCCCTCGTGAGAACGGTGCTCGCGGTCTCGCGTGCGGTACCGACGTATCTCGATGAGATCGGCCGGAATGGCGCGTTCGAGTCGGTCACGGTCACGCCGCAAGTGGCGGGACGCATCGTGGAGCGCCACTTCCAGGACGGCGCGCAGCTCACGAAAGGGCAATTGCTCTTCACGGTCGATCCGAGACCGTATCAAGCGCAGCTCAATTCCGCGAAAGCCCAGCTTGCGGAGGCCAGAGCCGCGCTCGATCTTGCCGCGACGCAGCTGAAGATGTATTCCTCGATCACCGATGAACGGGCGGTGTCGGCACTCGATCTCGAGACGAAGAGAAACACCGTCGCGGTCGACGAAGCGCTGGTTCAGGCCGCTCAGGCGGCGCTCGAGAACGCGCAGCTCAACCTCGACTATTGCTACGTCCATTCGCCGATTGACGGTCGGGCAGGCGCTCGTCTCGTCGACGTCGGGAATGTCGCCCAGGCGAACACGACCGCGCTGCTGTTGATTCAGCGGGTCGATCCGATCTACGCAGACTTCACCGTTACCGAGCGCGACCTCCCGGAAGTGCAGCCACAAATGGCCAACGGCAAACTTCAGGCGAGAGTGCGACTGCCGTCGGATTCGGAGTCTGGTGCGCGCGCCGGCGCGGTGACGTTCCTCGACAATGCCGTGCAATCCGGGACCGGCACGGTCAACCTTCGCGCGACGATTCGGAACGCCGATCGCCATTTCTGGCCGGGTCAGTTCGTCAACGTCCAATTGATTCTGACCACAGCGACGGCCGTGCTGGTCCCGAGT
>WNFL01276423.1_pt1 | contig 10072 bp, 5 predicted proteins | sample 5400361 | NCBI WGS metagenome assembly WNFL01 (sample SAMN13153351, study PRJNA577476) | soil metagenome | isolation source: 40 cm soil on Douglas fir-dominated hillslope | place: USA:California | collected 2013-09-17
GATCAAACTCTTCAGTTTAAATCCTAGAAACCTACTTACGTAGGCCGCTGTGCTCACTCACTTACTAGCGGAATTGAAGAGAATCTTTAATTCCCCTCATTTGTTCCGTGTGAGCACCTGATGCTTGGAGTCATGCCGCTGCCACCGCGCACGTGAGTTTGCGGCGGAGCGGTTGCGCCAGCAATCAAAAAGGCGCCCACACTTATCGGCTGTTTCGCTTTTTAAAGAGCAACTGCCCCAATGAATTGCCCGCAGCGATTCGCTGCAGCGCAACGCAAGGAGCAGAGAAGTGAGATTATGGCGTGCGGTCAAAGGAGTGTCAAGTTGGGCCGGGCATCAATTTCCGAGTGGGCGCCGCTCGCGTTGCAAGCGGCTGCGCCAAGTCACTGATTCTTAATCCGGCGCTCGTCAGTCGACCGGCGCTCGCCCACGTAAAACCGCGCAGGCGCCACCACATCAACCGTGCGTGAAGCGGGCCGGCCGCTTGGCCAGAAACGCGGCCATACCTTCGCGCTGATCGGCGCTACCGAACAGCGAATGAAACAGACGCCGCTCGTACAGCAAGCCTTCGGCGAGCGGCGATTCAAACGCGCGCTGCACGGCCTCCTTCGCCATCATCACCGCCGGCAACGAAAGTTGCGCGATCGTGTGCGCGACTTTGATCGCCTCATCGAGCAGCGCGTCGTTGGCGACAACTCGCGACACGAGCCCGGCGCGCTCCGCCTCGTGTGCGTCGATCAGGCGCGCGGTCAACACCATGTCCATCGCCTTGGCCTTGCCGATCGCGCGCGGCAATCGTTGCGTGCCGCCGGCGCCGGGCACGATCCCGAGCTTGATTTCCGGTTGCCCGAAGCGCGCGCTCTCGGCGGCGATGATGATGTCGCACATCATCGCCACCTCGCAGCCGCCGCCGAGGGCGACGCCGGCAACGGCCGCGATCACCGGCTTGCGCACGCGCCGCAGCGCTTCCCAGTTGCGGGTGATGAATTCGCCCTTGAACGCAGCCATGTGGGTCAGCTCCTGCATCGCCGTGATGTCGGCGCCGGCGGCGAACGCCTTGCTGTTGCCGGTGATGATGATGGCGCCGATTGCCTCGTCGCGATCGAATGCGAGCAGCGCCGCGCCCAGCTCGTCCATCAACGTGTCATTCAATGCATTCATCGCTTGCGGACGATTCAGCGTGATCAGGCCGACCCGCTCGCGCGTTTCAACGAGGATCGTTTCGTAAGACATCATCATCTCCGGGAATGCAGTGAGCTCGCATCGCTCATCGGCCAGCGACGACTCCGGCGGCCTGATCGCGCGGCAGCCGACGTGGTTTCTGTGCGCGATCCTTCGTGCCTGAACGTTGGCCGCTCAATCCGCGCGCCCCGCCGCGCCCTCACTGCGGCGCCGCGTTGCGCTCGACAAATTCGAGAATCGTTTGCGGCGACAGCGCGCGCGCAAAGAAGAATCCTTGCGCGTATTCGCAGCCGATCGAGCGAAGATAGTCGACCTGGGCCCGATTTTCGACGCCCTCGGCGACAACCTTGAGCCGAAAGTGGCGTGCGACCGCAAGCATCGCGTGCACGATCGCACGACTGTCGACATCCTCCGGGATGCCGACAATGAACGATTGATCGATCTTCAAAGCCTGGATCGGCATTCGTTTCAGGTATCCCAGCATCGAATAACCGGTGCCAAAGTCGTCCAGCACCAAGCCGACGCCGAGCGCATTCAGCTCGGCCAGCACGTCATTGTTGATTTCGCTCTCGCGCACCAACGTGCGCTCAGTGATTTCAAGCGTGATCATTTGCGGTTCGATTGCATACTTGAGCAGCATCGCGCGCATCAGTATCGGCAGCGCCGCCGTGCCCATCTCGCGGCCGGCGACATTGATCGCGACCGGAATATCGAATCCCGGCCGTACCTCGCGCCAGCGCACGATCTGTGCGCACACTTCGTTGACCACCCAGCGCGTGATCCGGTCCGACAAGCCGCTGATCTCCGCCACGCCGATGAAGCGATCCGGCGTCAGCCGGCCGAAGGTTGGATGATTCCAGCGGATCAGCGCCTCGAACCCGACCACCCGCCCGCTCGCCATTTCCACCTGCGGCTGGTATTCGACGACAAACTGCTGTGCATCGCTTTGCAGCGTCTTGAGCAGTTGAATGCCCAACTGCACTTCGCGCGCTGCGCGTTCATAGCGAATCGGGTTGAAGAACGAAAACTGATTGCGGCCATCGCGCTTGGCCTGGTACATCGCCGCGTCGGCGTTCTTTAGCAGCGTGCTCATCTCGCGGCCGTGCTCGGGGAAAAGCGCGACCCCGATCGAGGCCGACACCTGGGTGTCGACATTGGGCACGAGATCGGTTCGATGCAGCGCCTGCGTGATGCGCGCCGCCAGCAGCGCTACCTCCTGGCGATGCTCGAACTCCTTGACCAAGACGACGAATTCATCGCCGCCCAGGCGCGCCACCATGCCGGTATCGCCGACCACTTCGTTGAGCACCTGCGCCGCCGATTTGATCAACGAGTCACCGACCAGATGGCCCAACGTGTCGTTGACGTCCTTGAAACGGTCGAGGTCGATCAACATCACCGCGATCCGGCGGCGCCGGTTGCCGGCCGACATGATCATGTCGCGCATGGTCTCGCGCAGCAGATTGCGATTGGGCAACCCAGTGAGCGAGTCGTACCAGGCGAGCTGCTCGATCCGGCTCTCCGCTTCCTGCCGCTGTGCTGCCTCCATGGCCAGCGCCAGCACCAGCGCCGCCTGCGTCAGGAAGCTGATCTCATCGTCATCCCACGCGCGCGGCGCGTCGTGCTCGACACTGAGTACGCCCTGCACCTCGCCATCGAGCAGAACCGGCGCATGCACCAGCGCCCGCACCTCGCGCCAACGCGGCTCGGCCGCCAGGTCACGGGTCAGCGCCGAGCTCGTCGTGTCGGCCACGGCGACCGGTTTGCGCTCCGCGCCAACGGCCAAATAGTTATTGTCCGTGGCGCCGGGAAACTGCACGCCGACCCAATCGCGATCGAAGCGATCGCCGCGGCGATCAAAGTGTGATTCACAGCGCAGCGCGGCCGGCTCGGTCGTGCGGCGCCAGAAACTGGCCGCGCTGACAGCAAGTGCCTCCGCGGTCGAGCGCAACACGCCAATCAGCGATTGCGCAAAATCGGCCCGCGTCTGCATCCCGAGCGCGAGCAAGCGCTCGCGCAGTTCGAGCCGGCGCGCCTGCTCGGCGCCGCCGCCACCTGCGCCGAGGGCACGTGTGATGTCGCGCGCGGCGACCAGCAGGCCGCGGATTGCCGGCTCCTGCAGGCAATTGCGCACGGTGACCGAGAGCCGATGCACACCGCCATCGGCGTGATTGGCGCGAATCACGCTTGTGAAAGTGCGCGTCTGCTGGTCCGTATCGAAAGCGGCCGTCAGCAGCGCCCGCAGGGCTGGACGATCTTCGGCGGTCGCGAGCTCCGAACCATGTTGACCCAGCGTCGCGGCCGGCGCGACGCCGAGCGTGGCGCTGATCGCCGGCCCCTGAAACCGCACCACGCCGTTGGCGTCGAGCACCATCAGCACATCGGCGCTGGTTTCGGCCAGCAGCTGCAGGCGCCGCTCCAGTTGCTCAACCCGCGCCCGCGCCTCGGCGAGCGGCGTCATGTCGCGTGCATGCAAGACCACGGCTCGCACCAGCGGTTCGTGCAAGCGACTGGTCAACGTCGCCTCGATCCAGAACGCTGGATGGCCGGCACGCGCACGCACATGCCACAGCAGCGGTCCGGTGCGTTGTCCCGCCGCAGTGATGGCGCGGTCGAATGCCGGTCCGAATTCGCCCGCCGACGCGTCGTCGAGCAAGAGCTCGAACGGCACACCCGCGAGGTCGGCGATCGCGGGGGTGGCGGCAGCGCGCGCTGCGCCAGGCGAATACGTGCGTGGCCGCAGAGCATTAACTGGCGGCGACGTTGCCGACGCCAGCCGCGCCCAAGCTTCAGCAACGAGCGGCGCACCCGGCCGCTGTGCAGGCGACTTGCCATCGCGCTTGCCGGCCCCGGCCTCGGTCCGCTCGCCGGTCCAATCACCGCCCCACTCAAGCACGCGTCGATCCGCGTCGAGCACGGCCGAGAGCTCAAAGCCGACCGGCGCGAGCAGCGCGGCGCGGCGCGCGGCGATGCGGCGCTCGCGCTCCGATTGCCGGCGGGCAGCAATGTCGCGCACGACAATGGCCGCGACATTGTCGCTGTCCAGTCGCAGTAACTCGCCCTCGAGCGCGAGTTCCAACCGGCGCCCGTCGGCCAACGGCGCCGCGATCGAAACATGCAGGCGACCGGCATCGACGAGACGCGTCCAGAATCGCGCCCAGCGGTGCGCGGCGACGGCACGATTGGAGTAGGCAAGAAATTCCGAGAGGTGGCGGCCGACCAGATTTTCTGCAGTCACCGAGAAAAGACTGGCAGCCGCCGCATTGGCGGTCAGCACTTGCGCCGAGGCATTGACGCAGACCACGGGCAACGACAGATGGTCGAATGCCGCCACCTTCAGCGACGATTCGACGGTCGACAGGCGCAGCGGAATGACCGTGGAAGACAACGCAACTCCGTCGTCATTGCGCGCCGCCAAAGCCACCGTGCTGGCGCTTCCGATGCGGGTGCAACAACGCGAGATGATTGTGCCACGTCGCGGCGTGCAGCGATCGACCCTCGTCTTCGCCGCCGATGGGTCAAGACACGACCGAATAAAACGCCGCGCCGGGTCGATGCGCGCAGAAATTGGCCGTCAACAAGACGGTTGAAACGTCGCGCCGGGCCTCGCGGACCCGTAGCAAGAGCACGGAACAAAGCGGACACGCTGATTTGGTCCAGGTTTGCGCCGCAGGATTTGGACCGACCCATCCAAGGTTCGCGCGATGGCGAATCTGACTTTGCGTCAGGCGTCGAGGCGAACAGCAGCCCGCCGCGTCCCTCACTGCGAAGGCCGCCCGCGTGATCACTCTACGAGCCGCTCTATCTGTGCTGTTTCTATCTGTGCAGCTTCTATCTGTGCAGCTTCCACCTGAGCAGCAACAGGCCGCGCGCGACAGCGCGGCCGACACGGAGGCCAAGGTACGCTGGGTCGCTCGCTAAACTGCCACTCACGACCTATCCGTCTTGGCAGCGGGGAGCGCACTCATGAGCCGAGCCATCGTGTTGAACAAGGACAACGACCGCTTCAGCGCCGAAGTACGCGACCTTTCCGACGCCGAGCTCGCTGCCGGCGCGCCGGACACCGATGTCACCGTCGCGGTCGACTATTCGACCGTCAACTACAAGGACGGCCTCGCGCTCACGAACACGAGTCCGGTCGTGCGCAAATGGCCGATGGTCGCCGGCATCGACGCCGCCGGCACGGTGCATGAGAGTTCGAACGCGCAGTGGGCCAAAGGCACAGCGGTCGTTATCAATGGTTGGGGTATGGGCGAGACACATTGGGGCGGCCTCACTCAGCGCGCGCGCGTCAAAGGCGACTGGCTGATTGGATTGCCGCACTCGCTGAGCACAAAGCAGGCGATGGCCATCGGCACCGCCGGCTACACGGCAATGCTGTGTTGTCTGGCGCTCGAAGATCTTGGCGTCACGCCAGGTAGCGGCGAGCTGTTGGTGACCGGTGCCTCCGGCGGCGTCGGTTCAATCGCGATTTCAATCCTGGCGGAATGGGGACATCGAGTTGTGGCAAGCACCGGCAAACGCCAGGAGGAAAACTACCTCAGGTCCCTCGGCGCGAGCACGGTCATCGACCGCGCGGAACTGTCGGCGGCCGGCAAGCCGTTGCAAAAGGAACGCTGGGTGGGCGTGGTCGATTCCGTGGGCAGTCATACGCTCGCCAATGCCTGTGCGCAGACGCGCTACGGCGGCGTCGTGACCGCGTGCGGTTTGGCGCAAGGCATGGATCTGCCGATGACAGTTGCGCCGCTGATTCTGCGCGCGGTGCGACTGATAGGCGTCGATTCGGTGCAGTGTCCGAGCGCGCGCCGGCGACAAGCGTGGGCTCGTCTGGCGCGCGATCTGGATCGCGCCAAGCTCGAGGCGATCACGCGCGTGGTGCCGTTATCCGAAGCGTTTGCCATCGCCCGCGCGATCCTCGCCGGCGAGAACCGCGGCCGGGTCGTGGTCGACGTTAATCGCTAAGGACGCAGACAACGCGTGTCAAGCCACTTGCCATCACGCCACCAACCGGCCGGCCCAACGCTTTCGTCGATAGTCGAAAACGCGAGCGCGGCCGCGGTTTCGCTGCTGGCGTCGCCGCTGCGCGTTGGAGTAGCCTCGTTGCGCGACCACCTTCTTCATCTTCCATCGGCCCGTCGTTCTACCGGGCCCGCCAACAAACGACAATTGCCCGAGCATCGTTGCTCGAGCGATCTTCCGGAGCCTGCCGCATGATTGAGTTGAACGTCAACGGGCGCACCGTCGCCGTCGACGCGGACCCCGATACGCCGTTGCTGTGGGCGCTGCGCGATCACCTCGGCTTGACGGGGACGAAGTTCGGCTGCGGCATTGGCGCCTGCGGCGCCTGCACGGTCCACGTGAACGGTCAGGCAATGCGCTCGTGCAGCACGCCGGTCTCGGCGATCACCGGTGCCCCGATCACAACGATTGAAAGCATGGCCGACGATCGCATCGGCCGCATCGTGCAAGACGCCTGGGTTCGCAACGACGTGGTCCAGTGCGGTTATTGCCAGAGTGGACAGGTGATGTCGGCCACGGCGCTGCTCAAGGCAAAGAGCAGTCCGACCGATCAGGATATCGATGCGGCGATGGCGGGCAACATCTGCCGCTGCGGCACGTATGCGCGAATCCGCGTTGCTGTCAAAGACGCGGCGCGCGCGCTCGCCGGCAACAGGTAAGCGCGGCGGAGCCCGATGGACGAACGGCGACACAGCGATCGGCGTCTCGTTGCCGCTACCGGCGACGCCGAGGTACTTCTTATTTCCGTTCCTTCCGTTCCCGCTTTCGCCCTTCCCGCTGCCGCTTCCAGCACCGGCGGTGCGATAAGCGGAGCCGGCAAATTGTCGCGACGGAAATTTCTCCGGGCAACCGGTGTTGCCGGCGGTGGCTTGATGCTGGCAATCGCGCTGCCCGATTTCGGCGGCCGGCGCGCGTGGGCGCAAGAGAAATTTGTCTATCCGCCCGCAGCCTTCATCCGCATCGACAAGGACTCGTCGGTGACAATGGTGATCAACAAGCTCGAATGCGGACAAGGCGTCTTCACGTCGCTCGCGATGCTGCTCGCCGACGAACTCGAATGCGACTGGGCCAAGGTGCATGCCGTGCCTGCACCGGTCGCGCAGGTCTACGCGCATCCGGGCTTCGGCGTGCAGATGACGCGCGGCTCCGACTCGGTCAACTCAAGTTGGCGGCAATTGCGCACGATCGGTGCCACCGCACGAGCGATGCTGCTGCAGGCGGCCGCGCAACTTTGGAACGTGCCGCTGGCGAAGCTCGACACCAAGAATGGCGTCGTGGTCGAGATCGGCGGCCAGAAACGGCGCGCCAGTTACGGCGATCTGGCCGAGGCAGCGATGAAATTGCCGGTGCCCGCAAAAGTGGGCGTCAAGGCCGATCCGCAGGATCGGTTGCTGATTGGCAAGGCAACGCGCCGACTCGACGCCCGCGACAAGGTTATTGGCGCGGCGCAGTTCGGCATCGATGTGCGCCGGCCCGAGATGCGCGTCGCCGTGGTGGTGCGGCCGCCGGTATTCGGCGGCAAAGTCAAGCAAGTCGACCTTGACGTCGCCAAGCTTGGCGTCAGGGGATTACAGCGCGCTCTCGTTGTTGCGGTCGATCGCGGCGGCACCGGCGTCGCGCTCGTTGCCGACAGTTACTGGCCGACCACGATCGCGCGCGACAAGGTGAAAATCGAGTGGGACCTGCCGGCAGGTGTGACAACGGCCGATCAGTTCGCGCAGTATCGGCAACTGGCGCAACAGCCTGGGCTGCCGGCGCGGCGCGATGGCGATGCGAATGACATCGCCGGCGCGGCGCGCACGCTCAACGCCGAATTCGAATTTCCATATCTTGCACACGCGGCAATGGAGCCGTTGAACGTTGTGGTCGATCTGCGCGCCGATGCGATGACCCTGTGGTGCGGCTCGCAGTTTCAGACCATCGACCAGGTGCTCGCAGCGCAGGCCGCAGGACTGCCGCCGGAAAAGGTCGAACTCAACACAACGTTTGCGGGCGGCGCTTTCGGTCGCCGCGCCAATCCGAACTCGGACTATGTTTTCGAAGGCGTGCTGGTGGCCAAAGCGCTGCGCGAAAGCGGCATCGAAGCGCCGGTCAAAGTGATCTGGTCACGCGAGGACGACATGCGCGGCGGCTACTACCGGCCGGCGTGCGTGCATCGCGTGGCGATTGGCGTCAGCGCCACCGGCGAGCCGATCGCGTGGAATCACACGATCGTCGGCCAATCGATACTCAAGGGCACGTCGTTCGAGAAGGTCATGGTCAAGGAGGGCGTCGATACGACGACGATCGAAGGCGTGATCGACACTCCCTACACGCTGCCCAACATGCAGCTGTCGGTGCATCACCCGGAGGTCAATGTTCCGGTGTTGTGGTGGCGCTCGGTCGGCCACTCGCACAGCGCGTTCGTGATGGAAACGCTGATCGATGAACTCGCCGTCACGGCCGGTGCAGACCCGATCGCTTATCGGCTGGCGCTTCTGGATGCGAAGCTGACGCGCGAGCGCGCAGTGCTCAATCTGGTGCGCGAAAAATCCGGCTGGGGCAAGCCGCTGCCCAAGGGACGCGCGCGCGGGGTCGCGATGCACGAATGCGCCGGTTCGGTGGTCGCGCAGGTGGCCGAGGTGTCGCTCGACAGCGATCGCATTCGTGTGCACAAGGTGACCGCGGCGATCGACTGCGGCACCGCGGTCAATCCATTGACCATCGAAGCGCAGGTGCAGTCGGGGCTGGTGTTCGGACTGTCGGCGGCGCTATTCGGCCGCATCACGTTCAACGATGGGCGCGTTGAACAGAGCAATTTCACCGACTACCCGGTACTGCGCATCAACGAGATGCCCGAAACGAGCGTGCACATCGTTGCCAGCAACGCATCACCCACGGGTGTGGGCGAATGCGGCACGCCGCCGATCGCGCCTGCGGTCGCCAACGCGCTGTTCCAGTTGACCGGCAAGCGCTTGCGCAAACTGCCGTTCGACCTGGGCGCGAGCTGAAACGATGATGTGGATGCCGGCGGCGTTTTGCGGCAGAAGTGTGCGAATGATCGGACCTCGAATCATGGACTCTCGAATCATCGGGCGCGCAGCGCTTGGCACGCTGCTGTTGCTGATCGCCGTGGTTGCCGGCAGTGCGCAGGCGCAAATTCCGGCGGCTGCCGCGACTGCCGCGCCGGCGCAGGGCACGGAGCCCAAGTCGCGCGCCGATTGCGAGCGCATCTATCGGCCCGAAGTCGGACAGTCAGGCAAGGATGTGATTTGGGTGCCGACACCCGATGAACTGGTGACCAAGCTGCTGAAAATGGCCAAGGTCAAGGCTCAGGATCTGGTGGTCGACCTAGGCGCGGGCGACGGCAAGATCGCCATTGCGGCCGTCAGGGAGTTCGGCGCGAGGTCGCTCGGCATCGAATACAACCCCGACATGGTTCGCCTCGCGCAATGCATGGTGCTGGTCGAAGGCGTGACCGGCAAAGCGCGCATCATCCGCGGCGACATCTTCAAGGAAGACTTCGGCCAAGCCACCGTGGTCACGATGTATCTGCTGCCGGAACTGAATCTGTGCATTCGACATCGCCTGCTGGCGATGAAGCCCGGCACGCGCCTCGCCTCGCATCAATTCACGATGGGCGACTGGGACGCGGACGACTCGTTCGATTTCGACTATCGCACCGCGCTTCTGTGGATCGTGCCGGCACGCGTCGGCGGCACCTGGAATCTGCGAGCGCCCGGCGGCGAGACCTACAACGTCGTGTTGCGTCAGAATTTCCAGAAAATCACGGGCGACATCGCGAGCGGCAAAGCGCGGCAACCCCTGGTCGGCGCGACGTTGCGTGGCGATTCGCTGCGCTTTGCGTTCAACGACAGCAAGGGGGTGACGC
>WNFL01323612.1_pt1 | contig 10072 bp, 8 predicted proteins | sample 5400361 | NCBI WGS metagenome assembly WNFL01 (sample SAMN13153351, study PRJNA577476) | soil metagenome | isolation source: 40 cm soil on Douglas fir-dominated hillslope | place: USA:California | collected 2013-09-17
TGCCCGCGGAGCACACCATCTACCTGGGCGACACCGCGCGCGTGCCCTACGGGACGCGCTCGCGCGAGGTGGTCACCCGGTACGCGCTGCTCTGCGCCCGGCATCTCGCCGCGCAGGGCATCAAGATGCTGGTGGTCGCGTGCAACACGGTCTCCGCCGACAGCCTGCCCATCCTGGCCGAGGCGCTGCCGATCCCGGTCGTCGGCGTGATCGAGCCGGGCGCGCAAGCCGCCGCGGCGAGAACGAAGGGCGGCGCCATCGCGGTCCTGGGGACTCCGGCCACGGTCGCATCAGGGGCGTACCAGGCCGCGCTGCGGCGGCTCGCGCCGCTCTCCGCCGTGCTCGCCCGCGCGTGCCCGCTGTTCGTGCCCCTCGCCGAGGAAGGCTGGACCCACGGCGAGGTCCCGCGTCTGGTGGCGGAGCGCTACCTGGGCGATCTGCGCCGCGCGGGCGCCGACACGGTCCTGCTCGGGTGCACGCACTATCCGCTGCTCGCCGACGTGATCGCCGAAGTGATGGGACCCGGGCCGGCGCTGGTCGATTCCGCCCAGGCCACCGCGGAGGCGGTCGCGCAGCTCTTGCGGGCGCGCGGGATGGAGCGCAGCGGAGGCGCTGCGCGGCACCGGACGCTGTGCACGGACGTGCCGGAGCGGTTCCACCGGATGGCCGAGCGGTTCCTCGGACGGCCGGTGGATGGGGTGGAGGCGGTGGACTTGAGCCCCTGAGGGCCGCTATGGCTGCGATGGCCGCGGTTGAAAAAACACAGGGCCGCCCTATCGGCGGCCACTGGCGACCAACTCAGTGTTCTGGTAAATCACAAGAGGAGCCCCGAGGGCCTTCCGGAGAGCAGAAGAGACCCCGTGAGCGCGCCCAAAGCAGGAGCCCCGGTCGTCGGGTTCAATCACAACGTCAAGTACGGACCGCGGCTGTATCACGTGCAGACGGAGGACTCCGGCCTTCCACACGCGCACTACATCACCCACCTCTTCGTCGGCGGCAACATCGTCGCCAGCACGAAGTCGAGCTACGTCGACCTGGTCGACGCCGAGCCCGACCTGTCCAAGGCGGTGCGGATCCTGATGGAGGCGCAGCACAAGGCGATGCTCAAGCGCCTCATCTCGGGCGAGTTCAACGACCTCGCGGAGCGCCTCGCTGCTCCGCACTACGAGCCCGGCGTGCTCGCCACTGGCGAGACCGGACCCACCGCGGTGAACGCGGGGGGCGCTGCCCCGCCGCCACCCCGTCCGCCCGCGCCGCTGCTGCCCAAGGCCCCGCTGCCGAAGCAGATGGCGTCCCCGGCGCCTCGCCCTGCCCCGCGCCCGGTCCCCAAGCAGCCGGTCTGGGAGCCCGCTCCGCCCGGCGCCTCACCCCCGCCCGCTCCGCGCGTGCCCGGCGGTCCGCTGCCCCAGACCACGCGCGTGCCGCCCCAGGCGCGCCCGCCGCCCGGGCCGCCGCCGAAGATGACTCCCACTTCGTCTCCGGTGGTGCGGCCCGCCGCGCGCGCCGGCGCGAAGACCGCACCGCCGCGACCGCAGAACATCTTCGCGGACGATTCCCGGCCGATCGAGGCGCCGAACGACGATCTCCCCACGCTGTTCGCGGAGGAGTTGATCAGCGAGAAGAGCCTCGACGAGGTGATCCTCGCCTTCCTCTCCGCCGACCTGGAGCCACCCAAGTAAGGCAGCCGCCGAGGCTTTGATGAGCGCAGCAAACCGAGCAGCGGTCGCCTTCGCAGTGGCCCTCGCCGCGTGCGGCAGGGGAGGGGTGTCGGGCTACTCTCCCACCGATCCTGCGCGGGGGTTCGCCGGCGAGACGGGTCCACTCGAGGACGGCGGGACGGCCGACGCCGGCCATTCCGACGGCGGGGTCCCCGACGGCGGCGCGCAGAGCTGCGCGTTCCCCCCCAGCTCGCTGTTGGCGCTGGACGGATGCGCGGGCGGCACCGCGCCGGGAGTTCCGCAGCCGGCTGCGCTGGTCGGGTCTTGCTCCGACGCGACCCTCATCACCACCGCCGGCACGACGTGCCGGGGAACGCTCTCCGGAGCGATCGACGCGTTCGCGGGGACCTGCACCGTGACCGGCGCGAACGCGGGACAGCTCTCTTGCACCGCCAGGTCCCTCTTGCCCGGCCAGGTGCAGTGCGCGCTAGGCTCGAGCAACGTTTTCTGCACCATCCAGGTCTGCATCGAGGGCCGGGACGGAGGCTGCAGTCCTTGATCCAGCTGTTCCACGTCACCAAGCGCTGGTCCAACGACCCACCGGTGCTCGATGACGTGACCTTGCAGGTGGAGAAAGGTGAGTTCGTGTGGCTCACCGGTCCCTCCGGGGCCGGAAAGACGACGCTCCTGCGGCTCCTCTTCTGCGCCGACGAGCCGACCAGCGGCCAGGTCATCGTCGGCGGGCGCAACGTCAATCGCTTGAGCAAAGCCGGCGTGCCGGATCTGCGGCGGAACGTCGGGGTCGTGTTCCAGGACTTCAAGCTGCTTCCGAACCGCACCGCCCTGGAGAACGTAGGGTTCGCCCTCGAGGTGCTGGGCGCCTCCGACGCGCAGATCCGGGAGCGCGCCCGCAAGCGGCTCGCGCAGGTGGGGCTCGCTGACAAAGCGGGTTCGCTCCCGCTGCGCATGTCGGGTGGCGAGCAGCAGCGGGTGGCCATCGCCCGGGCCCTGGTCAACGAGCCGGCCATCCTTCTCGCCGACGAGCCGACGGGCAACCTCGACGCATCGCTCACCGAGAGCATCCTCCAGCTCCTCTTCGACGCCAACGCCCGCGGCGCGACGGTGGTGGTCGCCACCCACGATCGCGGGCTGCTCGGCAGATACCAGCGCCGCACCATCCAGCTCCACCACGGCAGGGTGACGAGGGACGCATGACCCACGTCGCGCGGCGGCTCTTGCGGCGGGCGCTGGTGAACCTCTGGCGGGCGCCGCTTCCCAGCCTGCTCGCGGTGATCACCATCGCGCTGGCGCTGTTCCTCGGGGGCTCGCTGGCCTTCACCGTGGTAGGGGCGCGCGCGCTCCTCGCGAGCTGGGGCGCGCAGCCGGCAGTCACCGCCTATCTGGACCGCGCGTTGTCCGATGAGCAGGCGCGCGGCGTCGCCGACCAGGTCCGGGCCGTGGCGCCCGAAACGGAGGTGGTGTTCGTCTCCCCGGCGCAGGCGCTGGACCGCCTTCGCGTGCAGCTCGGCGAGCTGGGCGGGGCGCTCGACGGCCTCTCCCGCAATCCGCTCCCGGCCACGGTCGAGCTCAGCCCGCGCCGTGGCGGCGATCTGCGCGCCCTGGCCGGGCGAGTCTCCCAGGTGGCGGGCGTGGCCGAGGTCGACTACGGGCGGGAGAGGGTCGATCGCCTGGAGGCGCTGGGCAGCGCGCTGCGCGGATTCGGGACCGCCTCGCTCGCGCTGGTGGGTCTCGCCGCGCTGCTGGTCGTCGCCAACACCATCCGCCTGGCGGTCTACGCCCGGCGCGACGAGATCGAGATCATGAAGCTGGTCGGCGCCACCGACCGCTACGTGCGCGCGCCCTTCCTGCTCGAGGGAGCCGTGCAAGGCTTGTGCGGAGCGGCGCTCGCCGTCTCGGGGTTGCTCGCGGTCCAGCGGCTGCTCCTCCCTCGCGCCGCGGCGGCCTTCGCCTTCGCCTCCGGGGCGCAGGCGCCCCACCTGTCCGCGCAGCACTGCGCGCTGCTCGCGGCGGCCGGCGCGCTGGTCGGCCTCTGCGGAAGCTATCTGGCCGTCGCGCGGTTCCTGCGCGCATGATCGCGGTCCTCCTGCTGCTCCTCGCCGCGCCGCCGGCAAAGTCCGAGGAGGACGCGGCCGCGGTGCTGTCGGCGGCGGCGCAGCGGGAGCGCAAAGACCAGCTCGCCAAGGAGCGCGCCATGGCCGAGCAGCTGGCCGGGCGGGAGGCGACCGTGCTGGGCAAGCTGGCCGAGGCGGAGCGGCAGGTGGACGTCGAGGCCCGGGCGCTGCGCGCGGCGCAGGCCAGGCTCCGCGCCGCGGACTTGCGGCTGTCCGGGGCGGACGCGAAGTCGCGCAAGGCGCAGGCGGAGCTCCAGACCGCGACCGACGCCGCCGCTCCGCGCCTGCTCACGCGGTACCGCCTCGGGAGGGAGGGGTACCTCCGCTTCCTGCTCGGTGCGCAGTCCATCCCCGACCTGTTGCGGCGCCGCCGCTTGTTCGATGCCCTGCTCCAGGCCGATCTGGGCGCGCTTTTGCGCCTGCGCGAGCGGGCCTCGGCGGCGAAGGCCGCGCGCGACGAGCTGGCCCGGGTGCGCGACGAGGAGGCTTCCGCCGCGGCTGAGGAAGCGGAGAAGCGGGCTGCGCTGGAGGGGCACGCGGCGGATCAGCGGCGGCTCCTCGCCTCGGTCCAGGACGACAAGGCCGTGCACGAGCAGGCCGCGCGCGAGCTGGAACAGGCCGCTTCTGCGCTGGCCGGCGAGGTCCGCCAGTTGCAGCAGGCGCCGCTCCCCGCGCGCGCGGCGCCCGACGAGCCGCCCGTGCCCAGGATGCGCCGCCGGCTGCTTTTCCCGGTCGAGTCGGGGCGGATCGAGGCCCGCTTCGGGAGGTCCAAGAACGAGCGCTACGGCACGGTGACGTTGCAGCGGGGGATCGACGTGCGCTGCGACGAAGGGACTCACGTGCGCGCGATCCACGCGGGCAGGATCGTGCACGCTGGATGGTTCCACGGATACGGGAACCTGATCATCATCGACCACGGCGACGCATACTTCTCGTTGATGGCGCACCTGGGCACACTCGCGCGCGCAAAGGGGGACGAGGTGCGCCGGGGAGACGTGGTCGGCACGGTGGGCGACAGCGGTTCGCTGAAGGGCGCGTACCTGTATTTCGAGCTCCGGCAGGGCCAGACGCCCCTGGACCCGGAGCTGTGGCTCTCCCGGCCCCGCAGGGCGCGGCCTGGAGGCCCGGGAGGACCCCAGGCCAGCGCGCCAGTTACTCGCCGTCCCTAGGGTCTGCCTATTACACTGGAGTGGGAGGGTAGATGCAGCGCTTGCCGCCGCCGCCGCCGCTCGAGAGTCCCGCGCCGATGCACCGCGGCCGGGGACGATTCGCGCTCCTCTGCATCTGCGCGACGCTGGGCGGGTTGGGCGCGGTCAAGGTGGCGCGCGCGGCGAGCGATCCCGCGAGCCCGTACCGGAAGCTGGACGTGTTCAGCCACGTGCTGAGTCTCATCCAGAACAACTACGTCGAGGACGTCGACGACGCGAAGCTGCTCTATGGGGCCATTGACGGAATGGTGCGGACGCTCGACCCGCACTCCACCTTCATGGACCCCAAGGCGTACGCCGCGCTGAAGCAGGAGACCGACGGCGAATACGGCGGCGTGGGCCTGGAGATCGCGACGCGCGGAGACGACCTGGTGGTGGTCTCGCCGGTCGACGATTCGCCCGCCGCGCGCGCCGGGGTGGCCCCCGGGGACAGGCTGCTCGAGATCGACGGCGCGCAGACGCGCGGCTGGAAGGACGCCGACGCGGTCAAGGCGTTGATGGGCGCGCCCGGGACCAAGTGCGTGATCAAGCTGGCGCGCAGCGCCTGGTCCGAGCCGCGCACGTTCACGCTGGTGCGGGACGTCATCCGCGTGGTCTCCGTCGAGCATCGCCTCTACGACCGCCGCTACGGCTACGTGAAGATCAAGAACTTCCAGGATCGCACCGACTCGTACCTGAGGAAGGCGCTCGATGCCCTGCGCGCGCAGGCCGGAGGCCCGCTCGCCGGCGTGGTACTGGACCTGCGCCACAACCCCGGTGGGCTCCTGGACCAGGCGGTGAAGGTGGCGGACCGCTTCCTGGTCGAGGGTGTGATCGTGACCACCAAGGGACGCGACAGCAAGCACGTCGAGGTGGAGCGCGCGCACGCGAAGGACACCGAGCCGGGCTATCCGCTCATCGTGCTGGTCGACGGGGGTACCGCGAGCGCCAGCGAGATCGTGGCCGGCGCGCTGCAGGACCACGGCCGGGCGGTGGTGATGGGAACCGCGACCTTCGGCAAGGGGAGCGTGCAGACGGTCATCGAGCTGGAAGACGGCTCGGGCCTCAAGCTCACCATCGCGCGCTACTACACTCCGAGCGGCCGCAGCATCCAGGAGAAGGGAATCACCCCGGACCTCTACGTGCGGCAGCAGCCGGGTCCCGCGGCGGTCGTGGAGGACGATGCGCCGCGCGAGCGGAACCTGCCCAACCATTTCAAGGCGGAGGACGCGGTGGCCTCCGTGGTGCCGGCCTCCGCCTCGACCTTGCCCAAGCTGCCCCAGCAGCCCGGCGATCCGAGCGACGACTTCCAGCTCAAGTCCGCGCTCGACACGCTCCGGAGCTGGCAGATCTTCCGGGCGGCGCTGCTCGGACATACCAGCGCCGGCACCAGGGCTGCGAGCGCCGCCCCATGATCGCCGCCCTGCTCATGCTCTCCGCGGTGGCCACCCATCCGCGCGGCTGGGCGGAGCCGCGCGAGCCGTTCCACGTGGTGGGCAACGTCTATTCGGTGGGCTCCGCCGAGCTGACCTCGTTCCTCATCGCCACGCCGAAGGGGCACGTGCTGATCGACGGCGGGCTCTCGGAGTTGGCGCCGCAGATCGCGCGGAACATCGACAAGCTCGGTTTCAAGCTCGAGGACGTGAAGGTCCTCCTGGTCAGCCACGCGCACTTCGACCACGCGGGCGGCCTCGCGGAGCTGAAGCGGCGCACCGGAGCGCAGGTGGTGGCCAGCCGGGCGGACGCCGAGGCGATGGCGAGGGGCGGGAAGGGCGACCCGCAGTTCGGCGATTCGATCCCGTTCGCGCCGGTGTACGCCGACCGGATCGTCCAGGAGGGCGGCGTCGTGCGCGTGGGGCCCACCGAGCTGGTCGCGCACGTGACGTCGGGCCACACCCAAGGCTGCACCACATGGACCACCGTGCAGCACGAGGACGCGCAGGCGCTGCAGGTCGTCTTCAATTGCAGCGTGAGCGTGCCCGACGAATACCGGCTGCTGGGCAACCCCCGGTACCCACGGGCGGTGGACGACTACGAGCGCAGCTTCCGCACCCTGCGCGCGCTGCCCTGCGACGTCCTGCTCGGACCGCATGCGAGCTTCTTCCAGCAGGACGAGCGGCGCGCCCGCATCAAAGACGGTGCGCCGAATCCATTCGTCGACCCCGCCGCGTGCGGGGCCTACCTCGATCGCAGCGAGCAGGCCTTCCGTGCGCACCTGGAGAAGGAGCGCTCGGCGCCTCCGCCTCCTCCTGAGACCGCCGCCCCGCAACCGGGCGCCGCACCCGTAAGTCCGCCGGCCGTCAACGCTTCGCGATTACGCTAGAGCGCATCCATGTTGTCCGCGCCATGAAAGAGCGTAGCGCCTCCGAATACGGCGGCGACCAGGCCTCGCAGGAGCGCTGTCGCTCCTCGACAGCGCACGGCGTCAAGCTTTGACTTTGCTCACACAGTCCCGTACATTGCGCGCGCTTCGCCGCCTCCGCGGCGATTTACGTAGTATTTTCGCGGCACTGGGGAGCGCGGACGATGACGCTGGTGGAGGGGCTGTTCCTGGGGACGTACTTCTGCGTCCTCCTCGTCCTCTCGCTCTACGGCTCGCATCGGTACGTGATGGCGTACCTCTTTTACAAGTACAAGGGGAATCTCCCGACGCCGCTCGGGCGGTTCACGCGGCTCCCGCCCGTCACCATCCAGCTCCCGATCTTCAACGAGATGTACGTCGTCGAGCGGCTGATCGAGGCGGTGTGCCGCATCGATTACCCGCGCGACCTGCTCGAGATCCAGGTCCTGGACGATTCGACCGACGAGACGCAGGGGATCGCCCGGGCGGCCGTCGAGCGATCGCGGCGGGCCGGGCACGACATCACCTATCTGCATCGCGATCACCGGGACGGCTTCAAGGCGGGAGCGCTGCAGGAAGGGCTGCGCAGGGCGCGCGGCGAGTTCGTGGCGGTGTTCGACGCGGACTTCGTTCCCGGGCCGGATTTCCTCTTGCGCAGCGTGCAATTCTTCACCGACCCCCGGATCGGCATGGTGCAGGTCCGCTGGGAACACTTGAACCGCGAGTCCTCGCACCTGACGCAGGCGCAGGCGATCTACCTCGACGGCCATTTCGTCATCGAGCACACGGCGCGCAACCGGAGCGGGCGCTTCTTCAACTTCAACGGGACCGCGGGCGTGTGGCGGCGCGCGACCATCGAGGACGCGGGCGGCTGGCAGCACGATACGCTGACCGAGGACCTGGACCTCTCCTACCGCGCCCAGCTCGCAGGCTGGCGCTTCGTCTACCTGCCCGAGGTGGTGTCGCCCGCCGAGGTGCCGGTGGAGATGAACGCCTTCAAGTCGCAGCAGCACCGCTGGGCGAAGGGGAGCATCCAGACGGCGCGCAAGCTCCTGCCGCGCATCTTGAAGAGCGACCTGCCGCGCGACGTGAAAGTGGAGGCCTTCTTCCACCTCACCGCGAACCTCACGTACCCGCTGATGATCCTGCTCACGGTGCTGATGCCGGTGAGCATGGTGATCCGCTTCAAGCACGGCTGGTACGAAGTGCTCTTGCTCGACCTGCCGTTCTTCTGGACCGCCACCATGAGCGTGGTGATGTTCTACGTCGCCTCGCAGCGCGAGATCGGCATGCCGGTCTGGCAGCGCATCAAGTACCTGCCGTTCATCATGGCGCTGGGCATCGGCCTCTGCGTGAACCAGGCCAAGGCGGTGATCGAGGCCCTGGTCGGCTACGAGACGGGCTTCACGCGGACGCCCAAGATGGGGATCTCGGGCAAGGACCGCAGCTGGCTGAGCAAGAAGTACCGCGCCATGACCAGCCTGCAGCCGCTGCTCGAGCTGGCGCTGGGGGCCTACCTGACGAGCGCCATCTACTTCGCCCTCGACAAGGGCGTGTACTTCTCGCTCCCCTTCCTGCTGCTGTTCCAGTGGGGCTTCATCTACGTCGGCCTGATGAGCCTCTTGCAGGGACGGGTCGCCGCGCTCTGGCGGTTCGTCCGCCGACCTCCGCCGGAGGCCTCCCCGGCCGTGGAGTAGCGCCCCGCCGATGCTCTGGTAGGGTGGCCCCGATGAAGGCGATGGTCCTTTGCGCCGGATTCGGCACCCGGCTGCGACCGCTCACCGATCGCGTGCCCAAACCGCTCGTCCCGCTCTGCGGCGTCCCGCTCCTCCGCTACAATTTCGCGCTGCTGCACAACGCAGGCGTGCGCGAAGCGGTGGTGAATACCCACCACCTGGCGGAGGGGATGGAGAAGGGCGCGCTGGAGGTGGGGCGCGAGGTCGGCATGTCGGTCACCATCTCCCGCGAGGTCGGGCACATCCTCGGAACCGGTGGTGGCGTTCGTCGCGCCGCCCAGCTCCTCGGGCCCGGCACGTTCCTGCTGCTCAACGGCGACATGCTCTTCGACGTGGACCTGGAGGCCGCGATCGTCGCCCACCGCACCGCGGGTGCCATGGGCACCATGGTGCTCGCTCCATACCCGCGCGGGGCTTCGTACGGCGCGGTCGAGGTGGACGCGTCGTTCAACGTGCGCCGTATCGCGGGCCGGGGCGCGCCCGCCGAACCGGGTCTCACCAAGATGCACTTCACCGGCGTCCACGTGCTGGAGAGCGAGGTGCTCTCCCGGCTTCCCGCGGAGGGGGAGAGCGACATCAACCGGACCGCCTACGTGCGCCTCATCCACGAGGGGGCCAAGGTCCTGGGATGGCTGCAGAACGGCTACTGGGGCGACCTCGGCGCCCCGCGCTCGCTCTTGCGGGCGAACCTGGACCTCCTGGGCGGGAACGTTCCCCTGCAGCGCTTCCGGCCCTCGGCCGACCCGTTCGCCGGCACGCTCGAAGTGGCGCCCGGCGTCCACGCGGACCCGAAGGCGGTCATCGACCCCTCCGCCACGCTGACCGGCCCGGCGCTCGTGCACGCAGGCGCGGTCATCGGCCCGCGCGCGCAGATCGGCCCCAACGCGGTGGTCGGCGCCGGCGTGCGCGTGGACGCGGGGGCGGCGGTGGTGCGCGCGGTCTGCTGGGCAGGCACCCACGTCGCGCCAGGGGAGCGGGTGCAGGACGCGATCGCATCGCCCGGCGTGCGGCTGGAGTG
>WNFL01025321.1_pt2 | contig 10071 bp, 10 predicted proteins | sample 5400361 | NCBI WGS metagenome assembly WNFL01 (sample SAMN13153351, study PRJNA577476) | soil metagenome | isolation source: 40 cm soil on Douglas fir-dominated hillslope | place: USA:California | collected 2013-09-17
AACGGCCCCAAGATCCCAATCGGCTATCGCCGAAATACCGCCGATGACCTGATTGGCCCGGGCCTGAGTGTTGGTGTCGAGCAACCGGTCGAATGGGTCGAGGCTGGCCGGCGCGTAGCCCGCCGCCGCAGCGAGTGCCGGAAATTGCTGAGCGGCGGGTTTTAGCGTCGTCCCAACGCGAACAAAGAGCTGCGCGCAGCATACGCTCTGCTGATGATTGTAATCGCCGGTCAACCGGAGGCTGAACTGATCGTTCGGGCGATAAAGCAATTGGCCGCGCGTTCCAAAATCGTTCTGATTGTTGACGTCTTTGCCGCTGGTGACGTTGTAAAGCGTGCCGTCGCGCAGCGTCCCCGAAATAGAAAGCCGGCCGGCCAGAACAGTGCCGACGAGCGCTCCGGAAATCGACGCCTTGCCCTGCAAAAAACCGTAATTGCCGGCCGACACTTCCGCTTCGATCTGGCGTTCGAAAGTGGGTGGCCGGATCACGATGTTGATCGCGCCAGCCGTGGTGTTCTTACCGAACAATGTCCCTTGCGGACCGCGCAGCACCTCGACCCGTTCGACATCTATGAAATCGAACGTCGCGGCGGCCGGGCGGCTCATATAGACCTGATCGATGTAGAGGCCGACGCCGGCCTCGAGACCGTCATTGGTAAGCCCGAAGCTGGTGCCGAGGCCTCTTATGGTGATGGCTGTGTTGCGCGGGTTGGAAGAGAAGAACTGCACCGTGGGCGTGAGCTGGGCGAGCAGACCGACATTGTAGCTTCCGGTGTCCTCCAGCTTTTGCTGGCCAATGACGGAAACCGCGACCGGCACGGCCTGGACATCTTCTTCCCGAAGCCGCGAGGTGATGATGACCTCCTCCGGCGGCTCATCCTGTGCAATCACGGCGCCGGTGGTCGCCACCATCGATGCTGAGCTTCCGCTGGGCGGAGAAGGCGGGGAGCCTGCGCCGGGTTGGGCGCGCGCGGCAGACGACAGCATTCCTGCGGCCGTCATGGCGAAAAGCAGCGTCTTGAGAGCCGAGCTATGCATCCCCTATGGCCCCGTCTGCGTTTCCGCCCCGGCTGCCGAGGAGGAGACCAGGGCGGCGTTGCGCGAGAATGAACTTTCACGCGGGGTTATTGATTCCTCTTAATCTCTATAGAGTCAATATACTTAATACCAGAGCATAGTTGTAAAATCCCGTGGCGCCTCAGCCGAAGCATCCCCGAGCATTTCACCGCGATGGCTGGTAAAAGTCGTTCTCCAGTCTTCATCGACCGAAGACCATGGGACGAAAGGGACCTTTATGACGAAAACGCCTCTTTTCACGATCGCTGCCGCGATCATGCTCGCCACGACGCATGTCGATGCAGCGGAACTCAAGGTTTTCGTCGGCGGAGCGATGACGGAAACGGTGCAAAAGATCGGTGCAGAGTTCGCGCGCAGCAGCGGAAACAAACTCGATTACGTCTCCGACACCACGGGTGCGCTTATGAACAGACTCAAGGCGGGCGAAAAACCCGACGTCCTTGTGGTAACGGCTACCGCGATGGACTCGCTGCAAAAGGACGGCGCGCTTGCATCCGGAAGCCGGGCCGAACTGGTGCGCGCGCTGATCGGCGTCGCGATGAAGCCGGGCGCGAAAGCACCGGATTTGTCGTCGCCCGACGCCTTCAAAGCGTCATTGCTGGCCGCGCGATCGGTCTCTTATGTCAACCCCAAAGCAGGCGGCACGTCGGGAACCTACTTCGAAGGCTTACTGACAAAGATGGGCATTGCCGATCAAATGAAGGCGAAGATCGTTTATCGGAACCAGGGCTCGGAAGTGGCCGACGCGGTGGCCAAAGGCGATGCGGAGCTTGGGATCAGCTTCATCGCCGAGCTGGCGCCGAACAAAGGCGTGAAAGTTGCCGGGGCGTTGCCGGCTGCCATTCAGCTTCCGACCAACTACGCCGCGGCCATCCCGTCGGGGTCAGCAAATCAGAGCGCGGCGCGCGGTTTTATTCAGGCGATGACAAGTCCGCAAGGGACCGCGGTGTTCAAGGCGGCGGGTCTCGAACCGCTGCATTAGAGATTCACATGCGCAAGAAATCGTTTCTGATCCTGGCGGCTTCTATTTTGCTCCTCGCGGCATCAATACCGACGCACGCCGCCGAACTTACCGTCTACGCCACCGGTTCGATGGAAGTGCCGCTGCATCAGCTGGGCGAGTCGTTCACGCGCAGCACGGGTCACAAGTTGACTTTTGTTCTGGGCACGACCGGAGTGGTGTTGAACAAGCTCAAGTCCGGCAAAGCCGATGTGATCGTCATATCGGCGGAAGCCGCTGACGGGCTGCAGAAAGACGGAAGACTGATTGCGGCTACACGTTCCGATGTCGCGCGCTCGCTCCTGGGCGTTGCGGTGAAGAAAGGCGCGAAGGCGCCGGATATTTCGACCGCCGATACGTTCAAAAAGGCGGTGCTCGCCGCGCGTTCGATCTCCTACCCCGACCCCGCTTTGGGCGCGACATCGGGCGTTTATATCGAGAGTCTGTTCAAGCGCTTAGGCATTGCCGACGAAGCCAAACACAAGACCGTAGTGAAGCCCGTGGGCGCCGCGGTGGCCGACGCCGTGGCCAAGGGAGAAGTCGAGCTTGGGCTTACCTTCATCAGCGAATTTGTCGCCAATGAAGGCGTCGCCGTCGTCGGCGCCTTTCCCGACTCGATTCAAAATCCGACGCTGTATACAGCCGGCGTTGCCGCCGAGAGTACGAATCCCGACGCGGCGCGCGCCTTCATTGCTTTCGTGACGAAGCCGGAATCGCGCGCGACGCTCAAGGCGCTGGGCGTGGACCCGGCGGCGAAATAATCCCGAGGAGAAACACATGTCGATGAAATCCGTGCTTGCGCTGGCTGCGGTTGCCGCGTTCGCCGTCTCTCATGCCGATGCAGCGCAATTGAAGCTCCTCGTCGGCGGCGCCATGTCCGAACCGTTCCGCGAAGTCGGAGCTGACTTTCAGAAGAAGACCGGCCATACGCTGACCTTCACCATCGACACGACGGGCGCATTGCAGAACAAGCTGCGCGGGGGCGAGAAGGCCGACCTCATTTTGGTATCTTCGCCGGGCATGGACGCGCTTCAGAAGGAAAATCGGATCGTTGCGGGAACGCGCGTCGATCTCGGACGCGCGGTAATCGGCGTGTCGGTGCGCGCCGGCGCGCCGGCTCCCGATATTTCGTCGGTCGATGCCTTCAAGAAGGCGCTCCTTTCGGCGCGCTCGGTCTCTTATGTCGACCCCAAGGCCGGCGGTACATCGGGCACTTACATGGCCGGTCTTTTGCAACGCCTCGGGATCGCCGACGAGGTGAATAAGAAGGTCGTATTTCGCAATCAGGGTTCAGCGGTCGCCGACGCCGTGGCCAAAGGCGAGGCAGAAATCGGAATCACCTTCACCAGCGAAATGATGCCGAACAAAGGCGCCAAGGTGATCGGCCTCCTACCCGAAGCGATTCAAAGCGCGACGGTTTACGCGGCCGCCATTCCGGTCGGCGCGGACAATGCCGATGCGGCGCGCGCTTTCCTGCAGGAATTCAAGAGCTCAGCCGCGCAAGCCGCCATTAAGAAGGCCGGTCTTGAACCAATAGAGCAGTAAGAAGGAAGACACCGATGCTGAAGAAGTCAGCTCTAACGCTTGCCACGAGCGTTTTACTCCTGCTTTCGCCCGTTGCGTCAAACGCCGCGCAGTTGAAAGTCCTGGTCAGCGGAGCGATGGCTCATGCTCTGGAAGAGATCAGCCAGGATTTCGCGCGCAAAAATGGGCACACGCTCGACTTCCAGGTCGGCACCACCGGGGTGCTGCAGGACAGAGTGCGCGCTGGCGAAAAAGCCGATCTCATCGAAGTCACCTCGGCCGGCATGGATGCGCTCGAAAAAGAGAAGCTGGTGCTTCCCGGCTCCCGGGTCGAACTTGCCCGCGCACTGATCGGAGTCGCGGTTCGCGACGGCGCGCCATTGCCCAACATTTCCACACCAGAGGCTCTCAAGCAGCGGCTGCTTGCCGCGCGTTCCGTTGCTTACATCGATCCGAAGATCGGCGGGCAAGCGGGCGCCGCGATCGTCGGGCTGCTGAAGACGCTGGGCATCGCCGACGAAGTGGCCAAGAAATCGACCTTCGGAAAGACAGGCGCGGAAGCGGTTCAGAAGATGGCCAATGGCGAAGCCGACGTCGCCATCTCCTTCGTGAGCGAGATCCTGCCGATCAAGGGCGCGAAGCTGGTGGGCCCGTTGCCGGCTGCGGTGCAAAATCCATCCACCTATGCGGCGGCGATCGGGGTCGGAAGTGCAAACCCTGAGCAAGCGCGCGCCATGCTTCAGGCGATGAGGAGCCCGGACGCGCAACGCGTCATCACGGCAGCGGGCCTCGAACCGCTGACAGGCCGCTGACGGCTTGACGGCGTTTGATTTTTTTGGGCGCAGCCGGCGTCAAGGCTTCGGCCAGACTGCGGTTTTCCAGAATGCCCGCCGTCGCGTCGCGCACCGCAAGCAGTACTTTTCGGGTTACGCATGTCGCTTCGTCGATGCAGTCATCGCAGCGGCGATAGGCCGTGACACTTACGCAGGGACTTAGCGCTAGTGGGCCGTCGATCGCGCGGATGACTTCGGCAAAGGATATCTTGTCGGGCGGGCGTCCCAAGGCGTAGCCGCCATGCTTGCCGCGGTGGCTGTGCACGACGCCACGCCTTTTCAAGTCGAGCAGGATTTGCTCCAGGAACTTCCTTGGCACATGGGCTTCGGCGGCGATATCCGCGATCATGACCGGTTCGCCGGCCGGCTTCGACAGCATTTCCCATTAATTCCACAGGATTTGTCGAGTTAAATTAAACGTCATTCAGGTATCGTTCAAGTGATTTGGTTTTAGCTATGCTGGAGTTCCGTAATAGTGCGTACGGACAGTTGAGCCGCGATTTGGTACAAAACCTCAGTTCGACCCCAAAATGCGACATATCAAGCGATCGTCACGCACAAATATTGGAACGGAACTATTTACAGGGAATTGGGGTAGCACAGGACTGTACGCATGAATGTCCAACCGCGTCTTCGTACTGCCGAGCAGCGGCCCGCGCCCGCGCCGTCGTTTGCGCCTGCTAAGCGGGTCGGATTCTTTGGGCGGATCGGGAAGTTCATCCGCCGGCGACCTTTTTTGACCATAGTGCTCGCCGCCGCCCTCTTGGCGGCGATCGCATCCGCGATTCTCTACCGCAGCGCAGGATCAACGAGCACGCCCATCATCGCTACCGCGACCCGCGGCGACATTGAAAATCTGGTCACGTCGCTCGGCACATTGCAGCCCATCGCCAGCGTCGACGTCGGTGCGCAAGTCTCCGGTCAGCTGAAGAGGCTTTATGTTCTTGTCGGCAATGACGTGCAGAAGGATCAGCTGCTGGCCGAAATCGATTCTTCGGTCGCGGCAGCCAAAGTCGACGCCGGCAAGGCGCAACTGCAAAATCTTCAAGCCCAGCTCGCTGAGAAAGAATCCCAGCGTGCGCTGGCGACGACACAGGCGGACCGCCAGGAACGGCTCAAAGCCGACAACGCCACCAGCCAGGACGCCTATGACAGCGCCCAGGCCGCACTCCGTGCCGCCCAGGCGCAAGTCAAGGCGGTGCAGGCGCAGATCGATCAGTCGCAATCCACCCTGAAAGCCGACGAAGCGACTCTCAGCTACAGCAAGATCAGCGCGCCGACGGCAGGAACCGTCAGCAACATTCCGGCCAAGGAAGGACAGACCCTCAACGCCAATCAGCAGACGCCGACGATTCTCACCATCGCCGATCTCTCGACGATGACGGTCTACACGCAGGTGTCCGAAGCGGACGTTCCGAAACTGCGCGTCGGCATGGATGCCTACTTCACGACGCTGGGATCGGCTAACAAACGCTGGTCCGGCAAGTTGCGGCAAATTCTTCCGACGCCGACGGTGGTCAACAACGTGGTGCTCTACACCGCGCTATTCGACGTCGCCAATCCCGGCAAGGACCTGATGACGCAGATGACGGCACAGGTGTTCTTCGTGCTGGACGCCGCGCATGACGTGATTACCGTGCCGGTATCGGCGCTTCATTACACCGATCGTCCCGCCGCTCGCGGAGCGGCTGCGCCGCAAGGACCGGCCGCGGCCCAAGGCGTTGGACGGGCAAACGGTGCAGCCCGCGGCGGACGCGGAGGCGGACGCGGCGGATTGGGCGGCCAGCGCGGACAAGCTCAAACAGATGAAGCCGCTGTCGCGGCGCCCGCGCCGGCGCGCACGCGTCCTGCAACCGTGACCGTCATGCACGAGGACGGCATGCAGGAAACGCGCAACGTCGTCGTCGGCGTGACCGATCGCGTCGGTGCGGAAATCGTCTCCGGACTTTCAGAAGGGGAGATGGTCGTCGCAGGACTGGCAACCGATTCGGAAGCGCCACGCGCTGGGCGCGGCGGAAATGCCGGCCGCGGTCGCGGGCCCGTGCTCTTCGGAGGCTAGGATGAACGAGATCCCGTTTCGTCCCAGCGAAATCGCGCAGACCACTCCGCTGATCGAGCTCAAGGACGTCTGGAAGACCTTCATCACAGGCGGCGACGTGCGCGTCGACGCATTGCGCGGCGTCTCGCTCTCGATTTATCCCGGCGAATTCGTCGCCATCATGGGCGCGTCCGGTTCGGGCAAGTCGACGATGATGAACCTTCTCGGCTGCCTCGATCGCCCAACCAGCGGAGCCTATTATTTCGCCGGCGACGATGTGTCGGAGTTCGACGCCGATTCCTTGGCCTGGCTTCGGCGCGAAGCCTTCGGTTTCGTCTTTCAAAGCTACAACCTTCTCGCCACCGCGACGGCGGAGGAGAATGTCGAGATCCCCGCGATTTACGCCGGGCTCTCGCCGCAGCAGCGTCGGGAACGAGCGGCCGCGCTCCTGGAATCACTTGGGCTGGGCGACCGGCTTACGCATCGCCCGAGCCAGCTTTCAGGCGGTCAGCAACAGCGGGTTTCCATCGCTCGCGCGCTGATGAATGGCGGGCAGATCATCCTCGCCGACGAACCGACGGGCGCGCTCGATTCCAAGAGCGGCGCTGAAGTGATGGCGCTGCTCGAAGAGCTCGCGGCCGAAGGCCACACCGTCATTTTGATTACGCATGATGCCAGCGTCGCCGCTCACGCGCGCCGTGTCATCGAGCTCAAGGACGGCGAAATCGTCAGGGACAGCGCGACGTCGAAGGCTCCCGCGCTCCCATTGGGGGCGGCGGCGAATATGCCCCAACTCGACCACCGCACGGGATCGCATGTGATGCTCACAGGCCTCAGCGAATCCCTGCGCATGGCGATGCGAGCGCTGAGAGCCAATATTTTCCGCACCGTGTTGACGTTGTTGGGCATCGTCATCGGCGTGAGCTCGGTGGTGGCGATGCTCGCCATCGGCGAAGGCGCAAAGCAGCGCGTCGTGCAACAGATCGGTTCCATGGGCACCAATCTGCTTGTCGTGCGGCCGCAATTTCGCAATGCGCGCGGCTATAACGGGCCGATCGTCACGCTGACGCCCGACGATGCCAAAGCGATGGAAGCGATTCCCTATGTCATGACGGCGATGCCGGACGTGCGCGGAGCCGCGACCGTCAGATACGGCAACATCGATTACCAGCCCGACGGAATCGTGGCGACCACGGATGCGTTGCCGCAAACCCGCAGCTGGCGGGTCGCGCGCGGCATATTCTTCACGCAGGAAGATCAGAACAGCTACGCGACCGTCGCCGTGCTGGGCAACACCGTCTACGAATCGCTCTTTCCCGATCGCAGCGATCCGATCGGAAAATATATCCTGATCCGCAACGTGCCTTTCCAAATCATCGGCGTGATGGACGTCAAGGGCGCGTCGGCCGGCGGCGACGATGCCGATGATGTCGTCTTCGTTCCGCTGACGACAGGAATGCTGCGTATCTTCGGACAGCGCTTCATTCGCGCCATCACGGTCGCGGTCAGCGATCTCTCCAAGATGGACGAAACGCAGACGGCATTGACGGATCTGCTCAAGGAACGCCATCGCGGCACGTTGGACTTTCAGATTCGCAACATGGCCGATCTCCTAGAGACCGCGACAACGGCGCAGAACACGCTGACGATATTTCTCGGTTCGATGGCCGCTATATCGCTTCTTGTCGGCGGCATCGGCATCATGAACATCATGCTGGTTTCGGTCACCGAGCGCACGCGCGAGATCGGCATCCGCATGGCGACCGGTGCGCGTCAACGCGACATCCTCAGGCAATTTCTCTCCGAGGCGATCGTGGTGTCGGCCCTTGGCGGCGTTGTCGGCGTCGTCTGCGGCGTAGGCGCCGGCTTGATCATTCAGGCGTTCGGCAATCCGGTGGCGTTCACCGCGGCACCGATGCTGCTGGCTTTCGGTTGTGCGGCAGCGACAGGCCTCATTTTCGGCTACGCGCCGGCGCGCAAGGCGGCGAAGCTCGATCCGGTGGTCGCGCTGGCGAACGAATGAGCCATGGCCTGTTGCGTATGAAACGCACGACAATGCAGCCCAACAAAGTCCTTCTCGTTTCGGTTTGCGCGCTCGCTCTTTCTGCGTGCGCGCTGACGAGTCCGAAGCCGAAGCTCGCCGCGACCGACGTTCCCGTGGCGTTCGAGCAGACGGCGCCCACCGACGCTCCGATCTGGCCGGAGCCCGATTGGTGGCGCGGCTTTTCGAGCCAGGAGCTCGACGGTCTTATCGCCACCACGCAGACGGAGAATCTCAACCTCGCCGCCGCCGAGGCGCGCGTTCTCGAGGCCGATGCCCGCGCCAAGCAGGCGGGAGCGAGTCTGCTGCCGACGGTTGGCCTATCGGCGGACGCCGCGCGCGAGACCAACGGTCGAAGGTCGGCTGGAGTATCGCTAGGCGCCAGTTACGAATTGGACTTCTGGGGCAAGAATCGCAACCTCCTCGGCGCGGCGCAGGCCGCGAGCAAGGCGACGCGCGCTGATCGCGAAACGGTCGCTTTAACCGCGACGACGGGAGCTGCGAACACCTATTTCCAGCTGCTCTCCTTGCGCGAGCGCTTGTCCATCGCCCGGTTGAACTTGGAGAACTCGTTAGCCGTCTTGATGGTCACGGAAGCACGCGTGCGGGATGGGATCGCTTCGCCGCTTGAGCTCGCCCAGCAGCGTGCCACGGTCGCCGGCCAACAGGCCGCGATACCGCAGCTCGAACAGCAGGAGCTGCAGACGCGCGCGACGCTCGCGCTGCTGCTCGGCCGGCCGCCGGAGGGCTTCGACGTATCGGCGCAAGACCTCGAGGCGATCGCGCTGCCCAATGTTGCGCCGGGATTGCCGGCGGAGCTGCTTGTCCGCCGCCCGGACGTCGTCACCGCCGAAGCAAATCTTTCGGCCGCCAACGCCAATCTCGCGGCGGCGCGTGCCGCGTTCTTTCCCTCGATTTCGCTGACCGGATCGGGGGGCATCTCCAGCGGTTCGCTTTCGGGCTTGGTCAGCAATCCGATCGGCGTTCTTTCGGTCGGTCTGTCGCTCGCGCAGACGGTTTTCGACGCCGGCCGAAGAGCGGCGCAGACCGATGAGGCACGCGCCCGGGAAGACGAGCTGCTTGCCGCCTATCGGGGCGCGGCGATTAATGCGTTTTCGGAAGTGGAAACCGCGCTCGGTGCGATAGCCAATTTGAGCGAGCAGCAGGGCTATCAAATCGAGCAGGTGGCGCAGTCGGAGCAAGCCTTCAACATTGCAGAAACCCGCTACCGCGAAGGCGTCGACGATTTTCTGCACGTGCTGGATGCGCAGCGGCAGCTTTATTCCGCGCGCGATCAGCTGGGGATCACCAAGCTGCAGCGGCTTCAGGCCATCGTCGCCCTGTACAAAGCGTTGGGCGGCGGCTGGCAGGACCCCGCACCCAATCTGGCGCAGAAGTAATCCCTATTTCGTCGCGGGTGGCCGCGCGGGCGCCGCTTTCCCAGCCGCCGCTGGCGCAGGTGCCGGTGCCGGCGCGGGAGCGGTCGGCGTGGAGGTCAGCGGCGGCGGCGTCGCCGTGGTCGCGGGAATGGGAACCGCGCGGTCGCGCGCCCATCCCT
>WNFL01054744.1_pt1 | contig 10071 bp, 10 predicted proteins | sample 5400361 | NCBI WGS metagenome assembly WNFL01 (sample SAMN13153351, study PRJNA577476) | soil metagenome | isolation source: 40 cm soil on Douglas fir-dominated hillslope | place: USA:California | collected 2013-09-17
AAAGATGAGCGTTCAAATTACCATTATCGGTCTGGGTCAGGTGGGATCTTCCATTGGGCTGGCACTTGCCGGGCAAAAGAACATCAAACGAGTTGGTCATGATAAAGATTATAGAACCGCGCACCAGGCGCAAAAAGCCGGTGCAGTGGATGAGGTCAAGATCAACCTGCCAGCCTCGGTGAGTGACGCAAATGTCGTGATTCTCAGCATCCCTTTCAGTGAAATCCGCGAGACGTTGGGATATATTTCTCAAGACCTGCAGGAAGGGACGGTCGTGATCGATACGGCTCCTGCCAAAGCGATAGTTGCCACGTGGTTCAATGAGCTTATTCCTCAGGGACGTTATTACGTAGGGCTGGCGCCTGCCGTGGGCGCGGGTTATCTGCATGGCATTGACCTGGGAGCAGAGTCAGCCCGCATCGATTTGTTTAAAAAAGGTTTGTTCATGGTCAATGCGCCGCACGGGACGCCTGGTGAAGCCGTCAAACTTGCCACCGATCTGGTCGCTTTGTTAGGTGCCCAAGCCATGATTACTGATTCAGTGGAAGCTGACGGTTTATTGGCAGCCACTCATATTCTGCCGCAACTGGCATCGGCTGCATTGCTCGATGCCACTGTGGATCAGCCTGGCTGGCCGGAAGCGCGCAAGGTGGCGGCACGTCCGTATGCTTCAGCGACTGCGGCAATGGCTTATCACGATGAAGCCAAATCGTTGGGCGAAGCCGCATTGGGAAATCGCGACAACGTGTTACGTGTCATTGATGCTTATGTAATATCGCTTGAAAAATTACGCGATGGAATTGAAGCTGGCGATGCCAAATCAGTGGTTGAATTTCTTGAGGATGCTGTCAAAGCGCGTGACCGCTGGTTGAATGAACGCACCAATGCGGATTGGCAGGGCATGGAACAAGCCAAGGCAGAGTCTCAATCTTTTGGCGATAGACTGAGCCGTATGTTTGTTGGCTCTGCGCTGGAACGCACGAAAAAGAAGAAGTAATGAGGGACGGGTCAAGAGCTCGTCCTTTTTGTTTCATATGTCTTGTTATTGCTACATCGTTGAATGTGTGGACGGCACCTTTTATACCGGCTGGACTACCGACCCTGAACGCCGCGTTGCCACACACAACAAAGGACTTGGTGCAAAGTACACCAAGATGCGGCGCCCGGTAAAACTGGTTTACGTTGAAGAACAGCTAGATCGAAAGACGGCGATGAAGAGAGAACGCGCCATCAAAAAGATGACGCGTATGCAAAAACAACAATTATTTAAGTTTATTCCGTAAACAATGGCAGATGTCCCAACGCAATGATGTGCATCCACTGAGCGCGGTCACCTTCGGTAAAGATCGCAGCTTCTGCCACAACGAATGAGCCAGCTTTATCAAGGATCATACGCATGCCTTGTAGGGTGGACCCGGTACTGATCACATCATCTACAATCACAACCTTCTTGCCTTTCATCATCTCACGGTCTTTCTCGTCCAATAGCAATGTCTGCGGCTGACCGGTGGTGATGGATAGGGTCTCAGCTTTCAGCGCATCACCCATGTAAGGCTTGTATGATTTGCGTAACACTACATAAGGTTTTTTCGTTTCAACCGATAGTGCATGTGCCAGCGGAATGGACTTGGCTTCAGCGGTCACGAGTGCATCATAATCGGTGTTCTTGAGCTTAACCGCCAATTCCTTTGCGCAGGCTTGAACAAGTTCTGTATCCCCTAAAATATTCAAAATAGCGATCTTCAAGCCTGGTTTGATCTCAAACAAACGCAATTCGCGTTTAATTCCCGCGACTTCAACAGTATGAGTTTGGTGCTCTGACATGTTCATAGCTCCTCGGTCAAACAAATTTTCTCGTGCGTAGTTTATCACAATTCAATTTATAATATTCACACTGTTTTTGGCTATTGATTGCAGTTCATTCGTATTTATCCTTTCAAACCATGCTCCCCGACCTGCGCCTCAACGACCACCTGCGCCTCCGCAAGCAACATCCCTGCGGCTCCTACGAATGGACCGTGGTCCGTCTCGGTGCGGATATTGGACTCGAATGCCAGGGTTGTAAAAGACGTGTTATGCTTACGCGGCGTGAACTTGCCAAAAGACTCAAAACTAATCTAACGAAACACGAAACCGAGCCCAATGAACAACCAGCCGACTCCTAGAAAACCTCATATCGTTTTTTACTTCTCCGATACTGGCGGTGGCCATCGCTCCGCGGCTGAAGCCATCATTGAAGCAGTCCATCTTGAATATAAAAACCAGGTCACTACTGAGATGATCGACTTCTTCAAGGATTATGCCCCGCCGCCTTTTAATCACGTTGGTGCGATGTATCCATATATGGTCAAAGCTCCCAAACTTTGGGGTGCGAGTTTCCATGCTACTGATGGCCGCACACAAGCGCGCATGATTACCTCCACAATGTGGCCAATTGCGCGCAAGCCTGCACGTGATCTTGTTCGCGAACATCCCGCTGACATCATCGTCACGGTCCATCCGTTTGCCAATTCGTTTGCGCTTCGAGCGCTTGGCAAAGACCATCCGCCATTCATCACGGTCGTTACAGATATGGTAACCACCCATGCCCTTTGGTATGACAATCGTGCCGACCTTATTCTTGTCCCTACCGAGACCGCGCGACAACGCGCTCTCAAATACAACATGCCTGAAAAAAAAGTCCGCGTGGCTGGATTACCGGTTGCAGATAAATATTGCAAACCCAAGGGACGAAAAAGTATTCTGCGAAAAAAACTTGGCTGGCCCCTGGATAAGCCCATTGTGTTGATGATGGGCGGCGGAGATGGGATGGGTCCACTCGGCAGGACCGCGCGTGAAGTCGACGCTTCAGGTCTTGACGTTGGGCTGGTCATCGTTTGTGGGCGGAATCAGCGTCTGAAAGCGAGTCTCGAAGCCGAGAAATGGGAGAATCCCACTTTGATCTATGGCTTCACCCGCGATATGCCTGATTTCATGCGTGCGGCTGATTTTATCGTCACCAAAGCTGGACCCGGCACCATTGCCGAAGCATTGAATGCCCAACTGCCGATCATTCTATATTCCAAGCTCCCCGGTCAGGAAGATGGCAATGTCACTTTTGTGGTGGAAGAAGGTGCGGGTGTCTGGGCGCCGACTCCTCAAGAGGTTACCCGTACTCTTACACGTTGGATCTCACGTCCGGCGGAGCACAAAAGAGTAATCGAGAACTGTCGTCGTGCAGGCCGACCAGAAGCTGCGCGCACGATCGCACATGCGATCGGAGAGATATTGGATTTGAAAACCATAGGGCAAACAGACTCATCTGGAAATTAACGTTTAGAGAAGAAAAATTCTTTCGAACATATTTTGTAAAACGAGCCGACCCTGTCAAAGGGCCGGCTCGTTTATTTTATGGCAACAAACTAAAAGGTAGTAAGAACCGTGCTACGTTAATTTTCCGAATGCATGTACACAGTCCGAATGGGAAATGGAATCTTGATTCCCTGTTTATCCAATGCCTGCTTGATCAATGCAAAGGCTGCATCCTTTGCAGCAAACGGATTGGTCTGGGCCGTATCGATCCAAAAATAAGTATTCAAATCCAAGGTTGAATCTCCAAAATTGGAAAAGCCTACGAGCGGCGTAGGCTCAGAGACAAACCCCGGCACGTTTGGAAGAACATCCAGCACCAAGGTGCGCGTGGTCTCGGTGTCCGTATCGAACCCTACGCTAAAAGGCAATTCGATGCGCCGACGATTGGCGCGGCTGTAATTAATAATCGGGCTCGCCAGAATATCTGCGTTGGGCACAATCACAATGCGTCCGTCCCAGGTTTTCATTTCCGTGGAGCGCAAGTCGATTTCCAATACGGTGCCATCATAGCCAGAGACGCCTATTGCCTCATTGATATGAAAAGGCTGTTGGATCAACAAGATGATGCCCGCCGCAAAATTCTTCATCACATCTTGCAACGCAAACCCGACTGTGAATCCCAGAATCCCCAGACCCGCCAGAAACGCAGTCACATCGAAGAAGCGTTGCAGGGCTGTGATTACACCGAATAAGACCACCGCAAAATATCCCACCTGCGCGAGCAATTGCGTGACGCCTTCAGGAGCAGCGCGTACTTTCAGTACGCGTCGAATGATCTTGCTCAACGCCCCAGCCAGATAAATGCTGACAACAACAATTCCCAAAGCTGTGAGCAGGTTCGGGATGCCTTTGATCATATTGTCGATGAAGATATTTATATAATGTTCCATGGCGCAACTCCTCAATATATTTTTATTATCTTAACCCAAAGCCAGCCGAGCGTCCAACCAGTTGGTGCAGAATTCACTCGCTGATATAATCCCTGCGATGCCCATTCTGGATTCACACACCATCGATTTCTTCAGCCGCAGTCCCGAACAGACGCGCCGTATCGGCATGCGTTTGGGCGGCGCATTACGAGCCGGAGACTTGATCTGTTTGCAGGGCGATCTCGGCGCTGGCAAAACTACTTTCGTGCAGGGCATTGCGCAAGGCTGGGGTTCAGTGGATTCGGTTTCCAGCCCGACTTTTATTCTCGTCAACATGTATCGACGTGCCGATCAAAGTCAACTTTTTCACATGGATGCCTACCGCCTCGACTCTACGCCTGAAGCTGAAGAGCTGGACCTGGACTCCATGCTGACTGAAAGCGCGTTGATTGTCGAATGGCCCGAACGCATGCCTGGGCTCATCCCAGCCGAAAGATTGTGGATCGAGCTTGAACATGTTGCAGATGAAGAACGAGAAATGAAATTCAACGCCAGCGGCAAACGTTACGATGAACTGCTTGAAGTGCTTCGTCACGCCATAGTTGGAGGCGATTAATGTTGTTGGCAGTGGATACTTCCACAACTCAAGTTGGATTGGCGTTATACGATGGCGCGCAGGTGATCGGCGAATTTGCCTGGCGCAGCGGACAACGTCACACTGTAGAGTTAGCGCCCGCAGTTGCTGATCTCTTGGCGCGTTGTGCTTTAACCATAAACGATGTCAATGCGTTGGGTGTGGCGTTGGGTCCCGGTTCGTTTACGAGTTTACGAGTTGGCTTAGCGTTGGTCAAAGGGCTCGCACTAGCGCGGCATATTCCGTTGATCGGCATTCCTACATTGGATATTCTTGCACAGGCACAGCCAACATCCAAACTTCTGCTGGCGGTTGCGATTCAAGCCGGGCGTGGTCGATATGCTTTGGGCTGGTATAAAGTTTCCAGAAAACAGTGGCAGGCTCAAGGTCAGGCACGAGTCGTGACACTCGAAGCGTTAATGGCTGAAGTACAGAGTCCATCGATAATGTGTGGCGAGTTCACAGGGGAGACTCGTCAAAAAATAATTTTGAACGAAAATATGCATTTGGCTTCACCGACAAACTCCATTAGAAGACCAGCCGTGCTGGCTGAGCTGGCATGGGCGCGCTGGCAGAATGATGATGTGGATGATGAAGCTGCGCTGGCACCAATCTATTTGCATATTGCCGAACCGATTGGGTCATGAACTTAAACATCCGCAAAATGACTGAGGCGGATTTGCCCGCTGTTTCTGAATTGGATCAAATTTCATTCAGCCTGCCATGGCCCGAGCGTTCGTTCCGTTTTGAGGTGACCAGCAACCCAGCCTCGCGCTGTTGGGTTGCTGAAGTGGATGGACGGGTTGTAGGCATGATCGTTGGGTGGTTGTTTGTGGATGAAATCCATATTGCGAATATTGCCACGCATCCCGATTTTCGCAGGCAGGGGATCGCGCAGAAATTACTCATGCATACGTTGCGTTATACCGCTGATGAAGGTGCCATCACTTCGTTTTTGGAAGTGCGCGAAAGTAATCTTGCCGCACAGGAGATGTATCGCAAGTTTGGTTATGAAAATACGGGACGCAGAAAACGTTATTATAAAGATAACGACGAAGATGCGATTTTAATGACGCTCACGCCGTTGAACGTCGAAAGTCTCACGTCTGACGTTTGACTTGCGAGGTTCGACTTTTGGAGGTTACATTGAACGCAGAAGAAGCATTATCGCAAATTGCCAAGGAAGTATCCGTTTGTACGAATTGCGCGTTGCACGAATCGCGCAAGAAATCAGTGCCGGGTGAAGGTCCCGCCAATGCAGAGATTATGTTCATCGGTGAAGGACCGGGCTTTCACGAAAATGAACAGGGCCGCCCATTCGTGGGTGCGGCTGGGAAATTTTTAGATCAACTGTTAGAGCAGGCGGGCGTGACGCGCGCTGATGTATGGACCGGTAATGTGGTGAAGTGCCGTCCACCCGAAAACCGCGATCCGTTGCCTGATGAGCTTTCAGCCTGCGACAAATATCTTGAACGCCAGATCGAAGCGATCAATCCGAGTATCATTGTGACTCTGGGTCGCTTCTCTATGGGCAAGTTCATGAAAGGCGCGAAGATCAGTCAGCTGCATGGGCAGATGCAAAAGATTGACGGGCGTTACGTCATTGCCATGTTTCATCCCGCCGCGGCATTGCATCAAGCCGCACTCAAGCCTGCGATCCTCGCAGATTTCGCCAAATTGCCTGAGTTGTTGAACGAAGCGCGCGCGGGGCTGGGGAAATCCGCGCCAGCGCAAAAAAATGTAGGGAAAATTGAAGAAGACCCAAAGCAATTGAGTTTGTTTTAAATTTATATCATTGTATGTGCTCGAAACAATGATGAATAAAAAAGGAAAAGAATGTCTACCAGAGAAAGTTTGATCCAAAAGCTAAAAGAAAAAAAAGCCCAGATAGCGGTTTTGGGACTTGGCTACGTGGGACTGCCTCTGGCAGTCGTCTTCGCTGAAGCGGGATTCCATGTAACCGGTATCGATCCAGACTCGCGAAAAATTGATTCGCTGACGAAGGGCATTTCCTACATCCCAGACGTAAAAACTGATGTGGTTGCACGCTTAGTGAAATCTAGCTATCTCACATCTACTACTGATTTCTCGGTGTTGAAGGATATCGATGCAGTCAGCATTTGTGTGCCCACGCCGCTGCGGCAAACCGGAGACCCGGATATGTCGTTTATTATTTCAGCGACTGAGCAACTATCAAAATATGTGCATAAAGGCATGGTGGTTGTACTTGAGTCAACAACCTACCCGGGCACGACGCGCGAATTGCTTTTGCCGAAATTGGGCACTGAGCATGGACTAACAGTCGGCGAAGACTGGTTCCTTGCCTTTTCGCCAGAACGCGTTGACCCGGGCCGCAAGGATTGGACAACGATCAACACGCCCAAAGTCATGGGTGGCATTACGGAAACCTGTGGTGAGGTTGCCACGGCTTGGTATGAAGGCGCAATTAAAACAGTGCATCACGTCAGTTCAGCAGAAGCTGCTGAAATGGCAAAACTGCTTGAGAACACCTTCCGCATGATCAACATTGGTTTGGTGAATGAACTGGCGATCATGTGTGAACGTCTCGGCGTGGATGTGTGGGAGGTGATCGATGCGGCCGCCTCCAAGCCGTTTGGTTTCATGAAGTTCACCCCAGGTCCCGGCTTGGGCGGGCACTGCATTCCGATCGACCCACTATATCTTTCATGGAAGATGAAGTCATTTAACTACAATGCACGCTTTATTGAGTTGGCATCCGAGATCAATACGAATATGCCGCGCTATGTGGTTAGCCGCATCATGGAAGCCTTGAACGATCGGAGCAAAGCATTGAAGGGTTCGAAGGTTCTCGTGTTGGGCGCTGCCTACAAACCAGATATTGACGATCTTCGCGAATCTCCGGCTTTGGATGTGATTGGTCTGCTGCGAAACAAGGGTGCCAACGTGGAATATCATGACCCTTATATTCCACATATTCATCACGAACACGATGGCTGGCAAATGGATAGTGTCAAAGATCTAATGCAGGCAGTCAAGGATTCAGATGCAGTGGTCGTGATCACGGATCACAAGGTCTATGATTACAAGACAATTGTCGAATCTGCCAAGTTTGTGTTCGATAGTCGTAATGCCACACGCAAGGTTGCGGAAAACAGCGAAAAAGTGGTTAGGTTATAAAATGGCAAATTATGTAGTGACAGGCGCAGTAGGCTTTATCGGCGCGCGCACCTCTGAGATGCTTATTCAAGATGGTCATACAGTTGTAGGGCTTGATAACATCAACAATGCGTACGATCTGCGCATGAAAGACTATCGCCTGAAAAAACTGCAGGCAATGGCCGGATTCACTTTTCATAGACTAGATATTTCGGATAAGTCCATTATCGGGAAATTTAAAGATGAGAAATTTGATGGCGTGATCAACTTGGCTGCCTGGGCTGGTGTACGCGTTAGTGTGGAGAACCCGTGGATTTATGTGGAAAGCAACATGACTGGCACTTTAAATATGCTGGAACTATGCCGTCAAACTGGGACCCAAAAATTCATTACAGCCTCCACTTCAAGTATTTATGGGGATGACCCTCCGTATCCTACGCCTGAGACAGCATCCAGCAGTGAAGTTCTTCAACCCTATGCAGCCAGTAAAAAAGGCGCGGAGGTGATGGCCCATGCGTATCATCATCTATATGGTACCGATGTAACCGTTCTGCGCTTCTTCACCGTCTATGGTCCTGCTGGGCGCCCAGACCTTTCCATCTTCCGCTTTGTGCAATGGATCAGTGAGGGGCGTCCAGTGAAAGTTAACGGTGATGGTGAGCAATCACGCGGCTTCACATACATTGATGATATTGCGCGCGGTATTATTCTCGCGTTGAAGCTGGTTGGTTATGAAGTTGTCAACCTCGGCGGGCATGAGGTCATTACGATCAACAACCTGATCAAATTAGTTGAGGATGTAGTCGGTAAAAAAGCGGACGTGCAATACGGTCCTCCCAACCCGGCTGATATGCGCTCCAATTGGGCGGATGTCAGCAAAGCCAGAACTTTGTTGGGCTGGGAACCCCAATATGATATGCGCGCTGGAATTGAGAAATTAGTGGAATGGTATAACGCTGAACGTGAGTGGGCGCGCGAGATCATTACTTCCTGATGATTTATATGGTACGTATTACGTACCGCATAATCTATAACTCCATGTCTTTATTTCAAAAAATTTCATCAAGCCTGCGTGACGATCCGTTGATCCGGCGTGTGTTGCGGAACAGCGGTTATTTATTCAGCGGCAATGCGGTCTCTGCAATACTGGGATTTGCTCAGAATATTCTGATGGTGAGGCTGCTCGGCATCGAACAGTTCGGTCTTGCCGCAGGCATCATGTTATTTGCAACCAACGTCAATCGTTTTCTCTCCTTTCGTATGAGCGAAGTGGTGACCAAATATATGGGCGATGCGTTGGCGCAGGAAAATAAAGAACGCGCTGCAGCGTTGGCGAAATGGATCGGCTTGGCAGAGGCTTTAACATCCATATTGGCTTATCTGGTTTTATTTTTCGTTGCGCCCTGGTTTATAAAAAACTCTGATGCAATAAGTCTCTACCAGTTTTATGGTTTGTATTTGATCGCCAATATTGTTTATGAAACGTCTACGGGGGTTTTGCAAGTCACAAATAAATTCGATCGGGTGGCATTTGCCAATTTGATTCAAGGGGTTGTCACTGCCGCGCTTGTCCTTGCTGCGTTTATCCTGCGCTGGGGTTTGTTTGAGATTTTGGCGGCATACCTCATCGGCAAGCTTGTGGCTGCTTGGATCGTGACCAGTTCTGCGGTCCAGGAATTGAAGCGTAACGTAGGGACGGGTTGGCTGGGCGCGCCAGCACATCTGATCCCCGATTGGAAATCCATCTTAAGCTTTGCAGTCAGTACGAATATCAATGGCACGGTCAATCTTTTTGCGCGTGATAATGTTCCTTTGTATATTCAAGGATTGCTCGGCGGCGTTGCTGGTAATATCGCCATGGGATATTACAGCATTGCATCAAAACTGATCACGTTGGTGACATTGCCCATTGATCCTTTTATTGGACCTACGTATGCCGAGATCACGCGGACCATCGCGCAACGACAATGGCAAGCCACGCGCAAACTGTTGAAACAGGTCAGCTTCGTTGGCGGAGTATGGACGCTCATTTCCGGCGGCGGACTTGTGGCGTTGGGCTGGTGGTTCATCCCGTTATTC
>WNFL01226406.1_pt2 | contig 10070 bp, 10 predicted proteins | sample 5400361 | NCBI WGS metagenome assembly WNFL01 (sample SAMN13153351, study PRJNA577476) | soil metagenome | isolation source: 40 cm soil on Douglas fir-dominated hillslope | place: USA:California | collected 2013-09-17
GATCCCGCACGTCGTCGCGCACGGCCTCCGCGCGCCGATCTTCGCCACCTCCGGGACGGTCGAGCTGGCCGGACTCGTTCTCCTCGACTCGGCCAAGCTGCAGGACGAGGCCGCGCGACGGAACGAGCGCTTCCAGCGCAAGCATCCCGACCGAGCTGCGAAGGAATCGACCCGGGATGAAGCGGATCTGCGCAAGGCCACGGGTGAAGCCGCGGCGGCCGATGATGAGGAAAGCGCCGCGGAGAGCCGCGACCCTGAGGTCACGCTGCGTAGCCAGCCGCCGGTCGTCGAGACGAGCATCGACGAGCCGCTGTACACGCTCGCGGACACCCAGGCCGCGCTGAAGCTCTTCAAGGCCGTCGGGTACGACCGCGAGACCCTGGTCGCGCCCGGGGTCCACGCGACGTTCCTCGATGCGGGGCACATCCTCGGCTCCGCGATCATCCGCGTGCGCGTGAGCGACAGCGACAACGCTCCGGAGAAGATCATCGTGTTCTCCGGTGACCTCGGCCGTCACGACACGCCGATCATCCGCGACCCGACGCCGGTGAGCGACGCCGACTACCTGCTCATCGAGTCGACCTACGGTGGTCGCGAGCACGAGCCGCAGGCGGAGGCCGTCCGCATCCTCGCGGAGACCGTGCAGCTCGTCGCGCAGGCGAATGGCGTGCTGCTCGTCCCGTCGTTCGCGATCGGACGAACGCAGGAGGTGGTGTGGCAGCTCGATCGGCTGCTGGATGAGAAGAAGATCCCCGAGCTACCGCTCTACCTCGACTCCCCGATGGCCTCGAAGGCCACCGAGATCTATCGGCGGCACGGCGAGTACTACGACCAGGAGATGCGCGAGCTCCTGGCAAAGCGCGAAGACCCGCTCGACTACCCGAAGCAGCAGATCACGAACGACATCGAGAGCTCGCGAGCGATCAGCAAGGCGCCGCGCCCGTACATGATCGTCGCGTCCAACGGGATGCTCACCGGGGGTCGGGTCGTGAACCACCTGCGCGAGCTCATCGACGACCCGACCGCGACGCTGCTCTTCGTCGGCTATCAGGGACAGGGGACGCTCGGTGCGCAGCTCCAAGCCGGCGTGAACAGCGTGCGCATCGACGGCGAGACGCGTGACGTGCGCTGCCAGATCCGTTCGATCAGCGGTTTCTCGGCGCATGCCGACGAATCGGAATTGCTCGACTGGCTACGCGAGTTCAAGAAGCCGCGGCTGCGGCGTGTTTTCATCGTCCACGGCGACCCCGACGCGCAGGCCGCCATCGAGCCGAAGATCCGCGCACTGGGTTTCAGCGCGCACATCCCGAAGTGGCATGAGCGCGTGACGCTCGATTAGAGCCGCGAGGCGGACGATGACAACTGGACGGATGCCGGCAAGACCACCGTTGCGCGCGCGCTGTGTGCCGGTTACGCGAAGGCCATCCACATCCCTGTCGACGACCTTAGGGAGTTCGTGGTGGCTGGACATGCCTCGCCGATCGATTGGAGCGAGGAGACCGCGCGCCAGTTCGCATTGGCACGAGGGTCAGCGGCACGGATGGCCGCGGACTACAGCGACCAGGGATTCGCCGTGGTCATCGACGACGTCGTTCGCGAGGAGGACATCGATCAGTTCACTCGTCATCTATCGGGGAGGCCTCTTACGAAGGTCGCGCTGATCCCGAGATTAGATGTGACCCTCGTCCGAAACCGCGACCGTACGAACAAGTCGTTCGATACCGGGGTGCTTGAGCCCGTCGCGCAGAGGCTCTACCGCTCGCTTGTAGATAGCTGCAGCCCGGCAGCGGGCTGGATCGCGCTCGATACGAGCGGTATGGACGTAACCGCGAGTGTCGCGGAGCTTCTGCGGCGCGCAGATCCGAGCTGACCGTTTACAGCGACCGCTGCGAGTTACAGCGGCCGCTGCGAGAGCGCGGCCGTCAGCAACACCTCGTCGCCGCGCTTGTCGGCGACGTCGAGCTTCGCGCGGATGCGCGTGAGGTGCACGCGGAGCGTATTCGGCGAGACCTTGATACGCGCCGCGAGCGCGGCGCGATCCATGCGCTTGCCCTCGCGCGAGAGCTGCTCCATCTCGCGGAGGATCCCGATCTCGCGCCAGGTGAGGCCCATGCTGCGGAGCCCGAACGTCGCCTCGTCGAGCGCGGACGCGCCGACCGCTACACCAGCGTCGGTCTGCGCGCGCTTCTGCGCCGCCTCGGCGCGCGCGCGGATCGTGCGCGCGAGCGCCGACGCCTGACCGTCCCGCTCCGCCGCGCGGCCGAACCAGGCCCCGACATCCGGCAGGTAATAGGCGAAGCCCTCTCCGCCGCGGGTACCGATGTCGCGCACCAGATGTCCGGCGCGAGACGTCCCACCGCCGCGCACCACGGTCTCGCGGAAGAACGCGGCGTGGACCGCGGCGCCGATCGCCCAGTGGTCCATGCCACGCGACTCGAACTCGCGCGCAGTGTCGTCGAGCATCCGGACCGCAGTCTTTGGGTCGCCGCGTTGCCCCCGCACGATCGCACGGACGAAGTCGCGGAACTGCTCGTCCTCGGGAAAGCCCTTCGGCGCGCGCCCGAGGATGAGCTCGGCGACCTCGGCCTCGCCGCGCAGGAGCGCGATGTGGCCGTGGTCCTCGATCGCGCCGGTCGCGCTCTGACGCGCGAGGCGCTCGCCTTCGCTCAGCTCGCCGCGCTCGAGCTTGGCACGCGCTAGGCAGAGCAGCGTGTGCCGCCACACCGAGGAGCCGTACTGGCGGAGGCCGAGCTCGGCGCGAGTGAACTCGTCGACGGCCGCATCGAGCCGGCCCGCGAACCAGTCGACGAAGCCCGCGGTGTACGTGGCCCATGCGACCTCGGCGGGATCGCCGACGCGCGCAGCATTGCGCGCGGTCGCCTCGGCCGCGGCAGCCGCGCCGACGTAGTCACCGCTGTGCGACAGGAGATGAGCGAGCTGGCGCTGCACGCGCGTCGTGACGAGATCGCGCGAGCGGCCGCGAGGCGCGACAGCGAGAGCGTCGGAGGCGCGGCGCGCGAAGACGAGCGCCTCGCGAACCCGGTTCGCCGCGGTGTGCACGATCGACGAACCGAGGTGAAGTTCGGCAAGAAGGAGCGGATCGCCCGCCGCCGACGTCCCCGCCAACGCGGCGAAGCGAACGGAGTCCTCACGACGCACCAAGTAATAGGAGAGGTGCAGCAGATCGACGGCGACGCGAGCCTCGAGGAGCGGGTCCTTGACGAGCGGCAGCACCGCAGTGAGCTCGGCCCACGCGAGGTCGAACGACTCGAGGTACTTGAGGCATCGCGCGCGGAGCACGCGACGCTCCAGCGTTTGGCGGCCCGTCGAGAGCTCTGGAAGAAGACGCTCCGCGTCGACGCGGGACAGCGGGGCGAGCGCGGCGTCGCGGGGAGAGGTCACGCCACGTATTACGCCATGCCTAGCAGTTAATGGCTATTTCGTTGGCGGGAACGCGGCCGCGAGCTCGCTGGCGTGCTCGTGAGCGTGGTTCGCCTCGTACGCCCCGAAGTGGCCGGCGTCGAGCTCTCCGTGCTCGGAGTGGATGCCCGGTCGGGAGCGGGCACCCTCGTCCATGAGCAGCCGCACGATCTGCGCGTGCGCCGCGCTCACACGGCGGGAGAGCTCCATCGGATCGCGCTCGGCGTTGCGGCGCTCCGCCGCGACCCTGTCCTGGTCGAACGACGGCAGCGTGGGACGGTCCTCGTCGACGCAGCGACGAACGCGCTCGGCGAAGATCTCGGAGGCGTCGGCGAGGTGCCCGATCACCTCGACCGTGGTCCCGCGCGATCGTCGCGGCATCGTCGGCAAGCGTGAAGGCGCTGTCCTCATCGAAACGGAGCTTTTCCATCATCTTCCCCTTCTCACTGTGATCGCGGGCTAGGCGCGGCCGGCGACCCATTCCTTGAACGCGCGCAGGTCATACGGCCGTCCGAGGAAGTCGCGGACGAGCTCCGCGGCCGGCTTGGTGCCTCCGGGCGCGAGGATCGTGTCGCGGTACCGGCGAGAGACCGTGGTGTTCATAAGGTCACCGTCGAACGCCGTGTGCAGATCCTCGGCGATCGTCTGCGACCAGAGGTACGTGTAATACGCGGCGGAGTACGCGTCGCCGTTCATGTGCTCCCAGCTCGCCGGCGATGCCGTGTCGGGGATGCGCTCGAACAACCCGTAGCGCTCGTTGATCTCACGTTCCACGACTCGAGGGTCGGCGCCCGGTCGCGTGCCGTCGTGGAGCGCGAGCGAGAGCCGCGAGCGGGCGAGCATCTGGCGGGTGCGGGTCGCACGACCGAAGTTGCGCGCCGCGCGTAGGCGCTCCACGAGCTCTTCCGGGATCGGCGCGCCGGTTTCCACGTGCTTCGCGAACCGGGTCAGCACCTTGAAGTCGAAGATCCAGTCCTCCAGGAACGTCGAGGGCGCCTCCATGAAGTCGCCCTCCGTCCGAGAGATGCGGACGAACGGGACGCTCTTACGGGCGAGGCCGTGCACGAGGTGGCCGAACTCATGGAAGTAGGTCACGACCTGTGCGTGCTCCATGAGCGCGGGGCCTGAGAGCGTCGTCGGGTCCGGGAAGTTGCAGCAGAGCACGCCGTGGCCGGCCTGTTTGCCGCCGACGCCGAGCCGCAGCGGCGCGTTGAAGAACCATTTGTTCTTTCCCTCGCGCGGATGCATGTCGAGCGAGATGCGACCAGCGGGCTCGCCGTCGATCGTGACATCGAAGCTCTCGACCGTCGGATGCCAGCGCTCCCCGTTCACGACCGGCGTGAACGTCATGCCGAAGAGCTCGCTGTTCAGGTCGAGGATCGCCTGCCGTATGCGACCGTACTCGAGATAGGGACGAACCTCCTGCGCGTCGAAATGGAAGCGCTTCGCCTTCACGCGGTTGATGTAGTAATTCCACTCCCAGTCGCCGACCGTCTTGGCCTCGGGATGATCGATGCGTTTTTCCTCGAGCAGGACCTGGAGCTCGGCCTTGGCCGCGTCCGCCGAGGCGTCCTCGAGCTCAGCGAAAAAGCGCTCGAGCGCTTCCGGCGTGCCGACCATGCGGTCCTCGACGTTGTAATGCGCCCAGGTCGGATAGCCGAGCAAACGCGCGAGCTCGTGCCGGGTGCGTGTGAGCGCGGCGAGCACCTCGACGTTCTGCGGTGCGCGCTCGAGGTACGCGGTCTGCAGCGCCTTGCGCGCCCGGTCGCTGTGCGCGTAGGCCATGAACGGCTGATGGTCCGGTGGGTTGGTGCTGATGCGGATGACGCCGTCCTGTCCGGGCTGGTGCGTCGAAACGAAGTCATCGGGCATGCCGTCGAGCTCGTGCGGGCCCTCGAGCGTGATGTAGCGCGTGTCGTCGCGGATATTGCGCGCGTGGTCCTGCCCGAGCTTGGTCAGCTCCGCACGCAGCGCACGGGCGCGATCGCGCTCGGCCGGGCCGAGCAGCGCGCCGGCGCGCCGCATGTCCATCCGCGCGACGTCGACGAAGCGGCGATCGACGGGACCGAGCGACGAAGGGTCGATCGCGCCGAGCGCGTCATACGTTGCGCGGCTCTGCAGCTGCCGCTGGCCGAGCTCGTTGCCCTCGCGCTGCAGCTTCTCCGCGAGCTGTTGCACCTCGCGGTCGGGATGCATGGCGACGTAGATGCCGCATTCCGCCATCACGTTGTGCAGCTCGACCTGGAGATCATTGAGCGGGGCGATGACCGAGCTTTTGGTGAAGGGCGGAGTCGTTCGCTCGAGCTGTCGCAGCAGCGACTCTGCGCGCGCAAGACGCTCACGGCTGCGCGTCTCGAGATCTTGGGCGCTGACGGGAGCCGGTGCGGTGATCGTCACCCGGGCGAGTCTAGGAGGACGTTCCGTGCGACGAGGTGCGGGCGACCCGGCGGCCCTGACCCGGCCGCGCGTGGATCTCGCCCTTCGCGTAGGCGACCTCGCCCCGCAGCAGCGTCACCGCCGGCCAGCCCGTGACCTCCCATCCGTCGAATGGGTCGTAGTCGCAGGCGGAGTGCATCTCGCTCGCGCGGATCGTGCGCTTCCGCTCCGGATCGAAGATGACGATGTCGGCGTCACCACCGAGCGCGATCTCGCCCTTGCCGCGGAGCCCCGCGATCCGCGCCGGCGACGTGGCGAGCACATCGACCATGCGCTCGACGGAGAGCCGTCCGCGACGCACTCCTTCCGAATAGAGCATCGGCAGCAGCGTCTCGAGATTCGCCACGCCAGGCGGAACGCGATCGAACGCGAGATCCGGCGCGAGCTTCGCCGCGCGGCGGTGCGGGTAGTGATCGGTGCCGACGGTGTCGAGCAGGCCGACGCGCAGCGCGTCCCAGATGGCGTCGACGTCCTCACGCTCTCGCAGCGGCGGCTGCCCCACCCAGAGCGCCGCGTCGGGACGCTCGAACCGCTCGCGCGTGAGGTGGAGGTACAGGGGCCGCGTCTCGCCGTAGACGTGGAGGCCGCGCGCCTTGGCCTCCGCGAGCGCCGCGAGCGCGACGCGCGACGAGAGGTGCACGAAGTACAGGGCGGCGCCGGTCTTCGCGGCAAGCTGCGCGGCGGCGCGGATCGCGACCTCCTCGGCAGCGGCGGGACGGCTCTCGGGGAAGTAGCGCACCGCATCGTGGCCGGCGGCGTGCAGCAGCGTCGTGGCCCGCGCGACGATCTCATGATCCTCGGCATGGACCGCGGTGAGCATCCCCGCCTCGGCCGCGGCGCGCAGCAGGCGCACGTAGTCCGTGATCCGATCGGCGAACCGCGGCGTGACCATGAAGACCTTGAGCCCGGTGTGCCCGTCGCGCGCAAGCGATGGCAGCTCGCCGGCCGCTGCGTCGGTCGGATCGGTCACGACGACGTGGAACGCGAAGTCCGCGAGCGACCGCTCGGCATCGCGCAGGCCGCGCTCGATCCCGGCTCGCAGCGTTCCCTCCTGATAGACCATCGAGCACACCGTCGTCACGCCGCCGGCGATGGCGGCGCGCGTGCCGTGTTCGAAGTCATCCAGCGGCGTGAAGGTCGGCGTGCTGGCGAGGTGCGTGTGGAGATCGACGCATCCCGGAAGCACGAGCATCCCCACCGCGTCGAGCTCGCGCGATGCGCGCGCGACGTCGCCGATCGCCGCGATGCGACCGTCCTGGACGCCAACGTCCGCACGGGTGCTTCCGCCCGCGGTCACGACCGTGCCGCCGCGGATCGCGAGGTCGATCAGTCCGTGTCCTCCTCGAGGCTCGAGAGCCGCTCGGCCTCGTCCTGCTGCGCGAGCGCGTCGATCATGTCGTCGATGTCGCCGTCCATGCGCCGCTCGAGATTCGAGAGGTTGTAGCCAAGTCGCTTGTCGGTGAGGCGGTCCTGCGGGAAGTTGTACGTGCGCATCTTCTCGGACCGCTCGCCGCGACCGATCTGCGCGCGGCGTGCGGTGCCCGTCTCGAGCTCGCGTCGCTCCTGCTCGCGCGCGAGGAGGCGCGCGCGCAGGACGGCCATCGCCTTTGCCTTGTTCTTGAGCTGCGACCGCTCGTCCTGGCAGGTCACGACCTCCCCGGTCGGGATGTGCGTGATCCGTACCGCGGAGTCGGTCGTGTTCACTCCCTGCCCGCCCTTGCCACCCGCGCGGTATACGTCGATCTTGAGATCGCTCTCTGGGATCTGGATGTCGATCTCCTCGGCCTCCGGAAGCACGGCGACCGTCGCGGTCGACGTATGGATGCGCCCCTGCGCCTCGGTCGCGGGCACGCGCTGCACGCGGTGCACGCCCGATTCGAACTTCAGCTTGCTGTACGCGCCCTTGCCCGCGATCCGGAAGATGATCTCTTTGAAGCCGCCCTTCTCCGAGTCGCTCTGCGACAGGACCTCGACCTTCCAGCGGTGGCGCTCGGCGTAGCGCGCGAACATCCGGTAGAGATCGGACGCGAACAGGGCTGCCTCCTCCCCGCCCTCGCCGGCGCGGATCTCGACGATGACGTTCTTCTCGTCGAGTGGATCGCGCGGCACGAGCTGGCTGCGCAGCTTCGCCAGCGACTCTTCGAGCTGGCGCGATGCCGTGGCGAGGTCCTCGCGCGCGATGTCGCGCAGGTCGCCGTCGTCGGAGTCGATGAGCTGCCGCGCTTCCTCCAGGCGCTTCTCGGCGTCGCGCAGCGCGCGGACCGTTTCGACGACGGGCGCCAGCTGCGAGAGCTCCTGCCCCACCTCGCGGATGCGCTCGTGGCTGCCGGTGACCTCGGGATCGGCCATGAGCCGCGTGAGCTCGTCGTAACGCGCCTCCACCTTCGCGAGGCGCCGACGCAGTCCGGGGGTGAGCGGATCGCTCATGCCTGGCTCGCCGCCGCAGCGGTGCCCGTCGCCTCGGCATCGCCAGCGAGCGCCTCCTGCAATGAGGCGACCGCGACGTCGATCATCTCCGGCTCCGGCCGACGCGTCGTGATCCCCTGCAGCAGCAGCCCCGGCGCGACGAACAGCTTCATCAGCGGATTGGTCTCGTGCGCTGCACCGAAGCGCAGCACCTCGTACGAGATCGAGGCTACCGGCACGATGAGCGCCAGGCGAGCCAGGAGATCCACGAAGATGTTCGTTCGCGGCAGGAACGCGAACAGGGCGATCGAGACCACGACGACGAACAGCAGGAACGCCGTCCCGCAGCGGGGATGCGCGGTCGGGTAGGGCTCGATCTTGGCGCGTACGAGCTCATCGCCGTGCTCGAACGCATGGATCGTCATGTGCTCGGCGCCGTGGTACATGAACACGCGACGGATGTCGGGCATGAACGAGATGGCGGTGAGATATCCGAGGAACAGGACCATCCGCAGCACGCCCTCGGCGATGTTCAGAAGGAGCGACGACTCGATGAGCTGACGCGCTGCCTGGGTCGCGAAATACGGGATCCCGACGAAGAACGCGAGCGCGGCGACGAGCGCGATGCCGAAGACCACGGCATTGCTCCCGCTGCTCATCGAACCCTCGCCCTCCTCGAGCTGCATGTCGGCGGACTTCATGAGCATCCGCGTGCCGTAGGAGAGCGATTCCCAGAGGACGATGAGGCCGCGCACGAACGGCGCGCGGGCGAGACGCGACCGCAACAGGAGTGAGCGCAGTGGCTCGCGATAGCGGTAGATCTCGCCGCTGCGGAGGCGGCACGCGAGCGCGATCGTCCGCCGGCCGCGGATCATCACGCCTTCGATGACGGCCTGTCCGCCGTACGCGGTCGGTGGGTTCAAGGCGTTTCGGCCGGACGGACGGCTCGGCGTGGCACTTCGTGGCAGCCGCGGCAGCGCGCTTCGTACGCCTCTTTCGCGCCGATGACGATGATCGGCTCGTCGTAGAACGCGGGCACGCCGTTGACGATGCGCTGCGTGCGCGTCGCGGCCTCGCCGCAGACGACACAGATCGCCTCGAGCTTGTCGACCTTCTCCGCGAGCGCGAGTAGCGTCGGCACCGGGCCGAACGGCTCGCCGCGGAAGTCCAGATCCAGGCCGGCGCAGATGACGCGATGACCGCTCGCGACCAGCTTTCGGACCACACCGATGATCGCGTGGTCGAAGAACTGCACCTCGTCGATGCCGACGACGGTCGTGTCCGGCGACATGAGCTGCAGGATCTCCTCGCCGACCAGCACCGGACGCGCCTCGAATGAGTCGCCGTCGTGCGAGCTCACGAGGTCGCTGTTGAAGCGGATGTCGATGGCGGGCTTGAAGACCTGCACCGCGCGGCGGGCGATGACGGCGCGCTTCACACGGCGGATGAGCTCCTCGCTCTTTCCGCTGAACATCGAGCCGACGATCACCTCGAGACCCGCTTGGGTCGAGGATCCTATCGGCGGCAGCTAACGGCCCGGAGCGGCCTCCGCCTTCGCGGCCGGCTGCTCCGCCTGCTTGGTCCCGTATCGCTTGTTGAAGCGATCGACGCGACCCTGGATGTCCAGGATGTGCTGCTTGCCGGTGAAGAACGGGTGGCACTTCGCGCAGACCTCGACGTGAAGCTCAGGCTTCGTCGAACCGGTCATGAACGTGTTGCCACAGGCGCACTGCACCTTGGCCTGCATGTACTTGGGGTGGATCTTTTCCTTCATGGAAACCTTCTCTCTATGCCGCTGGGATGACGTT
>WNFL01400147.1_pt2 | contig 10069 bp, 8 predicted proteins | sample 5400361 | NCBI WGS metagenome assembly WNFL01 (sample SAMN13153351, study PRJNA577476) | soil metagenome | isolation source: 40 cm soil on Douglas fir-dominated hillslope | place: USA:California | collected 2013-09-17
GCGCGCCTTGAGCTCGGCCATGTCGATCGGCTCCATCAGCGATTCCTTCGCCATCAGCATCGCCTTCTCGGCGGTGCCGCCGACGCCGATGCCGAGCATGCCGGGCGGGCACCAGCCCGCGCCCATCGTCGGCACGGTCTTCAGCACCCACTCGGCGATCGAGTCCGAGGGGTTGAGCATCGCGAATTTGGACTTCGCTTCCGAACCACCGCCCTTGGCGGCAACGTCGACTTCGACCTTGTCGCCCGGCACCAGCTGGACGTTGATCACCGCCGGCGTGTTGTCCTTGGTGTTCTTGCGGCCGAAGTCGGATTCATCGAGCACCGAGGCGCGCAGCGGGTTATCCGCATCGAGATAGGCTCGGCGCACGCCTTCGTTGACCGCGTCCTCGAGCGCATCGTCGAAGTCAAAGCGCACCTTCATGCCCACTTTGAGAAACACGTTGACGATGCCGGTGTCCTGGCAGATCGGCCGGTGGCCCTCGGCGCACATGCGCGAGTTGGTGAGGATCTGCGCGATCGCGTCCTTCGCCGCCGGCGATTGCTCGCGCTCGTAGGCGCGGCCGAGCGCGCGGATGTAATCGGCCGGGTGATAGTAGGAGATGAATTGCAGCGCGTCGGCGACGCTCTGCACCAGGTGTTCGCGCTGGATGGTGGTCATTGGATGTAGCATTCTAACCGGCGCTAGTCGGCATTCATCCTGGAGGAGGAACATGTCGTCGAACATTGAAACAGTGCTGCAGGAAAAGCGCGTCTTTCCGCCGCCTCCTGCATTCGTCAAACAAGCGAATATTTCCGGCATCGAGGCCTATCGCAAGATGGTCGCCGAGGCCGAGCGCGACTTCGAGGGCTTCTGGGCGAAGCACGCGCGCGAGGCGCTGCACTGGTCCAAGGCTTTCACCAAGGTGCTGGATGAGACCAAGGCGCCATTCTTCCGCTGGTTCTACGACGGCGAGCTCAACGCCTCGTACAACTGTCTCGACCGGCATCTGAAGACGCAGCCCGACAAGGTGGCGATCATCTTCGAAGCCGACGACGGCAAAGTCACCAAGATCACCTATAAGCAGCTGTATCACGAGGTCTGCAGGTTTTCCAACGCGCTGAAGGCGCGCGGCATCAAGCCGGCCGAGCGCGTGCTCATCTACATGCCGATGTCGATACAGGCGGTGGTAGCGATGCAGGCCTGTGCGCGTATCGGCGCAACGCATTCGGTCGTGTTCGGCGGCTTTTCGGCGAAGAGCGTGCAGGAACGCATCATCGACGCGGGCGCGATTGCGGTGATCACCGCCGATGGGCAGTTTCGCGGCGGGAAAGAAATACCCCTGAAACCCGTGGTGGACGAGGCGCTCGCCATGGGCGGCTGCGAGGCGATCAAGAGCGTCTTCGTCTACAAGCGCTCGGGCAGCAAGGTGCCGATGAGCCCCGGGCGCGACCTCTGGTGGGATGACGCGATCAAGGGACAGCCGGACACCTGCGAGCCGACCTTCGTCAACGCGGAGCATCCGCTTTTCATCCTCTACACGTCCGGATCCACGGGCAAGCCCAAGGGCATCCAGCATTCCACCGGCGGTTATCTCCTGTGGTGCGCGCTGACGATGAAGTGGGTGTTCGACCACAAGCCGAGCGACGTCTTCTGGTGCACCGCCGATGTCGGCTGGGTAACCGGCCACAGCTACATCGCCTATGGGCCGCTCGCGGTGGGCGCCACCGAGGTGGTGTTCGAAGGCGTGCCGACTTACCCGGATGCGGGACGCTTCTGGAAGATCATCCAGGACCACAAGGTGAACGTGTTCTACACGGCTCCCACGGCGATTCGCTCGCTCATCAAGGCGGGTGGCGATCTGCCGAAGAAATATGATCTCTCCAGTTTGAGGATCCTCGGCACGGTGGGCGAGCCGATCAACCCCGAGGCGTGGATCTGGTATCACGAGAACATTGGCGGCGGCCGCTGCCCGATCGTCGATACCTGGTGGCAGACCGAGACCGGCGGCCACATGATCTCGCCGTTGCCGGGCGCAATCCCCACCAAGCCGGGCTCCGCGACGCTGCCGCTGCCGGGAATCTTTGCCGACATCGTGGATGAAACCGGGCATCCAGTAGGGAAGGGCAAAGGCGGCATCCTGGTGATCAAGCGGCCGTGGCCGGCAATGCTGCGCACGATCTGGGGCGATCCCGATCGCTACGTCAAGACCTACTGGCCTGATGACTTCAAGCGCAAGCTCTATCTCGCGGGCGACGGTGCGAGCACCGACGAGGACGGCTACTTCCGCATCGTCGGGCGCATCGACGACGTGCTGAACGTCTCCGGCCATCGCCTGGGCACGATGGAGATCGAATCCGCGCTGGTCGCGCATACCGTGCTGGTCGCGGAAGCGGCGGTGGTCGGGCGGCCCGACGACCTGACCGGCGAAGCGGTATGCGCGTTCGTCGTGCTCAAGCGTTCGCTGCCCACGGGCGACGAGGCGCTGAAGATCGCCAAAGAGCTGCGCGACTGGGTGGGCAAGGAGATCGGTCCGATCGCCAAGCCGAAGGACATCCGCTTCGGCGACAACCTGCCGAAGACCCGCTCGGGCAAGATCATGCGGCGCCTGCTGCGCTCGATCGCGAGGGGCGAGCAGATTACTCAAGACGTGTCGACGCTCGAGAACCCGGGCATCCTCGAGCAGCTGAGGCAGGTGCGCTGAAGCTCGCGCTCTTCGCCGACATCCATAGCAACCTCGAGGCGCTCACCGCGTGCCTCGACCATGCGAAGGCGCTCGGTGCCGAGCGCCATGCCTTTCTCGGCGACCTGGTGGGCTACGGTGCCGACCCGGTCGCGGTGCTGGAGCTTATCGAAGCGCATGCCGCGCGCGGCGCCATCGTGGTGCTCGGCAATCACGACGCCGCGGCGATCGGGCGCCAGGTGCGCGGCATGAACCTCCAGGCCCTGGCCGCGATCGCGTGGACGCGCAAGCGCCTGGGCAAGCGGCAGGTCGATTTCCTGGAAGCGCTGCCGCTCATCGTGCGGGAAGAAAATCGGCTGTTCGTGCACGCCAGCGCCGCGGCGCCCGAGCGCTGGACCTACGTCACGGGGCGGCGGCAGGCGGCGCAATCCATCGAGGCGACCGATGCGAGCATCATCTTCTGCGGCCACGTCCACGACCAGAAGCTCTACTACACCGTTGCCGGCGGCTATCCCATGCCGTTCCATCCCGTGCCCGGTACGCCGATCCCCACCGCGCGTCACCGGCAGTGGCTCGCGATCGTCGGTTCGGCCGGCCAGCCGCGCGATCGCAATACTGCTGCGTGCTACGCGCTTGCCGACTTGGCGCGCGCAAGAATCACATTCTTCCGCGTGCCCTACGACCATGGCAGCGCGGCGCAGAAGATCCGTGCTGCGGGCCTGCCGGAGCGGCTCGCAAGGCGCCTCGAACGGGGCAGCTGATGCGCGCACCCGAGACCGGCAGCGAGATCGACGGCTTTCGCCTCGGTGAGCTGCTGCACGTGGGCACCATGGCGTCGATCTACCGGCTGGTCGGCCCGAAGGGTCCGCTTCCGCTGATCATGAAAATCCCGCGCCTCGGCGCGGGCGAGCGCAGCGCGAATGTCGTGAGCTTCGAAGTCTGCCGCCAGGTGCTCGGCATGCTGGCGCAGAGCCCGAACCATCCGACGCTCATCGCCTACGGTGACGTGGAAACGACGCCGTACCTCGTAATGGAGTACATCGAGGGCGCGCGGCTCGACAGCTGGATCGGGCGCGCGCCGCTGCCGCCCGAGGAGAGCGCGCGGCTGGGTCACGCGCTGGCGATCGCGCTGCACGAGATCCACCGCCAGGACGTGATCCATCTCGATCTCAAGGCCACCAACGTCCTCTACCGCGCGAGCGGCCAGGCGACGCTGATCGACTTCGGCCTTTCCTGCCACCGCCATCTTCCGGACTTGCTGGCGGCGGAATTCCATACGCCGGTCGGCAACTGGGTCACCATGGCGCCGGAGCAGATTGCCGGCGAGCGCTGCGATCCGCGCAGCGACATCTTTGCCCTTGGCACGCTGCTGTACGAGATGGCGACCGGCCGGCGGCCCTTCGGCACCCCCCGCGCAGCGTGGTGGCCGGCACGCCGGCGTGGCTGCAGGAAGTCATTCTGCATTGCCTCGAGGTGGATGCCGGCGAGCGCTATGGGTCGGCCGCGCAAGTGGCCTTCGATCTCGCCAACCCCGGGCAAGTGGCGCTCACGCAGCGCGCCGCACGCCGCTCGCGGGCGGGCGCGGCAACGCTCGCGCGTCGCTGGTTCAACGCGCGCCATTTCACGCCGGCATTGCCGCCGCCGCCGGCAACCGATGTGGCGCCCCTGCCGGTGATCGCCGTCGCGATCGCCGCGCATGAGACCGATGAGCCTTTCTTCGAAGCCTTGCGCGGCGCCACCCGGCGCCGCATCGCGGCGGGCAGCGGCTGCAGAGTCGCCTGCATGACGGTGGTGCCGCCGGCCGCGGCGCTGAGCGACGACACGCCCACCGGCAGGCACATCAAGCAGCTCGTGAGCCTGCGCCGCTGGGCGAAGCCGCTCGGCCTGCCGGAAGAACGCGTGACTTACCACGTGCTAGAGTCGGATCAGCCCGCAGCCGCGCTGCTCGATTACGCGGCGGTGAACGAGGTCGAGGAGATCCTGATGGGCGCCGGCAAGGACGCGCCGCAGGTCGTCATGCAAGCGCCGTGCAGCGTGACCGTGGTGCGAGCGCCCCCGGCGGGCTGAGCGCATGAACGACAACGCCAAAGGGCAGCGCTTCGTCGCCTTGTGCATGCTGGGAATCGTGCTGTTCAACTTCCCGGTGCTCGCCTTGTTCAACGTCGGCGGCACCGTGCTCGGCGTGCCGGTGCTCTATGCCTACATCTTCGCCGCCTGGGCGTTGCTGATCGCGCTGATGGCGCTCGTCGCCGAGCGCTAGCGATGCTGCAGGGCCCGATCATCATCCTCACGGCCTTCGCCTACCTCGGCGTGCTGTTCGCCATCGCGTACTACGCGGACCAGCGCGCCGATGCCGGCCGGCCGGTGATCGCCAATGCCTACGTCTACAGCCTGTCGCTCGCGGTATACGCCACGGCCTGGACTTTCTACGGCAGCGTGGGGCGCGCGGCGAGCGACGGCGTCGGCTTTCTGCCGATCTACATCGGGCCGACGCTGATGATCGCGCTGTGGTGGGTGGTGATGCGCAAGATCCTGCGCATCTCGAAGCAGAACCGCATCACCTCGCTCGCCGACTTCATCGCCTCGCGCTACGGCAAAAGCGCGTTGCTCGGCGGCATCGTCACCGTGATCGCGGTGATCGGCATCCTGCCCTACATCTCGCTGCAGCTGAAGGCGGTCTCGGCGAGCTACCTGATCCTGGTGCAATACCCCGACATTGTCATGCCGCAGACGCTCGGCGAGACGCCGATGCGCCAGGACACGGCGTTATGGGTGGCGCTGATCCTCGCGGCATTCACCATCGCGTTCGGCACGCGCCACCTCGACGCCGCCGAGCACCACCAGGGCATGGTGGCCGCCATCGCGTTCGAGTCGCTGGTGAAGCTGCTGGCGTTCCTGGCGGTCGGCCTGTTCGTGACCTTCAGCATGTATGGCGGGATCGGCGATCTGTTCGCGCGCGCCGCGGCGGAGCCGAAGCTGCGCGCGATGATGACGCCGCTGGAGGGCGTCGCCGGCGGCTACGCGAGCTGGGTGTGGCTCACGATCCTCTCCATGATGGCGATCATGTTCCTGCCGCGGCAGTTCCAGGTGGCGGTGATCGAGAACGTCGACGAGAAGCATCTCAACAAGGCGATCTGGCTGTTCCCGCTGTACATGCTGGCGATCAATCTTTTCGTGCTGCCGATCGCCTTCGGCGGCTTGCTGCGCTTCCCGCAGGGCGGCGTCGACGGCGACACCTTCGTGCTGACGCTGCCGATGGCGCAGAAGCAGGAGTGGCTCGCGCTGCTGGTGTTCATCGGCGGCCTGTCGGCGGCGACCGGCATGGTGATCGTCGAGACCATCGCCCTTTCCACCATGGTGTGCAACGACCTGGTGATGCCGGTCCTGCTGCGCATGCGCTCGCTCGCACTGAATACGCAGCCCGATCTCACCGGGCTGCTGCTCGGCATCCGCCGCGGGGCAATCGTGCTGATCCTGCTGCTCGGCTATCTCTACTTCAAGCTCGCCGGCGAGGCCTATGCGCTGGTCTCCATCGGCCTGATCTCGTTTGCGGCGGTGGCGCAATTCGCGCCGGTCGTGCTGGGCGGCATCTTCTGGAAAGGCGGCACGCGGCGCGGCGCCCTGTGCGGCCTGCTCGCGGGCTTCGCGGTCTGGTTCTACACGCTGCTCCTGCCGGCGCTCGCGCGCTCGGGCTGGCTGCCGATCGGGCTGCTGGAGCACGGCCCGTTCGGCATCGCCTTGCTCAAGCCGCTCGCGCTGTTCGGCCTTGCCGGGCTGGATCAGATCACGCATGCCATGATCTGGAGCATGTTCGCCAACATCGGCGCCTACGTCGGCGTGTCGCTCACGGCCTCGCCGAGCGTCGATGAGCATCGGCAGGCGAGCCTGTTCGTCGACGTGTTCCGGCCGGCCGGCGAGGGCGGCGGCGCGCGCTTCTGGCGCGGCACGGCATCCGCGCCGGAGCTCTACAATCTGCTCGCGCGCTTTCTCGGCGTGTCGGCCGCCGACGAGGCGTTTCGCGAGTATGCGCGGGCGAGGCGACGGCGCTGGCCGCAAGACGGGCTGCAGGCGGATGCCGAGCTGGTGCACTACGTGGAAGTGCAGCTGGCCGGCGCCATCGGCTCGGCATCGGCGCGGGTGATGGTCGCCTCGGTCGCCAAGGAAGAGGCGCTGAGCATCGACGAGCTGCGCGAGGTGCTCGACGAAGCCTCGCAAGTCGTGGTGTACAGCCATCGCCTCGAGCAGAAGTCGCGCGAGCTCGAGGCCGCGACCACCGAGCTGCGCGCGGCCAACGAGCGATTGAAGGAGCTCGATCGCCTGAAGGACGACTTCGTCTCGACCGTGACGCACGAGCTGCGCACGCCGCTCACTTCGATCCGCGCCTTCACGCAGATCCTGCTGGAGCATCCCGAGGTCGAGGCCGAGCAGCGCGGCAAATTCCTCGGCATCATCACCAAGGAAACCGAGCGCCTCACGCGCCTGATCAACCAGGTGCTCGACCTCTCCAAGATCGAGTCTGGCAAGGCGGAATGGCGCGAATCGATGCTCGACCTGCGCGAGCTGATCGACGACGCCGTCACCGGCATGAGCCAGGTGTTCGAGGAGCGCGCCATCCAGATCGACGTCGAGGTGCCGGAGAAGGCGGCGCCGGTGCGTGCCGATGTCGACCGCATCATCCAGGTGATGCTGAACCTGCTGTCGAACGCGGCGAAGTTCTGCGAGCCCGGACGCGGCCGCATTCGCGTGGCGCTCAGGCAGGAGGCCGGCGCGCTGCGCGTCGAGGTGCGCGACAACGGCCCGGGCATCGATCCCGCCGACCAGGGCGTGATCTTCGACAAGTTCCGCCAGGTGGGCGACACGCTCACCGCCAAGCCGCACGGCAGCGGCCTCGGGCTGCACATCAGCCGCCAGATCGTCGAGCATTTCGGCGGCCGCATGTGGGTCGAGAGCCGCCTGGGCGAGGGCGCCTGCTTCGCCTTCACGCTGCCCCATGGCTAAGAAGATCCTGATCGCGGACGACGAGCCGAACATCGTCACCGCGCTCGAATTCCTGCTCGAGCGCAACGGCTACCAGGTGTGCATCGCGCGCAACGGCGACGAGGCGCTCAAGGTAATCGAGGCCGAAATGCCGGACTTGGTGCTGCTCGACATCATGATGCCGCTCAAGAGCGGCTACGAGGTCTGCAAGCGCATCCGCGAGCGCCCCGAGTGGGCCAGCGTGAAGGTGGTAATGCTCTCGGCGAAGGGGCGCGAGGTGGAAGTGAACAAGGGGATGGGAATGGGCGCCGACCTCTACATCACCAAGCCGTTTTCCACGCGGGATCTGATCGAGAAAATCAAAAGCCTGGTCGGCTGATGTTGCGCTGCAACCAAACAGCCCAGTAAGTTTTGTGTAAGACTGACTTGGAATAGTAGCCTCCGGTTCGCTCTGCAACCGGCACATAGGAGGGGAGAACAATGGCTGACGCCACCAAGAAAGGGCTGTTCCAAGAAGAATCGGTACGCAGCTTCAAGACCGAGGAGCGGCGAGTCATCTTCGCTTCCTCGCTCGGCACGGTGTTCGAGTGGTACGACTTCTATCTCTATGCGACGCTCGCGCCGTTCTTCGCGGCGCTGTTCTTCCCGCCGGGCAATGAAACCGCGGCGCTGCTCTCCGCATTTGCCACTTACGCCGCCGGCTTCCTGGTGCGGCCCTTCGGCGCCATCGTGTTCGGCCGTATCGGCGACCTGGTCGGACGCAAGTACACCTTCCTGGTCACCATCGTGTTCATGGGCGGGGCGACATTCCTGGTCGGCCTGCTGCCGACCTACCAGACCATCGGCTGGTTCGCGCCGATCCTGCTGGTGACGCTGCGGCTGGTGCAGGGCCTCGCGCTCGGCGGCGAGTACGGCGGGGCGGCGACCTATGTGGCCGAGCATGCGCCGCACGAGCGGCGCGGCTACGACACGAGCTGGATCCAGACCACGGCAACGCTGGGCTTTTTCCTCGCGCTGCTCGTGATCGGGGTCTGCCGCATCTGGATGGATGCCAAGATGTTTGCCGAGTGGGGCTGGCGCATCCCGTTCTGGCTGTCGCTCTTCCTGCTCGCTTTCTCGGTCTACATCCGGCTCAAGCTGCACGAGTCGCCGATCTTCCAGCAGATGAAGGCCGAGGGCAAAGGCTCGAAGCAGCCGCTGACCGACAGCTTCCTCAGGTACCCGAACAACAAGTACGTGCTGCTCGCGCTGCTCGGCGCCACCGCCGGCCAGGGCGTGGTCTGGTACACGGGCCAGTTCTATGCGCTGTTCTTCCTGCTGATCACGCTGAAGCTCGACTTCATCAGCACCTACACGCTGATCGGCGTGTCGCTACTGATCGGCACGCCGTTCTTCATCTTCTTCGGCTGGCTTTCCGACCGCATCGGCAGGCTGAAGATCATCATGGCCGGCTGCCTGATCGCGGCGGTGACCTACTTCCCGCTGTTCGCGGGGCTCACGCACTACGTCAATCCGGCGCTCGAGCAATTCTCGGAGAAGACGCCGATCACGGTCGCCGCGAATCCGGCGGACTGCAAGTTCCACATCTTCGTCGGCCCGTGGAGCAAGTTCTCGGATTGCGACCGGGTGAAGGACTTCCTCACCAAGCAGGGGTTGTCGTTCAAGTCGGTGCCGGCCGAAGGCAAGACCGTGACGACCACTATCGGGACCACCAAGATCGAGGGCTGGGACCAGAAGAAGCTCGCCGAGACGCTGAAGGCGAACGGTGCGCCGGCGAGCGCCGACAAGAGCAAGGTGAACTGGGTCATGACCGAGGTGCTGCTGGTCATCATGGTGATTTACGTCACCATGGTCTACGGCCCGATCGCGGCCTTCCTGGTGGAGCTGTTCCCGACGGAGATCCGCTACACCTCGATGTCCTTGCCCTACCACATCGGCAACGGCTGGTTCGGCGGCATGCTGCCGTTGACGGCGACTGCCATGGTGGCGGCCACCGGTGACATCTACTACGGGCTCTGGTACCCGATCGTGGTTGCGATCATGTCGCTGATCATCGGCACCATCTTCCTGCGCGAGACGCGCACGCGCGACATCCGGACCTACCAGCACTCGGCCGTATAGCTTCCCGGCCTACCGGAAAGCCCGCCTACGCAGGCGGGCTTTTCTTTTGGCTCGGGCTAAAATGCGCGGGCCGCGGAGAGATGGCCGAGCGGCTGAAGGCGCACGCTTGGAAAGCGTGTAAGCGTTAATAGCGCTTCGTGGGTTCGAATCCCACTCTCTCCGCCACTCGCTTACTCGACGCTGCCGAAGCGTCCCTGCTTGATCATCCACGACAGAACGCCGAACGCCGCCGCGACGAAGGCGAGAAAGCTCCAGAACCAGGCATAGCCTACCGTCACCTCGCGCTCGGCCTGATCGGTGAGCGTAGCC
>WNFL01378432.1_pt1 | contig 10068 bp, 10 predicted proteins | sample 5400361 | NCBI WGS metagenome assembly WNFL01 (sample SAMN13153351, study PRJNA577476) | soil metagenome | isolation source: 40 cm soil on Douglas fir-dominated hillslope | place: USA:California | collected 2013-09-17
CGGGCGGCGGCCCTGCCGAGCCCGTCGGTGGAACCGGTGATAAAAACGCGCGACACGGATCATCCTTCCCTCGCCGGCCTGCAGGGCCGCGGCCCTTGCATCGATGCGACTGAGCGCGCAGGACCGGGCCCGTGCTGGCCCGGCCAACTGCGGGCGCCCGGCGGCGCGGTTCCGGGCTGCGCTTGCAAGTACAGCATCAGCCGCTCGCGTGGTCCGCGGCGAGATCGGGATCTGGGCGGCTGCTGCGGTGTCGGCTGCCCGGGCGGCCTGCCCAGTCGGTGGGGTTTGTCCCACCCGGCGGCGGGTGGCGCTAGGCTCAATTGCGGGGGCTGAGGTTTGGTCGGCTGAAGGAGGCGATCATGCCGGACAGCGGTGGCCGGGAATCGTGGATGCATGCGGATCCGGGCTGGGTTCCGCCGGACATCGATACCAGCGTGGCGCATCCGGCACGGGTGTATGACTACTGGCTCGGCGGTAAGGATAACTTCGCGGCCGATCGAGCGCTGGGTGACGCCATCATGGCGGCAGTGCCGACGATCCAGGTAATGGCGCGGGCCAATCGCGCCTTCCTGGGCCGGGCCGTCCGCTACCTGGCGGCGGAGGCGGGTATCCGCCAGTTCCTGGATATCGGCACGGGCATTCCGACTGTGGGCAACACCCATGAGGTCGCCCAGGAGGTGGCTCCGGATGCGCACGTGCTGTATGTCGACAATGACCCGATCGTGCTGGCGCACGCACGCGCGCTGATGACCAGTCACCCTGCTGGGGCGACCGCGTTCATCGAGGCCGACCTGCGCGAGCCACAGAAGATCCTGGCGAACCCGGCGCTGGCTGCGACTCTGGATCTGAGCCGACCGGTGGCCTTGATGCTGGTGGCGGTCTTGATGTACTTCCGGGATGGGGATGATCCGCGGGGGATGGTGTCGGCCCTGGTCGACGCGCTGCCGTCCGGCAGCTATCTCACCGTGACTCATCCCACGGCTGATTTCAACGCCGAAGCGATGGCCGGTGCGGTGGCTGCGGCGGAGCACGGCGGCATCACGCTCGTCCCGCGCGACCGCACGCAGACGGAGTCGTTCTTCACGGGCCTGGACCTGGTTGAGCCGGGGGTGGTGCCGGTGCTGGCGTGGCGGCCAGATCCTGGCTCGCTGGCAGATCCGCTGAGCGCGTACTACTACGCTGGCGTTGGCCGTAAGCCATAAGTGCGCCAGTCGCAAGCCTGAGGGTCACCACGCACTGTCCTTCGCCAGCGCGTAATCGGGATGGCCCGCGATGACGCGATTCGGGAAGTCGGCCAATCCGGGTCGGCCGCGAGTACGGAGTGTGGGAGAGCGGGCGGGATCATCCCGGGAGGCGGAGGTCGGCCCACACGCATTTGCCTCCGGCGGGCAGCGGTGTGGCGCCCCATTGGTGGCTGAGGGCGGCGACGAGGGAAAGGCCGCGACCGATTTCGGCGTTGTCATTTGTGGCGAGGCAGGTGGGCATGACGTTGCTGTGGTCTGTGACCTCGCAGCGCAGCGCGGCGGGATGGCGCAGCAGCCGCAGCCGGATGGGCAGCGACGGTTGGGCGCGGGAGCTTGGTGCGGGGAGCTCGGCGATGATGCCGTACCGAAGGGCGTTGGTCACAAGCTCGGAGACCACCAGCCGGGCGTCGGGCAATATGTCGGTCAGGCCCCAGGTGCATAGCACAGCGGCGGTGAAATCGCGGGCCGACCTGGCAGAGGCGGGTGCCGGGCACAGCGGGAGTGCGGCGATGCTGGCCGCAGCGGGCTGGTATCGGGCGGACACGGCGCTCAGGGCGGGCGAGAACCCGGAGGCAAGATTCGCCACGATGCTTCCTTCCTGGCTTCCGGCCGCGTCATGGCCCGTTGTGCCTGTCATGCAGGACCATTTGCACGGGCCTTATGCCAGAGCACATGCACGTGCATCATATCGCGTGGGGTCGCCGTTGTAAGGGGGAAGTGGCACAATCATCACCGAATAGCCAGCAGGCGGAAGGAAATAGGGTGCCGGGCGAAGCGCCACCGGGAGGCGGGCCGACCGTCCGGCGCATCCTGCTTGGGTCGCAGCTGCGCAGGCTGCGGGAGGTCCGGCAGATCACCCGCGACCAGGCCGGCTACGCCATCCGGGCGTCGGAGTCGAAGATCAGCCGGATGGAGCTTGGCCGGGTGCCGTTCAAGGAGCGCGATGTCGCCGACCTGCTCACCCTCTACCAGGTCACCGACGATGCCGAGCGGGCGCCGCTGCTGGCCCTGGCGAATGCGGCCAACGTCCCCGGCTGGTGGCACCGCTACGGCGATGTGCTCGCCGGCTGGTTCCAGCCCTACCTCGGGCTGGAGGAGGCCGCAAGCATCGTGCGCACGTACGAGGTCCAGTTCGTGCCCGGCCTGCTGCAAACACCCGGCTACGCCCGGGCCGTGATCGCGGCCGGCAACCCCGGCGCGCCGGCCGCCGAGATCGAGCACAGGGTCGCCATGCGGATGGCCCGCCAGGAAGTGCTCACCCGCCCCGCCCCGCCGCGGTTGTGGGCCGTGATCGACGAGGCGGCCCTGCGGCGGCCGATCGGGGGCGCCGCCGTTATGCGCGCCCAGCTGCAGGCACTGATCGAGAAAGTCAGGCTCAGCCACATCATCGTGCAGGTCATGCCGTTCCGATTCGGCGGTCACGCCGCCGAATCCGGCGCCTACACCATCTTGCGCTTCCCCGAGCCGGACCTACCCGACGTGGTCTACCTTGAGCACCTCACCAGCGCGATCTACCTGGACAAGCGCAGCGACGTTGACCAGTACCTGCAGAACATGGAGCGCCTGTGCACCCAGGCTGAACCCGGCGACCGCACCCCCGCCATCCTGGCCGCCATCCGCGACGAACTCTGACACCCAGCCTGCCAGCGAGCGGACGCCCCTCGCGGGCATCGGTCCGCGCGAACGCCGCGAGCTGCCCGAACGCCCGCCGGTGTAACGCTGCCCGTCTGCTCGCCGGGGCGGCGTCGCGCAGACGCGATCGGGTGCCTGCACCGTCGGGGCCTTCTGAGCAGCCGCTTCCGCCAATCCAGCCTGAGCCTCGCCGTGCCCGCACGCACCGAGCCCGCGTATGCGCGGCCGGCGCCCGGGCGTGAGGCTACCCGCCGCAGTTTGGTTCAGAGCCGCGGGCGGGCGGCGCGACACCGCGCGGCTTCGGCACGGACAGCGCCGGGCCAGGTGTCGATGGATGGCGGGGCCGCGGCCCGGGGTCTGGCATCAGCCTGTGCCGGTCCGGCGGCGCCAGCGGGCTGGTAGACCGCCCGTACGTGCAGAGGGGCGTGCTAGAGGTTTGGCAAATGCCCGTGCTTATGCACGTGCATCAGGTTAGGATCCGATCCTGGAGGCAAAGTCATGTATCGCCAGCCCCGTACTGCACCCTCGACTCGAAAAGGTGACCGATCCGGGGCACCGCCCGCGGACGGGCGCCTGGCCGGCTGGTGAAGAAAGAGAAACCACGATGGAAGACACGCGCAACGGGATGCCCGCCAGCGAACTGCATGGTGCCACCTGGCGGAAGAGCCGCCGCAGCAACTCCCAGGGAACCTGCGTCGAGGTTGCCGACCTGCCAGGAGGGGTCATCGCGGTCCGCAACTCACGGCACCCCAGCGGCCCGGCGCTGATCTACACCACGGCCGAGTTCGACGCGTTCATTAATGGCGCCAAGGATGGCGACTTCGATGATCTGATGACAGGACCGGGCGGTTCGTCATAACACGAAGGTGACGCCGACCGTCCCGGTCGGGCCATCTGCCACATCGGCCGCCGCCAGCGCGATCGGACCAGGGCCACAACACATCGCAAAGCGCGGGACCGTGCCGGCCGCGCCCGGCCATCATTACGAATACGGCTCGGAGATCGGCGACCCCCCGGCACCGTCGGGCCCCGACCACTAGTTCGATGCTGATTGGCACAAAATGACCGACTGGAGCAACGTCGCGAGAGCAGCTATCTCCAAGGTCTTACCAAAATTCTATAGATCTGCGGTGCACTGGAAGGTGGGGGTAGACCTTGTCGCGCTGACCTTGGAATTCGCCGGTGAGCCTGGCTAACGGCGGCCCATGGCCTCCCATCGGGGTCTATGCCCACGATCGCAAGCGGTATCGCCACGATCGAAGGCTGATGATGAGCGGATTGGAGCTTGTCCTGTATCGGGGCCCGTCGGCTTACCGCATCAATGACACCGCCACGGGCCTGGTCCGCCGCGTGGACATCACCACCATTGCCGGCTTCGAAGCCGCGGCGGCAGCAGCTGATGCTCAACCGCACCTGGGATCTGCGGCCGACCAGATCAGAGACGCCTGGGCCACGCTCGACGGCATCAGTTCCAACCCACCACTCCCCTACCGGGCGGCAGTCCAGGCCGTCGAGTCGGCGATGCAGGCGACCGTTGAGCCGAACAACGCGCAAGGTCACCTCGGCACGATGATCGGCCAGTTGCGCGGCAACCCTGGGCGTTATGAGGTGGCGATACCTGGACCTGACCAGTCCGGCAACATTGAGCCGCTGATCAAGATGCTTGAACTGCTCTGGAAGGGCCAGACCTCTCGCCATGGCGGGCAGACGCTGACGAGGCCAGAGACGGCAGCCGGTCGCTGTTCCCCTAGCTCAGCGCGGCGTGCGGGTGACCGGCATCGAGCTGTCCGGTCCGATGATCGAGCAGCTGCGCGAAGCCGACCTGGATGCGCTGGCGCGTGACCTGGATGCTGCCTCGGCTGGAAATGTTCCGCTATGACCAGCCGTGGATCGGGCAGGTCTGCAGGTCCGCCGCATTGCTGGCAGGACCTTGGCGGTGCTGGTCTGGTTCCGCTCTCGCGCTTTACGCGCGGAGTCAGGATGAGTGCAGGGCAGCTAGCGTCAGGCGCTTGAACTGCATGCTTCGCCTGACCGACAGGCTCAGCCACAGCAGCACCGCCAGGGCCAGGACGGCGCCAGGCCAGAATCCGTACGCGAGCAGGACGACCGAGCCGGCCGCTGCTGCCACCTGGCCTAGATCGTCGACAAGCAGCCGCTGACTGTCCGCCACCGCGCCTGCCCGGCGGTGAATGCGCAGCCGCACCACGAGCAGGAGCAACGCGAAGCTGACGGCCAGGAAGACGGCCGGGACCGTGTTGCCGGGCGGATTGCCATCGGCCCAGTGCCAGCTGCCGCCGAGTTCCGCGCCAACGATTGAGCGGCGCCAGACTCTGATCCTCAGCTTGGTGCGGGCGTTCTCGTCCGCGCTGGCCATGCGCGCGATCGTGGCCGCGTCCCCGTCGAAGCGTGCCCAGGTGTTGATGGCGCCGTCAGAGGTGACGTACGAGACATAGGCGATTTCGGCACCGTTCGCCGGGCCGCGCACCCCGTTGATGACGGCTGTGAAATCACCGACGCAGGTGGCCAGATTTGTCTCGCCAACGCACGCAGGGGCGTGCCGGAAGGCGCGAGCCGGAGGCCCGTCCTGACTGGTGAGGAAGACGCCGAACAGGACCGCGGCTGTCAGCAGTACCGGAAGGTAAGCGGCGGCGCGGGCGCCCAGCACGCGAGCCCAGTTCACCGGGTGCATGCGCGTCCGCAGCGGTGTCCTGGCCGATCGCGTGGGTCGTGCCGCGGGCAGAACCGGCGTGTGCGGGTCGAGCGCATCGTTCGCCATGCCTTGCGCGCGGGCAAGGCTGGCCGGTGACTCGCTTTCTCGCCGCTTGGCGCTGATGCCAAGCCAAGCCGAGAGGCCCAGGACCGCGACCAGCACTCCGCTGGTGGCAGCGAGGTCAGGGCCGAGTCTGGACGGCTTGCCGCCGAGCACGACGCCGCCGATCACCACGACGATGCCGCCCAGCCCAAGCGCCAGCAGCGCGGCTGGGAGCACGGGGCGCGTCAGCGGCTGCGCGCCGCCCGCCCTCCGGTTCCGGCGCGTTGCCCGGGCCCCGAGGACGAACAACACGCCCACGCCGCCAGTCACCTCGCTGCTGCCGAGATCGCTGGCGAGCGCCGTGTCGGGTACAGAGGTGGTGACTGCGGATCGCCCGTCGGTCACGACGGACACAGGGACGCCGCGCCACATGGTCACGAGGGCTGGGTCGCCGTCCACTGCGTAGCCGAGCATCGGGCTGTCTGAACTGAACGTGAGGTGCAGCGTCGTCGATGCGGTCCGCACGTCGAGCGCATAATCCGCGCTCACCCGGCCACTCCCCGGGGAACTCGGCAACCCCGGCGACAGAGCCTTCGACGGCCTGCAGGCAGTCGGCATCGGACGGGGCGCCTGCCAGGCACGCGCGGGCGTGGTGGTAAACGGATATCTCCGTGGCCTGCTGTATCGCGAGGATACCGAGCACTCCGCCGGCAAACAGGCAGGCCACGCCCAACACTAGACAGAGCCAGCCACTGAACCGCACTGCCGACGCTCCCGGCATGTGATGACCGCCCGGACTTTACAGTCTCCATGGCCATCATAGAAACTTTTGTCCGGCGATTTCAGGCCCACGTAATGAGCTAAGCGGCATTCCAGAAGGTCTGTTTCGATCTGCGGTCAGCCCGGGCGGCCACGGTTGCCGCGCATGACTATACGTTGAGCCAGCGCAGGGGAGGCGCGATTTCCCCTGCGCTAGCTGTTTCCTGTCGAGTCCCTATTTCTGGGTGATCGAGTAGCTCACCGCGCCGCTCGATGCCTTAGTGGCCTTGACCATGTAAGTGGCGCTCGGGGTGACGGTCGTCGAGGCCGGAACAAGAGCCTTGGACGTCCATGAAAGCGAACCAGCGCCACAGTCCTGGAGCCCCCCTTGCTGTCGAACGCGGCGAAGTCGATGTGCTCCTTCCCGGACGCTCCCTTTGATGTGACCGTCCCGTTCCAGCCGAACCGATCGCTGAGGTCGTTCAGCACGAGGTTGAACTTCCCGTTCTTCATTGGAACCTGGAACCCCTCGAAGCTGAACTCGACTCTGATCACGTTGCCCGTTGCCGGGCAGCGTGAGACCTGGTTGATGAAGAACGGGTCGAACTTCGGGCCGCTCGCGGTGTGATCCGCGCTGAAGAAGAGCTTCAGGCCTTGGGCGTTCTTGCCCGCGTAGTAAGTGGTACCTCCGGCAACGGCGCTCGCGCCGGACGCAAATACCAGCAGACATACGCCGAGTACCGACAAAACGAAATACCTTCGCATGGCGATCCTCCTTTCCCGGGGTGACCGGGAACTCGACTACACTCGCCGGATCGACCCTGGCACTGACTGGAGTAACGGCAAGCAACTCGCCCGCTGGTCCCTGTCCGTGCCTGGCGCAGACGTGCAGGTGGCGAGATCTGTGCTAGCCCTGAGAATTCATGCGGGCCAGGCGTGAACGGCGCGGCATTGTCAGAAAAGTGCTCCCGACCTGGGAGGATATGGGTGTCGAAGCCTTATCCGGTCCAGATCGAGGAGCATTTGTCAGGTGAGGACTACCGGCTGGCTCAAGGCCTGGAGGTTACCGGGGGCGGGACTGGTGTCGTGTCGCATGCGGGCGTGACGCTGATCCGGGCACTGTCGGACGGCATCGGCCTGACTGCGGGCTGGTCGCGGGCGCTGGCGTCGGACCGGCTGGTGGCCCATGACCGGGGCCGGGTGCTGGCTGACCTGGCGTGCGCGATCGCTGATGGCGGCGAGGCGATCAGCGACTTCCGGGGTGATCGGCGACCAGGGCGAGCTGTTCGGCCCGGTCGCGTCGGTGCGAGCTGTGTGGCGGGCACTGGCCGAGATCGCGGCCGGCGGGACGGTCACGGCCGGGCGGGTTACCGCGGCGGTGAACGCAGCCGGCCGCGGCGCGTGGGCAGGGATCGCCGTCCGCCATGGCGCCCCGCCCGGCGTGCGGGTCGCCGACCAGCTGCTGGAGAGCGTGACCTTTATCCGGCTGGACGCCTCGGTGGTGACCTGCCATTCAAGGACAAGGAGCTCGCCGAGCCTAATTTCAAAGGGTTCGGCTACCACCCATTAATGGCTTACGGGTGTGGCTCTTCTGGAGTGATGTCTTTGGGTAGGCGCTGCACGACACGTGCCGGGTGAGCGGTGCTGGTTCCGGGTTTCCCGGGGGATGCGCTGGTTCCCTTGTCTGTAGATGGTTCTGTCTACAGATGAGGAGGCTAGGATGCCTGCTATCACGCGCGCGAACGGGCCGATGATGCTCCGCGGCACGCTGACCAGGTTCCGGCGGCGCTGCGGCAAGCCGTCGTGCCGGTGCGCGGCGGGAGACCCGCACGAGGGCCCGGCGCTGACGTTCACCGAGGGCGGCCGGACCAAGACCGTGACCCTGGCCGAGGCCCAGGTCGCCGAGGTCGCCGCCGCGCTGGCCCGCTACCGGCAGGCGCGGGCGGAGCTGGACCGCGCCGCGGACGCGGGGATCGCGGCGCTGCGGGCGCGCCGGGCCGGCGGCCAGCGGTGACCGCCGCCGCGGATGGCTTCGCCGCGTCCGGGGACCGGTTCGGCGCGGTGGTGTCCTGGCTGGACGGCGAGGAGGCCGGCCGGCTCACCCACGGCGAGCTGGAGGCTCAGCTGGGGACGGCCGGCCGGGATCTGATCCGCCAGCTGCTGCAAGACCACCTGGACCTGCGCGCGGCCCGGGAGGAACGCCGCACCGGCGTGACCGGCGCCGGCCAGGTGACCCGCAGCCGCGCGGAATCCGGCCATCAGCGGCCGCTGGCCACCGTGTTCGGCCAGGTCCGGGTGACCCGGATGGCCTACCGCGCGCCGGGCGCGGCGAACCTGTATCCGGCCGACGCCGCGCTGAACCTGCCGGCCGGGAAATACTCCCACGGGCTGCGGCGGCTGGCCGCGGCCCAGGCCGCCCGCGGCTCGTTCGGCGACGGCACCGAGGCGATCCGCCGGTCAGCCGGCCTGCGGATCGGCAAGCGCCAGGTGGAAAACCTGGCCCGGGCGGCAGCCGCCGACGCGGACAGCTTCTACGCCGCGGCCCGGCCCGCGGCCGCAGCCGCCCCGGCCACCGACGTGCTGGTGATCTCGGCCGACGGCAAGGGCATCATCATGCGGCCCGGATCGCTGCGCCCCCGGGCCCGCCAGAACGCCGCGAAAAGCTCCGCCAAGCTCGCCACCCGGCTCACCCGCGGCGAGGTCCGCCACCACAAGCGGATGGCCGAAGTCGGCGCCGTCTACGACATCACCCCCGCGCCGCGCACCCCCGCCGGCATCATCGCCCTGCCCGGCGCGGGCCCGCCGCAGCCCGCGGCACCCCCGCCCACCGCCCGCGGCAAATGGCTGACCGCCAGCATCGCCGCCGAGATCCGCCACGTCATCGCCGCCGTCTTCGACGAAGCCGGACGCCGCGACCCCGGCCACACCCGGCCCTGGGTCGCGCTCGTCGACGGCAACCCCCACCAGATCCGCCGCATCACCGCCGAAGCAGCCCGCCGCGGCGTGCCCGTCACCATCCTCATCGACTTCATCCACGTACTCGAATACCTCTGGCAAGCCGCCTGGTCCCTGCACCGCGAAGCCGACCCGGCCGCCGAAACCTGGGTCGCCGCCCACGCCCGCGCCATCCTGGACGGCCACGCCCCGCAAGTCGCCGCCGCCATCCGCGCCGCCGCCGACACCGCCGCCCTCACCGGCGCCCGCCGCGCCGCCGCCGCCAGAGCCGCCCGCTACCTCGACACCAAACACCCCTACCTCAGCTACCCCCGCGCCCTCACCGCCGGCTGGCCGATCTCCACCGGCGTCATCGAAGGCGCCTGCCGCTACCTCGTCAAAGACCGCATGGACATCACCGGCGCCCGCTGGAGCGTTCCCGGCGCCGAAGCCATCCTCAAACTCCGCGCCCTCACCGCCAACGGCGACTTCGACACCTACTGGACCCACCCCTCCACCAAGAACAACACCGCAACCACCACGCCCGCTACCTCAACACCGCAATCCCCCGCGCAGCCTGACTCACTCCAAAAGAGCCACACCCATGGCTTACTGTGACAATACGGGCGACCCGCTGGCCGGGATGCTGCGCAAGGGCTCCGCCGGATCGAACACCGTCGCCGCTGCGCCACGAGGCGCCCTGTCGTATTCCCGGTATAGCCGGGGGGAACTTGGAGGGAGGTTTCT
>WNFL01438439.1_pt2 | contig 10068 bp, 11 predicted proteins | sample 5400361 | NCBI WGS metagenome assembly WNFL01 (sample SAMN13153351, study PRJNA577476) | soil metagenome | isolation source: 40 cm soil on Douglas fir-dominated hillslope | place: USA:California | collected 2013-09-17
ATTCACCGAGTAGCTGAGGCTGTTCAGCATCCCGACCTGCTCGAGCGGCGAGCGCAGCGAGAAACCGACGGCGTCGAGCAGCACCACGGCACGTTCGCGCACGAGCGAGACGCCATAGCGCGTGACCAGCGGCGTCACCAGCGCGTCGCTCAGGCGGGTCGGCGCGGAGCTCCAACGGAACACCTGTGCCGCCGCGCCGAGGACAGTGCTGATGCGGTCGAATTCCGCCGCCGGCACGAACTTCGGGCCGGCAAGGATCCCATTCATGAAGGCGCCGGATGTGTCGCCCGTTACCCCCGAGCCCGCGTCGAAGGCCTCGATGATCGCGTAGTGGCGCACGGCCAGGAAGCGGGCTTCGCGGTCATCTCGGGTCCAGACGAGCAGGATGTTGGCGCCCAGGTCCCAGACAGCGAAGAGCGCATCGTCGAGGCTCGCGAGTGCCTCGCGGACCGGCGGCGTCAGCCTCTGGGTCGCGCCGGTCGAGCTTGCGAGGACCTCGAGCCAGCTCGACCGTTTCATCAGAAACAGATACTGGCAGCCGCAGGGGACCAGCGACTCCTCTAGCCTCCGGATGTGCCCACGGCGGTCCCCGTCCTTGAGATCGGCGTGGTGTTGCTCGCTGCCGCGCTCGCCGGTGCGATCAGTCGGCGCGCCGGCTTACCCGCGGTGCTGGGCTACCTCGTGGTGGGCCTGCTCGTCGGTCCGTTCACGCCTGGGTACGTCGCCGACCGGCACCAGATCCAGGTGCTGGCGGACGTCGGCGTCGTCCTGCTGCTGTTCGAGGTCGGCATCGAGCTCGACCTGCGTGCGCTGAGGCGCGAGCCACGGGGGATCCTGCTTGCCGTTCCGTTGCAGGTGACGATCGGGACGCTCGCCGGCGCGCTCGCGTTCACCTGGCTCGGCACGGGTGTGCTGGGCGCGCTGACGCTCGGCCTCGCGGTCGCGCTCTCGAGCTCCGTCGTCGTCGTCAACATCACGCGCAGCCGTCGACGGACGACGAACGCGGTCACGGACCGCGCGCTCGTCGTATGGGCGATCCTGCAGGATGCGGTCACGCTCGTCGCCGCGACCATCCTCGCGGTGCTGCTTGCGCCCAGCGGCGATCCCGCGGCGATCGCGTTCGGCAAAGCTTTCGCGTTCATCGGCTTCGCCGCGGTCGCGCAGCTCGTTGTCCTGCCGTGGCTGCTAGCCCGCGTTCGGGAGCAGCCGGACATCTTTCTCATCGTCGCCGTGTCCGTCGCGCTCGCGAGCGCCGGTGTGGGCGCGGTCGTGTTCGGCGTGCCCGTCGCGCTGGCCGCCTTCGTGGCCGGGCTGCTGCTGTCGATCCGACCTGAGGCTCAGGAGGCGCGCCGCGAGGTGCTGCCGTTCCGCGATCTCTTCGCGGTGATGTTCTTCGTCGCGATCGGCACGCTGGTGGAGCCCGCCACTGTGGTGAGCGAGGCCGGAGTGCTCGGGATCGTGCTGCTCCTCGTCGCGCTGAAGATCGTGACGATCGCCGGGCTCGCGGCTGTGTTCTCGGTGCCCGCGCGGCGCGCGCAGCTCGGCGTCGGCCTCGGCCAGATCGGCGAGTTCAGCTTCGTCGTCGTTGGCCTCGGCCTCGCCGCGGGCGTGGTCTCGCCTGGTCAGTTCAGTGCCGTGCTCGCGGCCGCGGCGATCACCATCGCCGCGTCCGCGGTCGGCGCGCGACTGTTCCCGAAGGTGACTGCGAAGGCGACTAGCTGATCAGCCCAGGAATCCGATGATCGCGCCCTGCACGACCGCCGCCACGACGGAGTAGCCCGCGGTGATCGCATAGAGCCGGGGGTGCCGTCCGGCGAAGAGCACCTCCGCGAACATCGCGGTGGCGACGAAGCCGAGGCCGACGTAGAGACCGATGATCGCTCCGGCCGCGCCGCTGTTGGCGCCGGTCTGGGCAACGAACCAGGACATCGTGATCGCCTGGACGACCGCGGCGGCGGCGGTCATTGCGTAGAGGGGTCCCGCGGACATCCCCTCGCCCATGTTGTGACCCGTGAGCTTCATCCAGCTCTTGCCGAAAGCCCAGGTCCCGTACCAGAGAGTCCCGATGACCATGTTCGCGATGGCCGCGATGACAATGGCGAGCCAGTTCACCTTTTCCTCCTAGGCGCGACTGCTCCCCTGGCGGGAAGGCTAGGGCAAAGGCACAAGCATTGGCACCTCCCGGGCGTATTTCTCGTACTGGACGCCGAATTCGTCTCGCAGTAGGCGTTCTTCGGCCCGGGCGCGCAGGTAGAACGCCGGGTAGCTGACCAGCAGCGTCCCGGCGATGAGGACCAGGTTGCCGGTGGCGAGGCAGACGCCCGCGAAGTGGAGCCCCAGCCCGCTGTACAGCGGGTGCCGCACCAGTCCGTAGGGCCCGCGGCGCACCAGCTCGTGATCCTGGTGCACCTCGAGCACGAGGTCGTAGTGGCGTCCGAGCGTCGCCATCGCCCAGAGCGAAAAGGCGATGCCCAGGGCGCTCAGGGCCGCGCCGAGCCACGCGGCGGCCTCGGGTATCGCGAGCTCCGGGCCTGGCCGCAGCCAGATCACGATGTAGGGGACCCAGAAGAAGTACGGGACGAGCGCGGCGATCCCGCCGGCGGTCCGGAGGGTCGCCCCGCGCCGCGCGATGGCACGGCGCTGCGCGACCTGCGCCGACAGGATGAAAACGAGGCCGCCTCCGATCGCGACCGCGGTTATGAGATCGCGCGTCGCAGACGCTCCGCCGACAGCGCGTTCGATCCGTCCTCGTCGTGCCGGAAGTACGCGTAAACATCTTTGCCCGAAGCGAGCACGGCGCCCAGCCGCTCCGCCCATGCGTCTACCGCGTCATCCGGATAGCCGCTGCGGTTCCGAAGACGCGTGTAGGCGAAGTCCGCCGTCACGCCCAGCGTCTCGACGGGCGACGGCGCCTTCTCCCCCTCCGCATGCACGAGCGCGACGTTCGCCGCACCCAGCAGGTCGTAGACCTCCGCCGCATACCAGGACGGGTCGCGGACCTCGAGCGCACAGCGCACGTCCCGCGGCAGCGCCGCCAGGAACATCGCCAGGCGGTCGTCATCGCGCCTCACCCAGGGTGGGGTCTGGAAGAGGATCGGACCGAGACGCTGGCCGAGCGGTCGCGCGCGCTCGAAGAAGATCGGAAGCGTCTCAGCGGGCTCCCGCAGCTGCTTGCGGTGCGTGATCTGTTGCGAGGCCTTCAACGCGAAAATGAAATCCCCCGGCGTCGCCGCGGTCCATTGCGCCACGTTCTTCTCGGTCGGAAGGTGATTGAAGGTGTAGTTGATCTCCATCGTGGCGAGCCGCGTCGCGTAGTAGCTGAGGAACGAACTTGGGCCGCCACGACGTGTATGACCAACCCGACGTACCGACGAAGGCGCGGCCGCTCACCGCCGGCTCACTCCTCGCCGCCCTTCACCGCGTGCTTTCCGAGCACCGCGTACGCGATGCCCGCGACGAGAGAGTTCGCACGCTTCAGGTTGGCGAGCAGATCGAGATGGATGCTGGAGGTGTCGATCGTCTCGCGCAGCCCCTCGTGCAGGCGACGGATGTGCGTTTGACGAAGCTGCCGCTCGAGGACGTTCACCACGCTCTTGTGGCGGATGATCTTCTCCGCGATCGTCGCGTCGTTCGAGGCGAGCGCGGACATTCCGAGCTCGAGGTTCTCCACCACCTTGGCGTGCAGCTGGCGGATCTCCGACCAACCCTGCTGGCTGAAAACATGGTGGCCCGCGATCTTCTTCGCGGCGAGCTCCATGAGGTTCTTCTCGATGACATCGCCGATCTCCTCGAGGTTCGCGATGACGAAGATCAGCGCGGTCTCGCGCTCCGCCTGCTCCTCGGTAAGCTGCTGCTGGCCGAGGCCGATCAGGAATTGCTTGATGTCCTCCTCGAGCTGGTCGATCACGTCGTCGCGCGCGATGACCTCGCGCATGAGCCGCTCGTCGTCGTGCTCGAGCACAGTGAGCGAGTCCCGGAGGGACTGCTGGACGATGTCGCCCATCCGCAGCGTCTCGCGCAGCGCCTGGCCGAGCGCGACCGCGGGCGTGTCGATCGTCTGCGGATTGAGGTAGATCGCTCCGGTCGAAGTCGTCTTCCGGTCAGGCACGAGGCGCGTGAACAGATCCGCCGCGACATTCGTGAACGGCAGGAAGACCCCAGCGAGGATCAGGTTGAAGAGGGTGTGGGCGTTCGCGATCTGGCGCGGCACGTCCGGCGCGGTGCGCGCAACGAGATCGGTGAAGAGCCCTGCGAACGGCACGAAGAGCGCGACGCCGACCACCTTGAAGGCCGCATGCGCCGCCGCGACGCGCAGCGCTTCGGCGTTCTGTCCGATCGAGGCGAACAGCGCGGTGGCCGCGGTGCCGATGTTCGCGCCGAAGATGATCGGGATCGCGCCCGACAGCGGCATCAGCCCGCTGGCCGCGAGCGACAGTGCGAGACCGATCACCGCGGCGCTGGAGCGCACGAGCGCCGTGAAGACCGCCGCGACGAGGAACAGGATCAGCGGCTGCCCGGTGAGTGCCGCGAGGAGATCACGGAAGAGCTCGCTGCTCGCGAGCGGTGCCGTGCCATCCGACACGAGCTTCATTCCCAGGAAGAGGAAGCCGAAGCCGAGCACCGCCTGGCCGATGTAGCGGAGCGTGCCGCGACCGATCGTCCACAGGAGCCAACCGGCGAAGACGATGAGCGGCGAGACGGAGAGAAGATCGAACGCGAGCAGTTGGACGGTGACGGTCGTTCCAACGTCAGCGCCGAGGATCACACCGATGGTCTGTCGCAGTGAGAGCAGACCCGCAGAAGCGAACCCGACCAGCATCACCGTGGTCGCGCTCGACGACTGAAGGACCGCGGTCACACCCGCGCCGACCGCGAGCGCCTTGAAGCGGTTCCCGGTGAGCGTGGAGAGGACATGCCGCAGGCGGGTCCCCGCGGCGCGCTGCAGGCCCTCGCCGACGAGACGCACGCCATACAACAGGAGTGCGGTCCCACCCAGAAGCGAGAAGAGGACGAGATCGGCCGACGTCATCGGGGCAGTATCGCGGGGTATTCCCGGCTCAGCGCGCGACGGTCAACACTGTCCTCCCTGACGCACCGGCCGCGAACACCACGACCGTCGCATCGCCTTCGTTCGGCGGCGCCGCGAAGGAGATGCGGGTGTTGCCGAAGACATCGGTCGCGGAGCTCCCGATCGTGACGACGCCCACCGAGAGCGTCGCCAGGGCGCCGACCTTCGGGATGCCGTTCTCGGTGACGCGGATCTGCGCCCCGACGATCTCGCCTGGACGCACCTTCACGCGATCGAGCGTCACCGTGACGGTCGTCGCGGAAACGGTCGGCGCGCGCAGCGTCACATTCGCCTTCGCGGTCGTTTCGTTGCCGGCACGGTCGCGCGCGACGACGGTGATCGCGACCGGGCCGACCGGCGGGGTGAACGATTCGCTGAACGAGCCGTCCTGACCCGGCACGATGGTCCGGCCGTTGACGGTCACGGACGCGCCGACCTCGGCCTTGCCCTGGACGACGACGTTCGGTCCTTCGACGAGAGCGCCATTGGCCGGTCCGAGCACGTCGAGCGTCGGCGGCTGTTTGTCGAGGATGACGGTGTATGCGGAGCGCGCGATCACGTCCTTGCCCGAGAGGAGCGTCAGACCGATCGCGTTCGCTCCATCCTTCAGCGTCAGCGTCGCCGCGAAGGTGCCGGTCGGGTCGAGCTCAGCGTTCGCGATGACGGCAGCGTTGAGCACGATCTCGACGCTGCGACCTGGTGACGTCGCGAACGAGGGCACGCGTCCGGAGATCTGCAGCTCTGAGTCGCGCGTGAAGTCGGGCAGGCCGTTGATGACCGGCTCCGCACTCACGACGTTGCCGCCACCCGCCGGAAGCTCGATCGTCCCGCTCCCGAGCTGACCGCTGATCGACTCGCTCACGGAGGCCGTGATCTGACGGATGCCGTCGTCGATCGCGGCGCCGATGACCGGGCCGGTCATGACGAGGAAGAGAACCGCGACGATGAGGATCGCCGCGTCGAGGAGTGCCATCCGCTTGCGGAGGCGCGGCTTGATTCCCACCGAGCGCGCGGTCGCTCGATACGTGTCGCGCGGTACGCGGGGACGACGCGCTGGGACCGCCACTCCTGCCTTCACCGTTCCTCCGCCCAAGATAGCGAAAGGGCGCCGGCCCTATTGGCCGCCGCCCTCCGCTGGTGGGTGGGATGAGGGGCATTCAGTTCTGGCGGGCACCCTAGGTGCCTAACGCGGCCGTGCCGCGTCCGTTTCGTCCTCCCCGCAGGGTTTAGTGACGACTGACCCTGCGGGCGCGACTGTACTCCGGGGCCCGCCTCCAGGCAAGAGGCCGCAGCGACCTGCCAAGCGCCCAGCAGGGGACCGACACCGTTATGCGACACTCGGAATGTGACCGACGAAAGCCGCGCAAAGGTCGCCGCACGCGGACTTGAGGGCGTCGTGGCGACGACGACCGCGATCTGCAAGGTCGAGGACAACAGCCTTGTCTACCGCGGGTACTCGATCGACGAGCTTGCCACGAAGGCCGAATACGAAGAGGTCGCTTACCTGCTGCTGAATGGCGACCTGCCGACGAAAGAGCAACTCCAGGGCTTCAAGGCCGAGCTGGCCAAGCACCGCGCACTCTCGCCCTTCCTTCGCAACATCCTTCAGGAGATGTCCGAGAGCGGTACAGCGATGGACGTTCTTCGCACGGTCGCATCAGCCTCCGCGGTCGAGGATCCGGCCGAGGGCGACAACTCGCAGGAAGCGGAGTACCGCAAAGCGATCCGACTCACCGCGAAGCTACCGACGATCCTCGCCAGCTATATGCGACGCCGGCGCGGCGATCAGCCGATCCCGCCCGATCCGTCGCTCGGCCACGCGGCGAACTTCGCGCACATGGCGGGCGTCGACGTGCATCCGCGTGCCGCGGAGATCCTGAACACCTGCTTCATCCTTCAGGCCGAGCACGGCCTCAACGCATCGACGTTCACCGCGCGCGTCGTCGCGGGTACCAACGCGGACATGCACGCGGCGGTGACCGCGGCGTTCGGCGCGCTCAAGGGCCCGCTTCACGGCGGCGCGACCGACGGGACCATGAAGATGCTTGACGAGATCGGATCGCCCGATCATGTCGAGACGTTCGTCGATAAGGCGATCGAGACGAAGTACAAGTTCTCCGGCTTCGGACACCGCGTGTACCTCACCGAGGATCCGCGCGCCAAACACCTTCGGCGCTTCGCGATGGAGCTCTCGAAGGGATGGAAGGGCAAGCCGTACTTCGAGATCCAGGAGCGACTCGCCAAGGCGATCGCGGACCGGCGTCCCAAGATGTCGCCGAGCGCGGCCGCGAAAGTCAACGTCGTGAACGTCGACTACTACGCCGCCACGACGTACACGTTCCTCGGCATTCCCGCCGATCTCGGCACGTCCCTCTTCGCGCTGGGACGCATCGCCGGTTGGAGCGCGCACATCATGGAGCAGCACGGAGACAATCGGCTCATCCGGCCCGAGTCCGAATACACCGGGCCGTCAGGAAAGCGCTACATCCCCATCGCGGAGCGCTAGCCGACTCTTCGACGCGGCCGTCAGTGCGCGCACCAGCGCATCCCACGTGAGTGGACCGAAGATCACCTGCCGCACGATGTGATCGCTATCGAGGATGAACGTCTGCGGCAGAAGCCCTGGCGAAATGTCCTTCAGCACGGCGGCGCTGCCGACGAGCGGTCGGAGCCGCCGGTAGTCCTTCACGGCGTCGAGCGCTGAAGCTTCCGTCTCATCCACACCGAGAGCGATGATCTCGACTCTCGAGCCGACCGTTACGTCGGAAAGGAGCGCGAGCTGCTGCGTGCACACCACGCACGGTCTCGTCCACGTCGACACCACGACGAGGCTCGCACCGAAGTAGTCCAGCGACTGCGGCGCTCCGTCGCTCATTCGCCACGCGAGCTCTAGCTTCCTACCGAGGGCGGCGTTCCGCGCGGTGCGGACGGTCCCCACGGCGGTGTTGAGGGCGCTTGCCGTCGCGACCGCGCGCGCGGGCGCCGCGCGGGCGGCGATCCCGTCCAGGACATACGGGGCGCCATCCTCGTCGAACACGAGGAAACGGCCGCGCGACAGCGCGTAGCCAGCGGCCTGCAGCAGCCGCCCGACATCCGTTTCGTGCCAGTGGTCATCGTGGTCGATGTCGAGGACGCGAACCCAGGTGCGGCCCGGGCTGGACATCAGGATCGCGCCCGACATCGTTGTGGGCTGGCCACCTTCATCGTCGGCGATCGTGATGAGCGGCCGCGTGGCCCCGGTCGTCAGGTCATACGCGCCGAGAGCGCCGCCGAGCGCGTAGGTCAGCGCTTCGTGCGCCGTGAGCCGGATGAAAAGGGGCGCGCCGGTCTTGTATGCGCGCAGCTCGCGAGCAACGAGCGTCCGGTCCGCGACGTTGTTCTGCGCCGTACCAAGGAACGGCCCGTCGGCCTGGATCGAGAACACGGTCGCGACACCGTCAGTGGTGCGGGCGCCCGGCGCGATGTCCAGCGCGCGCACGCCGCTCGGCAATTCGAGCGGGACGCGGTAGCGATCCCCGTCGAGGCCGGCTGCGTCGAGCGCGTCCCCGCCGGACCAATACACCACGTGACCCTGCTCATCCCAGCTGAGCACGCGCAGCTGCGCCGGCGCTGTCGCGACCTCGCGCATCGCGCCGCCGCCACGCGGAACGACCACGACCGTCGAGGGGCAGCACGGCGTGTCAAACGCGAGAGACGCGCCATCGGGCGACACGAGCTGGCCTTCGGCGCGCGGGTAGCCGACGCGGTGCGCCAGGAGACGTTCGGTTCCGTCCCGCTCGAGGACCGAGATGTCCAGGAGGTATGTGCCGCCGGGCTCCTTCTCGACGCGCCGGCCGATGAGAACGCCCGACGAGTCGGGCAGCCAGAACGGATTCATCCCGATCTCGCCCAGCTTCACCGTGGCGAGCGTCCGCCCCGCGAGGTCGTAGATCGTGTGCACGAAGCCCTCGCGCTCGACGACGAGGACCATCTCACCGTTCGGCGACACGCGGATGCCCTGCTCACCGAACTTCGCCGCGATGGCGAGCTTCGCGAGGACGGGCCCGGTCGGCGGCGCCGTGCGCCCGTTCGACGAGCCGGGTGCGTCGCTCGGGCGCGACGGCTCCGGCGTGCTGCACGAGGTCACCAGCACAGCGAGCACCGCCAAAGCCGTCAGAGCACGCATACCTCTATATCAACGTACGCCACGCCGGTATGCGCATCAGAGATGTGTCCGTTCAGAGGATCAGCGCGAGCGGATCCCTTCCCAGCACTTGGCATCCTCCCACCGGCACTGGTCGATCGCCTGGATCACGAACGGATCGGGCGCTACAGCGAACACCGTCCCGATGATCCGATGTGTCGCCTCCTGCCGCTGTTCGAAGGTCACATCGAAGCCGAGGAGCTCGCCGGTGTGCTCGCCGCTCGGCGCGATGTAGAACGCCGTGTCCTTGAGCGTCGTCTCCACCGTCGTCTCCGATGTGCAGGCGCGTCCGTCGTCACCGAAGCGGATCACGGTGAAACCACCGCGTCGGGGCAGGACCATGCACGAGCCGAGCGCGTACTGCAGCACGACGTAGCCGCGGTAGCCGTCCGGGATCTCCAGCTGCAGCGGCAGCTGCGGCGGCGTGCCGAGCGGCGATGGAAGCTGCAGCTGCTGGCAGGCGACCGCCAGGAGTATCGGGAGCGCAACGGCTATTCGTCGTAGCACGCGAGCACCGCATCCCACGCCAGCTCCGATGCGACGACACCGAGGCTGACCTCGTCAAGAGCTGGATCGTCGACGGACTGTGTCGAGCACGCGTAGAGGATGTCGCCGTCCCACCGCGCGTGGAAAGGTTGGATCGCGCGCGCCATCGATGAGTGCACCTGTCGTGCGATCGATCGCAGCTGCAGAGCGTCGAGGCGCTGGTCGGTGACGACACAGGTCAGCGTCGTATTACGCGAGCGCGGCTCGGCCGGCGGGTAGTACGCGCCAGTCGCGCGCACGACATCGGCCGCATGCTGCCGCCGGCCATCGG
>WNFL01100186.1_pt2 | contig 10067 bp, 6 predicted proteins | sample 5400361 | NCBI WGS metagenome assembly WNFL01 (sample SAMN13153351, study PRJNA577476) | soil metagenome | isolation source: 40 cm soil on Douglas fir-dominated hillslope | place: USA:California | collected 2013-09-17
GACTGGTGCCGGCCGCGCAGGCGCAGCTGCGCGCCCGGCTTGGCGAATTCGATCGTCGCCTCCTCGTCGGTGCCGAGGTAGCGCGTGTGGTCGAGCACGAGCGAGTCCTTGCCCAGGCTGGCCCCGCGCTCGTCGAAGAGCTCGAACTCGAGCTCGATCTCGCGCCCGATCAGGCCCGGCACGCGGTGGCCGCAGGCGTTCTTGACCGTGACGCGCGTGCCCTGGCCCTCGAGCCGCGCCGCGATCTCGAAGGCACGCGCGAGGAAGCTCGGATCGCGCGGGGTCTGCAGCTCGTGGCTCCGGCCGGCGCGCTTGGCGTAGGCTGGATCCCCCAGCTTCTCGTGGCTCGCGGGATCGGCCACGAACTCGCGCTGCACGGCCTGCATGTGGCAGCCGACGCAGCTCCTGCCCTGCTCCCACTGGCGCGTCTCGACGAAGTCCTTGGCGATGCCGATCACCGGGCCGACGTTGGTGGCGTGGCAGGCGATGCACAGGCGCGACTGGCCCTCGGCCGTGAACAGCAGACCCTGCTTCGAGGCGTGCGCCTTGGTCGCGGCGCCGACCGGCCCGAGGATCTCGCGCTCCTTCCCGAGGTGGCAGGCGCTGCAGTCGACGCCCGTGTGCGCCCAGGCCGGCTGCGAAGCGTCGCGCGGGTCGGGCTTGGTGCCCGGCTCGAAGCCCGAGAGCGGCTCGGGGATGTGGCAGTTGTGGCAGGCCTCGGGCTTGCGCTTGTCCTTGAGCTCCTCCTGGTAGCGCGGGTCGAGCCAAGCCGTCGCGTGCGTCGTGCGCGCCCACTCGCGCGCGACGTCCTCATGGCAGCCCGCGCAGCTGAGCTCCTGCCAGTGCTCGTTCTCGACCGGCCGGCCGTCGAGCGCGGGCTTGGGCGGCTCGAGCTTCCAGTCGCCCGCGCCGGGCAGCGCGAGCAGCGCGCAGAGCAGTGCGATCCGTGCCGGCATCCGCGGCAGCATACCCGTTGCCGCGGCAGGCCGGTCTCAGCGATCCGGATCTCGGCCTTGTACTTGCCGAGCGCCAGACCCTGCGCGTTGCTCAGCGCGAAGGGCACGGCCTTGGGCTCGCCGAGCGTCAGGTCCTGCACGTCCTCGCTGATGCGCGTGCCCTCCGGTCCCATCCAGATGACGCCGATTCGCACCGATCGTGCGGCGCCGTCGGCCAGCACCGCGAGGTGCACCGTGTCGGCGGCGGCGAAGACCGTCTTGGGATCGCCGACATGGCCGTCGGGGTCGACCGTGCCGCCGGTCTCGAACCCGGTGACCGAGACGTCCGCGGGCTTGGGCGCGGGTTCAGGCTTCGGCTCGGGCTTCGGCGCCGGCAGCGGATCGGCCACGGGCTTGGGGTCGGGCAGCGGGGCGGGGTCGGCCACCGGCTTCGGTGCGGGCGGCGGCTGGGCAGGCGGCGTCGGCTTGACCTCCGGCGGCGGGGACTCGAGCTTGGCCTGCGGCACCTCCGTACGCTGGCTCTTGACCGCCGGCGCGGGGGGCGGGTTCACCGCAGAAGGCGCCGCCTTGCTGTCGCTGGCGCCGCAGCCGGCGAGGGAGAAGAGCAGCGCGCCGGCGGCGGCCCAGGGCGTGCAGCGCGTCGTCCAGGGAATTCGTGTGTGCTTCATCGAACGGTCCTCGATTGCAAGGAGCGGCCGGCGAACGGACGGACACGACCGGCGTGTCCGATCCTGCCGGCCGCCCGTCAGTCTCGCTCAGGCGACACTCTTTGGGAGCGCCGCAGGCGATGAAGTTCATGCAAGGTGGCGCCGCGCCTGACGGAGTTGACATCCGCGCGCCGGCGCTACTTGTCGAAGACGTTGGTCTCGCTGGGCGAGATGCGCTCCTCGACCTTCTCGATCCGCAGATCGAGCCTGGCGAAGTCGATCGGCTCCTTGGGTTTCTCCAGCGCGCGCTCCTCGCGCGTCTGGGGAGCGGGCTTCACGGTCTCGACGTTCTTCTGCGGTTCGACGACGGACATGGATGGGCTCCTGGATCCAGTGGAACACCGCGGGGCCGTCCGCGCAAGCTGCCGGCGCGCCCCCTCGCCTTGTCCGGTCCGCCCGCCGGCCGTAGCCTCCGCCCATGAGCGCCGCGGACTGGGCCAGCCTGCGCGACGAGGAGTTGCTCGAGCGCAGGATCTCCCGGCTCGGCCTGCGCATCGAGGGGACGGGGCTGCACGCGCTGGTCCAGCAGCTCTACGCGGAGCTCTCGGGGAAGGGCCTCGGCTTCCATCCGCCCTGCGAGATCGGCGACGAGTGGTTCGTGCCCGTCGGCCTGCCGGTGATCTTCATCCCGTTCTTCCTGACGCACGAGCGGCTGCGCCAGCTGGAGCAGAAGATCATCCTCGACGTCGAGGGCGGCACGAACGAGAGCTTCATGCAGTTGATCCGGCACGAGGCCGCGCATGCCTATGCCTACGCCTATCGGTTCGCGCGCAAGCCGAAGTGGCAGCGCGTCTTCGGCAAGTCCTCCGCGGAGGAGACCCCGTCCTTCTACCGACCGCGCCCGTACAGCCGGAGCTTCGTCGTGCACCTCGACGACTGGTACGCGCAAGCGCACCCCGACGAGGATTTCGCCGAGACCTTCGCCGTCTGGTTGACGCCCGGGCTCGACTGGCGCGCGCGCTACCGCGGCTGGCGCGCGCTGGCGAAGATCGAGTACGTCGACGAGCTGATGCGCTCGCTGGCGGGCAAGCCGCCGCTGCCCGTGCCCAAGTACCGTGTGGCGGACCACGACTGCCTGGGCGTGAAGCTCAAGACCTACTACGCGCGCAAGCGCAAGGAGTACGAGCACTCGTTCCCGGACTTCTACGACAAGGACCTGCGCCTCTTGTTCAGTGCCGACGGCCAGGCCGCGGGGCGCGTCAAGGCCGCGGTCTACCTGCGCCGGCACCGGCGCGAGCTCGAAGGCGCGGTCTGCCAGTGGACGAACGAGAACAAGTACCGCGTCAACGCCCTCTGCAAGAAGTTGATCGAGCGCTGCGGCGAGCTCGACCTGTATGTTGCGGGACCCGAACTGCAGGTGCCCGTCTACATCACCACCTTGGTGATGAACCACCTGTTCACCGGAAAGTTCAAGCGGACGAAGTAGCCGTGCGGAAGAAGCTCAAGGTCCTGGCCCTGTTCGACGCCGTGGCGCCGACCACGATCGACCAGGATCTGAGCGCCAAGCTGAAGACGGAGGACTGGGCCACCGAGAAGAGCGTCCTGGCTGCGCTCGCAACCCTGGGCCACGAGGCAGAGTACCTCTCGATCTTCGACGACCTGGGACTGCTGCGCCAGAAGCTCGACGGTTTCCAGCCGGACGTGATCTTCAACCTGGCGGACCAGTTCAAGAACAACCGCGCCTTCGACCAGAACATCGCCTCGTTCCTCGAGCTGCACGGCGTGCCCTTCACCGGCTGCGGCTCGACCGGTCTCACGCTCTGCAAGCACAAGGCCATCTCCAAGAAGATCCTGGGCTACCACCGCATCCGCGTGCCGGCCTTCACGGTCATCGCGCGCGGGAAGCGCGCCTCGCGGCCCGCGCGCCTCGAGTTCCCGATCCTCGTCAAGCCGCTCAAGGAGGAGGCCTCCTACGGGATCTCGCAGGCCTCCTTCGTCGAGGCGGACGAGCCGCTGCGGGAGCGCGTGCAGTTCATCCACGCCTCGCACGACTGCGACGCCATCGCCGAGGAGTACATCGCCGGGCGCGAGCTCTACGTGAGCATCCTCGGCAACGAGCGCCTGAGCGTGTTCCCGATCCGCGAGCTCGTCTTCAAGGAAGTCCCGCCCGACGAGCCGAAGATCGCGACCTACCGCGCGAAGTGGGACGAGGCCTACCGCAAGCGCTGGGGCCTCTCGTACCAGTTCGCCAAGGACCTCGACCCGGCCCTGGAGCGGCAGATCGTCCAGACCTGCAAGCGCGTCTACCGCCTGCTCACGATCGAGGGCTACGCGCGCGTGGACCTGCGCGTTACCGAGGCCGGCGGGATCTTCTTCATCGAGGCCAACCCGAACCCGCACCTCGCCCCGGACGAGGATTTCGCGCTCTCGGCGCAGAAGGCCGGCGTCTCGTATCCGCAGCTGATCGAGCGCATCCTGCGTCTGGGGCTCGCGACCGTGCGCGAGTAGTGGATCGCGCTCAGCCCGGGACCGTCTCGCGCGGCGCGAGCACGCCCATGCGGTGCAGCTCCGCCGCGAAACGCTTGACGTTCTCGATCGCGGGCAGGTCGCCCGGGTCGATGCCCTCGAGCAAGGCACCCAGCGAACCCTTCTGCGCGATCAGCTCGAGCACGCGCCTGCCGTCGGGCCGCAGCTCGACGAACTCGGCGCTGGAGGGGTCGTAGCACAGGACCGAGTGCTTGCGCGCCAGGCTGCCGAGGCGCCGTTCGGCCTCTTCCTCCGCGCCCGCGACGAAGCGGCCGGTCAGGAAGTCCGGGCGCACCATGCGCGCCAGCGGGTGGGCCAGGCGCGCCAGCGCCTCGGTGTAGCCGAAGGGCAGCTCGACGAACGCGAGGTGCGCGTCGGGCGCGAGCGTGCGCTCCGCGCCGCGCCCGTCGCGGCGCGCCGTGCGCTCCGCGCAGCGCGCGACGAATTCGTCGGGCTTCGTGCCGCGCGCCAGGTGCAGGAAGTAGTGGCTCTTCTGCATGAAGTAGAGGATGTTGTCGCCCGAGAAGATCGGGAAGTGCCGGCGCAGCGCCGTCATCATCGCCTCGAACATCTCCGCGGCCTCCTCCTGGGTCATGCCCGCGGCGCTCTCGTAGTCGTGGTAGAGCTCGATGTCGGCCGTGGGGTCGTCGAGGATCGTGACGCCGAAGTCCGCGGGCCGCTTGTAGACCTGGGCCACCTCGTCGATGTGGAAGGTCTGCAGCGAGACCTCGCGCACGACGTCGGAGTGCTCGACCAGGAAGTCGACCGTCGCCTGCGCCTCCGCGCGCGTCTCGCTCGGGAAGCCGACCATGGCGTAGAAGGTGACGCTGATGCCGGCCTTGGCGCAGTTCGTGGCCACCTCGACGGTCGACTTCAGGCTCTGGCCCTTCAGCATCATCTTCAAGAGCCGCGGCGTGGCGGTCTCGAAGCCGAAGAGCAGCTTGCGGCAGCCCGACTCGTAGAGCTTGCGCGCGCCTGCCTCGTTGTAGGCCTTGGGCTCGACGCGCGCGTCGGCCCACCAGCGCACGTCCGCCTCGCGGCGGATCAGCTCGTCGGGCAGGTCCTTGATCATGCCCGGCGGCATGTAGTCGGTGATGAAGTTGAAGTTGCGCGAGCGGTAGCGCTGCTTCAGGGCCAGCACCTGCTCGACGATCGTCTGCGCGCGGCGCGTGCGGTAGCCCGGCCCGATCACGGTCGGCAGCGTGCAGAAGGTGCACTCGCCGTAGTAGCAGCCGCGGTTGATGTCGAAGGGCAGCACCAGCTCGGGCGTGAGGTACTTCTCGAACGGCAGTCCGTCGAAGTCCGGCAGCGGGGCCTCGTCGAGCTTGATCGGGTGGCCGGCGGGATTCGCGACCGCGCGCCGCGCTGCGTCGAACCAGGTCAGCGAACCGACCGCCGCCAGCGGAGTCCCGTCGCGCAGCGCCTGGCACAGGCCCAGCAGCGGCGCCTCGCCCTCGTGGAAGACGAGGCTGTCGAGGCAGGCGGAGATCCCCGGCGCGTTCATCAGCTTCTCGCCGATGTAGGCCAGGAAGCCGCCGCCGGCGGTGACGTGGCAGTCGGGCAGCGCCTGCTTGATCAGCCGGCCCAGCGTCAGGCCCGGGATCAGCTGGCTGCCGTAGATGATCGAGATGCCCACCAGGCGCGGCTTTGCTCGAGGAACGGGTTCTGCTGCGCGTCGAGCGTCGCCGCCAGCACCTCGCTCGAGCGCTCGAGCGAGTAGCCGGTGGTGAAGTTGTGCGGCGTGAGCACGGCCGGGTGGTGCGCCGCGGAGACGAGGCGCAGCGCGTGGTAGATCGTGCGCACGGCCGGCACGTACTGCTCGGCGTCGAAGAAGCGCTCGCTCTTCAGCACGCTCTTCGCGTCCTCGATCCCCGCGATCAGCGCCTCGGCGCTGGCGGCGCTCTCGGCCGCGGCCCGGAAGGCAGACAGCTCGTGGAAGGGCAGCGCAGTTTGCCTCGAGAAGTCCTCGAGCGGCAGGCGCACCGCCGCGCGCCGCTCGGCGTAGCGCAGGTACTCGGCCGAGAGGAAACGGTCGTAGGCATCGATGTTCGCGTCGACCAGCTCGACCTCGTCGAACCCGTGCGCCTGGAGGAAGGCCTTGATGCACGGCAGCGCGAGGTAGGGCTGGGTGAAGTGGCCCTGGGGCGGGAAGACGAGGCTGACGGGAAAGCGCGGCGCTCGGATCATGCGCCCTATCGTCTGCGCACCCCCGTGCGCGCGTCAATCCCGCGCAGGTCCTAGACTGGGGCCCATGTCGCTCCGGCGCAGCGGCCTCCTGCTGCTCACCCTGCTGCTCCTCGCCGCGGGGGCGCTGCTCTTCCTGCACACGCAGAGCCAGCCGCCCGCGCCCGCGCTCGAGCAGCCGCGCCTGCCCGAGGAGCATTCCGAGCAGCCGCCGCCGCTGCAGCTGGAGTCCAGCGAAGGCCGCGCGAGCGTGGCCCAGGTCGCACCCGCTCCCGCCGCCGCGCCCGAGCCGCCCGCGGACCTGCGCGCCGCGGGCGAGCAGCGCGGCTGGCAGCTGCCCGTGGGCAAGGCCTGGTGGACCGACCCGCTGATCAACCCCGGCGGCGCGCAGCCCGCGGGTGCGGAGCTCGAGGCGCTCCAGGCGCGGGAGCGGCAATGGAGCGACCAGCTGATCGCGCTCAAGCAGAAGCGCAAGCAGCGTCTCGACGCGTACTGCAACGAGCGCATCGCCGCGGGCCTGGCCGTCGCCGATCCGCAAGGCCAGGAGACCCTGCCCAAGGGCAAGGAGTACGTGATCGTGAACACGCACTCGCCCGAGGCCCCCGGCCGATTCTGGCGCGTGGACGTCGGCCCGGGCGACGATCCCGAGCTCGACCGGCTCGACCGGCAGCGCACGAGCGCCTGGTGCGACGCGCTGCTCGACCTGCGCCGCTGCTTCGCCAAGCCGAGGCGCTAGAAGAGCAGGCCGGCCTCCGCGAAGCGCGCCAGCGCCGCGCCGATGCCCGGGTGCGCGCGCTCGAGCTCCTCGGCCGTGCGCGAGCCGTCGAGCTCCGCCAGGATCGCGGCGGCCTGATCGCCGAGCTTCGAGAGTCCCGGCAGCGGCCCGCACGAACTCGCCGCCGAAGCGCGGGCCGCGCGCGGGCCGCGCAGGGAGGCCGCGCGAGGCGACGCGCACCTGGGCCTGTTCGAGTGCCAGCGTGTCCCGCGCGCTTCCGAGCGCCAGCGCCTCGAAGCTGCGTCCGCTGCGCTTCCATTGCCGGTACAGATCGAGCGTGTCGCAGCCGCGCAGCTCCTTCAGGCGCGCGACCGTCTTCGGATAGCGCATCAGCACCTCGGGCAGCTCGCTGGCGATCCGGTGCAGGTCGCGGAGCTGCGGCTCGCCCTGCGGCAGCAGCGACCAGGTCGTGAAGAGGTCGGGGTGCGAGGCGATCAGCTCGCGCTCCGCGCGCGTCTCGCCCGCGCCCAGCGCCATGTCGGGCGGGATGCCTTCGACCGCGCGCGCGGACCCCCCGAACTCCTCGCCCAGCGCGCAGCCGGGCTGCGGGTTGACGAGGTGCAGCGAGAGCTGCACGCCCGCGCGCAGCGCCGCGGCGGCGCACCAGTCGAGGGAGACGCGCAGCGCGCGCTCGTCCTCGCCCGGCAGGCCCAGGATCAACGAGAGGATCGGCACGATCCCGGCCGCCGCGCAGTCGTCGACGACGCGCAGGAGGTCGATCTCGTCGCGCATGCCCTTCTGGTTCCGCCGGCGCACACCGGCGTCGGCCGACTCGATCCCGAGCAGCACGCGGTAGCAGCCCGCCCGGCCCATGCGCTCGAGCAGATCGCGGTCGAGGTGGTCGGCGCGCGCGCGCACCTCCCAGGGGATGCCGAGCTTGCGGCGCTCGAGCTCGTCGCACAGCGCCAGCGCGTGCTCGCGGTTGGCGCCGAAGATGTCGTGGCACAGATAGGCGTTGCGCGCCGCGGGGAACTCGCGCAGCTCGGCGATCTCGTCCGCCAGGCGCGCGGCCGGCAGCACGCGCGAGCGCCGGTTCCAGAAGCGGCCGATGGTGCAGAAGCTGCAGTCGTAGACGCAGCCGCGGCCCGAGTCGATCGGCACGAGGCCGTCGGCCTGGCCCGTGATTCGCTTGTAGGCGGCGATGGGGGGCAGGAGTTGCCAGGCGGCGCGCGGCAGCAGGCCGAGATCGCGCAACGGCTCGCGCGGCTGTTCGCTGCGGATCGTCCCGCTCGCGTCGCGCCAGAGGACACCGGCGATCCCGGCCGGGCCGCCTGCGCGTGCGAGCTCGACCACGGTCTCCTCGGCCTCCCCGCGCGCGACGAGGTCGAGGAAGGGGAAGCGCTCGAGCAGCGCGTGCTCGACGCCGGTCGTGCCCGGGCCGCCGATCCAGAGCGGCAGGCGCGCGTCGGCGCGGCGCAGCCGTTCGAGGATCGCGAGCGCGATCGGCAGCGTCGCGCCCATGACCGAGAGGCCGATCGCGTCGCAGCGCGCGCGCGCGTGCGCTGCGAGCAGGCGCGCGGCAGCCGCGTCCGCGAGCCCGTCGTCCGCGGGCAGCTCGCCCGCCGCCATGCGGTAGGCGAGATCGTCGAGCTCGACCTCGACCCCCGCGCGCTCGAGCGCGCCGCCGAGGCGCAGCAGGCCGGGCGGCGGCATCGAGTAGCCGAAGGTGTCGCGATGCGGCGCGGAGGCGATCAGGATGCGCACGCGTCCATCAGAACAGCGCTGCGCGCTAGACTGCAACCCCGCTTCGCGCTTCCCTCCTTGCGTTCCTCCCTCGATGCCCAGGCCCCGCAGGGCCCGCCCCGTCCGTCCCCGCGGGTGCTGGCCCTGCTGGCATTGTTGTGCGCGTTCTCGCTCTGCGTGCGCTGGATCGGCGCGGATTGGATGCTTCCGCACCACGAGCCGCTCGACGGCCTGGTGATCGAGCGCCAGATCGCGATCTACCGCTACCCGCAGGCCGGGGACGAGCAGGACCAGAGCTACGCCTACTATCCGCATCTCTCGGCCCGGCTCGTGGCTGCGCTCCCGGAACTGCGCGCGGCGCTGCCCGACCGCGATTCGCTCGAGGCGCAGCTGGCGCGCGCCGGGGCGGACTGGCTCGAGTTCCGCCGCATGAGCGCGGTGCTGACCACGCTGCTGCTGCTCGCCACGTGGCTGCTCGCGCGGCGCTTCGTGGGGGAACGCTGGGCGCTGCTCGCGTCCGCGCTGGTCGGGACGAGCCTCCTGTACTGCTTCTACACGGCCGAGATGCGCCCGCACGGCATCGCCGCCACGGCCAACCTGTTCGCCGTGCTCGCCTGCATGCGGCTCCTGCAGCGCGGCTCGCTGGCGAGCTACCTGCTCGCGGGCAGCGCCTGCGGGATCGCGCTCGGCGCACTGCAGTACGGCGTGTTCACGCTGCCTTGCCTGCTCGTCGCGCACCTCCTGGCGCGGGGCGCGTGGTGGAAGCTGGCGCTGGCTGCCCTGCCGTTGGCTGCGTGCGTGCGCGTCTTCTATCCGTTCTACTTCGCCGGCCGGAGCTACTTCCAGCTCCACGGCTGGGATCTCAACCTCTCCGGTCAGCCGCTGAAGCTCGACAAGTTCAACGGGACCGGGTTCCTCTCGATCGTCGAGACGCTCTGGTCCTACGACCCGGTCCTGTGCGTCCTGGGATTGGGCGGGCTGGTGTACCTGGCGCTGCGCTCGCGCAGCCTGGGCGCCCAGCGCGCGGCGCTGCTGGTGGGCCTGGCCTTCGCGCTGCCCTACACGTTCGTGATCGGCATGTACGCCGAGACCTGGGAGCGCTTCGTGCTCAACCTGCTGCCCTGGGTGGCGCTCGCCGCCGCGGCCCCGTTCGCGCGCTGGCAGCGCGCCACGAGACGCGCCTGGCTGCCGTGCGCGACGGCCTGCGCACTGCTCGTGCCGATGGCGGCGCTCGACGTGCAGCTCGCGCGCGTGCGCTGCGCTCCCGACACCAGCGAGCTCGCCGCGCGCTGGATC
>WNFL01308669.1_pt1 | contig 10067 bp, 6 predicted proteins | sample 5400361 | NCBI WGS metagenome assembly WNFL01 (sample SAMN13153351, study PRJNA577476) | soil metagenome | isolation source: 40 cm soil on Douglas fir-dominated hillslope | place: USA:California | collected 2013-09-17
GGAGAGGATTAGGTGAGGTAATCGAACATAACCTGTTCATCATCGTACATCGACCGAACGTGAACCTTAGTTTTTAAACTGAATTAAACTTTTTCCGCATCGGCATATTTATTGGCTAATCGAAGCAACACTTTCACCACAACTGGCGTCTTATCACAAATCACACAACCCCATGATCAAAAACTACCTACTCATCACGCTCCGGTCGTTGATGAAAAACAAACTCTTCATCCTGATTAATGTTTTTGGTATGGGCATTGCCATTGCGTGCTGTATTGTCGGCTATGTGAATTGGGAGTTTGCTGCAAGCTGGGACAGCACCCAGGCAAATGCAGAGAAAATTTATCGCGTTCAGTTTCACCGCGAGTTTCAGGGAAAGCACGAACGCTACGGAATGGTTCCTAACCCGCTGGGCAGTCATGTAAGAAATAATTTCAAAGATGTCTCCAAGGTAGTTCGTTACACCTCCACCTATACCGACATCCGCATAGGCGAAGAAATTTTTGGAACCAACTTCGCATTCGTTGACTCTGCTTTCTTTGAACTATTCACCTACAAATTGAAATTCGGCACCTTTGCTGACTTCTACGACAAGAGCAAGGTTTTTATCAGCGATGAGTTAGCGAAGAAGTATTTTAATCGTGAAGACGTTGTTGGCAAGCAGATCACGCAGGTGATTTTAAAAAAAGACGGTACGCGCACATTAAAAGAATTTACAGTCGGAGGCGTCTACGAGCAATTGCCATTGAATTCCAGTTTCCGGTTTGATGCCGTTGCCCTATATGATAATTTTTGGGATGTCAATACAGATCCCGACAATAGTGAGACGAGCTGGTTTCGTTGGAACACGTTGTTCTTACAAATTGATGACCCGTCACGCGTGTCAGAAATAACAAGGCAGCTGCAGCAATATGTTGCACCTCAAAACAAAGTCCGCGAAGATTTTAAAGTCACATCTTATTATCTGGAGAATTTCAAAGGCATGATGAAGCGCAATCGCCAGAACCCACGCGTCAATAATGATTGGCTCAACGGTGGAGTTCCTGACGAGGCCGTCACCGTGCCCGCAATTATGGCCGGCCTGCTTTTGCTTTTGGCGTGCTTTAATTTTACAAACACCTCGATTGCCATATCCAGCAAGCGCCTTAAAGAAATAGGACTTCGCAAAGTGATGGGTGGTCTTCGTAGTCAATTGGTGTTTCAGTTCCTCTCGGAAAACCTGCTACTCTGTTTCTTTGGATTGCTGGCCGGCATGCTCATGGCAGAGTGGCTCGCACCTGCCTATGATGCGATGTGGCCATGGCTCGAACTTAAATTGAACTATTCGGAGAATTTAGGTTTCATGGGTTTTCTCGTGGGTTTGCTTGTGTTAACCGCATTGATCGCGGGCGGTTACCCTGCATTTTATGTAACCTCTTTTGAACCGGTTACGATCTTGAAAGGCACAGCCAAATTCGGAGGCACCAATTGGTTTACCCGTTTTTTATTAGGAGGACAGTTTGTTATTTCCCTGTTGGGGATAATTATGGGTGTTGCCTTTTATGATAATGGAAAGTATCAAAAAAATTATGATCTGGGTTTTGCAACTCACGGAGTGATTTCGACCTGGGTCAATAACGAAGGCGCATTCAATACCTATCGCGATGCACTTTCTTCCAATAAGGATATTGACTTGATCGCAGGAACCAAGAATCATATAGCGAATTCATTTTATAATGATCCTGTGAAGTATGAATCCCTCGTCCGCGAAGTAGATATCATGGATGTAGGTGATAATTACTTTGAAGTGATGGACATGACTTTGCTTTCAGGAAGGAAATTTCAGAAAGATTCTGAAACTGACCGCAAGGAATCCGTTCTAGTCTCAGAAGAATTTGTAAAGCAGTTCGGCTGGAAAGACAGCCCTATAGGAAAACGCATCGTCTGGATGGATACAGTTCAGCTGTATGTCGTAGGTGTTATCAAGAATGTTTATGCACGGGCACTATGGCGACCTGTTCAACCTTTAATGGTGCGCTATACTTCTCCCGACAAGTATCAGCAATTGGTGGTGAAAGCAAAACCGGAAAAACTTGCCGAGCTGAATTCATTCATGGAAAAAAAGTGGAAAGAGACTTTTCCCAATACACAATACAACGGTCAGCTCATCGATCAGGAATTGCAGGAGACGAATGAAATCAATGCCAATGTAGTAGTGATGTTCGGCTTCCTCGGATTTTTTGCAGCCCTCATGACCGGTATCGGTTTGTTTACCCTGGTGTCGCTCAACATCGTGAAGAAGATGAAGGAGATCGGTGTACGCAAAGTATTGGGTGCATCTTTAAGCAACATCGCAACCGTAATCAACTTCGAATTTATTGTCAACCTGGGTATCGCAACTGTACTCGGTGGCGCCTTAGGGTATCTTGCTTCTGACGCCTTGATGGACTCCATTTGGGAGTACTATCAAAAATTAAGTATCGTCAGTTTTACAGTTTCCATTATTGTAATGATAATCATCGCGGTATTTGCCGTGGGCTATAAAACGGTAAGTACAGCTTCACTGAACCCGACCAAGACATTGCGGGACGAATAAATTCTCACCTGCTTCGATATCAGCCCTGCAACCCAAGGCGAATCTATCGCGTCTAAACATCGACTCTATTCAAATAAAAAATAGTCATGATTAAAAATTACTTCACCATTGCCGTTCGAAATATCAGGAAACACTCTTTTTATTCGGCAATTAATATTCTAGGCCTGGCAACGGGAGTGGCAGCTTGCTTATTCATTCTGCTTTACATAACCGATGAATTGGGCTATGATCGTTTTCATAAAGATGCCAGTAACATTTATCGTATTGGCTTGCACGGAAAAATTGGAGGACAAGAAATTAATACAGCCAATTCGTGCCCTCCTTTATCGGCTGCAATGGTTGCAGAAATTCCAGGGGTGGAGGCAGCCACGCGTATCAACAGGCGAAACAACATCGTATTTAAAAATGATGCTTTGGCTTTTACGGAAGACAAAATACTTTATGCCGACTCCAATTTTTTTCAATTCTTCTCATTCAAACTGTTAGAGGGCGATCCTGCTACGGCCTTGAAAGAACCCAATAGTGTTGTACTCACACCCGAATTGGCCGCCAAGTATTATAAAGGTTCTGCGTTAGGAAAATTGATTACGATTGGAAATGACAACAAATCATTTAAAGTGACGGGTATTGCCGAAGAGCCTCCACACAACTCACACTTTACGTTTGCAGCTATTCTTTCAACCAGCTCCGATAAAGAGCAATACAATTCTCCGATTTGGTTAAACAATGGTCTCTACACTTATTTCAGAAAAACCCCTGCGACTTCAATAGATGATATAGCCAAAAGACTAACTGAAATTACAGACAAGCACATATCTCCTGAAATAGAACGATTCCTTGGCGTATCCGTAGAAAAATTTCGTCAGTCGGGAAGTGAATATGGGTATGTGCCTTTCGCAATGCTCGACTCGCGCCTTCATTCTAATTGGTCGGATGATATTGAGCCTTCGGGCAACATCACTTACATCTACGTATTTGCAGCCGTTGGCATTTTTATTTTACTCATTGCCTGCATCAATTTTATGAATTTATCTACTGCACGTTCAGCAGGCCGCGCAAAAGAAGTAGGGTTGCGCAAGACACTTGGTTCCATAAGAGGACAAATGGTGGGGCAGTTTTTGTTGGAGTCTGTTTTGCTAGCGTGCATTGCCGTAGTGCTGGCCCTGATCGTCACCGGTATTTTGATGCCTCAGTTTAATACACTTTCGGGAAAGCAGTTATCTTTTGTTTCCCTGACTACTCCGGCTGTAATTGCCGGTGTAGTGATATTAACAATAATCATAGGCGTATTGGCAGGAAGCTATCCGGCTTTTTACCTCACTAGTTTTAGTGTTACTGAAGTTTTGAAAGGGAAAGTCAGAGCCGGTGTGAAAAGCAAAGGTATCCGCAGCGGGCTTGTCATTTTTCAATTCGCGCTCTCCATTATTTTGATCATTTGTACAACAAACGTTTATCAACAAATCAGTTTTTTACAAGAGCGAAATGTTGGCTTAGACAAACATAATGTACTGGTTATAAACAATGCCAGAAGACTTGGAACTAACCAAATGGCGTTTAAGAATTCCCTCCTTGCAAAGAAAGGATTTGAGAAAGCAAGCTTTACCAACAACGTGTTCCCCGGTGTTAATAATACCACCGCCTTCCGCAACTCTGTCACCAAAAAGGATCACGTGATGGGCACCTATTATGCCGACTACGATCATGCTGAGGTAATGAAATTTGAGTTGGTTCAAGGTCGTTATTTTTCCCACGACTTTCCGTCAGATTCAACAGCTGTAGTATTGAATGAGGCCGCGGTAAGGGAGTTGGGTTGGGAAAAACCCTTACAAGAAAGGTTAATTGTTTTTGAGGGACCTGATGGTGGTGCACCGAAAGAAGTACCGATGAGAGTAATTGGCGTAGTGAAAGATTTCAATTTTGAATCTTATAAAATTAAAGTCAGGCCAATGGTTCTTCGATTAACGGATAAATCAAGCAACCTTCTGGTCCGTTATCAGGGCAACCCGGAAAGCGCGGTTCAAAACACAGCATTGCTCTGGAAAGAATATGCTCCGGGAGATCCGTTTGAGTATTCCTTTCTTGATCAGAATTTCGATCAGCTTTTTCGCGAAGAGCAACGGTTGGGCTCGTTATTCACAGTCTTCACCACGCTCGCAATTTTCATTGCAAGTTTAGGATTATTTGCCCTCGCAGCATTCACTGCCGAGCAGAGAACCAAAGAGATAGGCATACGCAAAGCAATGGGTGCAAGTGTAATGGGTGTCACAACACTATTGTCTAAGGAATTTACAATCCTCGTAGTCGTTTCTATTGCGATGGCGGTTGTACCTGCCTATTTCATCTTAGACTACTGGTTGAGTCAATTCGCTTATCGCATTAATATCGATTTCGTAACATTTGTTGTGGGGTCGGTGGGTGCCCTTCTCATTGCGTGGGCAACCGTAGGATTTCAAGCATTTAAAGCGGCACTTGCTAAGCCTGTAGACTCATTGAGAACTGAATAATCTCAGACAAATTTCGTGATAACTTAGGAGGCTGTCTCAAAAGTCGCATATATGTCAGGTTGAGCCTGTCGAAACCTGATTTGCGAAGCGGAGTCGCCTTCGACAAGCTCAGGCTGACATCGACTAATACCTTTTGAGACGGCCTCTGTTTATAAAATGTGGAGAGTGTAAGGTGTTATAAGTCAGAGAGTTCTTTCAAACGACTCGCACCAATGTTAAGTTTTTTGGAAAACTTGATAATCATCACTTAACACAATAGTTTTAGTACCTAATCACGCAACACCCTATGGAAAAATTAGTAGTGAAAGACAAGAAGGAAATTCGCATGCATCTCAGCGACTCTCTTAATCAAACTATCCAAACTCTTGGCGTTTCTAAACCTGCAAAAAAAACAAAAAAGCTTGTGGCTAAGAGTTCTAAAAAGCTAGCTAAGCTCGTGGGTAAACAAATGAAGAAAGAGCTCAAGAAAATCGGAAAACTGAAAAAGAAAGTGGAGAGAAAAAAAGAGAAGCGGGTTGAGTTAGCTACCGCTTAGTTGACCATCCATTAATGAATTTTGAGCCAGCCTGATTCGTCAGGCTATTTTTTTGCCGTTAGGAAAGGATGCCTATGTTACGTTAATATTAATTTGTTAATATTACGGCAATATTAATTTAACATAGACCTAATCATTTCGGCTTTAATGTCTCGTCTCCAATCCTTCACCATCCTTTGCATCATTTTTCTTCTCGGCACCACTTTAAAATTGCATGCGCAGTTTCCCGATAAACTTAAAAATGGACTGCGTTATTATTTAGACAGCAAAGACAGCTCTCGCTTCATAACCCTTAATATGGCTGGGCAGTTTTGGATGAGGAACAATCAAAACAACCCGGGAACTACGGTGCAAGGCACGCCTGAGAGCAACACCACCGATATGAGCATCAGGCGAATTCGATTTGTTTTAAGCGGAGCGCTCACTGATCGAGTGAATTTCTTTGTGCAGTTCGGACAAAACAATTTGAACTATCTCTCGGCCCGCAAAGCCGGAAGTTTCTTTCATGATATCACTGCCGATTATGCGGTGATCAAAAAGAAATTTTCTATTGGCGCAGGTCTTAACGGCTGGAATGGCCCTTCTCGATTCTCCAATATTTCTGTACCGAGCATCATGGTTCTCGATCCGCCAGGTTATCAGGAAGCCACGAACGACACGTATGACCAATTTGTGCGAAGACTCGGTGTATATACGAAAGGAAAATTAGGCAAACTGGATTACAGGGTTTCGGTTGGAAAGCCATTTGTGATTCAAACTGCTTCGGGTTCTGGTACGGAACCAATCAACTCTAATTCTTCATTTTCCACGCTTCCCCCAAATTTGGTTTATCAAGGCTACTTTATGTACCAGTTTTTGGATCAGGAAAGTAATTTCGGTCCGGGTAATGCGGGGAGTTATCTCGGAAAGAAAAGAATCTTCAACATAGGAGCTGGATTTTATTATCAGAAAAAAGGAATGTTCCATTATTCTGACCTGATCACAAAAGACACCTTGTATCAAGACATCAAACTATTAGCACTTGATGTACTTTACGATGCACCCATCAACAAAGAAAAAGGAACAGCATTATCGGTTTACGCGAGTTATTCCAACTATAATTTCGGATACAATTTCATAAAAGTGACAGGCCCGGATAATCCAACTTCAGGTCCATCGAAAGCAGTAACATTGTCTCCTACATCGAGTGCCTTTGATAAGACAAACTACGGAAATGCATTTCCTTACTTGGGCACGGGAAACATCGGGTACTTTCAGGCGGGTTATAAATTCAAAAACAGATTATTAGGAGATCAGGGCACACTGCAACCTTTTTTTGATTTACAGTATTCCCAATACGATCGATTGAAAGATGCCATGTATGTCTTTGACATCGGAGTGAACTGGTTGATCTATGGAAATAATTCAAAGGTCACATTCAATTATCAAAGCAGACCCTACTTTTCAGCTAACAGTAACGGAGATTTAGTGCAAACCTCGCGCCTCGGAGAATTTGTAATTCAATATCAAGTCGCGTTTTAGTTTTTTCTTCTCATCGGATTTAAGGGTGTACGACAGTTTTGCGCAATTATGTTCACCTCACCCCAATTGAACTTGCCTGTTAGCACAATTTATCAATGCCCCTCTCCATACGGAGAGGAGCGGCTAAACACTGCGTTAACAGATGATCTGTCCGGGGTGACGTAACTCTGGGAGAAGTGATTTGGTCTGCGAAACTGTCGTACCCAGATTAGGGCACGATTGTTTCCATAAAACAAAATCGTAATTTGGAAAACACAATTCCCGATCTCTATGAAACGCAAACTCATTTTCATTTCATTTCCAATCGTTCTGCTTTTTGGAATTTATTTTCTTGGCCCTGAGCCTGATCAGCCAAAGTTTGATCCTACTATGCCTTCAGTCCCAAGAACAGCTGATGAATTGGAAAAATACATTTCTTCTCAAGAGAGCAAGCATAGACTCAAGCCCGATAATGAAGCGCGAATCGTCTGGGCAGATAGCTCAAAAAAGAAAACTGAATACGCTGTAGTTTATATTCACGGCTTCTCTGCAAGCCAGGAGGAAGGAAACCCGGTGCACAACAACTTTGTAAAAAAATTTGGATGCAACATGTATCTGGCCCGCATGGCCGACCATGGTATTGACACGGTAGATCAATTGATCAATTTTACCCCTGATCGCTGGTGGGCAAGTGGCAAAGAAGCTCTGGCCATTGGCAAAGAACTAGGAGAGAAGGTGATCATCATGAGCACATCTACCGGAGGAACAATTGCCTTAATTCTGGCAGCACAATATCCGAATGATGTTTTTGCATTGATCAATATGTCGCCCAACATTGCCATCAACAATCCCAATGCCTGGTTGTCGAACAATCCCTGGTGGGTGGTTGGTGGAAAATCAATTTCGTATCCCAAAGATTCAATTGGTGATAAGTATTGGTACAACACCTATAGACTGGAGGCAGTGACACAGTTGGAAGAATTACTGGAGGAAAAAATGAATCACGCCACATTTGAAAAAATAAAATGCCCGAGCCTTACGCTTTATTATTACAAGAACGAACAAGAACAAGATCCGCAGGTGAAAGTGAAGGCAATGCTTGAAATGAATACCCAGTTGGGAACTCCTGCCGACATGAAAGAAATGGTTGCAATTCCGAATGCAGGAGGCCATGTGCTCGCTTCGCTAATTAAGTCAAAAGACGTTCCGTCTGTTGAAAGTGCGATTGAAAAATTTGCAGTCGAGAGATTGAAGTTGGTGAAGAAATAAATCTATTTTGAAAATCCTCGCTGTCTCAGCACTTCAAACACAACAACAGCTGCTGCATTTGAAACATTCATGCTGTCAATTTTTCCTTGCATAGGAATGATGATGTTGGCATCGGAATTTTTTGTCCATACTTCGGAGAGGCCGGTAGCTTCAGTCCCCATGACGATGGCACAAGGTTGCGTAAAATCAATTTGATGATACGGCCTTGAAGTTTGAAGGGATGTGCAGAAAATTTTGATCTGATTTTTCTTTAACCACGCAATCGCTTCATCAGAGGAAACCGCTCCAAGCTGATTAGTGAATACACAACCCACACTCGAGCGTATCACATTAGGGTTGTAAAAATCCGTTTGCGGATCGCAGATGATTACGGCATCAACTCCAGCGGCATCGGCTGTACGGAGAATCGCTCCAAGATTTCCCGGCTTCTCAACAGATTCCAGAACAAGAACCAACGGATTTGCTTTTAGTTTGATCTGCGAAAGTAAATGAGGTTTTTGTTCCGCTACAGCGATCATGCCGCCTGAATTTTCACGCACAGCGATTTTCTCAAACACTTCTTTAGAAACCGGAATGATCAATTTATCTTCTTTGAGCACGTTTGGAATCTGATCCACATCAATAATCTCATCGCAGAAAAAAATATTTCCGATTTTATATCCTGCATCGGCAGCTAATCGGATTTCTCTTTCACCTTCAATAATAAAAAGCTGTTGCCTCTTTCGCTCACGTGGCTTCTCAAGGGCCATTAAGCTTTTCATTTTTGGGTTTTGTGTGCTCGTGATTTTGAAATGCATGCTCAGATGTGCGAATGGCGCAAGGTAATAAAGAAATTAATTGCTGACGAGCTCCTGTATCTTTTCTAAAATCCCGCGTTATGACTTCAAATTTTCTTACGCATGATGTGCACGTCACGCGAACTGTTCGTATTTATCAAAGAATAATATGAAATCAAATTGGATAGGAAGCTTAGCGCTTGCTATGATGGCGCTAGCATGTGAAGTTCACAAAGACCCTCTCATCACAACCAGCGCAAAAATAAATTTCATCAAACAACAGCCTGAGATAATCAGCCTTACCAGGGCGGTGGGTAACACTTACGTCTCTAAGTTTGAAATTGTCAGCCCACCAGGAGAGGGCAAAGCTGAAATCATTCTCGACAAATTCATGATTTACACTCCTGGCACCCAAAGCAACGAAAGTGCAACATTGAGAATGCTTACTAAGGAAGGAAAATTGGTAGGCACAGCAAACATTTCCTTTGAAGAAAGTTACAGTTCTTGCGGAATCGTTCCCCTAACAAATGCCGCGATTGCAAGAGATTCTGTTCTCCATATACGCCTTGCGAATGATAGCATAATCTGCGAACAAATGAATTACTCTCTCATTGGAGTAAGCGGAGCAGCCCCATACAACGGCAACGGGTTTTCGATATCAGCCAGTTCGAAAGACGGTCATGGGTATGTTGACCTCACGTACACACCCCCGTCTGGCCTCACAGGTACTTCAAAGTTGCTTTACATTGTCGGAATAAATGTCAAACCTGAATATCAGTTACAATACTCGACAATAGAGCAGGGTTGGTTAGCTGCCAGCAACACTGGAAGTATGTCGGTTTTTGATGAGCTTGACAGCGTTTCTTTCATGTTTGAATATTTTCTAGTTTCGATTGCCGAAGTCAACG
>WNFL01423150.1_pt5 | contig 10066 bp, 11 predicted proteins | sample 5400361 | NCBI WGS metagenome assembly WNFL01 (sample SAMN13153351, study PRJNA577476) | soil metagenome | isolation source: 40 cm soil on Douglas fir-dominated hillslope | place: USA:California | collected 2013-09-17
TCTCCCGTGGGCTATGCTACTTAGCCTGCTCCCGAACCCAGCCTTGCACCAACCGACTGGCCTCCACCGGTTCGGCCTTGATCTTTTCGGTCAACTGTTTTTTCAACTGCGCCGCACGCTTGGCTTCTTCGCTGCCCGCCGGAAGCTCGATGCCGTTCAATGAATTTCCCGCCGCATCGGCCGCGAGCCCCTTGGGTGCCCGCGCTAGTTGCGCGGGAATCTGTTTAAACGCGGCGAGAGCTTGCTTCTTCACCGGACGCAAAATCAGCGCATAGACGACAAGGAATAGCAGGGTGATGCCAACGTAGCGCAACGCGCCTCCCCATTGCTGAAGGAGTTTCCGCCAGCGGTCCCACTTGTCGGGAGCAGATGGTGTTTCGACGGGTATGCTTTGGAACGAAAGATTCTCCACTGCAAGTAAGTCCCCACGCTTGTCATCTACGCCGATGGCGGCGCGGGCCAGTTTTTCGATGGCGTCCATCTCCTCTTTGCTGCGTTTGCGGCGCGTGGTATTGGTTTTGCCGTTATCCACTTTGGTGTCGACTGCATCGTCCACTAATACTGATGCGGTCAGGCGGCGCACGCGTCCCGCGGGCTGCATCACGCGGCGAACGTTTTTGCTTACGGCGAAGGTGGTGCTGTCGGTCTTGGACGACTGGCTGTCGATGGCGGGAACAATGTTTGTAGTGGTGGTGCCGCTTCCGGGTACGTTCGATGCTGTGCCGGGGATTCCGGCGGGCGCCGGCCCGCCACCTTGTTCTTCGGAATGTTGCTGAGTCAGTGCGACCGCTGCTTTCGGATCGTAGGTTTCGGAAGTATCTTCGCTGCTGCTCGAATCGTAATCCACATGCACGCTGGCTCGTACGTGCTCGGGGCCGACGACCGGTTCGATTGCATGAACGGCCGCAGCCGCGAGTTCCTCATCGGAATCGAATGAACCGCGTCCGCCCGGACCGCGCCGCGCCAGAAATGGGGTTGCGGTGTCGGCGTCGACGACAGTGACATTTTCCGGACGCAGACCATCGACTGCGCTCGCTACCAATTCGGGGATGGCCTGTTGCGCATCCTTCGAAAGATTGCCGCCGTGGGTCTTTACGATTACCGCCGCCTTGGCTTCGTGTTCCTGCTCGCTGAACAATGACTCGTGCGGCAGCACCAGATGGACACGGACCGCCTCGACGTCGTTGAGAGTCTGCAATGTGCGCTCCAGTTCGCCTTCCATCGCACGCTGATAATTGACTTTCTCGCTGAAGTCCGAACCGGCCCAGTTGGGAGTGTCGAACAATTCGAAGCCGAGGCGGGCGTTGCGAGGGAGGCCTTGCGAAGCTGTCTCCAGGCGCGCGGCGTCGAGTTTTTCCGAGGGAACGAGCACGCTCGAAGCATCCGGAGAAAGTTCGTAGGAAATGTTCTTCGCCGCTAGACGGCTGCCGAGCGACTGCGCATCCTGAGGACGCAATCCAGAGTAGAGGGTTACGTTCTTCGCCTTATCAATCAGGCCCACGAAAAGCCAGAGCGTGAGCGCCACGGCTACCGCGCCGCTGAGGAGCAGGAGCTTGTGCTTTAAGGTCAGCCCGCGCAGAAACGCCGATATTTGATCGAGATTTTCGGCCAAACTTTCCGCTCCTGTGCCTTAACCGCGGAGTACGCAGAGATTTTTTAGATGGGGTTCTCTCTGCGGTCTCTGCGTACTCTGCGGTTACGGGTCTGTCGCGTCAGAACTGCAACCGCGAGACTTCCTGATACGCTGCGACGATCTTGTTCCGCACCTGCATCATGAGCTGGAAGGAGAGGTCGGCTTTTTCCACCGCGATCATAGCGCGATGCAGGTCGGCGCCGTTGCCGCTCAGCAGTTCGGTGACCTGTCCCTGGGCTTCGCTTTGCGCGCCCTGTACTTGGTCCATGGTCTGCTGGAGTGTTTCCATGAACTTACTGCTCTCGGGCGCACGCGGGGTGCCAAGTTCGGCGGGCAGAATTCGTACGGAAGAGATCGAGTTATTCATCATAGTGAGCGTCCCTTCTGGATGGCCGCGTCAACGGAGCAGGTCCAGCGATTGTGTGACCATTCCTTTTGTGGCCTGTACGGCGGACGCGTTCAGCTCGTAGGCGCGTACAGCGCCGAGCAAGTTGGTCATTTCTTCGATCGGATCGACGTAACCTTGCTTGTCGGCATCCGGATGCCCGGGCTCGAAGCGCAGTACAGGTGGACGCGTATCCGAAACCACCGCGGCTACCCGTACCGCCGAGGATGTTTCCCGATGAAACCCGGCCAGTGCCAACGAGAAACGCGGCAGGCGTTGCGCCTGGAACACCACCATTTGCCGGCGATACGGACCGCCCGCCTGTGTGTGCGTGGTCTGGGCGTTAGCCATGTTGCTGGCGACGACTTCTGCCCGCTGCCGTTCCGCTCCAAGTGCCGAGCCGCTCATTTCCAGCATGCCAAACAGGTTCATGAATTTGCTCCTTCGTGGATGGCCTGCGACAGACGGCGGAACTCAGCTCGTAGAAACTGGACCGCTACCTGAAAGTGCAGCTGATTCTCGGCGAGCAACAACGACTCGCGATCGACGTTCACGTTGTTGCCATCGGGGCGCTCCATCAGTCCATGGAGTTGGCGTGACATCGGCGAGAAATCGAGACCTTCGACGGACATGGCTTGTTGTCGCCCTGAAAGGGACGAATATCGCGCGTCCGGTATCCGGGCGTATCCACGTTCGCGAGGTTGGAGGCAATCAGGCGGTGGCGGAAGGCGCCCTGGTCGAGTGCGTGCTCGAGGCCCCGCATCAGAGGAGTATCAATCATTAACGTTGATGGCATAGTTCCCTCTCGGTGGAAGGCCGTATTCACGGATTTTGTTGCGGACGGTGCGCAGGCTCACGCCCAGCAGTTCCGCCGTCCGCGAGCGGTTCCCGCCCGTTGATTCCAGCGTCATCGCCAGTAACTGGCGTTCCATTTCTTCCAGCGACAGGCCCGGTTTCCACTCCGCCGCGTGGATGGTCCGGGGCGAGGTCTTGCCGTGGCCGAAAGCTTCCAAGCCGATTTCTCCACCGCGCGACAATGCCACTGCCCTCCTCACGAAATTGGCCAACTCGCGAACGTTGCCCGGCCATGACTGCTCTTCCAGCCGAGCTACGAGTTCGTTGGACAGGCACACCGGCGCTGCCAATGTTGCGTAGATTTCCGCGAAGTGTCGAGCGAGTTCGGCAATGTCTCCCGCACGGTCGCGCAACGGAGGCAGCGAAAGCGGGATGACGTTGAGCCGGTAATAGAGATCGGCCCGGAAGCGGCCTTCGTTCACGGCAGCTTCCAATGGGCGGTTGGTGGTCGCAATCACTCGGATGTCGACGCGCACTGTCTGATTGGATCCGAGGCGGTCAAACTCGCGTTCCTGCAAGGCACGCAACAATTTCGGTTGCAATGGAAGCGGCATGTCGCCCACTTCATCGAGCAGAAGCGTCCCGCCATTGGCGCTCTCAAACTTTCCCGGCCGTGCCGCGACCGCGCCCGTGAATGCGCCCCGCGCGTGGCCGAACAATTCGCTCTCGAGCAACGACTCTGGGAAAGCAGTGCAATTCAAAGCTACGAACGGGCCTTGTTTACGATTGCTGAGGCGATGAATGAGCCGCGCGACCAGTTCCTTGCCAGTCCCGCTCTCGGCTTCGATGAGGACGTCGGCATCGGTCGCCGCAGCCTGCCGCGCACGCTCCAGCGCTTGTGTCCACGCGCTGGAATGCCCAATCAGCGCTTCGGTGTCTTTGGTTTCTTCCTGCGCGCGGCGCAATACCTGCTCGACGGCCAGTTCCAGCTTTTCGAAGCACACCGGCTTGACGAGGTAATCGCACGCTCCAGTGCGGATCGCCTGCACCGCGTCGGGGACGCAACCATACGCCGTTAAGAGGATGACGGCAGTGCGCGGCGAGGCAGCCTGTACTTCGCGCATCAATTCAAAGCCGTCGCGTCCTGGCATGCGCACGTCCGTGATGACGAGTGCGTGCCGCGACTCGCGAAACTTGCCGAGCGCTTCGGAGCCATTGACCGCCAGATCCACTTGCCAGCCGCGACCGAGGAAACGGGCTTCGAGAGCGGCCCGCATGCCTGCGTCATCGTCCACGATCAAGACGCGCTTCACTGGCTGACCCCCACGCGCGGCAGACGCAAACGGAAAGTTGTGCCATAGCCCGCGCGGCTTTCGGCGCCGATCGCGCCGCCGTGCTGTTCCATAATTTTCTGGCAGACTGCCAGGCCCAGACCGCAACTTCCTGGACGCGTGCTGAATCCGGCCTGAAAAATGCGCGGCAAATCAATCTCCGCGATGCCCGGACCGGTGTCACGAACTTCGATCTCAACGCCCTCTGGACGCAGCTCGACGCCGCTGATTCCTAACCATCCGCCACCCGGCATGAAGCGAAACGCATTCAACGCCAGATTGAGGAGCACTTGTTCCATGCGATGCCGGTCGGCGCGGACTGCCACGCCGCGCAAGCCATTCGCGAGTTGCAATTCGACCCGCGCCTGTTTGGCCAGCGGACGAAGGAAGTCATGGGCCCAATCGAGCAACTGGCCCAAGTCCATTTCGGCGGCTTCCGGCTGCGGAGTGTTGTACAGGTGGAGCACGTTATTTACGGTGGCGGACAAGGTGCGCAATCCGGCCTGCACGTGCTCGACCCAGTTTTGACTGTCACCCTCCAGGCGAGCATCGGCCAAGAGTCCAGCGAACAATTCCAGACTGCCCAGCGGATTGCGGATCTCGTGCGCGAGCATGGCCGACATCTCGACCAGCGCCTGCTGGCGTCCAACCTGCTCGCGCTGTGATTCCAGTTTCTTGGATTCGCTCACATCGCGCAGAATGAACACGGAAGTCGCGTGCGTCTGATCCTGTTCCAACCAGGCGTGGCGCACCGCCAGCCAGGTAGTCGGCTCTCCGTCAGCCGCTGGAACAGAAAGTTCGCGCTCTTGACCCGTGTCGCGCGCTTGCTCCAGTGCAACTGAGAGCGCTGCGGGCAGCGCATGCCCGTCCCGTACTCCGGCTAGTCGCTCGCCCTCGGGATTGAGAATCGAAATCTGCGACTCTGCCTCCATCATGAGAACGCCACAGGGCAAGCCTTCCAGAATCCGGCGCTGCCGTTCGCGGATACGCCGGTTCTCTTCCAGGCTTTTCGCCAGGTCGCGGTTGGTGACTTCGAGTTCCTGGCGCAGATGAATCACCTGTGCCTGCAACTGTCCATAGGAACGTTCAGGAACCCGCCGCTTCTGTAAACGACGCGAACGCACGCGCCAGCGGATGGTCGGGCTCTGGTACCGGGTTTTGAGGAATCGAGAAAGATGCGGACATCACTGCCACTCTTGCAAGAGCGATGCCAGCCGCGCATACATCGTCTTAGAAAACTCTCATTGGAGAAAGATCGCGATCGGCAAACGTTACCGATGTAGATGGCCCATTTGGTGGCGGCCACCGGCTTCGGGCATCAGCATATGTTCGGGGCGAATCATCATTTCGTCTTCCGCGAGAATGAGGGCGCGTTCAATCACATTCTGTAATTCGCGCACATTGCCGGCCCAGGAATGGGATTTCAGCAGGTGAGCGCCTTCCGTCGACAACTCCGGCGCCGGAGGACGCAGCGAGAATTTGTCCAGGAAATATTGCGCAAGTTGCAGGATGTCTTCGGGACGCTCCCGCAAGGGTGGAATCTCAATGGGAAACGCGCAGAGACGATAGTAAAGATCTTCGCGGAATTTTCCCTGCCGCACCAGCGACAGCAGGGGTGCATTGGTGGCGGCAATCACACGCGCATCGACGCGCACCACTTCGCTGCTTCCCAATCGTTGCAACTCCTTTTGTTCCAGGAAGCGAAGCAGTTTTGGTTGCAGGCTAAGCGGCATGTCGCCGATCTCGTCGAGAAAAAGCGTTCCTCCCTGCGCTGTCTGGATTCTCCCGCCATAAGTCTGCATCGCGCCTGTAAAGGCGCCGCGAGTGTGTCCGAAGAGTTCGGATTCGAGCAGCGCTTCCGGAATAGCCGCGCAGTTAATCACCACGAATGCGCGCGAGGATCGCAGACTCAAATTGTGGATTGCACGCGCCACCAATTCTTTGCCGCTGCCTGTCGGACCTGTGATCAACACCGTCGTGTCGCGCCGAGCGATGAGCCGCGCTCCACGATATACCGGTTGCATCCTCCGCGAATTGCCGATCATTCCTGTTAGCGGCGTTTGCAGGATCGCGTCCACAACTGCGGCTCGTAGGGGAATCTCCGCCTCGATTGTCGCGACCGCGCGTGCCGAAACCGAAGACAGAATTTCTGCCGCGACTGCGGGCTGCGGATCGGTTTCCGAATCAAGCAGCACAATCTCGACACTGGGAAAGCGTTGCCGAATAGTTTGGCTAAGCTCTTCCGCGTTCAAGTCAGGGAGCGAACGATCCAGAAAAAGAACCTGCCAAAGGCCATTCTCCAAGTGACCCAAGGCCTCCGCTCCGCCAGTTGCCTGTTCCACCCGGAGGACAGGAGAGCGCAGACTTTCGAGAACACGCTGACGGACAACACTACTGGGACTAGCCACCAGGATGTGATCCGCATAATTCGGCATAAGAGGCGCGCTGGTCATATTTTGTAGATTGGAACTTGCCTGGATAAGAATGGGATTAGACGGAGATTAGAAATTTCTTGAGAATGGAAACCGTGGTGTAAAGGCGGAGTTGATTTCTGCTTTACAAGAAAACAGCAATCTGTATTACGGCGGATTTATCTGGAAGTAGGCGCTGGCTGCCCGCCTGAAACCTACTTCTCTACAAATACCATTTCGCCGTTTTCGACCCTGAGATCTCTGACGTTGTTCGGCAACTTGAGCTGATCGTGCTGCTCGGAGAGTTTCTTCTGTAAGGCGTCGTTGACCAGAGATACGGGCACGCTTAAGTCTCCAACCTTGACCTCGGTGGCGTCAAAAGTGGCGTAACCGTCCTTGGCGCCGAGGTGTCCGGCTAGCGTGAGGTAGACGTCTTTCCCGGCGATCTGTGTCAGAAATTGTCCGCGCAAGAGATCACCGTCCATGGAAACCTGATAGTCCTTGATATTCGGCACCGCACCGGGAAATTCCGGAACTCCGCCCGGAGCCGGCGAAGTCGCAGGCGATGTACTCCCACTCGCAGGGGTTGCAGCAGGCGACGGGAGTATGCCGGTGGCTTGGGCGATGGCGGCCGTCAATTCACCGGAGCTGAGTCGAACTTCACTGCCGCTTTGACCAGGAGTCGACGGCTGCTCCAATCGATCCACTTTTTCCTGAAAAGACTGGGCATTGGCGGCACTAGCCGCCGCGGACACCGGAACTGCGACCGGCGCCGGTTTCCGTAACACCATGACCAGCGTGAACAGCGAAATTGCCAATGTCATGAGGCTAATGACGCGTTGCCATTTCAAGACACACCTCCGCCAATGGTTAAATCATATCCGCACGGAAGGATGGAGTTTAGATAACCGAGGTACCGCGTCTGGCGACCAAAAGATTCAGCCGGAGGGGACAACAACACCATTGAAACTAACAAGGATCGGCTGTCCATCTTCTTTTAAATTAAGCTCAATTCGGAAGCAGGCCATAGACATCGATCTCGGTCCGGGTGCCGATGTAAACCTTGCCGTTTGCCACGGATGGCACCGTAAATTTCACGGCATTTCCGGCAGTGTCCCGGTTGTTCGCGGCTTGGGAGCTGTTCCATAGCTCGGTTGCAAGATTGATGGCATCGTAGGCGTGAAGGACCGCCGGGCCAAGACCGGAACCGCTTGGGACGCCGTAGCGGCTGGAATCGATTGCCCAGACGACACCACCAGAAGCACCTTGCGCGGATATGGATGGCGTTGGACCTGGAAAAGAATAACTGGTTGCAGAGCGCGAGGACGAAGCCGTGGCGAACGATCCCGCAGCCGGATCGAAAGTGTACACGCTTACATTGTCGCCGGTTCCGCCGAGATACAATTTGTTCTGCCAGAATGCCGGAGTACCGAAGATCGCAGGAGTTGCCAGAAAACTCTGCAGGATATTGGTGTCGCTGATATTGCAGATGGCGCAATAGTTGCCCATTGCGTCACGGTCCAAGAGATAGAGCCTGCCTTCTTTCCCACCTGCAACCAAAAGATGCGCGGGGCCGGAAGTCTGATCGGGCAAGAGCAGCATTCCGCTGGAGGCGAGATCGACGTCGAATCCGTTCAGGAAATCCTGATTGAAGGGAGTAAACCAATCGGCCACGAACAGGCCGGACGATGTGCCGATCTTCAGAACAGTGTCACCGAAATCGGTATTCGGCCGGGAGGCGGAGTTTGCATCGAAGGTGCCGTTCCCGGTTGAGAAATAGAGGTCGCCGAAAGCATCGACTGCGGGGGCGCCGCCTGCCATCCAGATTCCGGCGCGGGAGCCATCGGGATTGGCGTTGAAGACTGCGACTTGTGACAGAGTAGTGGCGTCATACGCCATCAACCAGCCGTGGTAAGGATCGCGGTCCTCATGAGACGCCCATACGACATAGACCGTTCCATTCACCATGGTCAGTCCGCTCCTCTGGTGCTGGTTCCGAGGGTCGAAGGCCAGGACTCCGGCCACCGAACCGGCGCCGCTACCGGGAACGGATGCCGCGATCTCGACCGGTCCGGAAAATTTCTCGCTTCCTGTGATCAGGTCGAGCGCATGCAACCTGTGATGGAAAGTGCCGGCAGGTCCTTCGGATTTGCTGACGACGTACAACGTCCCGGAAGTCTGATCGATGATGGGCGTGCCGGTGACGCCGATCTCTGGCTGAATATCTTGAAACCCATTTCCTACATCTCCGGTCGGGACGGGTATTTCGCCGACGGTCCCTCCGTGAGAAGTGTCCAGCAGGTTGGCGTGCCATAACTGGGAGCATGGTTTTGCGTCGGCATCGAAGGCGTAAGCGCTGTCATGCTGTGTGGCCGCGAAAATGGCGTTTCGGGTCTGCCCATTGAAATTCAAGCTTGGCACCCATAGGGGCTGTGTGTAGGCTGCTCCATCCACCGGGCAGGAAAATAATTTTCCGAAGCTTGTCGTGTTCACAGTGCTCGGAGTGAGGGCGTATTCCCGGATATTCGTGCCGTCGCGGGCCTCGTTGTTGTGATAAGTCACAATCCCGGAGAAATCCGTGACCGCAATCGTGGCTGAAGCGCTCTTCGTAGTATCTGCTGTGCTGGTTGCTCGAATGGTATGCGTGCCGGCGCTGGCGGGAGGAGCGTAGAGGCCCGACCCGGTGATCGTGCCCGCGGCCGCGCTGCCGCCATCCCGTCCGTCGACGCTCCAGGCCACGCCGTTCTTGGGATCGCCTGTGACGGTGGCGCCGAACTGCGCCGGTTGGGTGGTCGCTACCACGGCGGCGCGCTTGGGACTAACGCTGACTGCGAGCATGTTAGTCCCGCCGCCATTACCACCACCGCCGCCACACCCAACGAACATCAGAACTGTCATTAGGCATGCAACGGCGCAAATGGTTCGATACCTAATTCTCAACATGCACTGCTCCTCTTGCTCCGTGAACAGGGGCGGCGGAAACAACGTCCCTGGCCGGGGAAAACGGCCTTCCGGGCTGAGGTCAGTAAGGATTCCGAACGTCCTGCGCGGCCTTTGGCAAGCTTATTGCAGGCTCTGCGGAGTACCGCACAGTATCTCCCGCTGAATCTGTTTGTCAAACGAGATGAATAAGGGGGCGCCTGTTTAGATAACGGTGTCGTGTCCTAAAGCCGTGTCGTGTCTTAAAGCCCGGTAGAATCAGAGCGCGAATCAACCAAGTCGTGGAGGAAAGAAACCAACAGTGCTCGGCGATCGTGGTTTTTGTCAATTGTTCCCTCGGCGAGAGTGGCTTTCCAGTTCGCCGGCCCAGTTCAAGACAACGCGCAACACCGGGATTGTTCGGGCTTCGTCTTCTTCTTTTAACATCACGAAACGCTGGCCATCGACTGCCACGTCATAGTTTGTCCAGAAATCGCTGCGCGCGTAAGGGCCTTCGAACAGAAGATGAGCGGGCTCCGGCGTAGACGTGGCTTTGGTTGAAACGTCAACAGCCATCATCCTGTCGCCGTGG
>WNFL01067572.1_pt1 | contig 10065 bp, 8 predicted proteins | sample 5400361 | NCBI WGS metagenome assembly WNFL01 (sample SAMN13153351, study PRJNA577476) | soil metagenome | isolation source: 40 cm soil on Douglas fir-dominated hillslope | place: USA:California | collected 2013-09-17
TGGAAGGGCCATCGCTCAACGGATAAAAGGTACGCCGGGGATAACAGGCTGATCTGGTCCAAGAGTTCACATCGACGACCAGGTTTGGCACCTCGATGTCGGCTCATCGCATCCTGGAGCTGTAGCAGGTTCCAAGGGTTGGGCTGTTCGCCCATTAAAGCGGTACGTGAGCTGGGTTTAGAACGTCGCGAGACAGTTCGGTCCCTATCTGTTGTGGGCGCAGGAGACTTGAGAGGGCCTGTCCTTAGTACGAGAGGACCGGGATGGACGAACCTCTAGTGCACCAGTTGTCTTGCCAAGGGCATAGCTGGGTAGCTAAGTTCGGTTGGGATAAACGCTGAAAGCATCTAAGCGTGAAACCCGCCTCGAGATGACGTCTCCCGCAGCATAAGCTGCCTAAAGACCCCTTGTAGACTACAAGGTTGATAGGCCCGATGTGCAAGAGCAGCAATGCTCTCAGCTTACGGGTACTAATCGGTCGTGAGGCTTGACCATAACGTTTATTCTGCCGGAAACACGTAGCGGCCTTTTGGCCCTACAACTAAGCACGCGCTCTTGGCGCGGGCCAGAATCTTCGGTGTCAACGGCTTGATAGTTTATCCCGGTGACCATGGCGGAGGGGTCACACCCGTTCCCATTCCGAACACGGCCGTTAAGCCCTCCAGCGCCGATGGTACTGTCAGGGTAGCCTGGTGGGAGAGTAGGACGTTGCCGGGACTTTTCTTCGTCACGCGTGCAAGCCTCGGTCGACAACGGCCGGGGCTTTTCTTTTTGTCGACCCCCCACCCTATCCCTCCCCACGTTGGGGGAGGGGAATGTTGCGCCCCGGAAGGCCCCGCTCTCTCGTTGCCAGTGGTCGATGTTAGACTTTCGAAAAGCGGTAGGAGAGGCTCATGTCCGGACACTCGAAGTGGCACTCCATCAAGCACAAGAAGGGCGCGCTCGACGCCAAGCGCGGCAAGCTCTTCACCAAGGTCATCCGTGAGATGACGATTGCCGCCCGCATCGGGGGCGGCGACATCGACAGCAACCCCCGCCTTCGGACCGCGGTGGACAAGGCCAAGGCCTCGAACATGCCGGCCGACAACATCAAGCGGGCGATCCAGAAGGGCACCGGCGAGCTCGAGGGAGCCACCTACGAAGAGATGGTCCTGGAAGGCTTCGGCCCGGGCGGGGTGGCGGTGCTGGTCGAGGGCTCCACCGACAACCGCAACCGCACGGTCGCCGAGATCCGCCACATCTTCGGAAAGCACGGCGGCAACCTCGGGGGAGCCGGCACCGTCTCCTACATGTTCAAGCCCAAGGGATTGATCGCGATCTCCGCCGCCAAGACCACCGAAGACAAGCTGATGGAGATCGCCCTCGACGCGGGGGCCGACGACATCCAGACCGTGGGCGACACCTTCGAGGTCTACACCACCCAGAGCGCCTACGAGGCCGTCCTGGCCGCGATCAAGAAGGCCGGCATCGAGCCCGACGAGGCCACCGTCGGCAAGTACGCCGACACCAGCGTCAACCTCGAGGGGCAGAAGGCCGTCCAGATGCTGAAGCTCATGGAGGCCCTCGAGGACAACGAGGACGTCCAGAACGTCTGGGCCAACTTCGAGATGTCGGAGAAGGAGATGGAGGAGGCGGCCGCCGCGAGCTAGCATGGTCATCCTCGGCGTCGACCCCGGCTCGCTGCGCACCGGCTACGGGGCCATCGACACCGACGGGCGACGCCACCAGCTCATCGAGACCGGGTTCATCGGGCCCTCCCGGCTCCTCTCGCTTCCGGAGCGCCTGCGCCTGATCCACGCCGGCCTGAGCGAGCTCATCGCCCGCCTCGACCCGGACGCGCTCGCCGTCGAGGATGTCTTCCACGCCGCCAATGCCCGCACCGCCATCGTGCTGGGCCACGTCCGCGGTGTCGTCCTGCTGGCCGGGGCCCAGGCCGGCCTTCCCGTGCACGAGTTCTCCCCCGCCACCGTGAAGCAGCAGATCACGGGCTTCGGCCGGGCGGAGAAGGGGCAGGTGGCCTTCATGGTCACCCGGATGCTCGGCTTGCCGGGGGAGGGCGAGGCGGGCGACGCCGCCGACGCCCTCGCGGTCGCCCTCTGCCACGCGCACCTCACCCTGACCAGCGGCATTCTTTCGTGACCGCACCGCATGCGGACGGCGAGTCCACTCGCCCGTGATCGCGCATCTCCGGGGCCGCGTGCTGCGCAAGGAGCCGCAGGAGGTCGTGGTGGACGTAGCCGGAGTGGGCTACCGCGTGACCATCCCGGTCTCGACCTTCTACCGGCTGGGAGACGAAGGGTCCGAGGTCAGCCTCCTCACCCACACCCACGTGCGCGAGGACGCGCTGTCTCTCTTCGGCTTCGTGACCGCTGGGGAGCAGGACCTCTTCGAGAAGCTCATCTCGGTTGCCGGAGTGGGCCCCAAGCTCGCGATCAACGTCCTCTCGGGCATCGAAGCCCCGGACCTCGTCGCCGCCCTCAAGGCCAGCGACGTGGCCCGGCTCACCCGCATCCCCGGAGTGGGCAAGAAGACGGCGGAACGCCTCGTCCTCGAGCTGAAGGACAAGATGCCCGCGCTCCTGGCCACCCCCGGGGCCGCCGCGGCGGTCCCCGCCGCCGGGCCTCGTGAGGACCTCGCCTCTGCCCTCGTCCATCTCGGGTACTCGCGGTCGGAGGCCGAGCGCGGCGTGGACCGCGCGCTCAAGGAGGATGGCGGCGGCCGCTTCGAAGACCTGCTCCGGCGGACCCTGCGCATCCTTTCGGCGAGGTAAGCTCCACATGAGCGCCGAGGACGCGACGATCTCGAGACCATGACCGCCCCCCGACTCCTCTCCGGCCGCGCCAGCGACGACGACGCCGGGCTCGACCTTTCGCTCCGACCCCGGACCTTCGACGACTATGTGGGCCAGGCCCACGTGGTCAAGAACCTGCGGGTCGCCATCGAGGCCGCGAAGAGCCGCGGGGAGGCGCTCGATCACGTCCTCTTCTTCGGACCCCCCGGCGTCGGAAAGACGAGCCTCGCCCACGTGATCGCGGCCGAGCTCGAAGTGCCGATCAAGGCCACCGCCGGTCCCATCATCGAGCGCGCCGGGGACCTGGCCGCCCTCCTGACCGCCCTCGACAACCGCGAGATCCTGTTCGTGGACGAGATCCACCGTCTGGACGCGAAGGTCGAGGAGATCCTCTACCCGGCCCTCGAGGACCACAACCTCGACCTCATGATCGGCTCCGGCCCCGGCGCCCGCTCGATGAAGATCCCCCTCAAGCCCTTCACCCTGGTGGGCGCCACCACCCGGGCGGGACTGCTCACCGCCCCCTTGCGCGGCCGTTTCGGCATCGTGCACCGTCTCGACTTCTACAACGAGACCGACCTCCACAAGATCATCACCCGCTCGGCGGACATCCTCCGCGTCCCCATCGAGCCTCTGGGGGCCGAGGAGATCGCCCGGCGCAGCCGCGGCACCCCCCGGGTGGCGAATCGCCTGCTCCGACGGGTCCGCGACTTCGCCCAGGTCCGCGCCGACGGCGTCATCACCCCCGACGTGGCCCGCGACGCCCTCACCATGCTGGACGTCGACAAGTACGGATTCGACGAGGTGGACCGCAAGCTGCTCCTCACCATCATCGACAAGTTCGGCGGAGGGCCGGTCGGGGTCGGCGCCATCGCCGCCGCCATCAGCGAGGAGCCCGACGCGATCGAGGACATCTACGAGCCCTACCTCCTGCAGCTCGGGTTCCTGGATCGGACGCCGCGGGGCCGTACCGCCACACGCCGCGCCTACGAACACTTCGGCCGCGTCCCCCCGGAAGGGACCCCGGGACAGAAGAACCTGTTCTAGTCGCGCCGTGCACATCGGCCTCTTCGACTACGACCTGCCTCCCGAGCTCGTGGCCCAGGAGCCCCTGCCGGAGCGCGACTCGTCGCGGCTCCTCGTCCTCGATCGCGTCACCGGCGCCGTCCGCCACCGGGCGTTCCGCGACCTGCCCGACCTCCTGCATCCGGGCGACCTCCTGGTGGTCAACCGCAGCCGCGTCTTTCCGGCCCGGCTGCTGGGACGGCGGTCCCGCGGTGGCGCCGCCGAGGTGCTCCTCGTCCGCGCCCACGGCGACGGGCTCTGGGACGCCCTCGTCCGTCCCGGCCGCCGCTTGCGCCCAGGCGATGTGATCGAGGTCGCGGACGATCTGACCGTCCGCATCGAGGCCCGAAAAGCGCCCGGTGGAGAGACCGGACCCCTTCGGACGGTGCGGCTCCTGGCGCGGGGTGGCGACGTCACCGACGTCGCTGCCGCCCTCGAGCGCCACGGCCATGTGCCGCTCCCACCGTACATCCGGCGGCCCGACGCCCCCGCTGACCGCGAGCGCTACCAGACCGTCTACGCCCGTGAGCCGGGGAGCGTCGCCGCGCCCACCGCAGGGCTTCACTTCACCCCGCCTCTCCTCGATGCGCTCCGGGGCCGCGGGATCGAACACGCCGAGGTCGTGCTGCACGTCGGTCCGGGCACGTTTCGACCGGTGGAGGTGGAGAACGTCACGGAGCACCGTGTCGACCCGGAGCCCTTCGTGATCCCGCCCGAGACCGCCGAGGCGGTGGCCCGGACGAGGGCCCGGGGCGGGCGCGTGGTGGCGGTGGGCACGACGGTGACCCGCGCCCTCGAGTCCGCAGCCGACGAAGGCGCCCCGCGGCCGGGAGCCGGCGAGACCGCCCTCGTGATCGTCCCCGGCTACCGGTTTCGCGCGGTGGACGGCCTCGTCACGAATTTCCACCTGCCCCGCTCGTCGCTCCTGTTGCTCGTGGCGGCGTTCGCCGGGCGCGAGCGCGTCCTCGCGGCCTACGCGGAGGCTGTCCGCGAGCGCTACCGGTTCTACTCCTACGGCGATGCCATGTTGATAGTCTAATTGAGCTGGGGGGTGCTGCGTCGCACCCCCCAGACCCCCCGCTCGCTCCGCCGGAGTGAATCCGGCTGCGCTCGCTGCCCGTTGCCCTCAGCCCGCGCTACTTCATTTCCCGCGCGATCTCGTCGAACACCTCGAGCATCCGGTCCACGTCCTTTTGCGTGTGGAGGGCGGAAACCGTCCACTGCTCGTCGTAGCACTGCGCCTGCGGGATCACCCCTCGGTTCAGGTTCATGTGCCAGTAGCGCCAGAAGGCGTCGAAGTCCTGGTCGAGCCACTCGCGGTAGTTGGTCGGGGGGGTCTTCCGCCAGAAGACGGTCCCGTTCGTCCCTACGTTCACCGCGCACCAGGGATGGCCGTACTTCTTGATGATCCGGTTGTGCCCTTCCGCGAGCGCTTCGCCCAGGGCGGTGGCCCGCGGGAACACCTCGGGGGTCAGCACCTTCTCGAGCGCGGTCACGCAGGCCGTGGTGGCCAGCGGGTTGCTCGCATAGGTGCCGGCGTGGAAGGAGCGGTGTTGCGCGATCTCGTTCATGATCGCGCGCGGCGCCCCGAACGCCCCGAGGGGAAGGCCCCCCCCCACGGCCTTGGCCAGGCACACCATGTCGGCCTTCACCTTGAACCGCTCCTGGGCGCCGCCCCAGGCCAGCTTCGCCCCCGTCTTCACCTCGTCGAAGATCAGCAGGCAGCCGAACTCGTCGCAGAGCGCGCGCAGCTCCTGGAGGAAGCCGTCCCGAGGGGCCATCACCCCCACGTTCATCATCACCGGCTCCACGATGACGGCCGCGACCTCGCCGGCGTGGCGCTCCACGATGGCCCGGGTGGCCGCGATGTCGTTGAAGGGAGCCACCAGGGTGTTCTGGATGGAGAGGGCCGGGATCCCCTGGCTCTGGGGGATCGCCCGCGGCTGCTTCGCGTGCCCCACCTTGGGACCGGGCGGCTTCACCGACACCAGCACCGTGTCGTGGCCCCCGTGATAAGCGCCCTCGAACTTCACGACCTTGTCCCGGCCCGTGTAGGTGCGGGCCAGACGGATCCCATGCATGGTGGCCTCGGAGCCCGAGTTCGTGAACCGCATCTGCTCCAGAGAGAAGCGCTCGCAGATGAGCTCGGCCGCGCGCACCTCGCGGTCGTGGGGCATCCCGTAGAGCGTGCCCTCTCCGGCCGCCCTCGCGAGGGCTTCCACCATGGTCGGGTTGGAATGGCCCACCATGAGCGCCCCGAAGCACATGGAGAAGTCCACGTACTCCCTCCCGTCCACGTCCCACATCCGCGAGCCCAGGGCGCGCTGGATGTAGATCGGGTACGGCTCGTAGGTGCGGAAATTGCTCGAGACCCCGAGGGGGAGCACCTTCTCGGCTCGGTGGTACATCTCCAAGCTGCCGCGGCTCTGCCGTCGGTAGCGTTCCAACTCCTCGGCGTGCGTCGTCATCTCGTCCTCCTGAACCCGGCAGCATACGATGCCGCCACCGACCTGCGCAAACTTGACGCTTCCCCGTGGCGCCAACCTCGGGTAACCTTTGCCGCGCTCTCCGATGCCCGCCCGCTTCTGACCCTCGGGAGGACCCTTGACCGACCGCCACGACCGCGACCTCGGCCTGCACCGGGACATCACCCGCCGCGATTTCCTGAACGGGGTCGCCCTCGGCGCCGCGGGGGCGATGCTCGCCCCTCGCGACCTGCTGGCCCAGGACCGCGCGGCGGCCGCCCTCTATCCTCCCGCCCTCACCGGGCTGCGGGGGAGCCACGTGGGCTCTTTCGAGACCGCTCACGCCCTGCGCGACGGCAGCTTCTGGCGCTCCGCCGGCACGCCTGTCGAGACCGGCGAGACCTACGACCTGGTCGTGGTGGGCGCGGGCCTGAGCGGCCTGTCGGCCGCCCACTTCTTCCGCGAGGCGGCGGGCCCCGCGGCACGGATCCTCCTCCTCGACAACCACGACGACTTCGGCGGGCACGCCAAGCGCAACGAGTTCACCATCGGCGGCCGCACCCTCCTCGGCTACGGCGGCACGTTCGCCATCGACAGCGCGGGACCGTACAGCGCGGTGGCCAGGGGCCTCGTGAAGGACCTGGGGGTGGACGTCGGTCGGTGGGCGAGCGCCGTCGACCGGCGGCTCTACCCGTCCCTCGGAATGAAACGCGGCATCTTCTTCGACCGGCCGACCTTCGGCGCCGATCGATTGCTCATCGCCCCCGGCGGCACCCGGCGCGGCGAGGACGAGGCCGACGACGCGGCCGAGCATCCCGCCTTCCCCCTCGAGGCCTGGCGGACCTTCCTTCAGCAGGCCCCGCTCTCGGAAGCCGCGCGCCGGGACATCCTGCGGCTTCACCGGGACGCCGCCGACTACCTCCCCGGCCTCTCCTCCGACGAGAAGAAGGCCCGCCTCGCCCGGATGAGCTACGCCGACTTCCTCACGAAGGTCGTGGGCTGCCAGGCCGACGTGCTGCCGTTCTTCCAGACCCGGCCGCACATGCTGTACGGCCTGGGCATCGACGCCGTCCCCGCCCAGGATGCCTGGGGCCTCGGCTTCCCCGGTTTCCAGGGGATGGGGCTGGACCCGCGTCCCGGCCCGGGGATGAACCTCGACTCGGTGCCCTACGGCGCGGAGGAGCCGTACTTCTTCCACTTCCCCGACGGAAACGCCACCCTGGCCCGGCTCCTCGTCCGGCGGCTCATCCCCCAGGCCATCCCGGGACGCACCGCCGACGACATCGTCACCGCCCGGGCGGACTACGGGCGCCTCGACGAGGCCGCGAGCGCGGCCCGTCTGCGCCTCTCGAGCACGGTGGTCCGGGTGCGCCACCTCGGGGAGCCCGCCACCGCCCGCGAGGTCGAAGTGGCCTACGTGCGCGAGGGACGGCTCGAGGCGGTGCGGGCCCGGCGATGCGTGCTGGCCTGCTGGAGCACCGTCGTCCCCACGATCTGTCCGGAGCTGCCCGCGGCCCAGCGCGAGGCCTTCGCCTACGAGGTGAAGGTCCCGATCGTCTACACGAGCGTCGTCCTGCGCAACTGGAAGGCCTTCGTCAAAGCGGGGGTCCACGCGATCCAGGCACCCGGGAGCTACCACACCAGCGTCAACCTGAACCTCCCGGTGAGCGTCGGCGACTACCACTTCGCGAAGAGTCCCGAGGAGCCGATCCTCCTGCACCTCGGCCGCACGCCCTGCCGGCCGGGGCTGCCCGCCCGCGATCAGCACCGCGCGGGCCGCATCGAGCTCTTCTCCACGACCTTCGAGACCTTCGAGCGCGAGATCCGCGGGCAGCTCGCCGCCATGCTGGGCCCCGGCGGCCTGGACCCCGCCCGCGACATCGCGGGCATCACCGTCAACCGCTGGCCGCACGGCTACGCCTATCAATACAACTCGCTGTGGGACCCGTTCTGGCTCGAGAACGGGGAGACTCCCTGCATGAGGGCGCGCCAGCCCTTCGGCCTCCTGGCCATGGCCAACTCCGACACCGCCGCCTACGCCTACACCGACGCCGCCATCGACCAGGCCTTCCGTGCCGTCCAGGAATCGCTGCCCCGTCGGGGCTGACGGGCCCATGGAGCGACCATCGAGTCCCACCGCCGAAGCCGGAGCTCACACCTTCGCCCGCGTCCTGGGCCGGGCGGACCTGCTGCTCTTCTCGGTCTCCGCCATCCTCACCATCGACACCCTGGCCTCGGCCGCGAGCATGGGCGTCACCTGGTTCACCTGGTGGGGCATCACCATGGGGATCTTCTTCATCCCCTACGGCCTCGTCACCGCCGAGCTCGGCGCCGCCTGGCCCGGGGAGGGCGGGCTGTACATCTGGGTGCGCGAGGCCGCGGGACCCCGCTGGGGCAGCCTCGCCGCTTGGTTCTACTGGGTCAACAACGCCTACTGGATCCCCTCGGTCTACATGGTCTTCGCGGGCACCTTCCACACGATCTTCCTCAAGGAGCACCTGGGACCGGCGCTTCGCGAAGGGGCGGGCGCCACCTGGCTCCAGGCAGGCATCGCGATCCTCCTCACCTGGATCACGGTCGGGATCGGGGTGGTGCGCCTGGAGGTCTCGAAATGGGTCCCGAACCTCGGGGCCGTGGTGAAGGTGGCGCTGTTCCTCGCTCTCGGGGGCCTGGGGGCCTCTTCGCTCCTCTCGGGCCACCCGGCCGCGAACGACTTTTCCCTCGCCCGCTTCGTCCCCCGCTGGTCCGACTCGCTCGCTTTCCTGCCGGTGCTTCTCTACAACGCGCTCGGCTTCGAGCTGATGAGCTCGGCCGGCGACGAGATGAAGGATCCGCAGCGCGACGTGCCGCGAGTGATCCTCCTCTCCGGCTTCGTGATCGCCGCCGTCTACACCCTGGGCGTCCTGGGGATCCTCCTCGCCGTCCCGCTGTCGCAGCTCAGCCTGGTGACGGGCACCTGGGACGCGCTCCTTGTCCTGGGGAGGCAGTGGGGCTCGGCGGGAGACGCCCTGGTCCTTCTCCTCGGCGTGGGCTTTCTCTACGCCTGCGTCGCCAACATCGTGACCTGGAGCCTCGGGGTGAACCGGATGGCCGCCGCCGCCGCATCCGAAGGCGCGGCCCCCGCGGTCCTCGGCCGCCTCCATAAGCACTTCGACACACCCTGGGCGGCCTTCGTCATCATGGGGCTCATCAGCACCGTCCTGCTCCTCGGGAACGCGGCCCTCTCCTCGCGCGCCGACAACGTGTTCTGGATGCTCTTCAAGCTCTCGGGCGTCTGCTTCCTGATCTCCTACCTGATGATCTTCCCCGCCTTCCTGATCCTCCGTCGGCGAGCGCCCGACCAGCCGCGCCCCTACCGGATGCCCGGCGGTCCGGCGGTGGCCTGGGCGGCCACGATCGTATGCACGGCCTGCGTGGCCGGCGCCATCCTGCTCTTCTTCCGCCGCGGCCGCCCTCAAGGAGACCTGGCTCCTGCTGGCGGAGACCCTGCTCACCCTGGCGGTGGGGGTGGCCTTCCTCCCGCGGGTCCGTCGCCGCTGACGCCTCTCGGTCAGGGCCGGTCGCGGTAGACCACCCGGCCGCCCGCGACGGTGAGGACCACCCTTGCCCTGAGGATCGCCTCGGGCGCCTCCTTGAAGAGGTCCTCCGACAGCACCACGAGGTCGGCGAGGGTGCCGGGGGCGAGGGAGCCCTTTACGCCTTCTTCGAACGAGGCGTAGGCGGCGTCGCTCGTGTAGTGGCGGA
>WNFL01088094.1_pt2 | contig 10063 bp, 8 predicted proteins | sample 5400361 | NCBI WGS metagenome assembly WNFL01 (sample SAMN13153351, study PRJNA577476) | soil metagenome | isolation source: 40 cm soil on Douglas fir-dominated hillslope | place: USA:California | collected 2013-09-17
GCGCTCGCGACCTCGTCGATCATCGTCTCCATCACGAAGGCGGTGTGCGAGTTGCCCACCGAGCGCCACCACAGCACCGGGACGGGCGTGTTCACGGTGTGCAGCGTGACCTGCATGTTGGGCAGCGCGTAAGCCGTGTCGGCGACACCCTCCGTGGTCGTGGAGTCGATGCCGTCCTTGACCAACATCGCCTCGAACGGAGTGTTCGCAAGGATCGACGGCCCGACGATCGTGTGGTTCCACGCGGCGACATTGCCCTTCGCATCGAGCCCGACTTCGACGCGGTGCACGTAGAGCGGGCGATAGTAGCCCCCGCGAATGTCGTCCTCGCGCGTCCAGACGACTTTCACCGGAACCTTGGCGCGCTGCGCGATCTCGCACGCTTCGACGACGTAGTCCGACACCGGATTGGCGCGCCGGCCGAAACCGCCGCCCGCGAGCAGGGTGTTGAGCTTCACTTGCTCGGGCTTCAGGCCCAGGGTACGCGCGGCCGCGGCCAGGTCGACACCCTGCATTTGCGAGCCCACCCAGATCTCGGCGCCGCCCTCCCGCACTTCGACGGTGCAGTTCAAGGGCTCCATTGGTGCATGGGCGAGGAACGGAACGCTGTATTCGGCGACGATGGTCTTCGCCGCGGACTTGATCGCCTCGGGATTGTCGGACTTCCTCGCGATTTTTCCGGGCGTCTTCGCCGTCTCGCGGAACTGGCGTGTGAGCTCCGCGCTGGAGAGCGTGGCGTTGGGACCGGGCTCCCAATCGACTTCGAGCGCGTCGCGGCCTTTCTTCGCCGCCCAGAAGTGGGTGGCGAGCACCGCCACGCCGGTGGAGAGCTGCACCACGTGGGTCACGCCGGGCACGCTCTTCACCTTTTCGGTGTTCATCGACTTCGCGCGTCCGCCGAAGGTCGGTGAATGCGCGACCACCGCCGTCTTGAGGTCGGTGCGCTTCATGTCGAGCCCGAACTTGGCGCTGCCGTCGATCTTCTCCGTCGAATCGATCCGGCGCGTGGGCTTGCCGATCAGCTTGAAGTCCTTCGCTGGTTTGAGCGCGACCTTGTCCGGCACCGGAAGCTTCCCGGCCGCGTCGGCAAGCTGGCCATAGGAGAGCTTCTTGCCGCCGGGACCGAGCACGAAGCCCTTCTCGGCGCGAACCTCCGAGGGCTTCACCTTCCATTGATTGGCGGCTGCCTGCATCAGCATCGTGCGCGCCTGCGCGCCGACGGTGCGCAGCTGGTCGAATGAGTTCCAGACGCTCGACGATCCGCCCGTCATCTGCATGCCGAACGCGGTGTGCGCGTATTGCGCGCCCGCGGGGGCCAGCTCGTAGCGCACCTTGCTCCAGTCGCACTCGAGCTCTTCGCACAGGATCATCGGCAGCGAGGTCGTCACGCCCTGCCCGAACTCGAGGTGCTTCACGATCACCGTCACCGAGCCGTCCTTGGCGATGCGCAGGAACGCGTTGGGCGGAACCGCGGGCGGCGTGGGGGCCTGGGCGAGCGCGAGGCGGCCGGCGCCTCCCGGCAGCCAGAAAGAGATGACGAGCCCGGAAGAAGCTTGCAGGAAACGACGGCGCGAGATCGTTTTCATGGTCAGGCTTTCTTCAACGATGCCGAAGCGCTCTTGATCGCCTCGCGCACGCGCTGGTAAGTCCCGCATCGGCAAATGTTGCCGCTCATCGCCGCGTCGATATCCGCGTCCGAAGGCGCGGGATTCTTGGTGAGGAGGGCGACTGCCGACATCACCTGGCCCGATTGGCAGTAGCCGCACTGGACGACGTCCTTGTCGACCCAGGCGGCCCGCACGGCGCGCGCGACCGCTCCGCGGGTCGTCGCCCCGATCCCCTCGATGGTGATGACTCGCTTGCCTTCGAGCGAGGAGACCGGCGTCACGCAGGACCGGGTGGGCTCGCCGTTCACGTGGACCGTGCACGCGCCGCATAGGGCCATGCCGCATCCGTATTTGGTGCCGGTGAGGTTGTAGAAATCGCGCAACGCCCAAAGCAGCGGCGTGTCGGGGGAAGCGCTGAACTCGGCCTGGTCGCCGTTCACGAAGAATTTGATCATGGCAGTGTCGGGGAAAATGGCGCGGAGAAGCTCACATTATGCCTTTGGTATCATTCGCTCGCCGCTACCTCCGCTACCCGCGATGCCCCGCACCCGCAGCAAGCTTTTTCCCACGCCGGAAGACGCGGAGAACGCGTTCTACGACGCTTTCGAGCGCGCCAACATCGCCTCGATGATGACGGTCTGGGCGGAGACCGACGACATCGTCTGCATCCACCCGCAGGGCCCGCGGCTGACGGGCTTCGAGGCGGTGCGCGAGAGCTGGGTGCAGATCTTCACCGGCGGCTCGCAGCTGCGCGTGCGAACCACCGAGGCGCGCCGCTTCAACAGCCAGACCGTCGCCGTCCACAGCGTGATCGAGATGATCGCCGCTCCCGGAGAACAAGCGCCGGTGACCTCGATTTTCGCCACCAACGTCTACGAGCTCGGCGAAAGCGGCTGGCGCATGGTCGTGCACCACGCCTGCCCCGCCCCCGAGGCGCCGCAGCGCCCCGAGCAGCCCGCCGCGCCCGCGCACACGCTGCATTGATTGCCCGCGTTCGCGGGGTCAAGGCGTGATCCGCAGATAAACACAGATGAACGCAGAAAAATCCTCGACGTCTGCGCGCGTGTGGAACCATTGGCACGAATGATCTCAAGAGCCTTTGACCTCATCTGCGTTTATCTGCGTTTATCTGCGGATCCAAAGCCTTTCGCCTGCCTTGTCGCGGTTTGCCTGATCTCAAATGTTGAGGCCGCGGATGCGCGCAAGGTAATCCGCACGGCTTACTCGAGCGCCGAGAGCAAGCTCGATCCGCAAGCGGAGAGCGACGAAGCTTCCGGCGGAATATCGGACAACATCTTCGACACGCTTCTCGAATACGACTACCTCGCACGCCCCGCGAAGTTGAAACCAAGGGCCGCGGTGGCATTGCCGGAGATCAGCGCCGACGGCAGGGTCTATACACTGCACATCAAGCCCGGCATCTACTTCACGCCCGACCCCGCGTTCAAAGGAAGGAAGCGCGAGCTGGTGGCGCAGGATTTCGTGTTCGCGATCAAACGGCTTTTCGATCCGGTCATCAAGAGCCAGTGGCTGTTCCTGGTCGAGGGCAAGATCAAGGGCGCGGACGCGGTCGCTGCCGACGCCAAAACGAAAAACCGCTTCGACTATGACCGGCCCATAGCCGGACTGCAGGCGCCCGACAAGTACACCCTTCGCATCGAGCTGAACAATACCGACTACGTATTCTCGTACGCGCTCGCCATGCATGCCACCGCCGCAGTCGCGCGCGAGGTGGTCGAGTTCTATGGCGACGACATCCACGTGCACCCGGTCGGCACCGGGCCCTACCTGGTTAAACAATGGGTGCACGGCTCGCGCATCGTGCTCGAAGCCAATCCTGATTTCCGCGAGGAAACCTTTGAGAGCGACGGCGCGGACGACGCGTACTCGAAGGAGATCGCCGCGAACCTGCGCGGCAAGCGCATTCCGATCGCCGGGCGCGTCGAGATCTACATCATCGACGAGGCGCAGCCGCGCTGGCTCGCTTTCCTCAACGGTGAGCACGATTACCTGCGCCCTCTGCCGGAGGAATACGCCAACATCGCGCTGCCTGGCGGCAAGCTCGCGGCAAACCTGAGAAAGAAGGGCCTGCGCGTGACTCCCGACGAGGTCGCCTACACGACCTACACGACGTTCAATATGGAGCCCGAAGTGGATGGCAAGCCCAATTACGTCGGCGGATACACTCCGGAGCGCGTTGCGCTGCGTCGCGCCATCGCGATGGCGTTCCGCATCGACGAGCAGATTGCGACCCTCGACAAGTACCAGTCGACGCGGGCCAACACGCCTCTTCCGCCGGCCGTCGCCGGGCACGATCCGAAGTTCGTGAGCCCGACGCTTGGGCACAACACCGTCAAGGCCAAGGCCCTGCTCGACATGTTCGGCTTCATCGACCGCGACGGCGACGGCTACCGCGAGAATCCCGACGGCACGCCTTTATCGTTCGATCACGGCTCGATCCCGACGCAGCGCGAGCGCCAGCGCAACGAGCTGTGGAAGAAGTCGATGGACGATATCGGCATCCGCATCACTTTCAACAAGGTGGAGAAGCTGCCCGAGCTGCGCAAGCAGGCCCGATTCGGCAAGGTGCAGTCCTTCAGCTACGGATGGATCGCCGACTATCCCGACGGCGAGAATTTCCTGCAGCTGCTCTGGAAGGGCGCCATCGGCCAGACGAACTACGCCATGTTCGACCTGCCGGAATACAACGAGCTCTTCGAGCGCTCCAAGAAGCTGCCCGACGGCCCGGAGCGCAACGCCCTCTACGAGCGCATGGTGAAGCTCATCCTGGTCTATGTGCCGTGGTTCGTCGAGACCTTCAAGGCGCAGAACGTGCTCATGCAGCCCTGGCTGCTCAACTACAAGAAACATCCCTTCGCGGTCGAGCCTTGGAAGTACCTCGACGTCGACCTCGAGCGCCTCGAGCGGCGCTAGTGAGCCTCAAAAAAACCGGCCGGATTTCTCCGGCCGGGAACCAACCACCTGGATCGGGAGAACCCAGGGGGCTTCCACCACTCGTTAGCCGCTCACCCCGGGCGGGATGCTGCGGCGGCGCTGGATGACCGCGTGCAACTTGTCGAGCTCCTCGGGAGTGAGCACCGTCGCGAGCTTGCCGTCGGTCTCGGCGCGGATGGCTTGCATCGCCGCGTGCATGACGGAACGCGACGTCTCGTCGGTGGCGAGGCCGATCTGCTCGCGCGCGGCCTGCATCTTCTCGCGCGAGGCCCTCATGATCGCGTGCACCTGCTCGGCGCGCGCCGCATCGAGATTGAGCAGCACGGCGATGTCGACGCGCGGCGGCTCGGCGGGCGGGGTCTGCGCCACCACGGCGGTCGAGGAAAAGAGGAGCGAGGCGAGGATCTTGCGAAACAAGGCCATGCTGTTTTCTCCTGGGTGAGCGAGATTGCAGCCTAGCTCCATCGCCGAGCCGCGGGTGTAATCGATTGCAACGAATGTCTTCAACGCGGCAGCCGGATCGTCGCGCAGAACCCGCCGCCGGGAAGGTTCCCGAGCAGGAGCTCCCCGCCCTGCCCCTCGACGATGTCCTTGGCGATGGCGAGCCCCAGGCCCGAGCCGCCGGTGTCGCGATTGCGCGACGATTCGACGCGGTAGAACGGGCTCACGACGTTGGCGAGGTGCTCCTCGGGAATTCCGGGGCCCCGGTCGCACACGCGAATGGCGGAGTAGTCGCCCGAGTCCCCCAGCTCGATCGACACCTGCTCGCCGTACTTCAGGCCGTTGTCGATGAGGTTGGCGAGCGCGCGCCGCAGCGCCGCGGGCCGCGCGGCAAGGCTGGAGCAGCTTCCGGAAACCGGGATGCGCGCGCCGAGGGGCGCGTAGTCGTCGAGCAACCGCCGCACCAGGCCGACCAGGTCGACGCGCACCATCGGCTCGTCGGAGGACAGCTCGCGCGCCACTTCGAGCACCGAGCGCGCGATCGACTCGATCTCGCCCAGGTCGTCCTCGATCTTCGCGCGCGCCTCGGGGGAGAGCGATTCCAGCCTCAGGCGCATGCGCGTGAGAGGCGTGCGGATGTCGTGCGACATCGCGGCGAAGGCGAGCGCGCGGCTGTTCACGTGCCGGCGGAGGCGGTCCTGCATGCGGTTGAAGGCCCGCGTCGCGGCGCGGATTTCGGCCGCCCCCTTCTCGGGCAGCGGCGGCTCGTCGATGTTGCGGCTCAGGCGCTCGGCGGCATCGGCGAGCATGCGCACCGGTTGCACCGCGAGGCGCACCGCCCAGATCGAGAAGATCGCCGTCACCGCGAACAGCAGCAGCAGGCTCACCCAGGCTTCCGCGGGAATCTGCAGCGAGGGCTGGAAGACGAACGTTTCGGCGAGCGCCTTTCGTCCTCCGGGCAATTCGAGCGCCACCGTCACGACTTCGGCGTTGCGCTCCAGGCCGCCGGGGAAGATCCGGCCCGGGGGCGTCTGCAGTCGAGGGCCGCCGGGCGTCCCGCCCGGACGGGACCCCTCATCGGGTCCGTCGGGGTGCGGCGTCGTCCTCGAGAATTCCTGCGACCGCGGGACCATCTTCGAGAATTCCTGCGGGCGCTGCGCCTCGCGCGTGGCGATCCACACCACCGGGTCCGTGCCGAGGCTCTCGATGAGCAGCCGCCGCAGCTCGCTCGTGAATCCGGTCGCGGCCGCGTGCGTTCCCGCGGGCGGATCGCCCACGGCGCTCACCTCGCGCCAACGCAGGCGCAGGCGCGGCCCGCCCTCGCGTCCGATGGGATTGGGCGTGGACGAAGGGGTGCGCGCGTATTCGACGATGCGCGCCGCGAGGTCGGTCGCGGCGAAATGCTCGAGCGCGCGCGTGCGCTCGACCACGAAGAGCGCGAAGCTCGCGGCGAGTGCCACGACCAGGCCGCCGAAGAGAATCAGGAGCACGCGCCCCGCGAGCGTTCGCGGCAGAGCGCTTGCGAGAGCGTTCATCGCGCGTGCTGCACGCCGGCTGAGCGTTCTTCCTTCGTCACGCGCTCGACCTTGGCCGCGAGCACGTAGCCTTCCCCGTACACCGTCTGCAGCAGGCGCGGCTCGCGGTGGTCCGCGAGCGCCTGGCGCAAGCGGCTCACCCTCACGTCGATGCTGCGGTCGTACGCGGGCGCCTCGCGGCCCTGGGTGAGCTCGACCAGCAGGTCACGCGACAGCACGCGGTTGGGCCGGGCGAGGAAGATCGTGAGGAGCTCGAATTCGGCGCCCGAGAGCGCCAGGCGCGCGCCGTCGGCGCGGGAGAGCTCGCGGCGCACCAGGTCGAGGCGATGGCCCTCGAAGCGGTATTCGCCGATTTCCGCCTCGGGCTCGGAAGCCTGCGCGCGGGTGAGGATGGCACGCACCCGCGCCAGCAGCTCGCGCGGATTGAAAGGCTTCACGAGATAGTCGTCCGCGCCCATCTCGAGCCCGACGATGCGGTCGACGTCCTCGGCGCGTGCCGAAAGGATGAGGACCGGGAGGCGGCTCTTCATGCGCAGGTCGCGGCAGAGCGTGAGCCCATCCACGCCGGGCAGCATGAGGTCGAGCACCAGCAGGTCGATCGCGCGCTCCTCGAGCGTGCGCGCGAGGTCGCGGCCGTCGGGCAGCAGCGTGACCCGATAGCCGTTTCGCTCCAGGTACCCGCCCAGCAGCGTGCGGATCTCCTGGTCGTCGTCGACGACGAGAATGTGCTTCTCCATAGGCACGCTATGGTCTCCGATCCCGCGTGGGCCCTCGAAGCGGGAATTGTAAGCAATCGTTGCGACCGCGACCCCGCGCGGCAATTGGTTGCAATCGAGGCCCACGCGAGGCGCCGTCATTTCCTAGCATGCGTGCAATTCCACAACAAAGGGAGTTGCACGAATGAAGCGAATCGGCTGGCTGGCCGCCCTGGTCGCGGTGATCATGCTCGCGAGCGGATGCAACAACTCCGGCAAGTCGCAGAACACCACCGACATGCGCGTGCTGCATGCGGTGCAGGACGCGGAGCCGCTCGACATCCTCGTCGACAGCGATGTCAAGGCGCCCGCCCTCGCCTTCGGCGTCACTTCATCCTATTCCGAGTTCAGCTCCGGCACCCGCACGCTCGACGCGCGCTCCACGACCAACGCGACGATCCTCAGCACCAAGTCGGTGGCCTTCGGCAGCGCCAGCTACACGATGGTCTACTACGGCAAGCGCGGCTCGATCGGCACGCTGCAGCTCACCGACGACACCACCAACCCGTCCTCGGGCAAGTTCAAGGTCCGCGTCATGGGCCTCACGCCCGACTCGGGCGCCGTCGACGTCTACTTCGTGACGGGCGGCGACATCTCGGCGGCCCCGGCCACGATCTCGGGCGTGGGCTACACGGCGGTCACGGATTACACCGAGGTGAACCCGGGCACTTACGCCATGGTGTTCGCCGCCGCGGGGACCAAGGACGTGCTCTTCCAGTCCGCGCCGCAAGCCTTCGCCGACGGCGCCAAGCTCACGGTCGGCATCTTTCCGGCGGCCGGCGGCAAGCTCGTGAACGCGGTGCTGCTCACTTCCGCCTCCGGCGTTCTCCTCTCGAATCCGCTCGCGCGCGTGAAAGCGGTCAACGCGGTTCCCGACTCCACGCCCTTCACCTTCAAGGCCGACGGCGCGGCGCTGCTCTCCAACGTCCCGTTCATGGGCAGCTCGAGCTACGTGACCACCGCCACCGGTGCCAGGACGCTGCAGCTCGAAGCCTCGAACGTTCCGGGAGCCACGATCGCCACCCTCGCGAAGCAGCTCGACCCGGCGCGCGACTACAGCGTGGTCGCGGTGAACATGCTTGCGAATGTCCGCCTCGTGGCGTTCACCGACGACAATTCGCTGCCCGCCTCGGGCTTCGCGAAGCTGCGCTTCGCCAACGCGCGCGTCGATGCGGCGCCCGTCGATGCACTGGTGAATTTCGCGAGCCAGGCCGCCGGCATCGCCCAGAACAGCGCCTCGAGCTACTACAGCCTGGCCCCCGGAACGACCTATACGATCACCTTCGCGACCGCGGGCGGAGTCTCGGTGGTCGCCACGCTGGACAACGTCGAGCTCGATGCCGGCGCCATCTACACCGCCTATCTCTACGGCATTTCCGGCAGCCCGGTGGCGCGCCTCGTACGTGACCGCTGAGGCATCGGCCCGCGCTACCATGGCGCATGGCCACCGTTGCGGCACCCGGCGACACCCCGGCGAAGGGCTTCATCGGCACTCTCGCCGTCGTGGCCCTCACGCTGCTCCTCGCGTACCAGTTGGCGCACTGGACGTGGGTCTTCATCGCGCCCGCGCCGGTTGCGTCCGTGCCCGATGGCGAGGCTCCGGTGAACCTTCCCGCGATCGCGAGGCTTTTCGGCGCGGAGATTCCCGCCACCTCGGAAGCTTCATCGTCGTCGGGGCTGCGCCTGAAGGGAGTCATCGCGCCACGCGCCGGCGTCGCGGCCTCGGCGGTCTTTTCCACGGGCAGCGGCAAGGACATCGCGGTCTACGTCGGCCGCGAGGTGCAGCCCGGCGTGAAGCTCTCCGAGGTGAAACCCGACCACGTGATCGTGAGCCGCTCGGGAAAGCGCGAGCGCATCGACCTGGACCTGCCGCGCGTGGCCGCCGCTTCGGGCTCGCCCGCCGGACGCGTCACCGGTTTCAAGTTGAACGTCGCGCGCTCGGGTGCGAACAACTACAGCCTTTCGCGCAAGGAGCTTGACGACGCGCTGCGCGATCCGGGCCAGCTGAACTACCTGGGGCAGATCGGCATGCCTCCCGGAGGCGGGGTGCGCATGGACGCCGCACCCGCCGGTAGCCTCGCGCAGAAGCTCGGCCTGCAGCCGGGGGACGTCATCAAGAAAGTGAACGGCCAGAGCGTGGCTTCGTCCGGCGACCTGGCGCGGCTCTACCAGCAATTCGCGACTCTTTCCCTCGTCCAGGCCGAGGTCCAACGGGGCAGCGCCACCGTGCAGCTTTCGTACGCGATCCAGCCGTAGCCTTTCCTTCCGTCGGGTTTTGGCGCAAAATGCCCGATAAATCAATGCTGAAGACCAAATACGTGACAACGTTTCTAAGTCTATGGCGCTCGCTTCCGCGCGGCTTGCTCACCGCCGCGGCGCTGTCGCTTTGCATGCCGGCGGCGGCGGAGGAAGAAAAGATCACCGTCAATTTCGTCAATGCCGACATCCAGTCGGTGATCAAGGCGGTGGGCCAGCAGACGGGCAAGAACTTCATCCTCGACCCGCGCGTGACCGGTACCGTGAACATCGTGTCCGACCGGCCCGTGTCGAAGGATCTGCTTTATCAGATTTTCCTTTCCGCACTTCGCGTGCAGGGGTACGCGGCGGTCGAGGAAGGCGGCTTCGTGAAGATCGTCCCCGAGGCCGAGGCCAAGACGAGCGCGGGGCCCGTGGGCGAGCAGGCGGCGCGCGTGCCGGGAGACCGCATCGTCACGCAGGTCTTCATCCTGCAGAACGAGAGCGCGGTGCAGCTCGTTCCGGTGCTGCGCCC
>WNFL01276514.1_pt2 | contig 10063 bp, 14 predicted proteins | sample 5400361 | NCBI WGS metagenome assembly WNFL01 (sample SAMN13153351, study PRJNA577476) | soil metagenome | isolation source: 40 cm soil on Douglas fir-dominated hillslope | place: USA:California | collected 2013-09-17
GCTTGTGTCAACTATGTGATGCTGTTCATTAAGCTCGCGGGCTCTCATGGTTAGGGTATTAAAAAGTTTTGCAGCAGCAAATTCGCCGTCTTTATTTCCTTCTTGTCTAGCTTTCTCCCATTGCATGTGGACTAATGCAGCAGCGTCATGAATGTGTCCAAATCTTTCTTGTGCAGCCTCCTTTAGGGCAACTGGCTCTTTCTTAGTCAGCGCACGTACATCTATGCCAACTTGATTTAATCCATCCCGTAGTACCTCTCCTTGCATACGTACTTGTGCTGTTGCAGCTTCAGGATGAACGTCAAATTCATGTGAATTCAGCGTAATGTGCTGTACCTGGGGACCTATTTGTCGATCTCTGTCTCGCATAAAGGAGAAGTATACCATAAGGTTATAGTAAATTCAAGTGTCAGACTAAGTTGGTCGGTATATTAATATTTTTTCTTGATATAATAACCCCCTCATGAAAATAGAACAGTATTCTTCTCTTGAAGAGAGCCAAGCTAACTGGCAAACTCTTCAGGGAAGTGAGCCGCATTCCCCTTTTCAGTCATTTTGGTATCAGCGTGTTTTTGCAGAGCATTTTTCAAGAAGGCAGAATATTCAGACTCTTGGACTATTTGAAGGGGAAGAGCTAGTAGCTATGGGCTCATTTGAAGGCGTAGGAGAGAGAGTTTTATTTTTGGGGACTAAAAATGTCTCTGAGATACCTGGAGAGACACAAGATGTTACGGATTTTGGTGACCTACTATACTCTGAAAATGGAAGACAACAGGCGGGACAAATTTGGACAGAAATACAAAAGCATTTTCAACAGCAGGGGTTATCTCCTTTGCAACTCAATTATGTAAGGCGTGATAGCCCAACCTTTCAGGCTTTTGAACAAAGCAACTCTGCGACTCTACGCGAGGATGCTGTCTCGCCTTTTATTATGCTTCCAAATTCTTGGGAAGATTATTTATCAGCACTTGATGGTAAAAAACGTCATGAATTAAATAGAAAATTTAATCGTTTAGAAGCTGGTGCATCATTTAAGTTTTATTCTGACCCCGCAACTGAAGAGAGCTTTGGGAGATTTATAGAACTTCATAAATTATCCGATCCAAATAAGGCAAGGTTTATGACGCCAGAAATGGAAAGCTTTTTTAGGGATTTGGTAACATGCGATAAAACTGATTGGCAAGTCCAGTTGTGTTCACTGGCAATTGATGATAGGACTGTGGCATCAGTTATGGCATTTGTAAATAATGACCATACATTCCTTTATAATTCTGGTTTTGATCCGGATTTCGCTCAATACAGTGTGGGATTTTTGGTCAAAGCACTTTTAATAAAACAATCTATAGAGCAGGGAAAAAGCACATATGATTTTTTACGCGGAGGAGAAAGATATAAATATGATTTAGGAGCTAAGACGATGCCTCTTTTTGAAATAACTCAAGACACCAAATAAATTATCTGAAATGTTATAAAGTTTTTTTATATTCTTCAATAAAGTAATCTGCAAGAAGACTCCATCCATCAATGCCATATTCTTCTTTAAATGAAGATCTGAGGATAGATAAAGCATTTATGTCATAGACATACCATTTCCCATTTTCTCCAACTACATATTCTACTCCCCCACACTCCAAATTTGCTTCCCTGACAATATTTTCAACTGCATTAACAATCTCAGTAGGTATATCTTTATATAACTCAAATTTAACGTCGTCTGTGGGCGTAGCGACACAGTACCCAAGCTCATCGGTTACTTCATCTCCTCTTTGAATATCACAACTATCAGATGGACAGAGATTAAAAGTGCCTTTTGTAAAAACTTTCATGGCATAGATAACCTTTTTATTAATTGTCTCGACCCTTACAATATGTCCATCTCTAGGTTGAATAAACTCCTGCAATAAGAGTAAATCATCTGAAGGCATTATTATTTGTCCAGTATTAATAGCAGATTCTAATTCTTCGGGCGTATTAAATTTCTGAATCCCTACTCCTGACCCCCCTCTATTAGGTTTGATAACAACTGGAAATGTAAAATTATCCAAGTGCTTTTTTATCTGAGAAAGGTCATTTACAACAATTGTTTTGGGTTGTGGGATACCTAATTTTCTCAAAAGAGCTGACTGTTGAACCTTACTGGTTTCAAGAAGTACCGTATGGGATCCATTGATGACCCTGCTTCCCAAATCTTCTAGGTATTTTATATAATTTAGAGCATAAGGGAATGCGGATTGGTGTCCCCTTTTTCCCGCACTTGGGCTCAGCCTATTTATATAAAATGGGTAAATATCTGTACTTTGCGGATCATAAGAATCCTTGCTAATATCAATCTTTATATATTCAACACCGCGTTTTTTAAATTCTTCATACAATGGATTTAGCCAATCAGGATGCTCATCAAGAACTGCAATAATGGATTTATTTTTCATAGATTTTTATACATTTTCAAGTGCTTGGGATATATCATCTGTAAGGTCCTGTACATCTTCAATGCCTACTGACATGCGAATAAGAGTATCTGATAAACCAATTTTTTCTCTTTCTTTTTCCGGCACAGAGGCGTGAGTCATTGAAGCCGGGTGTTCTTTTAGACTTTCAACAACGCCTAGGCTTTCCGCAACAGCAAAAATCTTTAGGGATTCTAAAAATTTAATTGTTGTCTCAAAACTACCAGTTAATTCAAGTTATATCATGCCTCCAAAACTCTTCATTTGTTTTTTTGCAATTTCATGTCCAGGATGATTTTTTAGACCGGGATAATATATTTTTTTGACTTTTGGTTGTTTTTGTAAAAACTTTACTATTTCTTCTGCATTCTCACTATGCCTCTGCATCCTGATAGGAAGCGTTTTAATGCCTTTTAATACTGTATAGCTATCAAATGGGGGTAAAATTGCACCAACAGCATTTTGCAAAAATTTTAATCTTTCTCCAAGATTATCATCCTTTACTATTATTGCTCCGCCTACAGAGTCACTATGACCGCTTATATATTTAGTTAATGAATGAGTCACGATATCTGCTCCCAAATCAAGTGGGTTTTGCAGAATTGGAGATGCAAATGTGTTATCTATAACAGTCAATACGCCATGAGACTTAGCGACTTTACTAACAGATGCAATATCAACAATCTTCATAAGCGGATTTGTTGGAGATTCTATCCAAAGGAGTTTTGTGTTAGGCCTAATGAGTTTTTCAATGTCTTTTCCTTCCTGGAAATCTGCAAAAGTAAATTCCAATCCAAAATCCTCAAACACTTTAGTAAAGAGTCTACGTGCGCCTCCGTATACATCATCAATTGACAAAATGTGGTCTCCCTTTTTGAGTAAAAATAAAATATTTGTAATTGCAGCTAGGCCTGAGCTATAGGCAAATGCATGTGTGCCGTGCTCAAGTGCCGCTAAGTTTTTTTCTAATGCATATCTTGTTGGGTTGCCACTTCTTGAGTATTCATATCCTTTTGTGGGTTCCCCTACTTTTCTTCTCGCAAATGTAGTAGACAGATGGATAGGCACCACAACGTCTCCTGATGCTTCAAAGTCTGGCTCGCTTCCGATATGAATTGCTTTGGTTGAAATGTTCATAGGTTATTATTAATCATATCCTCCTTCGCTTAACCTCTCGCCTTACCTTCTATTCGTAGCACGGCTCGAGGAGCGCTTCGGACGGATTGTGTACTATTTATATTTTTGCTGTATGTACACAAAAAAACCTCCTTATTAGGAGGTTGTGTGCACGCGACAAAAACCTCCTCTAGGAAGCTGCGCATGTACAATTTACTGCAAAACTTGTCTTCATTAACCTTAAGATATCACAATTGACATTGTATTGTCAATGACAGTTATGAAATTTGCACCTTTTTTTCAAGTGACTTAATTCTTTTTCCATGGTCTTCTAGCACTTCTTCAAATTCCCTATCTTTTCCAAGAGCCAGTACTTGGTCTTCTTCATTTGTTTCATATTTTCCAATTAGGTAGTCGGCCTTATTCATAATTTCATCTTTTGCACCATGAATTTCTTCACTCACAAAAGCTTTAATATTTTTTTCTTGATTTACAAACTCTTCTCTTAAAAGTTGCTTGATTATTGAATCCTGGGCTTTTTGTTTTTGAGGCATGTTTACACTATATGTATAGATAAGATTACTGTCAATGACTCAGATGAGATCAATTTATATACAAGGGTCTGACCCTATTACAAGCCAAGGTCTTTGTGGATTCCCTGCATGGCATTGAGAGTTATTCCAATAAATTCAGGAAGAGTAATGCCTAATTTCTCTTCACAAAGTAGAATTGGTTCGCGTCTTGCGCCTTTGGCAAAATCTTTTTTCTTCATACGATTCATAATAAATTCTGGAGTAAGGCTACTTAGTTTTCTATCAGGATGAATAAGAGCTGACGCTACAATAAGACCTGTGAGTTGATCACTGCATGTTATAGCCCAGTCCATTTTGGTCTCCGGGTAAACACGAGTATATTCATAGTTGTGAGATTTTATAGCGTGAGCAATTTCTTCAGGAATAATATTTGGTTCTAGTTCAAATAGAAGTAATCCATGTTTTTCAGGATTATCTTTTGCCTTTTCATAATCAGCATCATGCAAAAGTCCTGTTATTCCCCATTCTTGAGTATCTCCATCAAATTTAGGAGCCAAAGCACGCATAGTTGCTTCTGCAGCCAGACAATGCTTAATAAGATTGGGATTAGATAAATGTTTGGTTAGAATTGTATATGCTTCTTCCCTAGTCATATTTTTATGGACTTGCACTGAGCTTGCCGAAGTGTGGAGCCAAGAAGACTCCGAACCTCTGACCTTCCGCCTAGGCGGACACTCTAGAATCTGGACTTAGTGGACTCGAGAGGGCTCGAACCTCTGACCTTTACAATGTCAATGTAACGCTCTAACCAACTGAGCTACGAGTCCATAAAATAAATTTTTAATTACTGACCTTCCGCCTAGGCGGACGTTCTACCACTGAACTAACCGTCCAATCAGGCTCCAATAGGCTAAATTATAACATAAAACTATATATCTGGAATATTAATTTATTGTTTGAAGTGCAAAAATAATCTATAATCCAAGATGTGATAGATCAATATAAAAAATTAGTTAATGAGCTAATATCACTGCAAAGCGTGAGTGCAGACACTTCTAGAAAAGAAGACTGTGTGAATACGGCGGAATGGCTTTCTGCATTTCTCAAAAACGCAGGATTTAAATCACAAATTTTTGAAGGATATGGGAATCCTATTGTGGTAGCTTCTTTAGAAATTGATTCATCTTTTGAAACTTGCCTTATTTATGGACACTATGATGTTCAACCTGCAAGTAAAGAAGATGGATGGGATAATGACCCCTTTGAAGTAATAGAAAAAAATGGAAAGTTATTTGGACGAGGAATAATGGATGATAAAGGACAGTTTTTTGTTCATTTGATAACGTTATCTAATTTACTGAGAGACAAAAAGCTTAAATATAATATCAAATTAATTTTTGAAGGAAATGAAGAAACAGGCTCTCCTTTCATTGAGAAATTTATTCAAGATAACAAAGATATATTAACATGTGATTTTATTCTTATTTCAGATGGAGAAATGACACGGGGAAAACCCACAATAGAGTTAGGTAATAGAGGTATTCTTAATTGGAAATTGACAGTAAAGACTTCAAATAGCGATATCCATTCCGGGCTTTATGGAGGGGCTGCCCCAAATGCAATCCATGAATTAAATAAATTTATCCACCATCTTTTAGATGAAAATAATAGGGTAGCTATTGAAGGCTTTTATGATGCAGTAGATAAAATTGAAGAAGGTTATAATATCCCTTTTGATATTGAAGAATATAAGAAAAATAGCGGGACTAAAGCCATTTTAACTGAGCCCGAGCACGATTTTTTTACCCAGACTGGACTAAGGCCCTCTATGACAGTAACCGGTATGTACGGGGGCCATATTAAAGAAGGACACAAAACATCTATCCCAGCAACTGCTACTGCAAAAATAAATTTCAGGCTGGTTAAAAGCCAGACTCCACACGCAGTTGAAGAGCTTGTCAAAAAACATGTTAAAAAACATATGCCGCATTATGTTGAATATGATTTATCTTTTGATGAATTTGCAGGGCCTAGTAAAACAGATAAGAATAGTAAATACGTACAAAAAGCAGTAAAAGTGCTTGAAGATGTTTTTAAGTCTTCAGTTCATTACAGATACGTAGGAGGCACCGAGCCTGTTATTCTTTATTTCCAACAAGTCTTAGGCAGTCCTATTGTCTCAGTCCCCTTTGCAAATGAAGATGGATTCATGCACAGTGTAAATGAAAACTTCAATATAGAAAATATTGAGAAAATGATGGAATTTGGAAAAAAGTTTTTTGGAATGTAAGCTTAGAATTTCCCTTGCCCAAAGTTCTTATCCAAAGCAACCTCCCCTTCAAGATTAGACTTTTTAGAAACCTTTGATTTCGTCAGTTGTAATATGTGGATTCCATTCAGGTTGTCCTTTGTGAACATTATCACTCTCTGGTGGCAGTACTATCAGTTTTGCCAATTCAGTAATACCACTGCTGGTATCATATCTACGTCCGCCTGATATAGCTCCAACATCTGGACGATTCAATAATCCATCAACCCCCACCTGTCTAGTGAATGTTCTATCTCCTACCTCTACATATTCTTGTTTTCCTAGCTCTGTATTTTTCATATTTTTACTTTTTGGCCACAAAAAAACCTCCCGATTGGGAGGTTGCTTGAATTTTTCTTTAGCGTTTTACAACGTCAAGCTACCTCCCTTGAGGGAAGTAAAAAAGAAAAATCCAAAAAGTGACAATGATCTTTGACTCATACTGATATTATACTGATTTTTTCCCCAAATGCAAGCTTTTTTTATGTATGAGAACTTTCGTTACAAAATGCCTGTAATCAGGGTTTTCTCCTCTGACAATTTGATTATAAAGCGTTTTTATTTTATTAGTTAACACACCTACTTTACCATTTCCAACTTTTCGTCCATCCATCTCAATAACCGGTAAAACTTCAGCTCCTGTCCCCACAAGAAATACTTCCGCTGCTTGATATAATTCCGTTCTAGATATTGATTTTTCTTTAACTTCTATCCCATGCTCTTTTTGTGCAATCTGAATAACCGTATCTCTTGTAATGCCCTGCAGAATATCCTCAGAGCTAGGTGGAGTTATTAGAGTATCATTTATAACAGCAAAGATATTCTCAGCGCTGCCTTCTACAATATGGCCATTTTTATCCATAAATAATGCCTCATCATAACCAGAAAGAATACTTTCTGTTTTTGCTAAAGAAGTATTTACATAAGAACCCATTATTTTTGCTCTAGGCGGAATGCTTGTATCACCTATTCTTGTCCAAGAACTTATGTTAACGCGAATACCGCCAGCCTTATCAACAAATCTGCCAAGCGGCATTGTAAAAATACCTATTCCATCCTTCAAGCTAGGAAGATGAAAGTTAACAATGTTAGTATCTGATTTATAAATAAATGGTCTAATATAAAAATCTTGTTTTGAATAATTCCTTTTTAGGAGTGTTGTTGTAATTTTACATAGCTTTTCTGCTGTGTAAGGCACATTAATAAATAGTACTTTTGCAGATTGTAATAATCTTTCGTAATGCTCTTTCATTCTGAAAATGTTAAGAGTATTTTCACGCTCATTATAATATGCGCGTATTCCCTCAAAACAGCCTGTCCCATATTGAAAGGCATGAGTTGTAATAGGCACTAAAGCCTTTTCTTCTGGGATAAATTTTCCATTTAAAAATACTTTCATAAAGATTTCAACGCTATCTAATTTGATCAAATTACTTAATTATATAGATTCCGTGTCAAGCACGGAATGACATGTAAATTTTTGGTATAATCCTTTTTACGGGAGTGGTAACGGCTTTCCGGCCAATTAGTTACCACTCCCGGTATAAGTTAAACTCCTGCGCGTCCGTCTGCGCCGAATCTCCTTACGCTTTTAAAATGCTCTCTTGACCAACGTTCTCTTGCATTCATTGAAGCAAAAGATTTACGCGCATCGCCAAACCAGCCTGAAGCTTTTTCAGCTGGCTTAGCTTCTCCTGTAAAACCCATTTCTAATGCTCTTTGCATTAATTCTGTTGTATTACTCATACTTCTCACCCCCTTTCACGAAAAACCTCCCTTGCGGGAGGTTGGTATTTTGTTTATTTATCTTGTCTATGTATACCTTCTCCCACGCCAATATTTGTCCTTAAGAAGGACAACCATAATAACCATAATAATATTCTTATTATTCATATTCATTTTTATCCTATTCTGTCTTATTCCCTAAAAAGTATTTACTACACGGTTAATACACTTTCACCTACTTTTTTACTAACGGGTCTACGCATATTTCCATTATCCCACTCAGACCATTCTGTAGGAGTAGGGTTAGCATGGTTTGCCATAGAGTGTCCTTTAGGGCCTTCTTTAACAGCTTCTCTTGCATTGACCTCAGCTTGTCTAAGGGCATCTGGCGTTGCTAATATATGTCCGCTATACATTGGTCGTGATTCATGCCTTGCCATATAATTCACCTCCTTCTATATTCACAGTCTTCCATCATCCTCCTTCGTTCGCCTCGGCTAACTTCGGGAGGATTGTGTACTATATTTATATTTCACTTTAGGAACACAAAAAAAACCGCCTGTATGGCGGTTGGTAAAGTTTTGCAAACTTCGTCCTCCCGCTCAGCGGTTAATAAAAAGGACTACAATAATATTTGCAAAATGGTTACTCATGTTAATATAGTAATTCTACAAAAATTAGTATCCTGTGTCAATAAGGATTTTAATTTTTATGCTCCTCCAGATCTACTATCCTATTTTCATGATCATCTACCTTTTCCTTCAATTCCTGATCCTGGTGAAACTTCAAAGTTTGATCTTCTCTAATTGCTTCCAGCTGCGCAACAATAGTGTCAAGCCTATTGAAAATATCATTTCTCAATTCTCCCATTCCCTCTTGAAGTTTATCTTCTGTTATCTGTAGGTCTTGTCTTGTTGCAGGTAAATTACTAGCGTTCTTCTGGTTCATATAGAAAGTATAAATCTACAGGATTAACAAGTCAATTAATCAAGAGAAGAGGAAATGATGCTAAATATTAATCTCAGCCTGTTTGGTTTTGGGCTGTGCGTTCACCTGATAAGAAAAGATTCATTGAAGATCTTACTTTTCCTACCTGTTGTTTTTTCTTAGATTTTGAATTAGTTGCATTTAGCCATGCTCCCGCATCTTCTACTTTACGCCTGGCATCTTTTACTACAGTTAGAAGCCATTCAAAGAAATTTACATGATAACGCCCAGGGTTAGATCCTACATGACCTGTAGCTACAGCTATCTGGGTTTCTATGGCTTTTGCAGATGAGGATAGACGTTTTAGCTCAATCACTATTTGCTCAACCTGTTGTTTGACTTCATGGTTTTCACGTTGAATTTTATTCTCTCCTACGCTTAGAATTTCTCGAGTATAATCTATAGCGCCTCTTGCGGGTTGCTTTTCTGCCTTCTTACGACCTTCAAGCTCTCTAAGGTTAAGTTCTTGGTTGGGGCGTAATTCACCCATCTGACTTTTTAATAGATCTTGGGGAGATAGAATCTGTCTCCACATGTCTTGAATAGAGTCAGTAGAGGCTTTTTTAAGTTCACCACCAAGTGCTTGAGGCGTAGACCTCAGTACTTCAATCTGATTTTGTTCTTGTGGCTGTTTTGCTTTTATTTTCGGTTTTTGAGCCGTTGTGTTGCCTAATAACATATGAGCCTCACCCTATCACAAATTCTTGAGGAAATCAAGCGTTTTTTGCTGACGCAAGATAGAGGCAAGAAGGTAAACATTTTTCTCTAAATTTTTTCTCTCTTCCTCATCTTTTGCTTTTTGAAGTGCTTCATCAATTTCTTTGGGTTCTACGCTTATTTTCTCTTCTTCCGCGATTTTTTGTAGTGCAAATTCAAATGCTATATCATTTGCTGCGCGTGTTGCATATTCTTTTTTAACGTCTTCAATTGTCCTATGAGTTGAAGCT
>WNFL01400231.1_pt2 | contig 10063 bp, 9 predicted proteins | sample 5400361 | NCBI WGS metagenome assembly WNFL01 (sample SAMN13153351, study PRJNA577476) | soil metagenome | isolation source: 40 cm soil on Douglas fir-dominated hillslope | place: USA:California | collected 2013-09-17
CCAGTAATTTTGCCTGAGCCGGGGATCGCAGCCATTGTACCCGCTTCAGTAGCTGCGGGTGTTGCCTGCGCCGCGGAGGCCGCGTTGCTGCTGAGTGTTACGAACAGAGCAACAACTACCAATAACGAAAGGACTGCGAAAAACTTCTGCTTCTGCATAAACTTCATCTCTCCTCTATGAATCTTTGCAAAAGTTGGCATCGTGACAAAATCCCCCATCATGATGCCAACTGGACAGGCACAGTATGGAAAGCAAGTTGTAAAGAAATGTTAAATCGTCAATAAGACATGATTAAATGCAGGGACGGGTCATTTAATCTCGGACGCGTAGGCTGCGGCTCCAAAACAGGATAGGATCATGTTTTAACCCAATACTTTCCGGCTGCTAAGTTCAATGGTGTCGTCTATGTCTCCGTTTATCGCGATTGCGTTGGCCGTTATTGCTCTCATCTTTGGTGGCATATGTTTGTGGTGGCTGCTCATCACCACCGAGGCGTCTACCTGGGCCGACGAGTCGTCGTCTGGCTCTACGATGTCTATGCCCGCCGCTACGACAGGATCAAGCGCTACGATCTGGCGTGGGAATCGGCAACGCTCGGCAGGCCGATGCTGCGGGCGCTGCTCGACATTCCCGCGCCATTGGTCCTCGACGTGGCGACAGGTACGGCGCGGCTGCCGTTGGCGCTGTTCGGTCAACCTGCCTTCAATGGTTACGTGATCGGCCTGGATTACAGCCGCCGAATGCTGGCTGTCGCCGCTCACAAGGTTGCCCCAATTGGATTCCGCATGACCTTAATTTACCAGCCTGCCCAGAAACTGCCGTTTGATGACAATACCTTCGATGCGGTGACCTGCCTGGAAGCCCTTGAATTCATGCCCGACCCGGACGCCGTGATCGCCGAGTTGATCCGCGTGGCGCGACCCGGTGCATTGATTTTGCTCACCAACCGCAAAGGAATCGAGGCAAAGCTAATGCCCGGTAAAACGGTGCCACGTACTGAGATTGCCGAACGCTTAAGGCGTCGCTTTGGACTGGAGGACGTTAACGTGATGGTCTGGCAAATGGATTACGATCAGGTTTGGGCGTTGAAGCCCGGCGATCCCACCCCAGCACCCGAACATAATTTAGAAGCAGTACTGCGCTGTCCTGGCTGCGGACGCCATGAGCTAATCCGTGTGGCTGATAAGCAGCCAGCGTTGCTCTGCACCTACTGCGAAACCCGTATCTCCATTGGCATAGACAACGTGATTGAATATGCGGACGCGGTTGTGCCGAAAGTTCCTTGACAGGCCATATGCTAAGTGCTACAACATAACCATCATCAATGGCAATAGTGGTTAGATTGGTCAGTTACGGGTCATTGAAGAAACGCGCGTCACCATAACATTCAGATTTAACAAAACGCCATTTGAAGCATACAGCAGTATAATTTATCGAAAATAAACGTCGGAATTATCAGAGTCCGGCGAGGTGTTGGCGATGTATAGATTTTTTGTAGCGCGGTTTCCCTGGCTCAGCCCGACTCATCCACTTGCAGTTCGCGAAGCAAAACGCATAAATTACGATTTCCCAAAATTTATCCGCAAGTTAAGCGATCCGTGGACCATGCTCGGCTATGCAGCGCTCATCCACGGTGCGTTGTTCATGGTTTCACTACTCGGTTTTCAACACCTCTTTCCAGGGACGCCCGCCGTCATGCTGCCTTTCTTGACGCCATTCGGAACTCCCGTCGCCGCCGGACTACTGCACTCCATCCTATATTGGATCATGTTGATCGGCATCTGTAATTACACAACATTGCTGATTGGGCATGATATTGAGACAAAAACGTGGGATATTTTGCGGCTAACCCCGTATGTTAGCGGCGACATCTGGAAAGTGAAGCTTCTGACCATCGCGCGGCGCTGGAGCGGCGTATTGCGGATGCTTATCCTTACGAGATTGTTCGCGTTAGTTCTGATCCCAATCGGAATCACTGTGCAGCAATCCTCCGATGTTTCGTCAACCCTGGGACTGAACTTTGTCGCAGCACTGGTCTTTCTGGCCCAACCACTGGTTGATGCGTTTATGGTTGGCAGTCTCAGCGCCTTTAGCGCGATGACGGTTCACAATCCAACCTGGGCCAAGCTGGCAGCCTACGGATTGGTCGGAATTTCTTACGGCCTCTTGAATGGAATTGGCGGCGCGTGGCTCATGTTGAAATCGCCAGTGGGTGTGCTGGGAGGTCTGTTTGTGCCGCTAGGTCATTGGGCACCACTCGTAGCAGCGTCAACGCCCGGTACATCGGCTGTCGAACTTGCACAGCGAATATTTATTGTTGTGCTGGTTTATGCAGTATTTCCGGTGCTGCTAGGGTTGGTGGTATTGGCTATCGCCAACCGCACGGCAAAAAGACAGGTCGGGTAGCCGTCAAATCAACCTCACCCCGTCCTTTGGGGTCGCTTGACAGTTTGTTGACTCGATCAGTATCCGACCCCAAAGGCGACCCCCTCTCTGCAAACAGGAGAGGGGGAACCGGACGACGGAGACTCACTTCTAAACTCCGCTTGCGCGGGGATAGCTGAGGAATTCACCAATGTTCATGTTGATCCAATTGCCCGAAATCAACCCTGGCGCGTTCATACTGCCCTTCCGCGCAATGTGCTAAACTACCTTCGTTGCAAAATCATACTGCTGTGCCGTGGGAGGATTATGTTGAGATCGCTACTACGTGGACCACACTTGACGTTCATACGGTTAGCGTGGATCGTTGGCCTACTGACGTTTAGTTCATTGAGTTTGCTATCGCCCTGGCACTCGACACAGGCGCAAACCGCGACTGAACAGGCTCCTCTGGTCGCTTCCCCAACGACAAACATCGTAGGTTACGATAATCCAGTCGCGGGACTGATTACGGATGACGCACCTGAATCAACCTGGATTCTCAACGCACCGTTCAGGGATCGCATCGCCATCAGTGTTGACCGGGCTAACGATACGTTGGTCCCGAATATCGAATTGCTCGACCCCGACGGAAAGTCGATAGCCCACGCAGATCACGATGCTACTGCCGCTCACACTGGCATCAAAAACTTAAAGCTGGATCGAGCCGGGGCGTATTCAATTGTCGTCAGGCGCGACAAGGGCAAAGATGGCAAGACGCATGGCAACTTTATCTTGCTCGTCTCGCTTTTAGGTTCCGGTCCAGAGAATCCCGACCTGTTTAAACGCACGGCTGAACCTATCCGCCAGAATCGACCACAGGACGGCGAGATTACCAATGCTAAATGGCTCGATGTAACGGCTTGGTCACCAGTTTCAACCGATCATGTTCAGTTGGTTGTGACGCGAGTGAGCGGTACCCTGATGCCAACAATCGTTCTGGTTGGCCCCGATAATAAGGAAGTCGCTCACGCCGATCCAGACGCGACTGGCGCAAAGGCACAGCTTGATTTTGTGGTTCCCGCACCCGCGCAATACGAGATTCGTGTTGGACGTGTTGGCAATGAGAATGGCGCGACAAGTGGCAAATACAGACTGGTAGAAACAATATTGGGTCTGGGAGCCGACAACAGCGGTTTTACTGTCATTCAGGGCAATGTTGACCTGGGTACGCCGCGCAAAGGCAATCTTGTGGGGCGGCAGTGGCAGAATACCTGGGCTTTCACGGTAGACAACCCGATAGCCATCACGATCACCATGACTCGTGACAGCGGCACCCTGATCCCACTGCTTACCCTATCTGATGCCAACCACAAACAGTTGGCTGTTGCACCGGCGGACGAGACGTGGGCAACGGCAACCATCAGCAAGTTCCAATTGCCTGCTGGCGGACAGTATTTTGTAACCGCTGGTCGCGCCGATGGGGCATCCGGGCTAACCACGGGCGATTACGAATTTACGATCACCGAGGCTAAATAGCCGAGCGATGCAGATATTCAACCCCCTAACCCGCCCTTCCCCCCGTAAAAAGAGGAAGGGGAAACAAGTTCTCAAAGCCCCTCCCTCTTTACGGGGGAGGGGTTAGGGGTGGGGGAACTGGCGGCCCTAAATCCCGTAGATTGCGCCAAACTTTGTCTTGAGATAATTCATGTACGAACGGGCCTGAAGCGGTTCACCCGTTGCCCGCTGGATCAGTTCCTTTGGCTCGAATTTGCGACCATGCTGGTGAATATTCTCGCGCAGCCAGCCTAACAAGGTGCTGAACTTGCCCTGTCCAATCTCAACCGGAATGGACGGGTCTGCGGCGATGGCTTTCTCGTAAAGCTGCGCCGAAAGAATCGTGCCGATGGAATAGGTCGGGAAGTAGCCGAGCAGACCCATCGACCAGTGGACATCTTGCAGCACGCCAAGCGTATCTGTGGGCGGCACGATGCCCAGGTAGGCTTTCGATTTCTCGTTCCAGGCATCCGCTAACTCGTTGACTTTCACCTTGCCCGCGACCAGAGCGGCTTCCAGTTCAAACCGCATCATAATGTGCAGGTTGTAGGTGGCTTCGTCGGCTTCCACACGGATGAACGAAGGGTGTACCTTGTTGATTGCCCGGTAGAATGTTTCCAGGTCAACGCTGCCGAGTTGCTGCGGGAAGTACCCTTGCAGGACCGGGAAGTAGTGAGTCCAGAAGGCGTGGCTGCGTCCCACGATATTTTCCCACAGCCGCGACTGGCTTTCGTGTATGCCGAGCGACGTACCGCCTGCCAGAATTGTCCCTTCGAGCGATTGGTCAACGTTGAGTTCATACAGGCCGTGGCCCGACTCATGCAGCGTGCCGAACAGCGCAGGATTGAGCCACCGGGGATCAAACCGGGTAGTGATCCGCACATCATTGATGCTGAAGTTGGTGCAGAAAGGGTGTACGGCCCGGTCCTGCCGCCCGCGATTGAAATCGTAGCCAAAATCTTTGATGACGCCCTCGGCAAACGCCCGCTGCTTGTCTACGTCGAAATCTTGATGGAGGACTGAATCATCTACGGCATCGACGCGCTCGCCAATAGCCTTGACCAGTGGAACCAGGTCCTTGCGCAAATCCTCAAACATTTTGTCAACATCCGCCGTCTTGAGACCCGGCTCATATTCGTCGAGCAGCGCGTCGTAGATATGATCCGTGTAACCATAGCATTCGGCAGCCTTGATCTTGAGCGAAATCATGTGTTCCAGCGCGGGAATGTACGACTTGAAATCGTTGTCCGCCCGCGCCTTCGCCCAAACGTTGTGCGCCAACGCTGAGGCCCGCGTAATCTCTTCAACGAGATCCGTTGGCAGTTTCTTCAATCGGTCATAATCACGACGAGCGACGCGCAGTGTGCTGGCATCGTCGTCGTCGTAATCGGCACCCTTTGCCTCGACAGCCGCCTCGTCAAGCAGTTTGCCAGTCTCATCGGCAGTGAACATTTCGTGAATCAGGCGGCTCATAATGCTCATGTGGCGCGCGCGCGATTCGGCTGCACCTTCGGGCATCTGCGTTTGTAAATCCCAATCCAGCAGGGCGTTGATCTGATTCAGGCTCGTAACATCGTTCAGTCGCGCTTTCAGGTCAGTCAAAGCGTCAGCCATATTTCCTCCTCATTTGCCATGCAAAAAATCAAAAAGTCGTTCAATTATTGAGCACTTTGGGGAGAAAAACAAACATTTATTTGGCGATGCGCACAGATCAAGTTATTTTTTCTTGACAAGCCCGCACACATTTTCTAAGATTCCGACTCAAACAGTATTTTAGAGATTAAATATAAAATTCAATTGTCAAACTTTGCGGTAACTGACCATAAGCAACTCCATAATGTCGTGATTGATCGGCTGCGAGACATGATCATCCAGGGTGATCTACACGCGGGCGAGTGGCTGCGGCAGGAGCGGCTGGCTCGCGAATTGGGCGTCAGCCATACGCCGATTCGTGAGGCGCTTAAACAGCTTGAAGTTGAAGGGCTGGTGGAACACGTTCCCTATCGTGGTGTGCGTGTCATCGAATTCTCCATGAATGACGTGGAAGATATGTACACGATGCGCAGCGCGCTCGAAGGGCTTGCCACCGCCGCCGCTGCAAAGCATCTAACCGATGCTGAACTCGCCGAGATTCGCCGCATACACGAAGCAATGGTCGCCATCGCGATGCCCAAAACGCCGGAAAGTTTGCACGCGCTGCGTGAGCTAAATCGTCAGTTCCACAAGTTAATTATCCAGGGGTCGCACCGGAAATACCTGATGCGCACCCTCGAACAGATTTGGTCATGGTTTCCGACCATGCTGTGGAGTCAATTCGCGCTGCAATCCGATGCCTCTGCTCCCGAACGGGTTGACGCCGATAACCACGATCACGAAATGATTGTTAGAGCGCTCGAAGCCCACGATCCCGACTCTGCCGAGCACCTGATGCGAATGCACATTGACCAGACTCGCCAGGCACTTATTCGCCACCTCAACGCTTCGCAGAAAGTGTGCTAGCTGGCTCGTTTTCCAGTAGTTCGCGCGCAGTCGCCAGCACAGCGTCTCGCAGTTCAGGTGGCTCCACAACCGTTGCGCCAAGCCCAAACGCAATCATTTTGGCTAGGTCTATCGAGTCCAGGCGAAACCGCGCCGTAAGCCAATCGTGCTCGTCAGGCGGTTCAATGACCTCATAGCGTCCCGGTACAAGCCACCTGATCAGGCTGATGCGGCTGTTGGGCATCCGCAACGTGAACACATAATCGTTGGCGGCGGCAGCAAATTCGTGAGCATGTTCCTGCCAGTATTTCGCCAGATCGAAATTGTCTTCCCGCTGAAAATGCCCGTCGAGCAGGTTAATGTCATGGAACCGTGACACGCGGTACGTGCGCAATTGCCCGTCGCGTCTGGCTATCAGATACCATAAACTGGCTTTGGCAACGAGGCTGTATGGTTCCAGAGTGCGTTCCATTGTCTCGCCGTTATAGTTCTCGTAAACAGCCCGAACAAGGCGATTTTCGTAGACGGCCTGTTGTAATTCCGACCAAAACGGTAGTGGCTGCGACTCGTGCCACCACCACAGCGGATCAATAAGAATCCGCTGGCGAATATACTCAACGGACGGTTGATGCAGCGTAGGCAGCGCCGCAGAGAGTTTGAGTAAGCTGCTCACAGCGGCCTCGCCAAGCCCAACGTCTTTGAGCAGCTTCGCATTGTCAGAAACAAACAGGGAATGTACTTCGGCTTCTTTCAAACCTGTCAGGGTCACGCGATAGTTTTCATCCAGCGCGATCCCGCCGCCGTGCCCGCCCTCGGCGTAAATCGGAATCCCGGTGGTAGACAGCGCATCAATATCCCGCAGAATGGTCCGCGTAGAAACTTCTAATTCCTGGGCAAGCACTTGTGCCGTCATTTTTCCACGGGTTTGTAACAGCAGAACAATACTCAGCAGACGATCCGCACGCATAAGCTGATCCTATTTTGCATGACAAAAGGTGTCATCCAATTCAGTTTACCATGAGTAGGTAAGGTGAGAAATGAGCGATAGGGGGTCTGAAAATGGCAAACGCCACAACTGGATATGCTGATATTGGCGACGCGAAACTCTATTATGAGATAGCTGGTGAAGGCGAAACGCTCGTTTTGTCTCACGCCGGGTTTGTCGACAGCCGGATGTGGGATGACCAGTGGGACGAATTTGCACAGCATTACCACGTGATTCGCTTCGATATGCGCGGCTATGGCAAATCTGATCTAGCCAAAGCGCCCGTATCACGGCGAAAGGACCTGTATGGCTTCCTGAAGGTTCTCAATGTGGAACGTGCTCACCTGCTGGGCTGCTCGATGAGCGGCGAGGTTATCATTGACTTTGCGCTCGAACATCCTGAGATGGTTGCCAGCTTGATTCCTGTTTCTGCCGTGCCGAGCGGCTTTCAATTGCAGGGCGCTCCGCCACCCGAACTGCTGGAAATGATGAACGCCGTGAACCAACACGATCTGGCGCGTGCCTCCGATCTTCAAATTCGCATCTGGGTGGATGGTCCTTCTCGTCAACCGGAACAGGTGAATCCGCAGGTTCGGCAGCGTGCGGCAGTCATGAACAAAATTTCAGTGGAAAATGGCACCTGGGCGGCGGATGCGCAACCGCTTGATCCGCTCAATCCACCAGCGGCAGGTCGGCTAAAAGCGCTTCAGGTGCCTACACTGGTCATCGCTGGCGCACTCGACAACCCCGAAATTCTGCGTGCGGCGGATGTGCTGGCAAGTGAGATTAGTGGCGCGAAAAAGATCATTATTCCCGATGCCGCGCACGTACCAAACATGGACAAACCCGCAGAATTCAATCGCGCCGTGTTGAGCTTTCTGCAAGGGTTGGGATAGGTCTTTATCGGGTGGATGAATACAAAGCGGGGTCGAGAAGCTCAACCCCGCTGATTCATATCTGCTTTGATATTTAGGAGTTTGTGGCGCTATTGTGCTACGGGCAAGGCTTTTATAGCGTCGCTGGTGATATTGACGTAAAAGGCGCTGACCCAACCCTGCATTCCGTTGTAATTGATCTTGAGCCAGTTGCCGGAAGCGTCACGACCAAGGACCGTGATCGCCGTATTGCGCGGGACATAGCCTAGCGACCCGGCACTCGAATTCGGTGCGCTGCGGATGTTCAGGTTGCCACGGCTCGTCACACTGCCTCCACCGCCGCCAACGGCTGCCGCTGCCGCCCCTGGATAATTCTCGCCGCCGCCGAGTCCGCTGCCGAAGATATGCGTGGGCGGGAAAGCCAGTTGATTTATGTCCACAGCAATCGTCGATACCGGAATCCAGACCATTTCATTGCCGCCGACAAAAACATCGACCCAGGCATTGTCCAGACTGCGGTAGATAACCGGGTAAATACTACCGGGCTGCGCCAGCAGATCGAGCGGGTTCTTATTCGGCTCTTCAAATAGATGCGTGGTCGCCAGGACCGTGCCTTTGACCAGGGCATTGGGCGTCTGAAAACCCTGCCGTGTGACATTGCCTGATGGAGCCAGACACGGCGCATTGAAAGTGACAAAGCCAACTTCCCACTTCTCGTTACCACCCGGATCAAGCTGTACGACGCCGAGATGGACCGGATTCTTAATTGGGAACTGGTTCTTGGCGTAGGCCAGGTTATAAACCTGAGAGCCTACTGTATGCCCGACTGGTATGCCAACGTCTTCCTGATAGAGTACAATGCCAGCGCCATCCGTGACCTTAAACCTTGTCTTGTCCAGTCCACCGCCGTCGTCCTCTGTGCCCGTCACGGCAAGGTCAACGGAAAAATTGCCGCAGCCTCCGTAAAACAAGCCAATGGCGGTTGAACTGGCGTGGACTGCGGATTTGGCGGGTAGGATCACTAACGTCATCAACGCAACGACTGCAATCTTGAGTAAAGTATTTCGTTTCATTGTGCCTCCTCCTTTTCGAGGTATCAGCAAACATAACAAAGCCATTACTTGAACGCGGCTGAAGATTAAGGTTTACTCATCCGTCACTCATACGGATGACCTCGCTTCATTCTAATGCATTCACCTCAGGATAGAGCCAGTACACCTGAACTATATGTGTGGAATATATGCTTACAGATGGCATGTTTTTTTGCATCTAATCGAAGTACAGCGCTGTTACATATTTGCTACACACACTACATGTATTGAAGTTTCAATATATCCAGTGATAATGTACAATTGATAAAACATAATTAAAGGTTAATGTCTGATCTGATAGGTGTGAGGGAAAGTTCTATGACTCCTGAGAGCAATCTTCCGAAGGCTAAAGCTGACACTGACGATCTTCCGCCAGCGCCAGAGACTGGGCCTGAGGCAACACGAGTTGAAGAAGTTGCACCGGAAGCAAACGGCGATCCCAATGCACAAGCATTGGTTTGTCCCGTTTGTGGGCTGGTCAATCGTCCGGGTGAACTCGCCTGCTCTCGCTGTGGAACCATTCTGGCGGCTGGCGGGACCACACGCAAACTCAACACTGCAGACGAACCGCAGAAACCCGCCAACTGGCCTACTGGCGAAGTGATTGTTACCGATCAGGAACCCATCACGCTAGAAATTGGCGATGAGCAGGTGACAGTGCCCGTCGCGGAAATCATTACCATCGGGCGCATCAGCGATATACCCGATGACACCCA
>WNFL01091223.1_pt2 | contig 10062 bp, 7 predicted proteins | sample 5400361 | NCBI WGS metagenome assembly WNFL01 (sample SAMN13153351, study PRJNA577476) | soil metagenome | isolation source: 40 cm soil on Douglas fir-dominated hillslope | place: USA:California | collected 2013-09-17
AGCGCGGGCCATTCCATCACGCCGTAGGGGCGCCGCGTTTGCGGCTGGTAATTGAGGTAGGTCTCGCGCAAGACCGGCTCGGTCACCGGCATCAGCTTCGCGCCGGTCGCCATCGCCGCGAGCTGCGAGCGGCAGGCGAGATCGAGGCGATGCATCCAGTTAAAGGCCTCGCCCACGGTGCGCCCGCATGTGAGCAGCCCGTGATTGCGCAGGATCATCGCCTCGCCGTCGCCGAGGTCGCGCACGAGCGATTCCTGCTCGGCCAGATCGAGAACGACGCCCTTGTAGTCGTGGTAGCGGATCTTGAGGAAACGCATGGCGGTTTGCGAGATCGGCAGCAGGCCGCACTCGAGCGACGCCACGGCCATGCCCGCCCAGGTGTGCGTGTGGATCACGCACGCGACTTCGTGGCGAGCGCGGTGGATCGCGCTGTGCAGCACGTAACCCGCCTTGTTGATGCCGTAGTCGAGGTCGCCGAAATCGGGCTTGGCGAGGATGTTGCCCTCGAGGTCGATCTTGATGAGGCTGGATGCCGTGATCTCTTCGTAGAGCATTCCGTAGGCGTTGATCAGGAATGCGTTGTCCTCGCCGGGCACGCGCGCCGAGATGTGGTTGGCCATCATGTCCGACATCTCGTAGTGCGCGACCAGCCGGTAGCAAGCCGCGAGGTCGACGCGCGCCTGCCACTCCTCGGGCGAGGAGCGCGCTTTCATCGACTGGGCGGAAAGGCGGGAGACGTTTTGCACGGTAGGATTATAGTCGTGATGACCCGAATCGCTTCCTTGTTCGCCGCGCTGCTCGCCCCTTGCTTGGCACTGGCGCAGGCCACTTCGGCAAGCTCAGGATCGGCGTACCCGACCAAGCCGGTGAAGATCGTGGTCGCGTTCACGGCAGGCGGCACCACCGACATCATGGCGCGCCTCCTCGCGCAGGGCCTTTCCGATCGGCTCAAGCAGCCCTTCGTGATCGAGAACAAGCCGGGCGCGGGGGGCAACCTCGGGACCGAGATCGTCTGCCGCGCCCCGCCGGACGGCTATACGCTCAGCATCAATTCGGTCGGACCGATCAGCGTGAACCCGACGCTGTACAAGAACCTCGCCTGCAACCCGCTCACGGAGCTGGTGCCGGTGGCGCATATTTCCGAGGTGCCGAACGTGCTGGTGGCCCACCCGTCGCTCAAGGTCGCGACGCTCGACGCGTTCATCGCGTACGCGAGGGCGCGGCCCGGCGAGCTCAACTACGCCTCCACCGGCATCGGCACTTCGTCGCATCTTTCGAGCTACATGCTCGCGTCGCGCGCCGGCTTCACCGCGACGCACATTCCCTACAAGGGCGCGGAAGCCCTCAAGGACCTGCTCACCGGCCGCGTGCAGTTCATGTTCGCCACGATTCCCTCGGTCATCGCGCACATCAGGGCCGGCAACCTCGTCGCCCTCGGCGTGAGCAGCCTCAAGCGCTCGCGCTCGCTCCCCGAAGTGCCGACGATCGCCGATTCCGGCTTCCCGGGGTTCGAGGCCGGCTCGTGGTTCGGGATCTTCGTGCCGAGGGGCACGCCCGCAGCCGTGATCGCGGCGCTCAACAAGGCTTCGAACGAGATCATCGCGGAACGCACGATCGAATCGCGCATGATCGACGAGGGCGCGGACCCGGCCGGCGGCGCGCCGGAGAGGTTCGCAGGTAGTGCAGGATTCCGGCGCGGTGGTCGACTGACATGACTTCAAAACTCCTCGTTTCGCTTCTTCTCCTCGCGGCCGGCGCGGCCCCGGCCTTCGCCGCCGATCCGAACAAGGTGTTCCGCTACGCGTTCGAGATCGCCGAGACGAGCTTCGATACGCAGAAGATCAGCGACCTCTATTCGAACGTGGTCAACATGGCGATGTTCGACGCGCCGCTCAACTACGACTACCTGGCGCGCCCGCCGAAGATCAAGCCCAATACGGTCGTCGCGATGCCGGAAATCAGCGCGGACGGCACCACCTATACCTTCCGCGTAAAGCCGGGCATCTACTTCGCCGACGATCCGGTCTTCAAGGGCCAGAAACGCGAGCTGGTGGCGGCCGATTATGTCTTCACGCTGAAACGCCTCCTCGACCCGAAAGTGCGCGCCTCGCAGCTCGGCGAGATCGAAGGGCACGTCGTGGGCGCCGATGAGATGCTGGCGAAAGCCCGCAAGACGAACAAGTTCGACTACGACGCGCCGATTGAAGGCTTCAAGGCGCTCGACCGCTACACCTTCCAGGTGAAGCTGGTGAAGCCGCTGCCGATATTCATTTATCTCTTCGCCGATTGCCGCATTGCCTGCGCCCTCGCGCGCGAGGCGGTCGAGCACTACGGCGAGGACATCGGCTCGCACCCCGTGGGCACCGGCCCCTATCGCCTGGTCTTCTGGAAGCGCTCGTCGAAGATCGTCCTGGAGGCGAACCCGAATTTCCGCGAAGAGTATTTCGACGGCGAGCCGCCCCCCGGCGATACGAAGGCCCAGGAAATCCTGCGCACGCAGAAGGGCAAGCGCCTGCCGATCGTCGGACGCATCGAGGTTTCGGTGATCGAGGAGACCCAGCCGCGCTGGCTCTCGTTCCTGAACGAAGAGATGGACATGATGTACCAGGTGCCCGAGGAGTTCGCCAACCAGGCGATGCCGAACAACAAGCTCGCGAAGAATCTCGAACGGCGCGGCATCCGCATGGAGCAGCTTCCGGCGCTCGACTACACCTACGCGTTCTTCAACATGGAGGATCCGCTCGTCGGCGGCTACACCCCGGAGAAGGTGGCGCTACGCCGCGCGATCACCCTCTCGTACAACGTGCTCGACGAGATCGCCATCATCCGCAAGGGCCAGGCGGTGGCGGCGCAGACGCCGTACCCCCCGGGCGTGGCCGGCGCCGATCCCAACTTCCGCACCACCGCGAACGAGTACAACGTCCCGAAGGCGCGCGCGCTGCTCGATATGTTCGGCTACGTGGATCGCGACGGCGACGGCTACCGCGAGATGCCCGACGGCAGCCCGTTGGTGCTGCGCTATAACTCGAGCCCCACCTCGCGCGACCAACAGGTGGACGAGCTGTGGAAGCGAAGCCTCGACGACATCGGCATCAAGTTGAGCGTGCGCAAGGCCAAGTGGCCGGATCTCCTCAAGGAAGCGTATGCCGGCAAGCTCATGATGTGGTCGCTCGGCGGCACCGCTTCGGTCCCCGACGCCGATACCGCGCTGCAGACCCTCTATGGCCCCAACGCCGGCCATAAGGGCAACATGGCGCGCTTCCAGCTCGCCGAATTCGACCGCCTGTACGAGAAGGCGCACACCCTGCCGGACAGCCCCGAGCGCACGAAGCTCTACCAGGACATGGCGCGGCTCGTGGTCGCCTACGCGCCATGGAAGATCAACACCCACCGCATTCGCACCGACCTGTGGTATCCGTGGGTCATCGGCTATCGCCGCCAGCAGATCGCGAGCAGCAATTTCTGGAAGTACATCGACATCGACCGCAGCGGCGGGGCGCAGGCGATCACGCAGCGTTGATTCACGCATGAAACGGGCCCTCCTTGTCCTGCTCCTGTCGCTCGCCGCGGCAGGGGGCGCTGCCGCGGCCGATGCGGACAAGGTGTTCCGCATGGCCTTCGAAGTCGCGGAGACCACTTTCGATCCGCAGAAGGTCGCGGACCTCTACTCGAACATGGTCATCGACGCGGTGTTCGACCCGCCGCTGCGCTACGACTACCTCGCCCGGCCGGCGAAGTTGAGGCCCAATACGCTCGCCGCGATGCCGGAGATCACCGATTCGGGCCGGACCATCACGATGCGCGTGAAAGCGGGCATTTTCTTCAACGACGATCCCGCGTTCGGCGGCAAGAAGCGCGAGCTCACGGCCTACGACTACGTGTACTCGATGAAGCGCCTCATGGACCCGAAGCTCGCGGCGCCGCTGCTCTCCGAGATCGAGGGCGTCATCCTCGGGTCCGAGGCGGCGCTCGCGAAGGCGCGCAAGGAAAACCGTTTCGACTACGACGCGCCTTTCGAGGGCATCAAGGCGCTCGACCGCTACACCTGGCAGGTCAGGCTCGAGCAGCCCTCGTACATCTTCATCTTCAACCTCTCCGATTGCCGTATCGCGTGCGCGGTCGCGCGGGAAGTCGTCGAGCGCTACGGCGACGACGTGGGCGCCCACCCGGTCGGCACGGGCGCCTACCGGATCGCGTTCTGGAAGCGTTCGTCGAAGATGGTGTTCGAGCCCAATCCCAGTTTCCGCGAGGAGTACTTCGACGGCGAGCCGTCGCCGGACGACACCAAGGGCAAGGAGATCCTCGCGCGCCAGAAGGGCAAGCGCCTGCCCATCATCGGGCGCATCGAGGTGTACATCATCGAGGAGGTGCAGCCGCGCTGGCTCGCATTCCTTAATGCGGAGCTGGATATCGCTTACCAAGTGCCGACCGACTTCGCGAATATCGCATTTCCCAACAACCGCATCGCCCCGAACCTGAAGAAGCTCGGCATCGAGATGGAGCAGGTGGCCGCGCTCGACCTCACTTACGCGTACTTCAACATGGAAGACCCGACCGTCGGCGGCTACACGCCGGAGAAGGTGGCGCTCCGCCGCGCCATCTCCCTCTCCTACAACACGCGCGACGAAATCGCCATCGTGCGCAAGGGACAGGCCGTGCCCGCGCAAGCGCCGTGGAGCCCGGGTGTCGCCGGATACGATGCGAACTTCCGCACCACCGCGAACGACCACGACGTCCCACGGGCGAAAGCGCTCCTCGACATGTTCGGCTACGTCGATCGCGACGGCGACGGCTACCGCGAGATGCCCGACGGCAGCCCGCTCACGCTCGTCTTCAACTCGACGCCGACCGCGAAGGACCAGCAGGTCGACGAGCTCTGGAAGCGCAGCATGGATGACATCGGCATCCGCTTCACGGTGCGCAAGGCGAAATGGCCCGACCTGCTCAAGGAATCGTACGCGGGCAAGCTGATGATGTGGCAGCTCGGCGGCGCCGCTTCCGCGCCCGATGCGGACACATGGCTGTCATCGCTCTATGGCCCGAACTCCGGCATGAAGGGCAACCAGGCCAACTTCCGCCTGGCCGAGTACGACCGGCTCTACGAGAAAGCGCGCACGATGCCCGACTCGCCGGAGCGCACGAAAATCTACGAGCAGCTCGCGAAGATCGTCGTCGCGTACGCGCCGTGGAAGATCAACGTGAACCGGGTCCTCACGGACATGTGGTACCCGTGGGTGGTCGGCTATCGACGCCCGCTGATCCAGGGGTCGACCTTCTGGATGTACCTCGACATCGACCGCTCGAAGCTACGCCAGGCGCACTAGCTGCTTGCCGAAGTTCTCGCCCTTCAACAGGCCAATGAGGCCTTGCGGGGCGTTCTCGAGCCCCTCGACGATCGACTCGCGATACTTGAGCCGGCCCGCGGCGAGGTGGCCGGCGAGCCCTTTGATTCCCTCGCCATAGCGGGCCTGCCAGTCGAACACGATCATGCCCTGCATCTTGATGCGATTCACGAGGATCGAGCGCAGGCGCTTGTAGGCGTACGGCTCCGCGGCGCTGTACTCGGCGATGAGCCCGCACAGGACGATGCGCGAGAAGACCCGCATGCGCCCGAGCATCGTGTCCAGCATCGCGCCGCCGACGTTCTCGAAATAGACATCGACGCCCTTCGGCACGGCCGCGCGCATGTCGGCGTCGAAGTTGCCGGCCTTGTAGTCGACGGCCGCGTCGAAGCCGAGCTCGTTCAGCACGTAATCGCATTTCGCCTTGCCGCCGGCGATACCGACCACGCGGCATCCGGCGATCTTGCCGAGCTGGCCGACGATGCTGCCCACGGCGCCCGAGGCTGCCGAGACCACGAGCGTCTCGCCCGCTTTCGGCTGGCCGATCTCGTTCAAGCCGAACCACGCGGTGAGGCCCGGCATGCCGAGGACCCCGAGGTAGTACGACGCCGGGACGCGCGAGGCATCGACCTTGTGCAGCTCGCTCGCCTTCGCGATGCCCATGAGCTGCCAGCCGAGCGAGGTGAGGACCTTGTCGCCCGGCTTGAACGCGGGATCGCCCGACTCGATCACCTCGCCCACGGTCTGGCCCACCATCACCTCGCCGATCTCCACGTGCTTCGCGTACGACTTCGCGTCGCTCATCCGCCCGCGCATGTACGGATCGAGGGAGAGCCATTCGTTCTTGACGAGCACTTCGCCCGCCGCGGGCTTGGCGATCGGCGCTTCGACGAGGCGGAAGTTATCCGGGGTCACTGCGCCCTGGGGACGGTTGGCAAGGACGACCTGCTTGTTCATGATTTCGCGAAGCGCTCCAGGTGGTGGTCGGCATCGCCGAATTGCTGGGCGATCATCGTGAGGCGCCTGAAGGTGTGGCTCACCTTGAGCTCCTCGCTCATTCCCATGCCGCCATGCAGCTGCACGGATTCCTGGCTCACGTGGCGGCACGCGTCGGCGATGCGGATCTTGGCCGCGGAGACGATGCGCTTGCGCTCGGCCGCGTTCTTCTCGGAATCGACGCGCGCGCAGGCGAGGCTCGCCATGGAGCGCGCCTGCTCGCAGCTGATCGCCATGTCGACCATGCGGTGCTGGAGCGCCTGGAACGAGCCGATCGGCACGCCGAACTGCTTGCGCGTCTTGAGGTATTCGAGCGTCGCGTCGTTGGCGGACTTGATCGCGCCCACGGCTTCGGCGCACACGAGGGCCGTGGCGAAATCGACCGCGTCTTCGATCGCGTCGAGTCCCTCGCCCTCTGCGCCGAGCCGCGCATCCGCGGGAACCGCGACGCCCCTGAAGGTGATGTCCGCGGCGCGCAATTCGTCGAGGGTGCGATAGGCCTTCGTCTCGACGCCGGCCGCCTTGGCGTCGACGAGGAAGAGGCTCACGCCGCGCGGCTCGTCCACTCGCCCCGACGTGCGGGCGGACACGATGAGCTGGTCGGCGCACGGGGCATGCAGCACCACGCACTTTTCGCCCTCGAGCACGTACCCCGCGCCCGCCCTGCGGGCGGCGAGCGCCACATGCGCGAGGTTGTAACGCGCATCGCGCTCGGTTTGCGCAAACGCCATCTTGAGCCGGCCCTCCACGATCGCCGGCAGCAACGCTTGCCTCTGTGCGTCGGTCCCCGTGCGCGCGACGACGCGTGCGCCGAGTCCCACCGTCGCGACATACGGCTCCACCATCAGCGCTTCGCCGATGGCCTCCATCGTGCTCATCATGTCCACCGCGCCGCCGCCGAAGCCGCCGTGGTCGGGTGAAATCGGCAGGCTGGTGAGGCCCAGATCGGCGAGCGCGGTCCACACGCGCGCGCTGTAGCCTTCAGGCGAGGCGACGATCTTGCGCCGCGCCTCGAACGAATACTCCTGCGCCACGAAGCGCCGCACTGATTCGGCGAGCAGCCGCTGCTCTTCGTTGTAGTCGAAGTTCATAGGCCCAGGCTCATTTTGGCGATGATGTTGCGCTGGATTTCATTCGAGCCCGCGTAGATCGAGGTCTTGCGAAAATTGCAGTACCGCGGCGCGAGCGATGCCGCGGCCGCGTCGAATCCATCGTAGTCCGCGAGCGGCTTCAAGGGCTGCGCCATCGGGCCGGCGGCTTCCATCATCAGCTCGGTGAGCGCCTGCTGGATCTCGGTGCCGGTGATCTTGAGCATCGAGACCTCGGCCCCGGGCGCGCGCCCTCCGCGCATCTGGTCGAGGAAACGCAGGTTGGTGATCTCGAGCGCCATGAGCTCGATCTCCACGCGCGAGAGCTTGTCGCGGAAGCGCGGATCCTCGATGAGCGGCCTGCCGTCCTTCACCTGGCTCGCCGCGAATTCCCTGAGCCGCTCGAGCTCGCGGCGCGACGTGCCGATGCGCGCCGTGTTGAGGCGCTCGTGCCCGAGCAGGTATTTCGCGACGCTCCAGCCCTTGCCTTCCTCGTGGACGAGGTTTTCGATGGGGACCTTCACGTCGTCGAAGAAAACCTCGTTCACCTCGTGGCCGCCGTCCATGAGGATGAGCGGGCGCACGGTGATCCCGGGACTCTTCATGTCGATGAGCAGGAACGAGATGCCCTCCTGCTTCTTGTCGAGGCTGGAATCCGTGCGCACCAGGCAAAAGATCCAGTCGGCGTAATGCGCGAGCGTGGTCCAGGTCTTCTGGCCCGTGACCACGTAGTGATCGCCCTGCCGCGACGCGCGCGTCTTGAGCGACGCGAGGTCGGAGCCGGACCCCGGCTCGGAATAACCCTGGCACCAGAAGTCGTCGCCGTCATAGATGCGCGGCAGGAAGCGCTTCTTCTGCGCGGGCGTGCCGAACTTGAAGAGCACCGACGCGCACATCGTGAGGCCGAAGGGAATGAGCGGCGGCGCGCCGGCGTAGCCGCATTCTTCCTCGAAGATATAGCGCTGCACCACGTTCCAACCGGTGCCGCCGAATTCCTGCGGCCAGGACGGCGCGATCCAGCCCTGCCGGGCCAGGATTGCGTGCCAGCGCAGCAGCTCCTCCTTCGAGAGGTGCTCGTTGGCGCCCACCTTGTCGCGCAGGTCCTCCGGGAGGTTCTCGCGCAGCCACGCGCGCACCTGGTCGCGAAATGCCAGCTCTTCGGCCGAGTAGCTCAGGTCCATGGCGCAAGTCTAATCCACCGCCTCGGTGTAAAGTGTTCGCTTCCCCATTAGACCTCTGCCATGACCAAGATCGCATCTTTGCTAGCGGCGATTCTCCTAGTCTTTTCGACCGCGGCGACCGCCCAGCCCTATCCCGCCAAGCCCATCAAGTGGATCGTGCCGTACACGCCGGGCGGCATCACGGATTCCGTGACGCGGCTCGTCGCGCAGAAGCTGCAGGACAGCCTCGGCCAGCCCATCGTGATCGAGAACAAGCCGGGCGCGAACAGCATGTTGGGCGCCGACCTGGTCGCGAAATCGCCGCCCGACGGCTATACGATCCTCACGGTGATCGCGGCACACGCCGCGAACGCGACGCTCTACATCGGCAAGCTGCCGTTCGATACCGTCAAGAGCTTCGCGCCGATTTCGCTGGTGGCCGTCGCCCCGCTCATCCTCACGGTGAACAACGACTTTCCCGCGAAGGATGTGAAGGAGCTCGTCGCCTACGCCAAGGCGAACCCCGACAAGATCTCGTTCGGCTCGAGCGGTGTCGGCGCGGCCGCGCACCTGACCACGGAGCTCCTCAAGCAGACCGCCGACATCAAGATGGTCCATGTGCCGTACAAGGGAACCGCGCCCGCGCTGCAAGGGCTGCTCTCGGGCGACATCCAGATGCTGGTCGACACGCCGAGCTCGCTCATGCCGCAAGCGCGCGCCGGCAAGATTCGCGCGCTCGGCATGTTCTCCGCCAAGCGCGTGACCGGCGCGCAGGAGGTGCCGACCCTCGCCGAAGCCGGCGGGCCGGCGATCGAGAGCTCGACCTGGGTGCTCTTCCTCGCGCCCGCCGGAACGCCGCGCGAAATCGTGCAGCGGCTCTCGACGGAGACGGCGAAGATCGTCGGCTCCGCCGATCTGCGCGCGCGCTTCGAGCAACTGGGTATCGAGGCGGTCGGCAATTCGCCCGAGCAGGCGGCGGCGTTCCTCAACGACGAGATTGCGAAGTGGGCCAAGGTGATCAATGCCGCCGGCGTGAAGGCGGAGCAGTAGTCGACAAACTCCAAGGAGGAGACGCATGACGATTCTGCAACGCCTGGGCGTGGCGGCGCTCGCCACCATGGCGCTGGCCGCGGGTGGCGCCGCGGCGCAAGGCTATCCCAACCGCCCCATCACGCTCATCTGCCCCTGGCCCGCGGGCGGGCCGACGGACACGCACCTGCGCAAGCTCTCCGAGCTCGCCTCGAAACATCTCGGGCAGCCGATCATCGTCGAGAACAAGCCCGGCGCAGCCGGGATGATCGGGCCCGCCGGAATGGCGCGCACGGCCGCGCCCGACGGATACACGATCTCGCAGCTCACGATCAACGCGCTGCGCCAGCCGCACATGCAGAAGGTCGACTGGGATCCGCTCAAGGACTTCACCTACATCATCGGCGTGTCCGGCTACACCTTCGGCGTCGTGGTGAAGAGCGATTC
>WNFL01126434.1_pt2 | contig 10061 bp, 6 predicted proteins | sample 5400361 | NCBI WGS metagenome assembly WNFL01 (sample SAMN13153351, study PRJNA577476) | soil metagenome | isolation source: 40 cm soil on Douglas fir-dominated hillslope | place: USA:California | collected 2013-09-17
GTGCGCTCCTGGATCACGCTCGCACCTTCGCCGTAGTCTTCGCCGACCACGATGAGCGCCCCGCCAGTCACGCCCGGGGAGGAGAGATTCGACAACGCATCGGCGGCCACATTGGTGCCGACGATGGACTTCCAGGTCACCGCGCCGCGCAGCGGGTAATGAATCGACGCACCCAGCATGGCTGCGGCGGAGGCCTCGTTCGAACACGCCTCGACATGCACGCCGAGTTGGTCCAGGTAATCCTCAGCCTGCACCATGACGTCGATGAGGTGGGAGACCGGCGCGCCCTGGTAGCCGCCGACATAGGCCACGCCGGACTGCAGCAATGCCTTGGTGATGGCGAGAATGCCTTCGCCGTGGAAGGTCTGTCCCTCGCCCAGGCTTAGCAGTCCGATCTCTTTCTTGAAGGATTTTTCCATGACCCTTTGTCCAGCCTGATCCTGCCGGTCGCTTGCGTTTCAGCCGTTTTTTCAATCCTACCCGATCGTTGCGACGATGCTAGCAGCCCGGTCTAAAGCTCGCTCCAGTATTTCTCGACCCGCTTGAAGGATACCGGGTAGGGAGTCTTCAATTGCTGCGCCCACAGCGACACCCGCAACTCCTCGAGCATTCTTCCAATTTGGGACTGCGCACCCCGCGCGCACGATCGGCCACCAGCCTGGTCTGATAGGTTTGCCAGTAGCGTGCGAGTTGCTGCTGCCAGTTGGCGTCGCGCTCCGGATTGGACGCGATCTTGTCGAGGCGCATAGCGATCGCCCGGATATAGCGCGGATAGTGCTTGAGGCGTTCGAACGGGACGCCGGCCAGAAATCCGGAGGACAGCAGTTCCTTGAGTTGCGCACGGATATCGGCCAGGGCACGCGGCCAGGCTGCGTATTGCGGCTGGCCCAGCTTCGCGCGCAGCGTCTGTTGCTCAGTCAGGATTTCCCCCGCAATGCGGCAGATTTCCTGCGCAACATCCATCAACCGCGTCTTGCCTTTCGCCGCCCTGGCTTCGAACTGCTTGCGGTTGCGGATCGGCTCCTGTTCCACGAAGAAAGCGCGATCCGAAATCGCCGTGACCAATTCATCCCGCAACCGGTCGGCCACAGCGGCCTTGTCCGGCTTGCCGCTGCCCTGTTCGTCCAGCAGCGCATAGCGCAGCTGCATTTCATTGAAGCCGGGAAGGTTGCGGGCAAGAGACTTCATTTGTTCCTGCAACGCGAGCTGGAACAATCGGCGCAGTCCGCGGTGCGTCGCTGCATCGGCTTCGGCCTCCGTATCCAATAGCGTGAGGCCGACCGACTTGCCTTCGTCGACGATCGCCGGATAACCGATCAGTTTTCCCTTGCCGCGCTCGATTTCCACCTGCTCCGGCAATTCATCGAAATCCCATGCGGTCAACCCTTTGCGTTCGAGGGCACTGCTGGCCGTTTCAGTGAAGGTGCGGCGCGCCTTCACCCCGAGTTGGTTGCGCAGCGCCGACAGATCCCGCCCCGTCGCGATCTCGTGTTCCGTCTCGTCGACGATGCGGAAATTCATCAGCAGATGCGGCGGCAGGTCGGCGACATCCCAGGCATCCAGCGAAACCTCCACGCCGGTTTTGGCGAACAGCGCTTGCGTCAACGCTTCGATGAGCGGCCCACCGTCCGGATCAAGGATCTCCAGACAAGTGGTGACCACCTGCGGCACCGGCACGAAATGCTTGCGCAGACCCTTGGGCAGGCCTTTGAGCAAATACGTGATCTTGTCCCTCAGCAGCCCGGCGACCAGCCACTCGCAGCGCCGCTCGTCGAGCTGGTTGAGCAGATGCAGCGGCACGATCATGGTCACGCCGTCGAGCGCATGGCCGGGATCGAAGCGGTAGGACAAATCGAAAGTCTGCATGCCGACGGTGAGAGTATCCGGAAACAACTCCTCGGTGATCTGCTCCGCGGCGTGGCGCATGAGGTATTCACGGCTGAGAAACAGCAGTTTCGGTGTCTCCCGCTCGGCCTGCCTGCGCCATTTTTCGAAATCCACCGAACTGTAGATCGCCTCTGGAATGCGCTCGGCATAGAAGGCGAATATTGCCTCGTCGTCGACCAGCACGTCGTGGCGGCGCGATTTGTGCTCGAGTTGCTGTACATCCTCGATCAGGCGGCGGTTGTGCTCGATGAATTCCGGCTGACCGGGATAGTGGCCTGCCACCAACGCGCCGCGGATGAACAATTCGCGCGCTTCCTTCGGCTCGATGGGACCGTACTGCACGCGCCGCTTTGGCACCACCACCAGGCCGTATACGCTGACCTGCTCGTAGGCGACGACCGAACCGCTGTCCTTGGACCAGTGCGGCTCGCGGTAACTGCGTTTGGCGAGATGCCCGCCGAGCCGTTCGATCCATTCCGGCTCGATCGCCGCCACGCAACGCGCGTAGAGCCGCGTGGTTTCGGTCAGTTCCGCCGCCATCACCCACTTCGGCCCCTTCGTCTTGAGCCCGGAGGCCGGGCTCAAGACGAACCTGATCTGGCGCGCGCCGAGATAGATGCCCGCCTCGTCTGACTTGAAACCGATGTTGCCCAGCAGCCCCGCCAGCAACGCGCGATGGATTTCTTCGTAGCGCGCCTCTTTCTCGTTCAGCCGCCAGCCCATTTCAGAGATCACGGCATGCAACTGGCCGTGCAACTCGCGCCATTCACGCAGTCGCAGGTAGGACAGAAAGCGGTCGTGGCAGTCCTGCACCAGCTTGCGATTGGATTTCTTGTGAACCAGCGCTTCCTCGAACCATTTCCAGATGCGCAGGTAGGACAGGAAATCCGAGCGGTCGTCGACGAACTCCGCATGCGCCTGGGTCACGGCCTCCTGCTTGCCCATCGGTCGTTCGCGCGGATCCTGCACGGACAGTGCTGCCGCGATGATCAGCACCTCGTCGAGGCAGCCTTCGTGCTTCGCAGCGACGAGCATGCGTGCGACGCGGGGATCGATCGGCAATTTCGCGAGCTGCTGCCCGACCGGCGTCAGCGCGCGCGCCTCATCGACGGCGCCCAGCTCGGCGAGCAACTGGTAGCCGTCGGCGATCATGCGCGAAGCCGGCGCATCGACGAAGGGAAAATCCTCGATGTCGCCGAGCTTGAGCGACGCCATGCGCAGGATCACCGAGGCAAGCGACGAACGCAGGATCTCCGGGTCGGTGAATTCGGCGCGCGCCTTGAAATCCTCCTCGCCATAGAGCCGTAAGCAGATGCCGTTCATGACGCGCCCGCAGCGCCCGGCGCGCTGATTCGCCGATGCGCGGGAAATCTTCTCGACCTGCAGCAGCTCGACTTTGTTGCGGTAGCTGTAGCGGTTGATGCGCGCCAGACCCGAATCCACCACGAAGCGGATACCGGGCACGGTCAGCGAAGTTTCCGCCACGTTGGTGGCCAGCACGAGGCGCCGCGTTGCGCCGCCATGGGAGAAAATCCGTTCCTGGTCCTGCGCCGATAACCGGGCGAACAGCGGCAGGATCTCCATGCCCTGCGGATGATGCTTGCGCAACGCCTCCGCAGCATCGCGTATCTCCCGTTCGCCCGGCAGAAATACCAGCACATCGCCCGAAGTCGTTCTTGCCGTCACTTCGTCAACAGCATTGACGATAGACTCCGGCAGATCGATCTCGTGCTCGTCCTCGTCGTCTTCGTCGAACGGCCGGTACCAGACGTCCACTGGATACAACCGGCCGGATACTTCGACCACCGGCGCATTGTCGAAATGCGCGGAGAATCGCTCCGCATCGATGGTGGCCGACGTGATGATCAGCTTGAGTTCCGGGCGGCGCGGCAACAGTTGCTTGATGTAGCCCAGCAAAAAATCGATGTTCAGGCTGCGCTCGTGCGCCTCGTCGATGATCAGCGTGTCGTACTGCGACAGCCAGCGGTCCGCCTGCGTCTGCGCCAGCAGGATGCCGTCGGTCATGACCTTGATGTAGTTGTCGGCGCTGGTCTTGTCGTTGAAACGTACCTGGAATCCCACTTCTTCACCCAGCGTCGTACGCAGTTCCGCTGCGACCCGAGCCGCCACTGCCCGAGCCGCAATCCGGCGCGGCTGGGTATGGCCGATCATGCCTTGCACGCCGCGGCCCAATTCCAGGCAGATTTTCGGCAACTGCGTGGTTTTTCCCGATCCGGTTTCGCCACACACGATCACGACCTGATGGGCATGAATCGCATCGGCGATCTCGCTGCGCTTGGCGCTGATCGGCAATTCCTCGGGATACGCGACCTTCGGCAACCGTGCCTGCCGCTGCCGTGCCTGCGACTCGGACTGCTGCGCGTCGGTGCGGAGTTTCCCGATTTCCGCGGAAACGTCCTTCCCGTTCCGCGACGCATCCTCCAGCCGCTTCATGCGCCCCCGCAGGGAACCGCGCTCGCGCAGCATGCCGCGCTCGACGGTCGCGCGCAGCGCGCGCCAGTCGATGTCGGAGGCGGAGGAATCTGGAGGGACCGGAATGGAACTCATGCGGCAAAAACGCGAAAGAAGCGAAGGACCCGGAGCGAGGGTGGAATTGTAAACGACTCTCCGCGCTACTCCGAGCTTTCCTGAAGGCGCAATCCACGCAAGAGCGTGCGGCGCGCCCGCGCCGGCATTAGTTCAAACTCTCTTAACACGAAGGAAAGCACAGAAGGATTCAGAGTTCCCGGCCGAGCAGGAAGATTCCCTTCGTGACCCTTCGTGTTAAAAGCGCTGACGCCCTTTGCCCTAGACCAGTCCCTTGAAAGGGGAATAGCGTTCGCACCAGGCTGCAGTGGCCAGGAGGATCGCACCACGCAGCGGTGGCAAGCAGGTAGTTCTCTTCTTCCGCAGCGCCGACGACCTGTAGTCCGAGCGGCATGCCGTTCGGTCCCTTGCCTGTCGGGATCGTGATGGCCGGAACGCCGACCAGCGTCCAGATGCTGCAGAATCGCGGATCGCCGGTGTTCTCGCGTGTGGCCGGCGCTTCTCCCGCGGCGGGCGGCGTGATGATCGCCGAATAACCGCGGTCGAAGAATTCCGCCAGGCTTTGTTGCAGCCGGGTGCGCCCTTTCAACGCTTCGCGGTAATCCGCCTCGCGGATGCTCTCGCCTTCATCGAGCGCCTTGTTCAGGTAGTCTGAAAATCCACCACGCCAGATTTCCCGCGCTTTCTTCGCCAGCCGCGCAGCTTCGTACAGCATGATGGTGCGATGAACCTTGTGCGCGCCATCGAACTCGCCCGCGATCTCCAGCACGTCCACCGACGCGCCCGCGTCGCGCAGGCGATCGATATCCGCTTCGAATTGCATGCGCTGGTCGGGCTGCGCCAGATACCACACCGGGGAGCGCACGGCCGCCAGCCTCGGCGCACTGCGCAAAGGCCTGACCTCCGGCGTGATCACCGTGCGTTGCTCCGTCAGGCTCGACGCCAGGAAAGCCGCATCCGCCACCGATCGCGCAAACACGCCGGGCTGGTCCAAAGTCGGGGAGAACGGCATTGCGCCGCGCGTCGACATCTGACCAAAACTGGGCTTGTAGCCGACGATGCCGCAAAATAGTCTGCGTACCGAGCGCGCCCGCGACGAATCCAGACGCGACGCCCGCCGCCGATCCGCTTGAAGATCCGCCTGGCGTGTGAGCGATATTCCAGGGGTTGCGGGTTTTCGCCGGCACCATGAAAGCGGCTTCGGTGGTCACGGTCTTGCCGAACATGATTCCTCCGGCGGACTCCAGCCGGAGGACTATGTCGGCCGTAACGTCCGGAACGTAGCCGGCGTACGCACGACAACCCATCTCGGTGGGAATGCCCGTCGTATAGAACAGATCCTTGACGCCTATCGGGATGCCGTGCAGCGGATGCGCGACCCGCATCGCGCTGTCGGCCTTGTCCGCCTGGCCCGCCAACGCCAGTGCGCGCGGGCGATCCAGCCATTGCCATGCCTGAACGTCTTTTTCCAGCGCGTCGATGCGCGCAATCAAATCCCGCGTGTAGCCGGCACTGGTCAACTTGCCGGAACGGATGCGCAGCGCAGCTTCGCGCAGACTGAGTTTGTATAGTTCTGTCATTTTTTCAATTCTTCACCGCAGCAGCAGCGCAAAGGAAACGCAGAGGAAAGCGCAATTGATATAGAGGGCATATGAAATACTCCGGACTCAGTAGCATGGGCATGTTTTTTTGATGTGTACTTGGTTTTCTCTGCGTGTTTTTCTTTGCGTCTCTGCGCCTTAAGGTGAAACACTTACGGCCGAAGCTGCTGCGGTGAAAAGTTTTACGCCTTGGAGTACTTGACGTAGTCCGGGTTGAGCAGGTTCGGCGGAGTCTGGCTGGATAACGCCGCGACGAGGTTCTTTGCGGCCGTCATGGCCATCGCCTTTCGCGTCGGTTCCGACGAACTGGCGATGTGCGGCGACAGCACCACGTTTTTCAGCTCCAGAAAGGCGGGATTGAACTTCGGCTCGTTTTCGTAGACGTCCAGCCCTGCGGCCCAGATCGTCTTCTTCTTCAGCGCGTCGATCAGCGCCGCGTCATCGACGATCCCACCGCGCGCCGCGTTGATCAGCACGGCGCTGGGTTTCATGAGTGCGAGTTCCTTTGCGCCGATGAAATGCTGCGTTTCCGGCGTGAAGGGCAGGATCAGCAGCACCACGTCGGCCCTGCGCAGCAAATCCTCCTTGCCGGTGTAGACGGCGCCGGACTCACTTTCCGCCACGGCGGCGCGGTTGCGGCTGTGATACAGGATTTTCATGTCGAAGCCGCGTGCGCGCCGTGCGATCGCCTGCCCGATGCGTCCGAAGCCGAAGATGCCAAGCGTCGCGCCATGCACATCCTGGCCGAGCATCTGCTTCAGGAACGTGCCTTTCCATTCACCTTTGCGCAGGTAGGCCTCGCCCTCGGTCAGGCGCCGGCAGGTGGCGATGATCAGCCCCATCGAATAGTCGGCCACGCTGTCGGTCAGAACGCCCGGAGTGTTGGTCACCATGACGCCGCGCCGGGTACACGCGTCGACGTCGATGTTGTTGTAGCCCACTGCGGTATTGCAGACGGCCCGTATGGTGGGGCATCTGTCGAGCAGCTCGGCGTCGATGCGATCGCTGGAAGAGGTCTGCACGCCGTCCTTGCCCTGCAGTTTGGCGATCAGTTCGTCGCGCGCGTAGAGGCGGTCGGTCTGATTGGACTCAACCTCGCAATGGCTTTTCAGGAAATCGATGGTCTCGTCGAACACTTCACGCGTGACGAGGATGCGTTTTCTCATATTGCATCTATCTCCGGGTCTTTGAACCATGCACGTTTGGAAGTCAATTCATGCGGGAGGCGCAGCGTATCCCGAAATAGACTCCGCGGCCACTGTGCCCCACCGCTCAGCGGACGGGCCGCGATCGCTGCTCTCCCGCCCAGAGCCTGCTCTGCAAGCGCACGACGTCGCTCAGGGACTTGGTCTGCCCGAACGTGTCGCGCAGCCAGCCGCTGTCATTCTGACCGGTGTCGAGGCTTGCGCCGATTTCCGCGAGCGCGCTGCCCGAACCCAGTGCCCTGGCGTGCGGAACCAGGATATCAAGGGTCTGGGCGATGTCCTCCTTGAGCAAACGGCGGCTGCGCGTATCGGCGTCGATGAACCCGGCCTGCATCCCGTAGCGGCAGGAGGTAAAGCGGTTGAAGCTGTAGACGCGATAGACGTCGAGCGACGGCGCGCGGGGCCGGTCCAGCATCAGATGGCGCGCAAGTGCCTGCGCATAGGCCGCCAGCGCTGCGGCCTTCTCGACGGTCAGCGGCGTGTCGCAGACACGGATCTCGATGGTGCCGAATTCCGGTTTGGGCCGGATGTCCCAGTAGAAATCCTTCATGCTCTCGACCACCTTGAGATCGCGCATGGTGTCGAAATAGTCGTTGAATTCGTTCCAGTCGGCAACGAAAGGCATGGTGCCCGACAGCGGAAAGGCGTTGATGTTGTTCAGCCGCGATGAGTCGAATGCAGTGTCCATTCCCTGCGAATAAGGAGACGATGCGGACAGAGCAATGAAGTGCGGGATGTAGCGCGACATCATGTGCAGCAGATAGATGGCATCGTCGCCGGAGCCCACGCCGACATGAATATGCTGGCCGAAAACGGTGAACTGCTTGGCCAGATAACCATACATTTCGTGCAGATGGAAAAAGCGCTCCTTCGGGAAAATACGCTGCTCGCTCCAGTGCTGGAACGGGTGCGCCCCGCCACCGGCAATGGCCAGGTTCAGCCGGAGCGCATTGCCGATCACGGTTTCGCGGATCGCGGTGAGTTCGGAGAGCATGGTGAGGTAGTCGGTATGCACCGAGGTGCTGATCTCGATCATGCTTTCGGTAATTTCCGGCTTGATGTCGCCGGCATGCTTTTCCTTCTCGATCAGCGCCAGCAGGTCCCCGGCGCCACGAATGAGGTTCCAGTCGTGGGTGCTGAGGATCATCAACTCAAGCTCGACGCCCATCGTGAAGGGCGCCGACCGGCTGAAATCGAGCGTCACGCGGCAGCCCCGGTTGCCGGTTCCGCCTCACCCGCCCGGCGAAGCGCCCATTGCGTAGCCAGCGGCCCGACCAGTTCGAGAATAACTACGGCCGAAAGCACGATTGACGACAGCTTAGCGCCGAATTCCGGATTCAGCGCCGAGGCGCCCTGCACCATGACGACGGCTATGGCCGACATCGGCACCATGCCGATTCCCAGCAGCAGCGCTTTCTTTTGCGTGATGCCGGACAATGGCGCGAATATTCCGAGTCCGATCAGCTTGCCGGCGAGTCGCGCGAGAATGAATGCGCCACCGATGGCACCGGCCACCGCGAGCTCGGAAGGCCGCAGTCCGGCACCGGTGATCACGAACAGCATAACCAGGAAAAACTGGCCCCCGGGACCGAATTCGACCGCCATCAGGTCGTGGTCCCGGTCCAGATTCCTGGCGAATACGCCAAAGGCGAGCAGCGCCAGCAGCACCGACAGCTTGAAGGAGATTGCGCAACCCACCGTGCCAACGATCAATCCGAGCAGCATGCCGAACTGGCTGTCCTCGCGCTTGCCCAGCCAGCGCGCGAGCGTGCGCGCAGCGATGAAGGCGCCATACCCCAACCCTGAAGACCCGGCGATCAGGTAGATCGGGTGCGACACCGCCTGCAGCCAGTCGGCGCGGTACTCCAGATGCACAAAGCCGAACAGCAGCGCGATGAGCAGGAAAGCAAATATATTGTTCAGCGCGGTCAGTGCCAGCAACCGCTCGGTCAGCGGCCCAGTGGCGCGCTGGTCGTGCACGATCATGATCAATACCGCCGGAGAGGTCGCCATGGCGATGGCCGCCGCGGTCGCCGAATACACCGGTGCAATGTCGAAAAAGCGCAGCGTTCCATAAACGAACAGGAACGACAGCAGGTTTTCGGCCACGCTGCTCGCCAGCAGCCAGGGATCGCGGGTGAACCAGCGCAAATCCAGCCGGCGCCCCAGCTCGAACAGGATCAGACCGAGGGAAATATCAACGAAGATCGACAGCTCGCCGAGCATGGTCTGGTCGAGCAGACCGAGCACGCCGGGCCCGAGTATCAGTCCTGCCGCGACGAAGCCGGTGATGCGGGGCAGTTTGAGCATGCGCACGAATATCTGCCCGACTGCGAGTCCGCATAACAGCACCGCGCCAACCAACATCAGGTTGGCGGCGGCGAGCGGAAAGGAAGGCAGGAACCCTATGTCATCCATCGACGACGATGACATGGACCCTGAAAGGCCCATGCGCACCGAGGACAAGCGTCATCTCGATATCCGCAGTGCGCGACGGGCCGGATACGAAGTTCACCTGGCGCGGCAGGCCGCCGCGCTCGCGACGCAGCAGGTCCCAGCCATCTTCCATTGTCCGTACGATACGGGAGGCCGCAACAATGGCCACGTGATTTTCCGGCAACAGGCTGGTGGTCGCATGCGTGTTCTCGCCGGAAAGCAGCATCAACGTGCCGTTCTCCGCCAGCGCACAAAACGCGCCGGTTATGCCCACTTTGTCTTCGCCACGGCTGGGGCGCGCTTCGACGCCCAAGCCCGCTCCGGCCCAATCGAGTTCTGCGAATTCCGGCCAGCAGGCACCGCTTGTCGGCAGGTTTTTCTGTAT
>WNFL01229449.1_pt1 | contig 10061 bp, 7 predicted proteins | sample 5400361 | NCBI WGS metagenome assembly WNFL01 (sample SAMN13153351, study PRJNA577476) | soil metagenome | isolation source: 40 cm soil on Douglas fir-dominated hillslope | place: USA:California | collected 2013-09-17
GTAGGCGAGCAGAGATCTCGAGGCCGTGTACCCATACCCGTGCACGGGCGCGAGCGCATTCCCACCGGCCGCGCTGGCGGCAAAGGCGGCAAGGAGCACGACCAGACCCAGCCCGATACCGGTCGCTCGCCAGAGCCGGGCCCGCCCGGCAGCCCGCCACGCCCACACCGCAACGGCCGGAAAGAAGACGAGGCTCGCCAATCGGAATGTGTGCTCGAGCGCCGAGATGGTTACCCGCACGTCGCCGACAGGGTAGGTGAGCGCGCCCTCGTGGGCAAGGGACTCCGTATGGCAACCCGGCGGGCAGTATTCCTGATCCTTCGGGCGAAACGCGGCCGGCTCCCTCCCGGGACCGACCCACAGGTGCCGCCGCCGAGGTCCAAGTCCGCGAATTTCGTGCGAACACCGAACCGGAGATCGCCTGGCACTGGTTGCGCATTGTGGCGATGTGTAGAACCAGGCCCTCAACTTCCTGCACCCGGGCAAGCGGGACACCTGACGCTTACCGGCGAACCTCGGGGAGGTGATGCTCGAAGGTCGGAACGCTCCCCACTGCGCGCACGCGCGCTCCAACATCCCTTCCTCGGCATTGCAAGGGAGGATCGAGCCATGATGCACGGCATCAGAGCCATCCGTAGCGTGGGCCCGACCGTCATCCTGATCGTCTGTCTGTGGGCTCTCACCTTCGCCCGACCGGCCCTCGCCAACGAGGTCCTCGAGTGGAACGACACGACCGTGAAGGCCATCACGGCGAACGGCCAGAACAACGTCGTGTCGACACGCACCCTGGCCATGGTGCAGGTCGCGGTGCACGATGCTCTGAACGCCATCGATCGCCGCTACGACGCCTACTACTTCGAGACATCCGGCGACCCAGCCGCGTCGCCCGATGCCGCGGTCGCGGCGGCCGCCCACACGGTGCTCGTCGGGGTGGTCGGCAACTACGGCACGCCCGCCCAGAAGGGCACGACATTCGCGCTATTGGACCAGGCCTACGCGGCTTCGCTGACCCGCATCGCCGACGGGCCCGCCCGGAACAAGGGTGTGGCGGTCGGGCGCGCCGCCGGCGGAGCGATCCTCGCGCTTCGCAAGGACGACGGAGCGTTCCGTGACCCGTCCTATACGCCCGGCGTGGGGCCAGGCCGGTGGCGGCCGCATCCGAACCCGGTTCCGGCTAACCCGCCAATCGCCAACCCGGACCTGGCTCGTGGCTACGCACCCTCGACGTCTCCTGGCTGGGGGAACGTCACGCCGTTCACCCTCCTCTCCGCCTCGCAATTCTGGCTTCCCGGCCCCCCGGCATTGACCAGCCAGACATACGCGCGCGACTTCAACGAGGTGAAGAACATCGGCGGCAAGGTCAGCACGGTGCGTACGGACGACCAGACCCAGATCGCACGGTTCTGGTTCGAGGGGCCGGGTGTCTGGAACACCATCGCGCGCACGGTGGCCACCACCCGCCGGCTCGATGCTCGGGACAGCGCCCGGGTCCTGGCCCTCATGAACGTCGCGATGGCGGATGCCTACATCGCGGGCTTCAAGATCCGGTACGAGTACGACCTGTGGCGCCCGGTGACCGCCATCCGGGAAGGCGACAACGATGGAAACGACGCCACCGCCGGCGACCCGACGTGGGACAGCCATCAGAACACCCCGGCGGTCTCGGACTATCCGTCCACCCAGAGCACCTTCAGCGCAGCGGCGGCCGTGGCCCTCGCCCACGCCCTGGGTGGTGACCAGGCCAGCTTCACCGTCACGAGCGGCAAGCCCTTCGAGGGGATCACGCGATCCTTCACAAGCTTCTCGCAGGCCTCGCGGGAGAGCGCCGACTCACGCGTCTACGCCGGCATCCATTTCCGGAGCGCCTGCGAGGATGGGCTCTCTCTCGGCCGGAAGATCGGACAGCGGGCGGCGACGCTCTACCTCCAACCTGCCAGGAAGTGAAGCCGTAGTGAGAGGCCGCCGGGCATCTCGCGTCCATCGCGAGGCGCCCGGCGGTATCCGTCCCGGGCCCGACCCCTTGGGAGGGACACGTCATGTTCCACCTCGAAACACTCCACGATGGCCGGTCGCTCGAGCCGCTCACGAAGCCGGAGACGGCGGTGCTCCACTGGGTCCTGCGCCTAACCGTGGCGGCCTGCTTCATCGGCCACGGGTCCTTCGGCATCATCACCAAGGCGGCGTGGCTGCCATACTTCGCGCTCTTCGGCATCCCGGAAGCCTGGGCGTGGAGGCTCATGCCGGTGGTCGGGACGGTCGACGTCACGGTGGGCGTTCTCACCCTGTTCCAGCCCGTCCGCGCAATCGTCCTCTACATGACGCTCTGGGGGTTCCAGACGGCTTGTCTCCGCCCCGTCGCTGGACAAGGTGTCTGGGAGCTCCTCGAGCGGGCCGGCAACTACGGCGTCCCTCTAGCCTTCCTCGTCTTGCTCGGCCCGGGTCGGTCGCTACCCGACTGGTTCTCGACGCGACCGATGCCCACCCTCACCAAGGAGCGGGCCCTGGCGATCGGCTGGATTCTCCGGGCAACGACCGCGCTGCTCCTGATCGGGCACGCCGGCTTCGATTTCGCCATGCACAAGGACTGGAGCGGCTACGCCGCGGTGATCGGGATCAGCCCGGCGACAGTCGCGAGTCACCCGCTCCGGCCATTCACGGGGTGGTTCGAGTGTGTCCTCGGCCTGCTCGTCCTTGGCTGGCCGGCCCGCGGCCTCTTGATCTTCGTCTTTGCCTGGAAGCTCGGCACCGAGGCCCTCCCACCAAGCGCGTTGACTCCGACTCACTCACGTCACCTTCACCGGATGCGGCACCGGCATGTTGTAGCCGTAGCCCTGGACGTTCCAGGGGATGCTGGCCGGCTGCGTGTTCCCCTGGTCGTCCGTCGCCCGCGTCAGGATGACGTGATCTCCCGCCCGAGCGTCCCACTCGAAGTCCCACCGCGCCCACGCGCGGGGGATGTTGGGCTCACGCAGCGCGGCCGGTTGCCACGTGCTCCCGCGATCGAGGCTGTACTCCACGCGGCTGATCCGGCCGACGGGCGACCAGGCGAAGCCGCGGATGCGCTGACGCCCCGCCGGCAAGGTCGCGCCCCAGGGCAGCGCCACCGCGCTCTTGATCGTCTGCAGTCGCAGGACGGGCTTCCTCGGATAGTCGGGACCTTCCAGGATGTACGTCTTGGTCGTGGTGGGCACGTCGATCACGCTGCTGCGCACCTCGATGCGCCCCACCCACTTGATGTTGTTGATCCCGACCCAGCCCGGCACGATCGCTCGCACCGGGAAGCCGTGGTCCGGCGGCACGGGCTCCCCGTTGAAGGCGTACGCGAGCAGCGTGTCGTCCTCGAACGCCTTGGCCAGTGACATCGGGCGGTTGACCTTCACCGAGTCGAGCCCTTCGACGAGCACGTTCAGGATGTCGCGCGGCGTGTCCCGCCGGACTCCGGCCAGATCGAGCACCGCGCCCAGCGGGACGCCCGTCCACTCGGCCACCCCGATGCCGCCGAAATGCCACTGGGTCCCCGAGGCCACCTTGCCCATCAGCTCCGTGAAGAAGCCGCGCCCGTTGCCGGCACACTCGACGAAGCACGTGACGGAGCGCGAGGGTAGACGCAGCAGGTCGTCGAAGCCGAGCTCCACGGGACGTTGCAGCGCGTTGCCCTCGACGCGGAGGCGCCACGTTCGCGCATCCAGGATCGGGGTCGGCGCGTGCTGGCGGACGAAGAAGTGACTGGCCGGGGTCAGATGTCCGTGGAGCGTCTCCAGCCTGGTCTCCTGGTTGATGCCATGGTCGATGAAGATCTCCGACGGCAGGGCCTTGACGTGGACCTTCGGGGACTGGGTCGGAGTCTGGGCCACCGCCTCACGGCTCGCGGCCAAGGCGGCGACCCCGGCGGCACCGGTCGCCAGGAACCGCCGGCGGGGGACGATGTCATGGTCTTCCACGGGGGCCTCCTCCCTCCCGTGGCAACGTGATCAAGCTCCTCCGGCCCCATCGCGAGGCATGGCGGTAGCCTACGCGAAAGGGCGCGTCCCGGTCACTGATTCACTTCGCATGATAGTCTCGCGCCATGTCACCCGCGCCCGCCGGCCCGACCACGCGCGCCAGCTGGCGGGCGCGACTCGCCGACCCGATGACGGGCGCGGTGCTCGCGCTCGGCGTCACCCAGATCACCGCCTGGGGCACGAGCTACTACTGTCTCGGCGTGCTGGCGGGACCGATCAGCCAGGACACCGGCTGGAGCCGCGGCTTCGTCTTCCTCGGCTTCACGGTGGCCCTGCTCGCGATGGGGATCATCTCGAGCGTGGTGGGCCGCGCCATCGACCGGCACGGCGGGCGCGCGGTCATGACGCTCGGCACCGTCGTCGTGTCCGCCGGCCTGTTCGCCCTCGCCCACGTCCACCGCGAGGCAGCATACCTGGCGGTCTGGGTCTTCCTCGGCCTCGGCATGCGGCTCTGCCTGTACGACGCCGCGTTCGCGGCGCTGGTGCAGGTCCTCTTCGGCGCGTTCGCCTCGTCGGTCTTCTGGGTGGTCGGCCACGCCCTGAACGAGCAGGTCGGGTGGCGGCAGACCCTCGTCCTGTTCGCCCTCATCAACCTGGTGGTGTGCCTGCCCCTGCACTGGTTCGGCCTCGCCCGGCGCGAGGGCGTCGAGGACGCGGCCGCCCCGGCGCGCGTGGCCCCGGCGTCCCCGGACGGTCCCCCGCTCGAAGGGCGCGCGCGCTCGGTCGCCATCGGGCTCTTCGCCCTCATCATGTCGCTCAACGGGTTCGTGTTCGGCGTCATCTCGGTGCAGCTCGTCCCGATGCTCGAGGCCGCGGGCCTGGTCACGGCGACCGCGGTCTGGATCGCCTCGATGAAGGGCGTCGCCCAGTTCGGTGGGCGCGTGGTCGAGATCCTCTTCGCCCGCAGCCTGCGGGCGATCACGGTGGGCCGCATCGCGATCGGCGTCCTGCCCCCGTCGCTGCTCCTGCTCCTGTTCGGCACCGGGAGCCTGCCGATGGTCCTCGCGTTCACGCTGGTCATGGGCGCGTCCCAGGGCGTGATCACCATCGTCCGCGGCGCGGTGCCGCTGGCGCTGTTCGGCGCGAAGGGATATGGCGCGGTGCTCGGCGCCATCGCCACGCCGGTGCTCGTCATCAGCGCCGCCTCCCCCACGGTCTTCGCGTGGATCGTGGACCGCTGGGGCTGGGGGACGGCGCGCGTCGTCCTGCTGGTGAGCTGTTCCGCCGCATGGCTCGCGATGGAGCTGATGTCGAGCTGGTACGAGCGCCAGCGGGTGGCTTGATCACTGCGTCTCGATCGTGGTGAACAGGCGGAGCGAGGTCCCACCTGCCTCCCGCGCTCTCTCTGCGAGGTAATGGGGCGGTAGCAGGGCGGCACCGCCGTCCGTACCGCGCAACGATTGCCAGGTCCGTTCTCGAAGGAGGGGCACGTCACCTGACACTGCGGGTCACCAGGATCAAACCCCGCTTCGCCGGCAGGCCTCCTTCCCGGCCTTTCGGGGCATCGAAGTCACTCTATCTGTCTGGCACGGCGATTGCTCAGACGGGGGTGGGCGAGTCTCATGTGACTTGCCGGCGAGGAGTGAGCGATGGCCCAGGGACAGCGATTCGGTATTTTCCCCAAGGTGCTCGTGACCATGATCGTCGTCGCGGTGATTCCGCTCGGCGCCATCTGGTACCTCGACTACCGCTCATCGGTGGAGCGCCTCTCGAGCCAGATAGACCAGCAACTGGCCGACCGCGCCGAGGCAGTCCTGACCTACGTGGACGCGTGGGTGGAGATGAACGTCAAGATGCTCCGGCAGAACGCGGCCCTGGACGACATCGTTTCGATGGACGCCAAGCGCCAGCGGCGGATCCTCCTCTCCATCGCCAACGAGTACAAGGCGGCGTACCTCGCATTCACGATCGCGCCCGACGGCACCAATATCGGACGTAGCGATCAAGAGTCTCCGAAGGACTACCGCGACCGGATCTACGTCCAGCAGGTGCTCGGCGGCGCGCCGCTGGGCCAACAGGTCGTCGTCAGCCGAACCAATGGACAGCCGGCCCTCATCCTGTCCGTGCCCATCATGGCCGAGCAACGGCTGGGCGGCGTCCTGGCCATGGGCATGACCATCACCGACGTCTCCAGCGGCGTCACGACGGTTCGGGTCGGCAAGACGGGGTACGCCTTTCTCCTCGACAGCACGGGCAAGGTCATCGCGCACCAGAAGCAGCAGTATGTCGCGGCGCTCAAGGACATGAGCCAGCATCCCGCGTTCCTCGGGACCTCCGACGTCTCCACCAAGCACGTCAGCTATTCGGGACACCGAGGAGGCTTACGCGCCCATCGCGGAAGCTAACCGCAAGGCGCTCCTTCTGCTGGCGCTGACCTTGGGCTTCGTGGGGGTCGTCTCCTTCTTCCTCGCCCAGGGCCTCACGCGGCCGATCCGGAGCCTGACCCGGACCGCGGATGAGATCAGCCGGGGAAACCTCAAGGTCATGATCGGGGAGGTCAGCCGGTCTGATGAGATCGGCGCCCTGGCCCGCGCCATCGACCGGATGGGTGCGAGCATCAAAGCGGCGCTGGGCCGCCTCGCCCCGGGTCGCGCCGAAACGGGGAACGCCGGGACCGGTGGGTGGCGGCACCCTGGCGCCCGGACGACCGGTAGCCAACGCTCCGGCAGTTGACGGACACGTCAAGTGCCCCACAAGCCGGCGGATTCCCTCAGGGCACCCTTACCCGGCCAGCGTGACGATCCGGTTCTGCTCTCGCACGATCAGCTGATCGACGAGCTGCGAGGCCTGTGTGCCTCGAAGCACTCCGGTACCATGTTCATCATCACGGCGGAGAACCACGCCGCCCAGTTCGTCCTGCGCGAGGGGACCATTGCCGGGCTCACCTACCGTCTCCTGCGGGGGGTCGCCGCTCTGCCCTCGATGACCGCCTTTCGGGCTGGCCGGTACCGCTTCCAGACCGAGACCGTCGATCACACGGACCCGGAGCTCCCGGCGACAGCGGAGCTGCTGGCCCTCCTCGTCGCCGAGCGCACTGAGGCGGTCCAGCCTCAGGCCAAACCCGCGACCGACCCACCCCAAGCTCCCGCGGCGCTTCGGCTGCTGATCGAGCACGAGCTCGCCGAATTCCTCGGACCCATAGCCGCCTTGATCTGCCAGGAGCACCTGACCCGCGCCGGCGGCCTGGACTCGCCGAGCGACCTCGTCCGGCTGGTCGAGACCCTGGCCGACGAGATCGAGGATCCCGCCAAGGCAGCCGCCTTCAAGCACCAGGTCCTCTCGAAAGCCCAGCGCGCCGGGTGAACGCCGGCGCCCTCCCCTAGTCTCGAAGCTTGAAGCGCTGGTGCCAGGTGGACTCGGCGCCGGTGCCCACCGTGGCCACGCGGATATCGAGCAGGTACGGCTCACCGGCGGCGATGGCGTCGGCGCCCCGCCGCAGGGCCGCCTCGACCGCCTGGGGCTCGCGCACGGTCATGCCCTCGATGCCCTGGGCCTTTGCGAGCATCACGAAGTCGATCTCCGGGTCGCCGAGGTAGACCTCCGGGTACTTCTTCTGCTTGGCCATCTCCCCGCCGAAGGTGTGGAAGTTGGTCCGCACCGTCTGGTAGTTGAGGTTGTTCCAGACGATGGTCAGGATGGGCAGGCCGTAGCGCGCCATGGTCCAGAAGCCCGAAGCGCTGTACATCACGGCGCCGTCGCCGATGCTGCACACGACCGGGCGATCCGGAGCCCCCAGCTGCGCCCCCACCGCCGCTCCGATGCCATGCCCGAGCGAGGCGCCGAAGCTCCGGACGAGGCGCCACTGGCGCTTGTCGAAGCCGAAGGGCATGAGGTGGTCCGCGTTGCGGAAGCTCTCGGAGACCACGAGCGTGCCCTCGGGCAGCGTCGTGCCCGCCACGTGCGCGAGGTAGTTCGGGTGAATCGGCCGATCGGCTGCGTGCGCCACTGCTTCGTCGTGAAGCTGCCGTACCCGTTGCTGACCGCGTGACCGCAGCGCGGCCGCGCGGCGCTCGAGATGCGGCAGCCGGGCGTCGTCCTCCTTCCAGGAGGCGTTGAGCGCGGCCAGCGTCTGCCGCACGTTGCCCCAGACCGCCATGTCGAGCGGGAAGGTGTTGCCGAGCAGCCCGGGGTCGTGGCCGATCCCGATGATGGTGCCCGCGTCACGGAAGCGGAGGTCGGTGGCATTGCCGCGGGTGTTCTGCCGGTACCCGATGCAGCACACGACGTCGTAGCTCTCCTCCGAGAGACCCTCGACACCGCCGACGTAGTTCGGGTGGTGCACCGGGAAGCTCGCGTAGTCGAAGATGCCGGTGGCCACGGGCAGCGCCAGGCGCTCGGCCAGGGCGAGGATCTCTTCCTCCGCGCCCGCCGCGCCGATGTCCGGCCCGCAGACGAGCAGCGGCTTCTCGGCGTTGAGCAGCGCGTCCCAGATCGCGTGGATGACGCTGCCGTCCGGCACCAGGCCCATGTGCGGAGGGTCTCCGGCCTGGATGACGCCCTCCACGTTGGTCGCCTCCAGCGCCGAGCTGGCGTAGGCCACGTAGACGGGACCGGTCGGGAACGTGGTGGCGTCCTTGAACGCGCGCCGGGTCACGGTCGGGATTCCGCCGGCCTCCCACACTTCCCAGCGCCGCTTCGTGATGTCCTCCACCGCGCCCATCTGGGAGAATCCGCCGCTCGCCACCAGGGCGCCGTGGTCGCCGTATGACCCGACGTCGCGCATGGCCGCGGTGACCACCATCGGCGTCCCGTCGAAGTAGGCGTTCTGGAGCTGCCCCGAGCCCTGCCGCGTCCCCGCGGCCAGGTGCACGTTGACGAAGGCCGGCTTGCGGGCCGCCTTCGCGTACCCGTCCGCCGCGGAGAGCACGAGCGACTCCGCGAGGAGCAGGATCGGCTGGACGCCCGGAACGGTCAGCAGGGCATTGAAGAATCCGGCCTCCGCGCTCCCCGTATTGGTGAACGCGTAGCGCACGCCCTGCGCCACCAGCTGATGCACCAGGAGCTCTCCGCCCGTGCCGAATACGCGCTGCTTCTCCATGCCGTGCTCCTCGTGTCGTGCATGTGGGTGGTGAGTGGCTACTTCCGTCCAGGCAGGGATTCTACCGGATCAGCGGGCGCGCAGGAGGGCGAGATCAGGACAAGTAAGAGGGAAGTTGGAGCGGGCAGCGGGACACTACCGCGCTCCAACTCGTTGTTTTAATGGCGGGCTCGACGGGACTTGAACCCGCGACCTCTGGATTGCCAGTCCCCTCGAGCCCGCCCCCTTTCGGGTCGTATCCCCCACCATCTCTGGAAATGTCATGGGATAGCCGCGCTCCCCAGGACCCGAGAGCATCCCCGAGGGGCATGAACGGGAATCACCCGAAGCGAGTACTGAGCGAGTCCAGGCGGGCTACATGGCTGGGCTTGAGACTTGGCCTGCGGTTTCCACGCTCGGCACGGTCACCAAGATTCTCAAGAACAACGCTCAAGCTCCCACGGGTCGGTTGAGCGGACTTGAAAAGCTGCAGTCGCTCGGGCCGCGTCTCCAGCCCGTCCAGGTAGCACATGGTCACCGGACGGCGAGTCCAGTAGCCGTAGTTCTCCCCACTGTTCATGCGGGTCTCTGGAGCGCTCTCTTCAATTGACGATCTACGCCGATCGCGGCTCATGCGATGACCTCCAAGCCCGTCGCCCTCTTGCTGAAGTAGGAGCGTGTCGCCGCGCGGGCGCCGGCGCGTCCTGGGGAAGTCTGGATCGATCCCCCCGCGCGCCCGGTGCGCTCGCAGACGTAATCGACGCCGCCTCCGTCCCCGCTTGCTCACGGGGCGACGTTCGCGTAGCTTGTTCGTCGATCGCTGCGTGTGGGAGGCAACGAAAGGCGAATGGGTCGCGATGCAAAGCCCGCGAAGGTGAAGGCGAAAGCCAAGCGACCGCTCGTCCGTAAGGCACCGACGAAGGGAGCGGCGAGGGTTCAGGATCTCGAGAAGCGCCTGGCGGAAACGAGCGCGCTCCTACAAGAGAAGGATCGCGCGCTCACGGAAGCGCGTGCGCAAGTCACGGAAACCCTGGAGCAGCAGA
>WNFL01309625.1_pt1 | contig 10060 bp, 11 predicted proteins | sample 5400361 | NCBI WGS metagenome assembly WNFL01 (sample SAMN13153351, study PRJNA577476) | soil metagenome | isolation source: 40 cm soil on Douglas fir-dominated hillslope | place: USA:California | collected 2013-09-17
GAGCCGATCGCCAGTTGATTGGCCTGCCGGGCGTTGTCGGCGTTCTGCTTGACCGTGCCGGTGATCTCCTCCAGCGAGGCCGCCGTCTCCTCCAGCGAGCTCGCCTGCTCCTGCGAGCCGGACGACATGCGCTCGCTCGCCACGGAGAGCTGCTGGGAGGCCGCGGCCACCGCCTCGCTGCTCTCGGCGACCTGCCGGATGCTCCGCTGCAGACGGTCGAGAAAGCTGTTCATGGCTTCGCCCATGCGGCCCATCTCGTCCCTGGCGTTGAACGCGCCGCGGACGGTCAGGTTCCCGGTCGCCGCCTCGGAAACCAGCTCCACCACTCTGGCGGTCGAGGTCCGGATCTTTTGCGAGATGAAATAGCCGCCGGCGGCCCCGATGAGCGCGGCGAGAACGGACATCGCGACGAGCCACAGCCACGACCGGGCGTAGAGCGCGTCCGCTTCTTTTTTGAGGTTTTCGGAATCCTCGTTTTTCTGCTGCGTGAACTTGACGAGGGCCGCTTCGATCGCGTCGCCCTTCGCGCGCGCCTCCTCGACCAGCGGCCTCGTCTCTTCGTCCTTCTGCGCCACGGCCAGGGTGGTCGCCTTATCCACGGTGATTTTCCAGCTCGCATAGTCCTTTTCCAGCGCCGCGAACATCGTCCGCCCGTCGGCGCTCGTGACCATCGGCTTCAAGCGCGCGAGATTTTTGCGCACCGCGTCGTCGGCCTTGGCGATGGCGGCGATCTCCTTGTCGATCTTGTCCGTCTCGCCGGCGTCGGCGGCGATCGCGTTGCGCACGAAGCGGCCGATCGCGCGGACGTCGCCGCTGACCTCCCGGAGGTAGCCGCCGGCCAGCGCCTGGTCCTCGTAGATCTTGTTCAGCATGGTGTCCATCGCCTTCAGTCCCGTCAGCCCCACCAGGCCGACCGCGACCGTCAGGAACGTAAGGACGCCGAACGCCGCCCAGAGTTTCGTGCTCGTCTTCAGATCGTAAAACCATTGCATGGGAAGCTCTCCTTGTTTTTGACCGCCGCTCTCTCAAACGTTATCGGCGGGAGCGGCCTTTTTTTTCCCCGTTTTTCTCTACGCGGCGGCCGGCACGCTGTTGCCCCGCCCCAGGGCGACGAGGCCGGGCACGTCGAGGATCAGCGCCACCCGCCCGTCGCCCAGGATCGTCGCGCCGGCGACGCCTTCGACCTTGGAGAAATTGCTTTCGAGACTCTTAATGACGACCTGCTGCTGCGCCAGGAGCTCGTCGACGAACAGCGCCGCCTGCCGCCCTTCGTATTCGACGATGACCACCAGTCCCTCGGCCGGGTCCTCGCTCTTGGGACGGACGCCGAACAGCCGGTGGAGCCGCAAAACCGGCAGCCCCTTGTCGCGGATCATGATCACTTCCGCGCCGCTCGTGAGCCGGTGGATGCTCCCCCGGGACGGCCGGACCGATTCGGTGATCGCCACCAGCGGCAGAATGTAGATCTCCTCCCCCACCTGGAGCGCCTGCCCGTCCATGATGGCGAGCGTCAGCGGCAGCTTGATGCGGAAGCGCGTGCCCCGGCCGCTCTCGCTCTGGATCGTGATGGAGCCGCCCAGCGTTTCGACGTTCCGCCGGACCACGTCCATGCCGACGCCGCGGCCGGAAAGCTCGGTGACCTTGGCGGCGGTGGAAAAGCCCGGACGGAAGATCAGGGCGGTGACTTCCTCGTCGGTCAAGGACTGATCCCCGGACACGAAGCCGTGCTGGATCGCCTTGGCCACGATCTTCTCCCGGTCGAGCCCCTTGCCGTCGTCGGAGATATCGATGTAGACGTTGCCGCTCTGCTGGTAGGCCTCGATGCGGACCGTGCCGGCCACCGGCTTGCCGGCGGCCTGGCGATCCTCGATCGCCTCGATGCCGTGATCGACGGCGTTGCGGATCAAGGGGGTCAGCGGATCGCCGATTTTTTCGATGACGGTCTTGTCGAGCTCGGTCTCCTCGCCCAGGATCTCCAGCGCGACCTGCTTGCCGACGGCGGTGGCCAGGTCGCGCACCAGGCGGGGGAAGCGGGAGAAAAGCGTTTTGATGGGGATCATCCGGACCGTCAGCACCCGCTCGTGCAGCTCGCGCGCGTGGCGGTCCATCTGGGCCACCGCTTCCGCGAGAACGGCGTGCTTGTCCGGCGTGTAATGGCCCACGACCTGGGCGATGATCGATTGGGTGATGACGAGCTCGCCGACCAGGTTGATCAGCTTGTCGACCTTGTCGATGGCGACGCGGATGCTGCCGGCCTCCAGAGTCTCGGGTTTCGAGTTGCGAGCTTCGGGTTTCAAGCTCGAGACGGACTGGGATGCCGCGGCGGGAGGCTTCGGCTCGGCCGCCTCTTCGTCGAACGAGAGCGCGTCGATCCGAGCTCGCCTTTGGGGCGGCCGCTCGACAGCCAGATCGTCCAGCGGAGATAGCAGCGCTCCACTTCCATCGCGCCGAGCGGCGGCAGCTGGCCCAGATCGGGCGTCACCTGAAGCAGCCGGCCCTTCTCGGCGAGCGCTTGCAGGAACTGGAGCGGATCGAGGCCGCGGCGCATCAATTCGAGCGGCGGCGCGAAATAGATTTCGTAGAGCGTCTCGGCCGTCTCGGACGCCGGCGCGGGCGCGCTCTCGAGCGCCGCGGGCGCCGCGCCGGAAAAAGACTGGATCTCTTGCAGGAGCTGTTCGTGCCAGGCGCGGTCGATGAACTTCCCCGCCCTGGCGTCGGCCAGAAGCTCCTTCAGCGCGTCGAGCGATTTGAGCAGCATGTCCATCAGCGGCGGGCTGAGGCCGATCTCGCGCCGGCGCAGCCGGTCGAGCAGGTCTTCGAGGACGTGCGTGAAGCCGGCCACGGCGTCCATGCCCAGCATGCCGCTGTTGCCCTTGAGGGTATGGGCGCAGCGGAAAATGCGGTTGAGGGTCTCGAGGTTGGTCGGATCGCCCTCGAGCTCGAGGAGCGCCGCCTCGAAGTCGGTCAAGAGCTCTCCGGCTTCTTCGAGAAAGCCCTCTAGGACGGGGTCTAAATTCATAACGCTCGCGGCTCTCCGGGCGCGTCGTAGGGCAGACGGAGCAGGCGGCAAACCACTTCGTGGAGCTGGCGCGGGTTGAAGGGCTTGACGATCCAGCCGCTGGCGCCCGCTTCCTTGCCCGAGCGCTTCATCTCGTCGCTTTTTTCGGTGCTGAGAATGAGAATCGGCGTGAAGCGGTGATCGGCGCGCTGCCGCACGGCCCGGACCATGGTGAGGCCGTCCATGAGCGGCATGTGCACGTCGGTGACGATGATGTCGACCGCGGCGGCGGCCAGCCGATCGAGACCTTCCTGCCCGTTGCCGCCTTCGAGCACGGTAAAGCCCGCTTCGCGCAGCGTCAGACCGACCATGCGTCGCATGGTCGTGGAATCGTCCACAATCAGGGCGGTTTTGCTCATGGACCTACCTCCGGTGAAAAGATCTCGATATCGTTGTCGTTGGAATCTTTTTGCGCGCGCCCTTTGGCCGGCAGGCGGTGCCCCGACAGGGCCCGGCGCTTGGCCTCGAACGCCGAAGCCCGCTCGAGGGCCGGCGCCCGCTCGCCGCCCGGCTTGCCGCCGGGCGGCATCTCTCCCAGGCACGCGGCCAGGTCCTCGCCGAGCTCCTTCAGCGTCTCGATCGCATGCGTGATGCGCTGGTTGACGATGTCCTGGAACTGGAGCGCCACGACGACCCGCAAAATCTCCCGCTCCAAATCCTGCCCCCCGGCGCCGGCCGCCGCGCGCGCCCGCGCGCCGATGCCGTCGAACCCGTCGCACGCCTCAAGCACCGCGCCCTCCATCTGGCTGGCGGCTTCCTCGAGCAGCGCGACGAGCCCGGGCAGCGCCGGGACGTAGGGCGCCAGCAGATTCTTAAGCCCGGCGGTCTCGAGGGCGAGGCGCGCCGCGCGGCGGCACTCGATCCAGCCGGCGAGCGCCAGCGCCGCGAAAAGCGGAAACATCAAAACCGCCGCCGGCCGCGGCGCGAGCGCCGCCAGCATCGTCCCCGCCGCCAGCGCCGTCGTCCAAGCCCACGGCCGGGCCGCGGCCGGCGCGCGTTTGCCTGTCTTCGCCATGCCGTTGTTCCTCACAGGAGATGGCCGGTCAGGCCGGCCAGGCCGGCGAGATGGGCCGGCCCGGCGGGGAGCCCGACGACGCTCAGGCTCCGCCCTTTTTGCTCCAGCTCCGCGCAGGCGATCTCGACGTCCCGGTCCCCGGCGGCGAGCGCGAGCGCGGCCTGGCGGAGATCGGCGGCGAAGAAGATATCGACCGCGCCGCGGAGCACGATGGCGCTTTTTTCTTCTCCTTCGACGATCGCGACAGCGGCCGCTTTTTCCGTTTCCATCTCGGGGACCCGCCGCCGGAGTTATTTGAAGATCTTGTTGAGCTTTTCCTGCAGCGTCTCGGCGCTGAAGGGCTTCACGATATAGTTGTTGACCCCCGCCTGCACCGCCTCCATGATATTCTCCTTCTTCGCCTCGGCGGTGACCATGAGGACCGGCACGTCCTTCAGGCCGCCGTCGGAGCGGATCGCGCGCAGCAGCTCGATGCCGGTCATCTGCGGCATGTTCCAGTCGGAGATCACCAGATCGGCCTTCTTGCGCTTGAGCTCCTCGAGAGCGTCGCAGCCGTTTTCCGCCTCGCGAATATTTTTGAGACTCAGCTCGCGGAGCAGGCCGCGAACAATCCGCCGCATGGTGGACGCGTCGTCCACGACGAGAATGTCCATGTTGGGATCGATCACTGTGCACCTCCAAAAAAAAACCGGCAGCTCCGGATTACTTCATGTTGTCGAGCAGCTCGTCGACCAGGGACTGATCGAGCCCGATATCGTCGGTAAGGTTTTTGACCTCTTCCCGGACGCGGTCCCGGCCGTCTGTCTCTTTGAGCGCCTCGCCGGAAAGCTCGACCTTGAACTTGATCAGCAGCTCGACGATCTTTTTCTCCACCGCCTCGAGCGTCTCCTGGACGCCCTCGGCCCGCTGGCGGATGACGTCCTGGAAGGAGAGCCGGCTCATGAGCGCCGCCAGGCCGCGCCGGCTTTTCTCGGCGATCTCGCGAAAAACATCGAGGTCCGGGGCCCGGCCGTCCGCCCGCTTCGCCTCGTCCACCATCTCCAGCACCCGCTCCTGATCGGCGAGCACTCCCTCCACCAGCTCGAGAACGGAGTTGACGCCCTCCTCCGCCTGATGCGAGATGCCCGCCACGCCCATGACCGCCTGCGGCAGGAGGTAGGAAGAGCTGTCGGCCGCCAGCGAGATGCCTTTGAGCCGCTGGCGCAGGCTCTCGATGTGGCCCGCCAGCGCGCCCAGCTCGCCCTCGAAGCGCTGCGAGAACTGCCAGTCCAGGTTGCCCTCGGAAAGCGCCCGGGCCATCTCGACCACTTCGTCGACCGAGTAGCTCGAGCCGGCTTTTTTACCGTTGCCGTTTTTATCGTGCCGCTGATTCGACCCTCCGGCCATAAAGCTCCTCCTTAAGGCAGCCCAAACAATTCGCTCCTAGAATTGGATCGGCAAAAGCCCGCCGGGCTTTAGTTTTTCCCGCGCATCAGCCCTTTAAATCCGGAAAGGAAGGACCGGGCCGGTCTCGAAAGACCGGCCCGGCCTGGGGGGATGACAGGCAGGGTCGGCTGGCGGGGGTTATCTCTTCAGGTTGACGACTTCCTCCAGGAGGGTGTCGGTCACCGTAATGATTTTCGAATTGGCCTGAAAACCGCGCTGCGTGGTCACCATTTTGACGAACTCGGTGGCGAGATCGACGTTGGAAAGCTCCAGCGATCCGGGGAGAATCGTGCCCAGGCCGCCGTCGCCGGGATTGCCGAAGATCGGGTCCCCGGAGCCGGAAGACTGCTGGAACAGGGTGTTGCCGAGATGGGTGAGGCCCGCCGGATTGTTGAAGTCGGCCAGCGCGATCCGGTAGAGCGGCTCGACCTGGCCGGAGCTGAAGTGCCCCGTGACGAGGCCGCTGGTGTCGATGCTGAGGCTCGCCACCGCGCCCGAGGGAGCGCCGTTCTGGCTCAGCAGGCTGACGGCGGAGGGAAGCGAGAACTGGGTCGCGCCGGTAAAGCCCAGATTGGCCGCGGCGATCGTCTGGTTGCTCGCGCCGTTGCTCCAGACGACCGGGCCGATGGCCGTGATGCTGGTCGGCGCGCCCGGGATGAAAGTCCCGTCCGGATTGAAGGCGAGCAGGCCGCCGGCGGCGCCGACTTGCTCCAGGTTGCCGGCGGTGCCGCCGGTAATCTCGCCGGCGTCGGCGACCACGCGGTAGCTCCACTGGTTGGCCGTCGCCGTCTTGCGGAACAGGAACGTCAAGTCGTGCGCCGTCCCGAGCGAGTCGAACACGGTCACCACGGTCGAGAAGTTGCTGCCGGCGAACCACGCGCCCGGCGCCGCCTGGGTGCCGGCGACGTCGGCGGGGAGCGCGGCGGCGGGCACGGCCGAAGTCGCGTCGAGGTTCAGGCCGAGATCGATCTGGCTGGTCACGATGGGCGGGCTCAAACGTTTGGCGTTGACCACGACGTCGGTCAGGCCGCTCACGGGGTTGCCGTTGGCGTCGAGCTCGAAGCCCTGGACCTTGAGGCCTTCGAGGTTCACCAGGGTGCCGTCTTTGTCGAGATTGAATTGCCCGGCGCGGCTGTAGAACTCGGCGCCCTGGGCGTCCTTCAGGACGAACATGCCCGTGCCCTCGATCGCCATGTCGGTCGGGCTGTTGGTCGTCTCGACGCCGCCCTGGGTGAAGAGGCGGCTGGAGGCGGCCAGGCGCGCGCCGGTGCCGACCTTGGCGCCGCCCACTTCCGCGCTCAACAGATCGAAAAAGACCGCCCGGCTCGACTTGAAGCCCACGGTGTTGACGTTGGCGATGTTGTCGCCGATGATGTTCATCGCGTTGCCGTTGGCGTTGAGGCCGCTGACCCCGCTGAAAAGCGCTCCGGTTAATGCCATGTAAAACCTCCTCTTCGGATTTTGGATTTCTGTTTTGCCTTTTTACTTTTCACTTTTGCCTTTTGACTTAACTTTTTAGCCCCGCCGCTATCGAATACATCTGGTCGGCCACGCTGATGACGCGCGAGCTCAGCTGAAAGCTCCGCTGCACCAGGATCATGTCGGCGAACTCCGCGGCCATGTCGACGTTGGAGGTCTCCAACGCGCCGGACACCAGCGCGCCGCGGCCGCCGGCGCCGGGAATGCCCGTCACGGCGGCGCCGGACTCCGAGGTCGCCGCGAGCAGGCTGTCGCCGATCGCCTCGAGGCCGTCGGGATTTTTAAAGTTGGCGAGCACGACCTGGCCGACCGCCTGGTCGCGGCCGTTGGAGAACTGCCCGGTGATCTTTCCCTGCTGGTCGATCGCGATGCGGGCGAGCGTGCCGCTCGCGGCGCCGTCCTGATCGAGCGCGAGCACCGCGGCGGGCGCGGCGTACTGCGTGGTGCCGGCAAAGCTCAGATTGGCCGCGGCGATCGCCGCGCTCGCGCCGCCGCCGGTCCAGGCGACGGCGTTGAGGCCGCCGGTGGCTCCGGTGAGCGCGCCGGAGGCGTCGAAGGTTAAAGTGCCGGCGCCGATCTCGCGCAGCTCGGCGCTCGTCGGCGCGGTCGCGTCGATTTCGCTGCGCGCGGCGACCACGCGGTAGTCCCACGCGTTGGGGCCGCTCTGGCGAAAGACGAAAGTCGCGTCGTGTGACTGTCCGGCGGAGTCGAAGAGCGGCAGCGCCGCGGAAAAATCGCCGGCCGAGAGCCACGCGCCCGGCGCGGCGTCGGGGCCGGCGGGAAAGGCGCCGGTGGGCGCGGCGGTCGCGTCTAAATTGAGCCTGAGACCGATCGTCGTCGTCGCCCGGGCGGGCATGGTGAGGCCGCTGTCGAGCGTGATGTTTCCGGCCGCGCCCTGGAGCAGGAGACCGTCCGGATTGACGACGTTGCCGTCGGCGTCGAGAGAAAATTGCCCGGCGCGGCTGTAAAATGAATTGCCGCCGGCGTCTTTGAGCACGAAAAAACCGTGGCCGACCACCGCCAGGTCGAGAGCGGAGGCGGTCGTCTCGACGGCGCCCTGGCGGTCCAGGCGCTTGACGGCGGCGAGCTGAACGCCGTCGCCGATCGCGAGCTCTCCCTGGGCGGCGGCGAACAGGTCGGCGAAATCCGCCTCGGAAGCCTTGAAGCCGACCGTGTTGGCGTTGGCGAGATTATGGCCCACCACGCCCATGGCGACGCCGGAGGCGTCGAGCGCGCTCTCGGCCGTGTACAGCGAGCTGGAGATCGACATGGGATTAGAGAACCCCCTTCACTGCGGCGAGCGGGACCGTCAACGCGCCGACTTGGAGCATGAGGACGCCGCCTTCGAGGCTGAGCCCGGTCACAATACCGCGCGTGCGCGAGGTCGCGCCGACTCTGTTTCCGGCCGCGTCGAGGGCGCTCGCCTGGATGGAATAGACCCCGGCGGGAAGCGCTTTGCCCGCGCCGTCCTTGCCGTCCCACAGGACCGAACGCTCGCCCGCGTCCTGGCCGCCCAGGTCGAGCGTGCGGACGATCTTGCCGGCCGCGTCGGCGATGGTGACGGTCACGCGCGCCGCGGCGCCGCTCAGGGCGAAGTTGACCGGCGCCGGCGCGCCGGGCGCGAGCGCGACCTGGTTTCCTTCCGCGACGATTTCCTTGCCGATCAGGGAGACCGCGCCGAGCTGGCCGGCCAGCTGCTGCTGGCTCTGCAGATCGTCGAGCTTCTGGTTGATGCCGATCAGCTGGTCGAGGCTGTTGAAAGTCGCGAGCTGCGCGGCGAACTCCTGGTTGTCGAGCGGCTTGAGCGGATCTTGATTTTGCAGCTGGGCGACGAGGAGCTTCAAGAAATCGTCCCGCCCCATCGACTTTCCCGCCGGCTGCGTGCCGCCGGACTGCTGCGCCTGATTGACCGCCGATATCGCCATCTCATTTCCTCTTTTCTAACGCCTGTTGCCTATCGCCTGCTCTTCACGCCCACACGCTCACGGCGCCGCGCGAGATAAACGCGGCCCCGGCGTGTTCGCTCGCTTCGCCTTCATTGGCGGCGACGAGCGCGGGCATTCCCGGCCAATGCTTCCGGCCTTCGGACTCCGGGTGCGGCCCCTGGTCTAATCCAGAGCTGAGACCGCTCCAGGCGCCGAGATCGACCTGCACGTTGACGAGGTCGAGGCTGTGCGCCTGCAACGCCTGGCGCAGCTCGGAAAGATGCGTTTGAATCAGGCCGCCGGTCTCGGCGACCTCGGCGGTAATGCGCGCCTGCAGCCGGTCGCCGTCGAGCGAAAGCTCGATCTTCAAGCCGCCGAGCTCGGGCGGCTCCAGGCGCATGCTGACTTCGTGGCGGTCGTGGAGGCCTTGGCGGGCGTGGTTCGAGATCTCCGCCGCCAGGCGTTCGATCGTCGCGGACCAGGCGTTCGCGGGCGCCGCCGGCTTCTCGCTCTCGACGCCGTGAAAAGTCGTCCCGTGCGCGGCCGCCGCCGGCAAGCCCGCCTCCGGGCCCTGGCTCGTGTCTCTGGCGCCGCCGTGGCGCTCGTCGCGCGAAAAAAAGCCGCTGCGCTCGCTTGGAGTCGCCACGCCCTCGACGCGGGCGGAGACCTGGCCGTCGGCGATCGACAAACCGCGCGGCGCCGAAGGCTTCGGGTCATTGGTCGGATTTATTGCTGGAGAAGCTTCCAGGTCCGGGCTTTTCGGCCCGTCCGATTTCGTCTCGGGAGGAATTTTTTCCGCCGGGTTGCGGCCGGGCGGCGGCGCCGCCTCGAACAGCGCAGCCGGGGGAGTATTTTCCGGTTGGTCTTTTTCACGTCCAGCGTGGGCCGGCGGTTCCGTGAGCGTCGGGGAAGATAAAGTATTTTTATCGCTGTCCGGCTTCGCCGCCGCCAGCTCGGGCGGCGCGCCGGCCGTTTTCGTTTCCGCGGCCGCGAAAAGCTGGGGAAGCTCTTTGGCGGAATCCGCGGGTGGATGGGGAAATTCAATCGCCGTATGCGCCGGAATCGGGCCGGCGGGATCGGCTCCAACCGTTTTTTGCCCGGGGGCACAAGCCGGAGCGGCGGCGCCGGCCGGAAGAGACCCGCGCGTGCCGTCTATTT